>SL_3KL_010_SEDDRAFT_10005876_pt1 | contig 10987 bp, 9 predicted proteins | sample SodLakKL_010_SED_2_FD_10381 | JGI IMG/M metagenome (IMG submission 10381)
GGTGGTGAAAGTCCACTATGGGGGTTTGTAGTCGCCAACTATTAGCCAAAGGCAAGGGTGTCCATCGCGAGGTGGAATCTGAAGGAAGCCGGAGGCAAACTACTTTATTTTCCTCCTACTCGATTTGCCGTATAATGAAAAAACGGGTGGATGATACAGCAGCTTCTACTTTGAATGGTTTATCTTTTCTTTAATGAATTTGCCGGTGTAGGAATCACTGCAGTTTCTCAAATCCTCCGGGGTGCCTTCAAAAACAAGGTTCCCTCCCTTTTCTCCACCCTCAGGACCCAGGTCAATGACCCAGTCAGCCGATTTGATAATTTCAGGATTGTGTTCGATAATAATGATGCTATGACCGTTTTCCAGCAGAGCATCCATTGCTTTTAATAAAATCTTGATGTCATGAAAATGCAGGCCCGTGGTTGGTTCGTCAAAAATGAAAAGTGTTTTTTGCTGGCTGGTCCCTTTGCTAAGGAAGGATGCCAGTTTGATACGCTGGGCCTCTCCTCCTGACAAAGTGCTTGATGACTGTCCCAGCTTGATGTATCCCAAGCCTACATCCTGCAAAGGCTTAAGCTTGCCTGCAATTTTTTTCCCCTGACTTGTCTTTTCATTGGTTTTTGAGAAAAACTCTATGGCTTCATTTACTGTAAGGTCCAGAATTTGGTTAATGGATTTGTCCTGGTATTTGATGTCCAGGATCTCTTCTTTGAAACGGGTGCCATTGCAGCTTTCACAAACCAGGCTGATGTCTGCCATAAACTGCATTTCAATTTTTACTTTTCCTTCACCCTCACATTCGGGGCAGCGTCCTCCATCAATATTGAAACTAAAAAATCCCGGGCTATATCCTCTGGCTTTAGCCAGTGGTATCTGAGAATAGAGGTTCCTGATTTCATCATAGGCCTTTATGTACGTTACAGGGTTGGACCGTGAAGAGCGTCCTATGGGGTTTTGATCAACAAACTCAACATCCTGCAGTGCTCCGAAATCTCCCTCTATTTTGTCAAATTTCCCCGTTTTTTCTCCATATCCACCATACATCTTTTTTAAGGCAGGGTAGAGGATTGTCTTGATAAGGGTTGTTTTTCCTGAGCCACTCACCCCTGTTACGACAGTCATAATATGGAGGGGGATTTTTACACTAAAACCTTTGAGGTTATGTTGCCGCACTCCTTGCAGTTCAATAAACTCTTTCCACTTTCTGCGTTGGGAAGGAACTTCAATTACCCTGCTTCCGTTGAGGTATCCTGCCGTATAACTGTCTTTTTGTTTAAGTAGATTAGTGAAATTGCCCTGAAAAACAACTTTTCCCCCCAGTCTTCCTGCAAGCGGGCCAATATCTATTACCTGGTCTGCGGCACGCATAATGTCTTCATCGTGCTCAACCACAATTACGGTATTGCCCAGGTCACGCAAACGGATCAGCACTTTGATCAAACGGTTGTTGTCACGTTGATGAAGGCCGATGCTGGGCTCGTCCAAAATATATAGCGACCCCACCAGGCTACTGCCCAACGATGTGGCAAGGTTGATTCGCTGAGACTCACCTCCCGAGAGGGTGGAGGATAACCTGTTTAGGGTTAGGTATCCTAAACCAACGTCATTGAGATACTCCAGGCGGTTATTGATTTCCATCAGCAATCGCCTGGCGACTTGTTGATCATGTTCGTCCAGCTTAAGGTTTCTAAAAAATTCAAATAGTTCATTCAGCGGCATCAATACCAGGTCGGTGATGCTATGGTCACTGACTTTGACATAATTGGCGTCTTTGCGCAAGCGGGTGCCTTTGCATTCAGGACAAGCCGTTTTGCCCCTGTAGCGCGAAAGCATTACCCTGTATTGAATTTTGTAGGTGTTTTCTTCAATCATCCTGAAGAACTGGTTTAGCCCTCCAAAATATTTGTTACCTTGCCAAAGGAGTTGTTTTTGAGCACTGGTGAGCTGGTATATGGGCTTATGGATGGGATAATCAAACTTATAAGCATTGTTTACCAACTGGTTTTTCCATTCGCTCATTTTCTCTCCTTTCCAGCATACAATGGCATCTTCGTATACCGAAAGGCTTTTGTTGGGTATCACCAAATCTTCATCAATACCTATGATGCTGCCAAAACCTTCACATTTTTTGCAGGCACCATAAGGATTGTTGAAAGCAAAAAGGTTGGCCGTTGGTTTTTCAAAAGTAATTCCATCCAGCTCAAAACGGTTGGAAAAGCTGGTTCTCTTCGGTTGGTTGTTCAATTCGTACTGCAGAATACATTCGCCTTTCCCTTCATAAAAAGCCGTTTGTGCTGAATCCGCAATTCTTGCCTTCAGGTCAGGGTCGGTTTTATCCACTGAAAACCGGTCAATAACAATGGCAGGCTCTGAGATAATTTTCTTTTTGGCAATATCCGGGAGAATTTTTTCGATGCGAACAATTTGGTCATTGAGTAAAATGCGCGTAAAGCCCTGTTGCATTAAAATGCCCAGTTGCTGGCCAAAACTCCTGCTTTCACTGGCATTCAGCGGGGCGAAAAACATGGCCTTTGTCCCTTCAGGTAATTGCAATACAAAATCTACCACATCAGAAATCGTGTGCCGTTTTACCAGGTTGCCTGATAAAGGAGAAAAAGTTTTGCCAATACGGGCAAAAAGTAATTTCAGGTAGTCATACACTTCTGTTGTAGTACCAACTGTTGAGCGGGGATTGCGGGTATTAACTTTTTGTTCAATGGCTATGGCTGGTGAAATTCCTTTGATGTAATCAACTTCGGGTTTGTTCATACGACCCAGGAACTGCCTGGCGTATGAGCTGAGACTTTCCACATAGCGCCGTTGGCCTTCGGAGTAAAGGGTGTCAAAGGCAAGGGAAGATTTTCCTGAGCCCGATAGCCCGGTTATAACAACCAGCTTTTCCCTCTCAAAAACCACGTTAACAGATTGGAGGTTGTGCATCCGGGCCCCTTTGATAACGATGTACTCTTTAGGATCGAACTGTTCTATTTCTTTGGATGATATCATGGCTTAATTTTCGCAAAACAAATTTTGCAAAATTACCACATCCCGTCGACTTTTTTTGCATCACAACGTTTTTATTAAGTTAATTAAAGGTTTGTTGGTTTTTGAGTTTTCAAAAGGTTTTATCATAGTTTGGTTGTAAAATTCAGGGTAAACCTAGTGGTTGGGTAAGAGGGTTTTCCTTGTAAGGTTTAACAGAATGCTAAATAATGGACATTTAATCAGGCCATTGGATACATAACTGCGATTTTTTTAGGATTAAAGTTTGGGGCTACTAGAGAAAAGGCGTCAAGAATTTTAATGTGGAATGGTTTTTGGTAAAGATAACTATTGTTGATAATAAATTTAGGCATATTTGAGTGCTTTGTTTGTCAAATTTGTGTTTCCGTGTTGTATTTGGCGTTACTTGTCTAGGTTTTTAGGTAATTATTTTCAAAAAAATAACGGGTTATGCTGTCGGCTTAAAAAAAAGATTTATATTTGTTGAAAACTTTCTTAAATATCCAAGTCATTCACTAAAAATAGGAGGCGAATTATAGAAAAAACTTTACTCTTGATTAATACATAAATAATAAGGAGGCCATTATTATGAATGACCGTGTTATTAGCGATCAAGAGTTAGTTCGCCAATATATTGCAGGTGATCACTCTTCCCTGGAAAGACTTATCAAAAAACATGAGAGTAAAATCTTCTCTTACATTATGCTTATTATTAAGGATAAGCATCTTGCTGAGGATATTTTTCAGGATACCTTTATTAAGGTTATCAATACATTAAAAGCTGGGGCTTATAACGAAGAAGGTAAGTTTCTTCCCTGGGTAATGCGCATTGCCCATAATCTGATTATCGATCACTTCCGAAAATCCAAGCGGATGCCCACAATCGATAATAGCGAAGATTATGATATTTTTGAAACTTTGAGGATTTTCGATTATACCATTGAGGACAAGATGGTTATAGAGCAAATTCATAAAGATGTTAAGACTTTGATAGAGTATTTGCCCGATGAGCAAAAGCAGGTTCTTAAAATGCGTCATTACGGGGATATGAGCTTCAAGGAAATTGCTGAACAGACTAACGTAAGCATTAACACAGCACTGGGAAGGATGCGTTATGCATTGATTAACCTCAGGAAAATTGTGGAAGAAAAGTCGGTTATTCTCACCCGTTAAGGCTGCTTTTCTTCTTCTTTCTGCTAGTATTTATTGGCTTGTTGTGTATTAGCACCGCCTGCTATTGGGATGGTGTGAATACTTTTGTCATAAAAAATCCGGGATCAAGGCATGTTTTTGAAAGTAAATTACCGTAAACCAGAAGTTTGCTTGTAACAGATAACAGCTAAGTATCATCTACCTGTAATTCATTTGTAAATGCCGCAAGCAACCTAAGAGAATAATCAGTTAAGAAGTTAACCTGAGGATTTTCACCTGACAAGATTTCCATTAACTTTGCAAAATCACTGTTCGTATTGCCCATGGAGAGCAGCAGCCCTTCTAATTTTTTACATTTTATGACACAATTTCCCCTTGAGGTTAAGCAAGATGTATCTTTAAAAACGCTCAATACATTCGGGTTGCCGGTTAAAGCAGCTCAGTATGTCCGGTTTTCACAAATAGAACAAATCCCTTTGTTAATTGAAATGGTTTCATTCGATCAACAGCCTTTTTTAATTCTGGGTGGAGGGAGCAATCTTTTGTTTTTGGATGATTATCCTGGGTTGGTAATCAAAAATGATCTCAAAGGGATATCCATAGAGCGACAAAACCAGTCTCATGTTTACCTTAAAGCCATGGCAGGCGAAAACTGGGAAAAGTTTGTCGAGTATTGTGTTGAGCATGGATGGGGTGGTCTTGAAAACCTCACGCTTATTCCTGGTAATGTAGGTACTGGACCCATGCAAAACATTGGTGCCTATGGCGTTGAACTTAAGGACACTTTTCACAGCCTGGAAGCCCTGGATATAGCAAGTGGACAAATCAAAACCTTTTATGGTGAAGATTGCCGTTTTGGTTATCGCGAAAGCTATTTTAAAAAAGAAGGGAAGGGGAAGTTTATCATTTTGTCAGTTGTTTTCAAACTTACCAGGAAAGACCATGACTTGAAAACAAGCTATGGACCAGTACAAAAAGAACTTCAGGAATTGAAGACTTCTCAGGTTGGGATAAAAGATGTAATGACCGCTATTAACCGTATCAGGAGAAGCAAGCTCCCTGATCCCCAGGTGCTGGGTAATGCCGGTAGTTTTTTTAAAAATCCTGTACTTCCCCAACAGCAGTTTCAGCAATTGGCTGAAAGATATCCCGACATACCTGGCTATCAAACCCAATCTACTATGGTGAAAACATCAGCGGCCTGGCTCATTGATCAACTGGGGTGGAAAGGATACCGTCAGGGGGATGCGGGGGTGCATAAAAAACAGGCCCTTGTATTGGTTAATTATGGCAATGCCAAAGGTTCCGAGATTATGGATCTGGCATATAATATTCAAAAATCGGTATTTGAGAACTATGGCATAAACCTGGAGCCTGAGGTGAATATTGTTGGTAAAACCAATTACCTTGATTAATTCGGCAAAATTTCAAGATCAAATTAGGTTAAATGTTTGCCTGTTTGCTTCAAATGGTGCAATTTTGCAAAATATAATACCAAAATCTAATTTTACTCCCCGGAAAATTTATGAAAAAGATTGAAGCAACAAGTTTGTTGGTAATAACATTTCTGTTGATTTACAGGGTGTTTGTAGGCATGGAAGTGCATGTGTTTTTAAGGGTTTTACTAACCTTGTTGGCCATTTTCTATTTATGGTTTGGATTTTTCCTTTTTAATCGTTTGGGGTTTAAAGATCTTCTAAAAAAAAAGGAAATTCGCAAGGTGTCAGCAATGAGGGTTGTCAGTAGTATCGTTGCAGGCTTACTGTATTCGTTCAGTCTTATAGCCTTAATGTTTGCCGTAAATTTTTACCAGGGGATGCAGGGGATGATGCTACTTGCCCTGATTCTTAATTTATCGATGCTTGCATTAAGTGTATTGTTTTTTGCATTTTATAAAAAGGATAAAAGGTATTATCGCCAGTATATTTTACGCTCTTCGGTATTGGCATTGGTATTTATGGCATTTTTGTTCACCCCGGTTGAGAAAAGGCTGGTGCGATTATTCCAAGAATATCCTGGCTTTATTGAAGCTTACAAGGAATATTGGGAAGAGCCAGGTAACCAGGAAAAACTTGAGAAGCTTAAGGAGGAAAGAAGCGCAATTCGTTAAAGAAGTAAAGTTGAATAAAATAACCCCGGAAGCTTCCGTAGCAACCGGGGTTTGTAATTAATATCTGGTTGAATGTTAGCTTAAATATTCCTGGCGAATATTTTCAGTCAGGCTTTCAAGTTTCATGTTGAGTTGTTTTTCTATCCTGGCAAAATCTTCTCGATGGTTCAGTGTGCTCTTCACGCCAAAATAGAATTTGATTTTAGGCTCTGTCCCACTGGGGCGCATGGTTATCTTACTACCGTCCTCAAGATAAAGCTGTATAACATTGGACTTTGGTAGGTTGATATCTTTTTCCTGGTTGTTTACCAGATCTTTTTCAGCCCCTGTGAGGTAGTCTTTAATGCGAATAACCGGAGAGCCATCAATGGTTTGAGGCGGGTTTGAACGGAAGTTTTCCATTAGTTTGCTAATTTCTTCCATTCCCTCTTTCCCTTTTTTGGTCACAGAAAGAAGTTTCTCCTTATAAAAACCATATTGCAGATAAATGTCGATGAGAAGCTGGTAGAGTGTTTTCCCTCTTTCTTTGGCCCATACCATGGCTTCAGCAATGATGCAGCAAGAAATTATTGCATCCTTGTCTCTTACCAGGTCGCCGATGAGATAGCCATAGCTTTCTTCACCACCACCAATAAACTTCTTTTGACCTTCAAGCTTTCGGATTACCTCGGCTATGTATTTAAAGCCGGTTAGAACGTCATAGCAATCAGTTTGGTAGTCTTTTGCAATATCTTTGAGTAACTCGGTTGTAACAATTGTTTTTACAATATACTCCCTGCCCTGGAGCTTTCCCTGTTGTTTCCACTGCGATAGCAAATAGTAAATGATAAGGGTGGCAGCCTGGTTGCCATTAAGCAATTCAAACTGGTTTTCAGGGTTTTTGATAGCTATACCTACTCGATCCCCATCGGGGTCGGTTGCCATAACCAGTTGGGCATCTACTTTTTTCGCTTTAGCCAGGGCCATCTCCAATGCCGCTGGTTCTTCAGGGTTGGGGGAGTGGACAGTAGGGAAATCACCACTGGTAACATCTTGCTCAGGGACGGAAAAGATGTTGTTAAATCCAAAAGCATGCAATGCCCTGGGCCCTATATCTACCGTCGAACCGTGTATGGGAGTAAATACAATGGGAAGATTCTTGTGTTTTTTTATGATCCCGGGAGAAAGGCTAAGTGTTTTTAATTGTTCAATATATAAATCGTCGGTTTCTTTTCCCAGAAGTTTAATTTGTTCGGGCTTTTTGTCAAAATTGATTTTTGATACATCATCAATTTTGTTTACTTCATTAATTACGTTGGTGTCATGGGGTGGGACAAGCTGTCCTCCATCGTTCCAGTAAACTTTATAGCCGTTGTATTCTTTCGGATTGTGTGATGCCGTAATAGCAATACCTGTTTGACATCCATAATGCCTGATGGCAAAAGATAGCATGGGGACAGGTCTTAGGTTTTCATAAAGATAAACCTGAAAGCCGTTGGCTGATAGTATTTCGGCTGTTATCTGTGCAAAAAACTTACTATTGTTCCGGCTGTCAAAAGCAATGGCAGCCTTGAGGGGCTTCTGGTCAAATTTATTTTTGATATAATTGGCCAAACCCTGCGTAGCCATCCCCACTGTATACTTGTTCATTCTGTTGGTACCAGTACCCATAATACCTCTTAATCCTCCTGTGCCAAATTCAAGATTGCGGTAAAATGATTCGGTCAATTCTTTAGGGTTGTTCTCTATCATATTAGCAACCTCGTTGCGTGTAGCTTCATCAAACTTCTCGCTGAGCCAGTTTTTTGCTCTTCGTAGAATCGTATCTTCAATTTTCATGCTTGATTCCTTATTAAATAAATGATTAATAAAATACAACCTGATGAAAGACAAAAGCGTATCTGCCTTCAGATTGTACCTGGTAAAATAGTTTGCAGTTATCTGTTATCTGTTATCTGTTAAGGACTATGGCGGTTCATGATTCTTTCTGCTTCCTGATTGCCAAGGTTGTAGGCCTTGGTGGCAAATTCAAATGCATTGCGGCTATCACGCAGATTTACATAGGCCCTTGCAATGGTAAGGTAAAGGTTTCCCCACTCTTCATCGCTCATGCGATGGTTGTATTCCTGCATCAGAGCAACGGCCCTCAGGTAGTCATTAACTTCCCTCCTGTATTCACGGGTTTTATTGTAGGCAACCGCTCTGCCCAGGTAACCATCCCAGTTTTGGTCATCGTTTCTGATAGCATCAGAATAGTCCTCAATGGCAGAATGGAAAGCTGCGCTACGATTTTCCATCATTTTAACATAGGCTCTGTTAATGAGAAGCTTGGCTTTTTCTTTTTCGAGCTCTTTTCTTTCCTGGCTATGTCGTGGAGTATTCCTGATTTTTCTGTCAGTTATCCTGATGGCATTGGTGTAATCATGTATTAGGCCAATGTAATTTCTGTCACGTTCACTTTCTTTTTGCTGCTCTTTAATAAGCCTTATGGAACCTCTGTATTTGTAGGCTTCAATGTTTTCATCATTCAGGCGGATGGCTTCGTTAAGTTTTTCCAGGGCTGTGCTCATATCATTTTGCTGAATGAGCCTTTCAGCCTCTCTTGTAAGCTGATTGGAGGTTATATAATTTTGGTTTCTCTCATCCATGGCCACAACAATTTTGTGAAAAATTTCTCTTCCCTGATCAAAGAGCTGTATGGCTTCACGCATCTCGTTGTCCTCCATTCGCTTAATGCCTTCCTCCATCAATCGCTTGACATCTTCTGTAGTATGTTGCTCCGAATCAAGCTGCTGTGCTTTGAGGCCAGATTCAGGAATGATTAAGAAAAACAAAAAGATGATGCCGGTTAGTAAGAAGTGATCGTTTTTCATGGTGTTTTGTGTTGTGTTTTAATCCAGAATACCCTGCTACTAAATTAATGTAAATAGGGATTATTTATCATTGATTAGGATGCAAAAATAATGCTTTTTCCGGTTTTAATTCAAAAATGTTGTTGGTTGTAATAGCTGATTTTCACGCGATTTTAAAGTATGGTGTCAAGCTTTTCAAGTTCAATACCCCTGGAACCTTTTACCATTATAGTATAACCCTCAAGGGGGTTTTGGGTTATCCATGCCAAAGCATCATCAACCTTTTTAAATGTTTTGGGGTTGGGGTATTTTCTTTGGGCTTTCTCAAACTCTTCTCCAATCAGAATTATTTCGTCAAATTCCAGATTTTTTACCAGTTTCAGGATGTTTTGGTGCTCCTTTTCTGCAGTATTGCCCAACTCCAGCATGTCTCCCAAAATTAACATTTTGCGGGAGGATGGCATTTGATAAAAATTTTCAATGGCCAGGGTCATGCTTGTGGGATTGGCATTGTAGGCATCCCAGATAATGGTGTTTTTTAAGCTCTTTTTCAGTTGTGACCGGCTGTTTTTAGGAGAATAGGTAGGTATTGCTTCTTGTATGAGATGGGGGGGCACATTGTAATAGCTGCCCACTGTACAAGCTGCAAGGATGTTTTCTAAATTGTATTCACCCACCAGCTGAGTGTCGAGCTTATGGCTGTCTCGTGGATTTGTCCTGTTTGTAAATTCAACTTTTAAAAAGGGATCGGTGGATGAAAGTTTTCTACCGCTGTAATTGTTTTCCGGATCTTTTCCGTAAGTAATGGTTTTGCCTTTTATTGGATAATTTTTTAAAGACTTATCATCGGTATTTAGAAAAATGAGGCCGTGATTTTTTTGCAGGTACTCAAAAAGCTGGGTTTTTGCTTTAAGGATGTTTTCCTCTGATCCAAAACCTTCCATGTGTGCCCTTCCTATGTTGGTGATTAGACCCGAGGTGGGTTGAGCTATTGTGCAAAGAAATCCAATTTCGTTAATGTGATTGGCACCCATTTCAATAATGGCAATTTCGTGAGCCTTCTTTAATTTGAGAATGGTAAGGGGCAACCCGATATGGTTGTTAAAGTTTCCGGGTGTGCACAGGGTGTTGAATTTTTTAGAAAGAATGGCATTGAGGAGTTCTTTGGTTGTGGTTTTGCCATTGGTACCGGTTATGGCAATAACGGGTATATCCAAGAGGGCTCGGTGATATTTTGCCAGCTCCTGCAATGTCTCAAGGGCATTGTTTACTTTGAGAAACTTTGGATTAGATGGAAGTTCTGCATCATCCACAATAGCTAACTGAGCCCCTTTATCAACAGCTGCACCGGCAAAACGGTTGGCATCAAAGTTTTCCCCTTTTATGGCAATGAAAATCTTTCCCTGTTGATTTTCCCGGCTGTCAATGGAGATTTCAGCTCCTTCCTGAATAAATTGATGGATTTTCCGGATTGTTTCAGTCATGCTGTTTTCGAACACAAAGTTTGGTTAAAAGAATGTATAAGATAATAAAACCCCATCTTTTGGCGAAGATGGGGTTTTGATAGAGCAAAGAATCCCAGTTTTAATTTTAATATCCTACGGGGCTACCAACTCTTGTCATGGCGCATCTGAAGCCAATGTCATTGGTTGCTTCATTTTGGTCAAGGAATCTGCGTGTGCCAGGAACAGCCCAGTATGGACGGTCTCTCCAACCACCACCTTTGTATACCCTTGCTTCGTTGTTTATGAGAGAACTTGTGCCGTAATCGTACATGAGGCTCTCCTCATCTCTTGTTTCCAGGATTTCAGGATCGCTATAGAACCTTGAAGAGGCCAGGTCGCCATCCATATGGCCAATATTGTCGGCTTCCCGGTAATTCCTTCTTGAT
>SL_3KL_010_SEDDRAFT_10005877_pt1 | contig 10987 bp, 11 predicted proteins | sample SodLakKL_010_SED_2_FD_10381 | JGI IMG/M metagenome (IMG submission 10381)
GGGGAGGATGGCGAGGGCATCCGCGTCGGGTTCACCGCCTCGAAGAAGATCGGCAACGCGGTGGCGCGCAACCGCGCCAAGCGGCGGCTGCGGGCGCTGGCGCGCGAGATCCTGCCCCGGTCGGGGCATGCGGGCTGGGACTACGTGCTGGTCGCCCGGCCCGGCGCCACGGTCGAGCGCGACTTCGCCGCGCTGCGCGAGGATCTGGAGCGGGCGCTGGCGGCGATCCACGCGCCGCGCGCGCCGCGGCGATGAGCCCGCTCGCCCATCTCCTGGCACTGCCGGTGCGCGCCTACCGGCTGATCCTCAGCCCCTGGGTCGGGCATGGCTGCCGCTTCCAGCCGACCTGCTCGGCCTATGCGCTGGAGGCGCTGGAACGGCACGGCGGGATCAAGGGCGGCTGGCTGACGCTGCGCCGGCTCGCCCGCTGCCATCCCTGGGGCGGGCATGGCTACGACCCGGTCCCCGGCGCCGATCCCGAGCACGACGCGAAGCGGGCGCGCCGGGAAGAATAGGCCGCTTCCGATGCGCCGGCGACAAGGCGCGTCACGCCCCGTCCGCGTAGACGAAGGGGGAGTCGAAGGCGCCGAACGGCACCGCGCCGACGTCCTTCGCCGAGAGGATCGGCGCGCCCTGAAGCCCCCAATCGATGCCGACCGAATCCCAGCGCACGGCGCCATCGGCCTCGGGCGCGTAGTGGTCGGTGCACTTGTAGACGGCCTCGGTGTCGGGCTCGCGGGTGACGAAGCCGTGCAGGAATCCCGCCGGCACCCAGAGCTGGCGGCCGTTCTCGAAGGAAAGCTCGATCCCGAACCACTCGCCGTAGCTCGGCGAGCCGCGCCGCGCATCGACCGCCACGTCGAATAACCGCCCCCGCCCGCAGCGCACGAGCTTGCCCTGCGCATGCGGCGGCGCCTGGTAGTGCAGGCCCCTGAGCGTCCCCGCCGCGTGCGAGAGCGAATGGTTGTCCTGCACGAAGTCCGGCAGATGCACCCCCGCCGCCGCCAGCGTCCGGCGGTTCCAGCTCTCGCTGAAGAAGCCGCGCTCGTCACTGAAGCGCGGCGGCGTCAGCACCAGGACGCCGGGCAAGGGGGTCGCCTCGATCTTCACCCAGCGTCCTTGCGGTAGTCGAGATACCAGTCGACGAAGCGCTGCACGCCCTCCGCGACAGAGGTCTGCGGCGCGTAGCCGGTGAGCGCGCGCAGGAGCGCGGCATCGGCCCAGGTCGCCGGCACGTCGCCCGGCTGCATCGGCATCGGGTTGCGCTGCGCCTTGCGGCCGAGCGCGGCTTCCAGCGCGTCGATGAAATCGGTGAGCTTCACGCTTTCGGAATTGCCGATATTGACGATGCGGAAGGGCGCGGCGGGGCTGAGGCTGTCGCCGGGGATCGGCGCGGCGCCGGCCTCCGGCGCCGGCGGCACCGCGTCGATCAAGAGCCGGATGCCGCGCACCAGGTCATCGACATAGGTGAAGTCGCGCCACATCTCGCCCGCGTTGTAGACGTCGATCGGCCTGCCGTCGAGGATCGCGCGGGCGAAGCTGAAATAGGCCATGTCGGGCCGGCCCCAGGGGCCGTAGACGGTGAAGAAGCGGAACATCGTCACCGGCAGCGCGTGCAGATGGGCATAGGAATGGCCCATCGCCTCGGTCGCCTTCTTGGTGGCGGCGTAGATCGTCAGCGGCGTGTCGGCCTTCTGGCGCTCGTGGAACGGCATCTCGGTATTGGCGCCGTAGACGGAACTGGTCGAGGCCATCAGCAGGTGATCGACTTTCAGCGCCCGCGCCGCCTCCATCACGTTGAAGGTGCCGACCAGGTTGGCGTCGACATAGGCGCGCGGGTTCTCGAGGCTGTAGCGCACCCCGGCCTGCGCGGCGAGATGGACGATGATGTCGGGGGCGAAATCGGCGGCCGCGCGCTGGAGCCCGTCGTTGTCCTCGAGCATCGCCTCGCTGGCCGAGAAGCGCGCGTGCTGGCGCAGGATGGCGTGGCGCCGGTGCTTCAGCGCGACGTCGTAATAGTCGGTCAGCCCGTCATAGCCGTGGACCGCCCAGCCCTCCTGCAGCAGAAGTTCGGCGAGGTGGAAGCCGATGAAGCCGGCGGTCCCGGTGACGAGGGCGCGCCTCATCTGCCGACGGCCTCGTAGCTCTGGAAGCCCGCCGCCAGCACGTCGGCGCGGTCGTAGATGTTGCGCAGGTCGGCCAATCGCGGGGTCGCCATCGCCTGCGCCAGCCGCTTCAGGTCGAGGGCGCGGAACTCGTTCCACTCGGTCAGGATGACCAGCGCGTCGGCGCCCGCCACGGCCTCGTAGGGATCGTCGAGCCAGGTGGTGCCGGGCAGCATCTCCCTGCCCTCGCGCCAGCCCTGCGGATCGACGACGCGCACCTTCGCGCCGCCGCCGACCAGCGCCGGGACGATGGTCAGGCTGGGCGCGTCGCGCATGTCGTCGGTGTTGGGCTTGAAGGTGACGCCGAGGACCGCGATCGTCTTGCCGTTGACCGAGCCGTCGCAGAGATCCATCACCTTGTCGATCATCCGCCGCTTGATCGCGTCGTTGACCGAGATCACCGTCTCGACGATGCGCATCGGCAGGCCGAATTCCTGACCGGTCCGGGCCAGCGCCGAGGTGTCCTTGGGAAAGCAGGAGCCGCCATAGCCGGGGCCGGCATGCAGGAACTTGTTGCCGATCCGCCCGTCGAGGCCCATGCCGCGCGCCACCGCCTTGACGTCGGCGCCGGTGCGTTCGCAGAGCGCGGCGATCTCGTTGATGAAGCTGATCTTGGTCGCGAGGAAGGCATTGGCGGCGTACTTGATCAGTTCGGCGGATTCGAGCGTGGTGTAGACGATCGGGAAGTCGCGCAGGAAGAGCGGGCGGTAGATCTCGCCCATGACCTCGCGGGCGCGCTCGGACTCGACGCCGACGACGACGCGGTCGGGGCGCATGAAGTCGTCGATCGCCGCCCCCTCGCGCAGGAATTCGGGGTTCGAGGCGACGTCGAAACCGGCATCCGGGCGGGTGGCGCGGATCACCTCGGCGACCTTGCGGTTGGTGCCGACGGGGACGGTGGACTTGGTGACGACGACGGCATAGCCGGTCAGCGCCTTCGCGATCTCCTCGGCGGCGGCCATCACGTAGGTGAGGTCCGCGTGCCCGTCGCCGCGCCGGGTCGGCGTGCCGACGGCGATGAAGACCGCCGCGGCGCCGTCGACGGCCGCCGCCAGGTCGCTGGTGAAGCTCAGCCTTCCGGCGGCGACATTGCGCGCCATGACATCGTCGAGGCCGGGCTCGTAGATCGGCACCTCGCCGCGCCGGAGCCTGTCGATCTTGCCGGGGTCCTTGTCGACGCAGACCACCTCATGCCCGAAATCCGAGAAACAAACGCCCGAGACGAGCCCGACATAGCCCGTGCCAATCATCGCGATCTTCATGGAATACTCTTCCGTTCCTGGTGTCCAAAGCCTTGCCGGCGCAGACAGACTGCACAAAATGGGCCGTTTTCGGGCAGCGGGCCGGCAAACGGCGGATCATTGGCGGCGGAAAGCCGCCGGCCGTTCATGCCCAAGCGGACGAAAGGTTTCAAGCGCTTTGCGGCGGCGCGGCGCGCCAAGCCGTCACTCGGCCGGCGGTTCGCGGACCTCGCCGACCTCGGCAGGGGCGCTGGGCTGGCGGGTGAAGCCCTGGATCCCGCTGACGGTGAGCCGGTCGCGGGTGATCTCGACCTCGCTCAGGGTGTAGGCGGTGAGCAGTTCGGCGAGCGAGCGCAAGGCATGCATGTGGATGCGCTCNTAGCCGTGCGAGGCATCGACGCCGAAGGTGACGAGCGCGGTGCGCACGTCGGCGCCGGCCTCGATCGCCGAGGCGCTGTCCGAGCGGTAGTGGCGGAAGATGTCCTTCTGCATGCGGATGTCATGCGCCCGGCAGATCGCGGCAAGCTTGCGGGTGAGGTGGAAGTCGAAGGGGCCGGTCTGGTCGGCCATCGCCAGCGTGACGCCGAATTCCGACGAGTTCTGCCCCGGCGCCGTGGTGCCGTTGTCGACCGCGACGAGCGAGGCGATGTCGGGCAGCAGGATCGAGGCGGCGCCGTGGCCCACCTCCTCGGCAATGGTGAAGAGGAAGAAGGTGTCGACCGGCAGGCGGCGGCCCTTCTCGGCCAGCGCCTTGAGCGCGGCCATCATCACCGCGACGCCGGCCTTGTTGTCGAGATGGCGCGAGACGATGAAGCCCGAGTCGAGGAATTCGGGCTGCGGGTCGATGGCGACGGTATCGCCGACCTCGATCCCCAGCCGGTGCAGGTCGTCGAGGTTGAAGGCGCGGGCGTCGATCCTGAGTTCGACATGGTCCCAGCCCACCGGCTGGGTGTCGATCTCGGCGTCATAGGTATGGCCCGAGGCCTTGAGCGGCAGGATCGTGCCGCGATAGGCGCCCTTGTCGGTAAAGAGCGTCACCCGCGCCCCCTCGGCGAAGCGCGCCGACCAGGTGCCGATCGGCGCCAGCGAAAGCCGCCCGTTGGGCTTGAGCGTGCGCACCTGCGCGCCGAGCGTGTCGAGATGGCTGACGATGGCGCGCGCGCCGCCGTGTTCGTGGCCCGGCAGCCGCGCCCGGATCGCGCCCCGGCGGGTCAGGTCGTATTCGATCCCGAGCGCGTCGAACTCGCCGCACATGTGCCGCACGATCGTGTCGGTGTAGCCGGTGGGGCTGGGTATGGCGAGGAGCGCGGCCAGGCTCTCGCGCAGGTAGTCGATGTCGATATCGAGCCTGATGCCCGTGTTGTGACTCGTCGCGTCGTTCATTCACGGCGTCTCCTCTGTGCCTCGCGTACCGGCTGCGGGATCGACAGCGGGAACAGCAGGTCGATATAGCGCTCGGCGGTGGGCTGGGGTTCGTGATTGGCAAGGCCCGGGCGTTCGTTCGCCTCGATGAAGACATAGTCGCTCTGGCGCGCCGACTTCACCATCAGGTCGATACCGGTGACCGGGATCTCGATCGCGCGCGCCGCCGCGATCGCGGCCTCGATCAGCGCCGGGTGGGTCTCGTCGGTGACGTCGTGGATCGTGCCGCCGGTATGCAGGTTGGCGGTCTTGCGGACGTTGATCTCGGTGCCCTGGTCGGGGACGTCGTCCAGCCCGTAGCCGGCCGCGGCGAGGCAGCGCTCGGTCTCGGCATCGAGCGGGATGGTGCTTTCGCCCTGGGTCGCGGCCGCGCGCCGGCGGCTCTGCACCTCGATCAGTTCGCGCACGCTGGCGCGGCCGTCGCCGACGATACGCGCCGGCCGGCGGATGGCGGCGGCGACGACGCGGTAGTCGATGACGACGAGGCGCAGATCCTCGCCCTGGTAGCATTCCTCGACGATGACGTCGTTGCAGTGCTGGCGCGCGGCCTCGACCGCGGCCTCGACCTCGTCGGCGGTGGTCAGCCCGACGGCGACGCCGCGGCCCTGCTCGCCGCGCGCGGGCTTGACCACGACCGTGCCGTGCCTTTCGAGGAAGGCGGCGCGCTCGGCCGCGTCGTCGATGGTCAGTTGCGCCGGCGCGCGCACGCCGGCGGCCTCGACGATGCGGCGGGTGGCGCGCTTGTCGTCGCAGATCGACATTGCCACCGCCGAGGTCAGTTCGCTGAGCGCCTCGCGGCAGCGGATCGAGCGGCCGCCATGCGTCAGGCGGAAGAAGCCGCCCTCGGCGTCGATGATCTCGACATGGATGCCGCGCCGGCGCGCCTCGTCGACGACGATCTGGGCATAGGGGTTGAGCCCCTCGTCCTCGACCGCGCCGGCATAGAGCGGCTCGTTGATGACATTGCGCCGCTTGACGGCGAAGACCTGCACGCGGCGGAAGCCGAGTTTTTCATACAGCGCGATCGCCTGTTCGTTGTCGTGCAGGACCGAGAGGTCCATGAAGGCCGCGCCGCGGGCCTTGAAATGCTCGGCGAGCCTGCGCACCAGCGATTCGCCCAGCCCGGCATGCGGCGCCTGCGCGGCGACGGCGAGGCACCAGAGCGAGGAGCCCTTCTCGGGATCGCCGAAGGCGCGGGCGTGATCGACCCCCATGACCGAGCCGAGGATCTCGCCCGACTCGGCATCCTCGGCGACCAGCACGGTCAGCGTGCGCCCGTCGCGCGCCGACCAGAAGAAATCGGGCGGCACCGGCACCATGCGGCGCTGGGCGTAGATGGCGTTCACCGCCTCGGCATCGGCGCGCGTGCTCAGGCGGCGGATATGGAAACCCTGCCGGCGGCGCGGCGCGGCGCGGTAGGTGGCGAGATCGAGCCGGAAGGTGTGCGAGGGGTCGAGGAACAGCTCCTGCGGGGCGAGCGCCAGCAGCACATGCGGATCGCGCACGTAGAAGGCGATGTCGCGCCGGTCCGGCCCTTCGGCGCGCAGGACCTCGGCGAGTTTCTCGGCGCTCTCGAAGGTATGGCCGAAGACCAGCCGCCCCCAGCCGCAATCGACCATCGCGTCGGGCTTGGCGCCGCGCGGTGGCTGCGCGGCCGAGGCATGCAGGCGTTTGAGCCGGTGCGCCTGGGCGCCGCGCCGGCGTGGATTCTCGGATTCGCCCATGATCGGCCCTCCGGTTCGGGGTCGGCGTCAGACGCCGGGATTCAGACGCCCGGATTCACACGCCCTGAGTCTGGAGCCAGAGCTCCAGAAGCGCAACCTGCCAGAGTTCGGAGCCGCGCAGCCGGGTCACATGCGCCGGCGGATCGGCGAAGAGCGCGTCGAGATAGTCCTTGCGGAAGAGCCCGCGCTCGCGCGCCGCCCGGCTGGTCAGCGCGTCGCGGCACATTTCCAGATACGGGCCGTCGACATATTTCAGCGCCGGCACCGGGAAGTAGCCCTTCGGCCGGTCGATGACCTCGGACGGGATGACCTTGCGCGCGGCCTCCTTCAGCACGCCCTTGCCGCCATGCGCGAGCTTGTGGCGCGCCGGGATGCGGCCCGAGAGTTCCACCAGCTCGTGATCGAGGAACGGCACCCGCGCCTCGAGCCCCCAGGCCATGGTCATGTTGTCCACCCGCTTCACCGGGTCGTCGACCAGCATGACGTTGGTGTCGAGCCTGAGCGCCTTGTCCACCGGGTCGTCGGCGCCGGGGCGGGCGAAATGTTCCTCGACGAAGTCGCGCGAGGCGTCGCGGTCGGCGAGCCATTCCGGCGCCAGGTGCTGCGCCAGCCGGCCGTGGTCGCGGTCGAAGAAGGCATCGGCATAGGCGTCAACCGGGTCGTTGGCGTCGGCCATCGGCGGGTACCAGTGATAGCCGCCGAAGACCTCGTCCGCGCCTTGGCCCGACTGCACCACCTTGATCGTCTTCGAGACCTCGCGCGAGAGCAGGTAGAAGCCGATATTGTCGTAGCTGACCATCGGTTCGGACTGCGCGGCGATGGCGTTGGGCAGGTTCTCCCGCATCTCCTCCGACGGGATGAATATCTTGTGGTGCTTCGTGCCGTAATGCTTCGCGATCAGGTCGGAATAGACGAATTCGTCGCCCTTCTCGCCATGCGCCTCCTCGAAGCCGATGGAATAGGTGGCAAGGCCCTTCTGCCCCTCCTCGGCCAGAAGGCCGACGATGAGCGATGAATCGACCCCGCCCGAGAGGAGCACCCCCACCGGCACGTCGGCGACCATCCGGCGGCGGACGGCGGTGCGGAGCGATTCCAGCACCATCTCGTTCCATTCCTCGGCTGGGCGCTCGGCATCCTCGGGGCTGCGTTCGAAGCTCGGCTCCCAGTAGACCGAGTCGGTCACCGCGCCGTCGGCCTCGATCACCCGGATCGTGGCCGGGGGCAGCTTGCGCACGCCGGCAAGGATCGTGCGCGGGGGCGGCACGACCGCGTGCCAGGACATGTAGTGGTGCAGCGCCACGCGGTCGATCGAGCTGTCGACATCGCCCGCGGCCAGCAGCGCCGGCAGCGAGGACGCGAAGCGGATCCAACCCTTGCCCTCGGCGTAGTAGAGCGGCTTGATACCGAAGCGGTCGCGCACGAAAGTCACGCGACCGCTGTCGCGCTCGTGGATGGCGAAGGCGAACATGCCGAGGAAGCGCTTCGGCGCTTCCGGCCCCCATTCGGCCCAGGCCTTCAGGATCACCTCGGTATCGCCCTTCGAGGCGAAGACATGGCCCTTCGCCTGGAGTTCCTGGCGCAGTTCGGGATAGTTGTAGATGCAGCCGTTGAAGGCGATGGTGAGCCCCAGATGGGTGTCGACGAAGGGCTGCGCCGCGGCCTCGGAAAGGTCGATGATCTTCAGCCGCCGGTGCCCGAAGGCGACGCGGCCGCGCATCACCACGCCGGCGCCGTCGGGGCCGCGCGGGGCCATGCAGTCGGCCATCCGCTCGATCGCCGCTGCCGAGGCCATCGCCCCGTTTCCGAACCGGATCTCTCCACAGATGCCGCACATGCCGGTGCTTTCCTCCGCCTGTTCGCGTTTGACGCTTCTTACTGGCTGGCGCCCCGAAAGCAAACCGGCGACATGGAAAGGAGTTCCGAAATCAGCCGGTGCCGGGGTCGATCCCGGCCTGCGGCAGCAGCGTCGCCACCTTGTAGAGCAGGCTGCGCGCCGCGCGGGCGCGCGGGTGGTCGGGCTGGCGCGCGAGCCCGCGCAGGGCTTCCTCGAGCGCGGAAAGCTCGTCCTGGGTCAGCACCGTCGGCGGCAGCACCAGCGGCTCGCGCAGGATGTAGCCGACGCCGCGCTCGCCGGCGACCGGCAGGCCGGTCTGCGCCATGATCGCCATGTCGCGCCAGATCGTGCGCGTCGAGACACCCATCGCGCGCGCCAGCTCCGCCGCGGTGCGCACCCTGCCGTCGCGCATCAGCTGCACCAGGTCGTAGAGGCGCTGGTCGCGTTTCATCTCGGACCCCGTCAAAGCCGGACTTACTGACGTAATACTGTCAGCAGACCGGCCCTGTCACCCCCGGGCCGCCGTTTTCGCGCTTTGCGCCGCCGGGTCGCGTGCATAGATAGGGGCCAGAACCTTCGAGGGCGCGGCCGCCGCGTCGCGCCCGCCCCCGACGACAGGAGTCCGCCATGCTGAGCACCTTCATGGTCACGCCGCATTTCATCAATAACGCCGGCCCCTGGGGCCTGCTGCTCATCGCCATCGTCGTCCTCGTCCTCTTCGGGCGCGGCAAGATCGCCTCGCTGATGGGCGAGGTCGGCAAGGGCATCACCGCCTTCAAGAAGGGCGTCAAGGACGGCGCCGAGGAACTGGAGAACAAGTCCGACGAGGACACGGTGCGCCAGGCCCGCGACGTGACGCCGGAGAGCGAGCGCGACAAGGGCTGAGGCCGGCGGCACGGGACTGAGGGCGACGCATGTTCGACCTGGGCTGGACGGAGCTTCTGATCATCGGCGTCGTGGCGCTGATCGTGGTGGGTCCCAAGGACCTGCCGAAGATGTTCCGCACGCTGGGCCAGTTCACCGCCAAGGCGCGCAACATGGCGCGCGAGTTCCAGCGCGCGATGGATGCCGCCGCCGACGAGAGCGGGGTGAAGGACATCGCCCGCGAGCTGCGCGACACCGCCTCGGGCAAGGACGTCAAGGACGCGATGGGCCTCGACGAGCTCGACCGCGACATGCGCAAGATGGGCCGGCCCGACCAGTGGGGCAAGAGCCCGTCGCCGAAACCCGGCAAGAACGCCTCGACGAAGGCGAAGCCCGACCCCGCCGCGGCGCCGCCCGTCGACGAGGACGAGGCCGCGGTGCAGGCCGACGACCGGTCGCAGGCCGCGCGTGCCGCGCATGAAGCGGCGATGGACGAGGAGCGCCGCAAGCGCGCCGAGCGCGCCGCCGAGGCGCGCGCCCGCGCCGCCGAGATCCGCGCCCGGCGCGAGGCCGAGAAGGCCGCCGCATCCGGGACGCCGCCCGCCGCGGCGCCCGATGCCGAGAGATGAGCCCGACCCACCCCGGCGCCGCGGATCGCACCGGCCTGCGGCCCGCCGCCCGCATGTTTCCGTTTTCCCGATCGCCTGATTGACCGCCATGCCCGCCCAGCACCCCAAGGAAGACACGATCGACGACAGCTCGGCCCCGCTGATCGAGCATCTGGCCGAGCTGCGCAACCGCATCATCAAGTCGCTGCTCGCCTTCGTCGTGGCGATGATGATCTCGTTCTACTTCTGGAACCCGATCTTCAACTTCCTGACCAGCCCGCTCTGCGACGCGCTCGCCGCGCGCGGGCAGGAATGCGGCCTGATCCTGATCCAGCTGCAGGAGGGCTTCTTCGTCGCCGTGCGCATCGCCATGCTGGGCGGCTTCGTGCTGGCCTTCCCGATCATCGCCACCCAGATGTGGCGCTTCGTGGCCCCGGGGCTCTACCGGTCCGAGAAATCGGCCTTCCTGCCCTTTCTCGTCGCCTCGCCGGGGATGTTCTTCCTCGGCGCGGCCTTCGCCTTCTACGTCGTGACGCCCTTGGCCTTCACCTTCTTCCTCGGCTTCCAGCAGCCCGGCGCGCTTCTCGGCGCCGAAGTCGAGGGCGAGGCGAGCGCGCTGGCGCAGGCCGGCATCACCTTCCAGGGTTCGGTCAACGAATACCTGGCGCTGACGACGAAATTCATCATCGCCTTCGGCCTCTGCTTCCAGCTGCCGGTGCTGCTGACGCTGATGGGCAAGGCGGGGCTCGTTTCCGCCGAGGGGCTGAAGAACGGGCGCAAATGGGCGGTCGTCGGCATCCTGACGCTGGCGGCCTTCGTCACGCCGCCCGACGTCATCACCCAGATCATCCTCTTCGTCGTCGTCTACGGTCTCTACGAGGTATCGATTCAGCTCGTGGCGCGGGTCGAGAGGAAGCGCAACGAGGAGCTGCGCGCCGAGGGGATCCTGGACGAGGACGGGGCATGAGCGAAGCGGAGCTTGCGCGCATCGCCGCCGCGCTGGAACGCCTGAGCCCGCCGACCGCGCCCGCGCCGGACTTCGCCGCCGCCGATGCCTTCATCTGGCATGTCACCCCCGACCGGCTGGAACCGGTGGCCGAGGTCAACCGCGTCGGGCTGCCGCTTCTCC
>SL_3KL_010_SEDDRAFT_10005878_pt1 | contig 10986 bp, 9 predicted proteins | sample SodLakKL_010_SED_2_FD_10381 | JGI IMG/M metagenome (IMG submission 10381)
TCTTCTATCATTATTGTCTCTTTTTTTTCTTTAATTGGGAGAATCTGATATATCTCTTCTGTCACATAAGGCATGAAGGGATGTAGAAGTTTAATTGATTCAGATAATACTCTAAGAAGAACAAATCCCCTTCCCTCACACTTTTCTTTATCTTCTAGTATATCCTTTGATTCTTCTATGATATTATCTGCAAAATTATGCCAAATATAGTGATACAGCGTCTCCGCGGAATGAGAAAACCTATACTCTTCAAGCTCCCTATTCACCTTTTTAGCAATTTCATAAAATTCATCCATTATCTCTTTGTCTCTTTTACTTAGTTGCGGTTCATTTTCTAAGTCAAGTTTTTCTGTTTTCATCAAGACAAAGCGTGCAATATTCCATAACTTATTAGTAAAATTCCTATATCCTTTTATCTTGTTCTCAGAAAGACGAATATCTGTCCCTGCGGTTGCTCCAACAATCAGAGAAATTCTCGTTGCATCCGCGCCATACTTTTCTATCATATCCAGTGGATCTATCGTATTACCAACCGACTTACTCATCTTCTTCCCTTTTTCATCCAAAACAAGTCCATGTAGATAAATATTCTTAAAAGGAACTTCTCCCAAAATATATGTAGTCATTAAAATCATTCTTGCAACCCAAAAGAAGAGTATATCATATCCTGTCTCCATAACCGATGTTGGATGATAGAGCTCAAAATCCTTAGTCTTTTCCGGCCACCCAAGAGTAGAAAAAGTCCAAAGGCTGGAAGAAAACCATGTATCCAACGTATCTTCATCTTGTTTCCATTCTTTCTCCTTTGGAGGTTCTATACCGCAATAGACTTCTCCTCCTTTATACCAGACTGGTATACGATGCCCATACCATATCTGCCTACTAATACACCAATCTCTTAGGTTATCAATCCAGTGATAATATATCTTCTTAAATCTATCGGGAAAAATCCGAATTTGACCGGTTTCTATCGGTTTTCGCATAAGCTCTTTTAGGGATACCTTTTCTCCACTTTCTATTCCATCAATCTCTGATTTTGTAAGAACAAACTGCTTTTTTACATCTACAAACCACTGCTTCTTTATCTGCGACTCAATTACACCGCCACCGCGACTATTTACTGCAATGCTATTTGTATAATTTTCATCAACATCAACCAGCAACCCTTTTTCTTTAAATTTTTCAACAATAAGTGGTCTCGCTTTTTTGATATGCATTCCCGAAAATTCACCAGCAATATCAAGAAGCTTTCCATCAAAATCTATGATTTGCTTTTTTTCTAAGCTGTGCCTCTCTGCTATCTCAAAATCAGTTAAATCGTGCCAAGGAGTAATAGTCATTGCTCCTGTTCCAAATTCCGGATCTACCGCTTCATCTTTAATGATTGTTGCGGTAATCTTCCCATTAATCCACTCCACATCTATCTCCTCTTTATGTTTGTAGCGAAGATATCTCTTGTCTTTTGGGTGCATTACGATATATCTGTCTCCAAGCTTAGTCTCTGGTCGTGAAGTGGCAATTGTAAAAGGACCGAATTTAAAATAATAGAAAGGCGTCTTCTTTTCTTCTCTCTCTATCTCATCATCAGATACCGTTGTTCCCATAAGAGGGTCCCAGTTAACAATCCTTTCTCCCCGATAAATAAGTCCTTCGTCAAACATTTTTTTAAATGCGGTATTAACTGCAATATTTCTCTTCTCATCAAGAGTGTAGGCCTCCCTACTCCAATCAAGGGATGCCCCCAATGACTTTATCTGACCCACTATGGTATCATGACTGCTTTGAGCAAATTCCTCCACTCTTTTTAAAAATTCTTCACGCCCCAAATCGTGTCTTGTCTTTTTTTCTTTCTTATAGATTATCTTCTCTACTTTGCTCGAGGTGGCAATAGAAGCGTGATCGGTTCCGGGAATCCAAAGAGCTTTTTCTCCCTTCATTCTACTAACTCTAATCATAATGTCTTGATAAGCAATCATCGCCGCATGCCCCATATGAAGATTACCAGTAACATTTGGTGGTGGCAAAACTATTGAAAAAGAGTTTTCTCCACTAAGATTATCCGGATTAAAATATCCAGTCTCTTCCCAAAAACGATATATCCTTTTTTCTACATCTTTTGGATTATATTTTTTCTCCATAATATCGTGTTTAAAAACCTTCTCTAGCAACTTACTTTTCTTTTTTTTCAATCTTAATTGCCAGCTCTTTTAACTGATTAGAGCTAACCCTAGATGGAGCATCCATCATAAGGTCTCTCCCTTCTCCTGTTTTAGGAAATGCGATAACTTCACGAATATTGGGCTCATTTTGAAGAATCATTAATAGTCGGTCAAATCCAAAAGCAAACCCTCCATGAGGAGGAACGCCATACGAAAAAGCTTTTAGTATATGTCCAAAATTAAGCTCAATTTCATCATCTTCATATCCCATTATTTCAAATACACTCCTTAGTGATTTAGGGTTGTGATTTCTAATTCCTCCACCTCCAATCTCATATCCATTTAGGACCATATCGTATTGAGATGCTAAAATATCTTCTATTCTTTCCTTTTTTAATAAATTATCTTCGTATTTTGACATTGGAGCGGAAAATGGGTTGTGTGTAAATGTCCATCCCCCATCTTCTCTTTTTTCAAAAAATGGAAAGTCAATAACCCAGCAAAGGGCGAGTAAATTATCATTGCTTTTATCTTTTCGTAAGTCCGGTCTATCCGTACCATATTTTTCCATAGCCTCTTTGTATGATAATCGCGGAAACGGTACTTCTTGAATCTCTTTTTCCGGATATATCTCTTTTACTAATTCAGTTATGAGATTTTCATTTATCTTCATAACATCTTCTTGCTCTACAAAACTCATCTCNATATCAATCTGTGTAAANTCGGGCTGNCTATCTCCTCTCGTATCTTCATCTCTAAAACACTTTGCAATCTGAAAATATCTCTCCACTCCCCCGACCATAAGTAGTTGCTTATATTGCTGTGGTGATTGCGGTAATGCATAAAAATTACCCTTATATAACCTTGAAGGAATAATATAGTCACGAGCACCTTCCGGAGTTGATTTTGTTATACACGGAGTCTCTATCTCTACAAAATCATTTTCTGTATAAAAATTACGGACAAAGTGAAGTAGGTTGTGCCTACTTCTTATATTTTTGTTCATCCTCTCTCTTTTTAAATCGATATATCGATACTGCAAGCGGATATCTTCACTAACCTCTTTTCCGTCTGTCTTAATATCAAAAGGGTTTGTCTCTGCCTTGCTTAATACCTCTATCTTTAAAATATTAAGCTCTATCTCTCCATTTTCTTTATCTTTTTGAATCGCGTTATCAGGCCTCTTCCCCACAACTCCCTCTACCTTTACAATCCACTCACTTCTCACTGCTGACCCAACCTCAAGTGCTTCCTTGGAGTTTGGAAGAACAACTCCCTGTACCCTCCCCGTTACATCTCTGATGTCAAAAAAAATCATCTTCCCCTGATCTCTTCTCACATCAACCCATCCCATTATAGTGACATTTTTATCTATCCTTTCTTTAAGATTTTTAATATATGTTCTCATAATTCAAATTAATTACTGCTTACTTATATAATTAAGGATACTATCATAAAATTCTATTTTTTAAAACAAAACTACTTTTTTGCTATAACTTGATAACGAATAAATTTATAGATCTCTCCAAAAATAAAAACTGTTGAAGATAGTGCAATAAAAGAGACCATCTCCTTTAGGGTAAGCGGTGCAAATTCAAATAGGTCTCTAAAAAAAGGCGTTTCTATCACCATTATCTGCAAACCGGCTGCAACAAGTATAGCGATAATTATATACTTATTGGAGAAAAACCCAATCTTAAAGACAGATTCTCGAAGTGAACGCATATTCAAGGCATTAAAGAGCTGTGTGAATGCCATGACTGTAAAAACTGCCGCCCTTCCCTTTTCTATATCTCCCTCTCCTCCATGATAAAATAGATTAAAAACAAATAGACTAGCTGTTGCCATTATCACTGTCATCAATACAAAGAAAGGCAAAATCTCTATAGAAAGAATATTTTCTTTTTTGTTTCTTGGTGGTTCTTTCAAGATATTTCCGTGCCCGGGTTCAGCAGCGAGAGGAAAACCTGCAGTTCCGTCTGTAACAAGATTAAGCCATAAGATATGAGTGGGCAAAAGGGGAATATTTGAAAATATAAGAATGGAGGATATCAATGTAGCAAATTCAGCAAAATTAGTGGTAATAAGAAAAGAGCTCGCTTGCCTTGTGTTTGTAAAAACAATCCTCCCCTCTTCTATCGCATTTACGATAGAAGCAAAATTGTCATCTGCTAAAATTATCTCACCCGCCTCTTTTGTTACATCGGTACCACTTATGCCCATTGCTATTCCGATATCAGCCTGCTTTACCGCGGGGGCGTCATTTACTCCATCACCGGTCATCGCAATAATTGCTCCTCTTTTATCCTGAAGCGTTTTGGCAATTCTCAGCTTCATATGCGGAGTAAGTCTGGCAAAAACATTAACTTCCGCAACTGATTTTTCGAATTCTTTTTCATTCATTTTTAAAAGTTCTCCCTGTGTTAAGGCCCTCTTATCCCCTTTATCCAAAAGACCGACCTCTTCTGATATTGCTATCGCTGTTCCTTTATGATCTCCTGTAACCATAACAACCCTTATCCCTGCCATTTTTGATTTTTTAATCGCTTCCTTTACTTCTTTTCTTGGAGGATCCATAATTCCTACCACTCCTACCAATATCAAATCGTTTACATCTTCTTTTTCTACTTCTTCTTTATCCTTTTTTAAGTCTTTAAAGGCAAGTCCAATTGTTCTCATCGCTCTTCCTGTCAATTTTTCTACTTTTCCTATCATCATCTTCTTCTCTTCTCCAGAAAGCTTTTTTACTCCATCTTCATTATAAATAAAGCTGGCCTTTTTTATTATCTCTTCAGGAGCACCAACGACATAGAGCTGTTTTTCTTCTTTGCCATTTAATAAAAGTGATACTGATGCTCTATACTTGAGCTTCGTGCTAAATGGCATATCGTCTATCTTGTCTTCTTTTTCACGTATTATCTCCTTGTTTAAGCCTGCTTTCTGCGCAAGCACAACAAGCGATGCCTCTGTCGGGTCACCAATTATATCGTATTTTTTTTCTTCACTATTGTATGCAACCTCTGCTTCATTGCAGACACCGGCAATATGTAGTAATTTGTTTAAGTTTGATATCTCAAGAGGAGATACTTTTCTATCTCTCTCTAAAAACCCTCCTCTTGATTCCCATCCTTCTCCCGCAACATCTATCTCTCTTCCTTCTGCAAGAATAATTTTTCTAACATTCATTGTGTTCTGAGTGAGGGTTCCTGTCTTGTCGGTTATAATATGATCAGTCACTCCAAGTGTTTCTGTTGCCGGAAGTCTTCTTATAATTGCATTTCTCTTTGCCATTCTTGTTGCGCCAATCGCAAGCACAACAATTAATATGGCAGGTAAGCCCTCAGGTATCCCGGAAACAAGAGCAGCAACTGCAAATCGAAGAGATTCTTGATAAGAGACAGCAATATAAAGAGACAAAAGAAAGATTATAAAAGCACCTAAAAAAGCAAAAGAAGCCATCTGTTTTGCTAAAAACTTTATCTTTTCTTCAAAGTGACCACCCTTTTTTTCTACACTACTAATATCTTTTGCAATAACACCAAACGCAGTATCTCCTCCTGTAGCAACAACAATTCCTTTGGCCTTTCCGCCCGCAACAAACGTACCCATAAAGGCCATATTTTTCCTATCTCCTAAATCAGCATCAGGAGAAACAGGGTCTGTATTTTTCTGTATTGGCACCGATTCACCGGTAAGAGAAGCTTCACTTGTACGAAAATTTTTAGTATAAAAAAGTCTTACATCAGCTGGAATTCTCGCTCCTTCATCTAAAACGACAACATCACCGGGAACAATTTTTTCTGCAGCAATTTCAAGCAATTTGCCATCTCTATAGACTTTTGCGATTGGTTCAATCATCTTCTTTAAAGCCTGTATCGCCTTTTCCGCCTTATACTCCTGAACAAAGCCCAAAATCGCATTTAAGACAATTATTACCGAAATAACATATACATCGGTCATCTTGTTAAACAGGAAAGATATAACACCTGCAGCAATAAGAACATAGACAAGCCCACTTCTAAATTGCTTAAAAAAAAGGAAAATCGGATGAACTTCTTTTTTGCCTTCTATCTTGTTTAGTCCATACTTTTCTGCCCTTTTCCTCACCTCACTCTCATCTATTCCATTATGACTGGAAGAAAAATGTTTAAAAACATCTTCTGATGACTTTGCATAATATTTTTCTCCTTTCATCTCTTGTTTATAAATTTTATCTTATAATTTTCCCTTTCTTGTCTCTCCATTTTTTTATCTCTTTATGATTCCCGGACAAAAGAATATTTGGAACCTTCCTCTCTTTTCCCTCTATTTCAATTTTTTCAGGTCTCGTATATTGAGGATACTCAATAAAAGATTCTCCCACTTTTCTATTTTTCAAAAAACTCTCTTTGCCGATTACATTTGGAACAAGACGTGAAGCTGTCTCTAAGACAACCATTGCCGGTAATTCACCTCCCATTAGGACATAATTTCCAATTGATATATTTTCATTCGCAACATATTTTGCGACTCTCTCATCCACCCCTTCGTATCTTCCGCAAATCATAATAATCTGTTTATAATTAGAAAATTCTGTCGCTTTTTGCTGATTAAATTTTTTTCCACGCGGAGTAAAAAGAATAACCATGGAGTCCTCTCCCTTTCTGATATTTTTTACCGCTCTACTAATTGGCTCTGCCATCATCACCATTCCGTTTTCCCCTCCAAAAGGCTTATCATCAACACTACCATGCTTATCATCAGCCCACTTTCTTAAATTATGGATATTAACCTCAATACTCCCCTTCTCAAGCGCTCTTCTTATGAGGCTCTCCTTTAAATAGGACTTAAATATTGAGGGAAAAATTGTAATAATATCAAAACGCATATCTTTTTAAAACAAAACGATGCTATTTAAATAATAGCACCGTTTCAAAAAACTGTAAAAACTTTAGACAAGCTTTATAGCTTTATGTCTTCAAGGCCTTCTTTTCTGTTTTCAGAAGGATTGCTTTTTGGCTGATAAGTGCTTCCACTTGGTTCAACAATCTTCAAATTGACTCTCGCCTTGTTTTTGAGTCCAATAATGCGAACCAAATTTCGAATTGCCCTTGCTGTTGATCCTTCCTTACCAATTATTTGCCCCATGTCATCGGGGTGGACTTTGAGCGCGAGCAATACTCCCATCTCGTCAACCTTCCTTTCAACTTCCACAGAATCTGGATTGTCTACCAAATTCCTAACAATAAACTCTAAAAATTCTTGATCAGAAGCTTCTTTAGTCATAATTGTTTTTTATCCTACAAATAAATCGACCTTTTCAATCGCTTACTGCGCTTGATACTATCTATATTCTATATCTTTTCTTTTTTTAGTCAACCTTTTTTTATATAAAGGGTTACTTTTCTGTCTTTTCCTTCTCCTTTTCTTCTGTCTCTTCCTTTTTCTCTTCTTCTTTTGTGTCTTTAGTATTATTCACGTCTTCTTCTTTTGTCTTTTCTTCTTCCTTCTCTATCTCTTCTTCTTTATCTTCGTCTTTGCTATCTTTTACTTCTTCCTTTGGTGGTTCTTCCTTTTTCTCTTTATCAGTATCTATTATTTCACCTTTCTCTATCTTCTCGCTATCTTCCTTTTCTTCTTTTGTCTCTTCAATGACATCTACGCTCTCCTTCTCTACGCCCTCTTTTTCTACATCTCCTTCTTCCTTTTCCTCCTCCTTACTATCTTTTACATCCTCTTCTTTTTTACTCTCTACTGCCTCTTCCTTTTTTGATATTTTTTCTTTCTCCTTTTCTTCCTTCTCCTTTAATTTTTCCCTTCTTTTCTTGGAAAAAGAGACTACATTTATCTTTTCTCCTTCAATCACTCCTTTTTTAATAAGAAGATTATAGACGACATCAGAGGGCTTAGCTCCTTTATCCATCCAATACACTATCTTTTCATCCTTCAATTTACACTCTTTTGTTAATGGGTTATAGAAGCCGACATCCTCAACAAATCTTCCACTTGAAGGCGGCTTTCTTTTGTCAGTAACAACTATCTTATAAAAAGGCTGTTTTTTCCTTCCGGTTCGATAAAATCTAATTCTTAACATTTTTTTAATTTTTTACTTTATTATTTATATCTATTTCCAGTTTTGCTTTTCAAGTGCATCTTTCGCTGCACTCTCCTCGGCCTCTTTCTTAGACCAACCCGCTCCTTTTCCCACCTGATTTTGTTTTAGAAAAACGCCTATAACAAAATGTTTTTTGTGGTCAGGACCGCTCTCCCTTAAGACCTCGTATGCAGGTGTAACTCCCGTTTCTTCTTGCGTCTTTTCTTGTAATACTGACTTTGGGTCTCGATAAAGCCCAAGCTCTATAATTTTTGACAACTTGCATACCAGATGATTTTCAACAAAATCTCTTGTAATATCGTATCCTCTGTCTAAGTAAAGTGCACCGATAAATGCCTCAAAAACATCTGCTAAAATAAATAGTCGTGCTTTTCCATTTTCTCTACTCTCTCCCTTAGAAAGGAGAATATAATCGTAAAAGCCCAACTCTTCTGCTGTTTCCCCTATCGTCTTTGAATTTACAAGAGAAGCTCTCCATGAAGTGAGCTCTCCCTCTGTCTGCTCTGTGTATTTGAAATAAAGATAATTGGTAACGATAAGTTCCAAAACAGCATCCCCCAAAAATTCTAATCTTTCATTATGTCCAAGATTAAAATCAAGATTCTCGTTTAAGTAAGAGCGATGACAAAATGCCTGGACAAGTAAGTTCTTATCTTTAAATTCTATACCTATTCTTTTTTCTAAATTTACAAATTTTTCTCTCATTTTAACTGTTTCCTTGTTCTTCCTCTATCTCCTTATATACTGTTCCAAGAACTCCATTTATAAATTTGCCCGAACTGCTCCCTCCAAACTCTTTTGCAAGCTCTATCGCTTCATTTATTGCAACTTTAGGCGGAACCTCTTTTTTGTCGGCATAAATAAGTTCATAAAGACCTACTCTCAATACATTTCTATCAATAATTGTAATCTTATCAAGAGGCCATTCTGGAGCAGCTGCAACAATTATCTTGTCTAGTTCGGATATATTTTCTACAACTCCATCTACAATACTATGCACAAAGCTTAAGTCACTTGAATTTTTCGCAAATTCTTTTACGTTTTTTTCAATAATATCCTTATAATTTTTCCCTTCATCTCTAAAAAAGTCCCACTCATATAAGGTTTGAAGTGCAATTGATCGTGCAAGATGACGCGAAGACATGATTTTATTTTTTCTCTTTTTTAGAAAGACCTTCCATTGTAAGAGGTTTTGCTTTTTTTTCCTCTCCCTTTTCTTCCTCTTTCTTTTTCTTTGTCTTATCTTTTAGCACATCTATAACCTCCTTACCCTTATAATAGCCACACTCCTTACAAAGCGTATGTGCCAATTTTTTTTCTTTACATTGAGGACAAATACACAAAGTTGGCTTATCCAAATGAATATGCATTCTCCTCTGGTTTCTTCTTGATTTTGTCTTTCTTTGCTTTGGAACTGCCATAAAAATTAAAATATTTTATAAATTAACCCTTGTATAATACCAAAAAAAATAAATTTAAGCAATAGCTAATTTTCTTAAATATAAAAAAAGATAGACCAATTTTCCCTTGTCAAAAATAGATAAACCAAACTACCTTATTTCATCAAGGTTACTCTTCTTTTTTTGAAAACATCCTATATAACAAAATCAGCATCGGCAAAAAGAGTATAAAAAGATACCAGTGCCAATCCAGTTCAAGTAAAGCTTCCCAAAAATTTACCACTAACAATGTAAAACCAAAGACAGATATCTTTATAAGTTGGATGTCCAGCCAGTTAAACTTTTTTATTTTTGAATTTGCAAATTTAATAAATCCCATTTTTGCAAAAATTATTTATAATTATTCGACTTTTCTACTATTTCAGAAAAAAAATATCAAAAATAACGCTAAAGAATTAAAAATTAATATCTTTTTTAAAACCAGCTTATTTTATAAGAATGGAAAGAATCACCTCTATAAATACATTTTTCTTCTTCTACAACAATATTTTTTTCTCTAACAATATATTTAAATAATCCCATATAATAGCCTTTTTGATATAGGCACGTAAGAGGATGGATATCGTAGTTTTTAACCCTGAGAACAGCATATTTTTCGTTCTTATTGTAATCCTCAACCTCTAATTCTCCAAAGTCTAGATGTCTTCCCCACAGACTAGGAGCTGATTTTAGAAAAAAGTCTATTGAAACAAGATATTTTAAGAGTATCTTTGTAACAATAAAAGAATATCTTGTTATAGTCTCCCCCATCTTCACAAAATCTTCGTCACTCCAATTAAATTCTTCTTTTAATAAAAGAAGAAAAATTCCGCAATACGCGTCTTTATACCATTCCAGCGCCTTTATCTCTGAAAACTTTAAAGGATAGCCATATTCTGCTAATAAACCTTCCATCTTCTCTATCGCCCCTTCCCCTTCTTTTTCTTTGGTATAAAGAAAATGATCTCTCAAGACCTCCCCCTTAACATTTCCTTCTTTTTCCATTATCTTGTCAATTTCTGCCTTTATCTCTTCTTTAGTCTCTTTTTTCATAAAACTTTTAGTTAAAATTAAAAATACATTGTGTTTTAATTCTAACATAAAAAAAATGGAATACTAGACCTATTTTTCTCTCAATTCTTCTTATTTATTGAGTTGCAAGAAAATAATTTAATCAAAATTATTACAAAAAAACTAAATAATAAATAACTTTAAGAAAGAGAAGAAAGGACTTGACAGAAAATACGAAATAGTATATAATATAGGTAGAGAGTAAGAGGAGTTCTTTAAAACT
>SL_3KL_010_SEDDRAFT_10005879_pt1 | contig 10985 bp, 7 predicted proteins | sample SodLakKL_010_SED_2_FD_10381 | JGI IMG/M metagenome (IMG submission 10381)
CCCGCCGCCAGTCTCGTGGGCGCGCGCGCACTCGCTGGCACGGACAACGCCGTGGTCCTCGATATCGGCGGGACCACCAGCGACATCGGCGTACTCGAGCACGGGGAGCCGGGCCGTACGCACGAGGGCGCCGTTGTGGGGGGCTGGCGCACACGGGTGGCCGCGGTCGAGGTGCATACCTACGGCATTGGCGGTGACAGCGCCGTGCGGCTGCAACGTGAGCGCGAGCATCCGTTGCGCCTGGGCCCCGATCGGGTCATTCCCCTGTCCCTGCTGGCCACTGAACATCCCTGGGTGGTGCAGGTGCTGGCGGAGCAGGCGAGTGAGCAACCACTGCGCGAACATGCCGGCTGGTTCGTGCGGCGTCGGCGTGCACCGGTGGGCGGCGTCGAGAGCCTGTCGTCGGCGCAGCGCCTGCTCTGGGAACGTCTGGCCGACGGTCCGGTCGATCTGGTCCGCCTGTTCGAGGATCAGACGCGTGCCCGCGCACTGAGCCGGCTGGTGGAACGCGGTGTCGTTGCGCTCTCCGGTTTCACGCCGAGTGATGCCGCGCACGTGCTCGGCACGCACGGTGCGTGGTCCGGGGATGCGGCGCGTGCGGGTGCGACTATCGGTGCGCGCCAGGCGTGCGAGCACTATGGCCGCGATTTCGCGGATGCCGACGAGTTTGCGGTTGCGGTCCGGCGCACGCTGGAGGAGGACATTGCGCGTGCGACCCTGGCGGCCTCGCTGGCCGATACTCGGCTCGCACCCGCCGGCATCCTCGAGCCGGGTGCCCGCGCGCTGGTCGACGATGCCATTGGCGCGTGTCGCGCGCACCCGCGGGTTGCGGTGGCGATGAGTCTGCGCCAGCCCCTGATTGTCCTCGGCGCACCGGCGGCGACCTATGGCGAGGCCATTGCCCGCCGTCTCGGCACCACCGCCATCGTCAGTGCCCAGGCGCACGTCGCGAACGCGATCGGGGCGGTGGCCGCGGGCGTGGTCCAGCGTGTGGTCGCCACCATCCTGCCGCTGGCGGACGAGCGCTTCCGCGTGCACGCCCCGGATGGCGTGTCGACGTTCGCCACGCTCGACGAAGCGCGGGACTGGGCTGCCCGCGACACCGAGCGCCTGGCCAGCGCGCGGGCCGAGGCTGCGGGCGCCGCAGAGGTCGAGGTCGAGATCAAGCGCGAGGAAACGCTCGGACACAGCGATACGGGGGACGTCGTGTTCTTTCAGGCCACGGTGACCGCGATCGCCCGCGGGCGGCCGCGCATCGGTGGCGAGCGGGGAACCGGCACGCCGGACGCGGACGCCGCTGAAGCGCCCGAGTGAACCCGCATCCGGCACGGCACGCGGGGCGTGCGTGTGCTTGGCAGCTCAAAGCCACGCAAGTGCGCAGGGCGCCCTGAAGGCGCCCTGCGCGATCACGCGGCGCTACCCGCGTTCAGACGTTGGAGTCGGGGAACTCCGCCTTCTTGCGCGTCATGTAGTCCTGCAGGGCTTCCTCGACGGCAGGGTCGAGTTCGGGCGCCTCGTACGCGGCCAGTTTCTTCTTCCACAGCTTGTTGGCGCGCTGCGCGGCGTCCAGCGAGCCTTCCGCCTCCCACTGTTCGAAGCTGTTGTTGTCCGAAATGGTCGAGCGGTAAAAGGCCGACTCGAAGTTTGCCCGGGTGTGGGTCGCGCCCAGGAAATGCTTGCCCGGGCCGACTTCGCGCAGGGCGTCCATGGCCTGGCCATTCTCGGACAGGTCCATGCCGTTGAGAAACGTCTGGATCATGCCGAGCTGGTCGATATCGAGCATGAACTTTTCGTAGCCCATGGCGAGGCCACCCTCGAGCCAGCCGGCGGAGTGCAGGCAGAAGTTGACGCCGGCGAGGCCGGTGGCCAGCAGTGTGTTGGCGGATTCCGTGGCCGCCTGGGCATCGGGGATCTTGGATGCGGTCAGGGCGCCGCCGGAGCGGAACGGAACACCGAGGCGGCGGGCGAGCTGGGCCGCACCATAGAGCACAATCGAGGGTTCGGGCGTACCGAATGTCGGCGCGCCCGACTGCATCGACATCGATGAGGCGAACATGCCGAAGATCGCCGGCGCGCCGGGTCGCACCAGCTGGGTGAAAGCGAGGCCGGCCATGACCTCGGCGAGAATTTGCGTCAGCGTGCCGGCGATGGTCACCGGCGACATGGCGCCGGCGAGAATGAACGGCGCGATGATGCAGGCCTGGTTGTTGCGTGCGTAGACCTTGGCGGCGCCGAGCATGGTCTCGTCGAAGACCATGGGCGAGTTGGCGTTGATCAGGCTCGTGACGACCGTGTTGTTGGCGACGAATTCCTCGCCGAACACGAGTCGGGCCATCTCGACGGTGTCCTGGGCGCGATCGGGATGCGTGACCGAGCCCATGAAGCCCTTGTCGCTGTACTTGATGTGGCTGTAGATCATGTCGAGATGGCGCTTGTTCACCGGCAGATCGACCGGCTCGCAGATGGTGCCGCCCGAGTGATGGATCGAGGGCGACATGTACGCCAGCTTGACGAGATTCTGGAAATCCTCGAGCGTGGCGTAGCGGCGGCCGTGGTCGAGGTCGCGCACGAACGGGCAGCCGTAGCCGGGCACGAACACGGTGTTCTTGCCGCCGATGGTGACGCTGCGTTCGCTGTTGCGCGCGTGCTGGGTGAATTCTCTCGGCGCACTGTCCTGAATGAGCTTGCGCGCCAGGCCGCGCGGGATGCGCACGCGTTCGCCGTCGACATCGGCGCCGGCATCGCGCCACAGCTTCAGGGCTTCCTCGTCCTCGCGGAATTCGATGCCGATCTCCTCGAGCACGGTCTCCGCGTTGTGCTCGATGAGTTCGAGGCCTTCGGCGTCGAGGACCTCGTAGTAGGGCACCTTGCGTGTCACGTAGGGTAGCGTGCTTGCGGACTGCGATGTCGAGCGCGCCGCCTGCCGGGCCGCGCGACCACCACCGCTTCTGCCTCGTCTCTCGCTCATCTGTGCTGCTCCTTGGTCCGGTGTCGAAGGCCCCGGCAACCGGTCCCCTGAAACGGGCCGGTGGGGCGGATTGGCGCGTTCAATCAGGAAGTATGCAGCCGTACCCGCGGACCCTCTGGCTCGCCGGCGACGCCGATATAGCTGCGGACGCCACGCAGGAGTCGTCGCGGCGGGAACGGCATCGACCTGGGTCGATTGGCGATTGTGCAAGTGAAGGGGGCGGGGCGTGCAGCGGACTCGTGCGGGGCCTGGTTGCGGGTGCCCTGCGTGCGGGGGCAAGCGTTGGGCGGGGCAAGTCTTCCTGCGCTTCACCCGGGGTGTCGCTTGTCGTGTTGCGAGCAGTGGTTCCGGGTACCCGGCTCCGGGGCCCGCTGCAAGCCGTCCATGGGCGCTACTGTGCGGCCATCCATGGCCGCACACGACCCCTGCGCCGGGCACCCGGAACCACTGCTCGCTCTAGCGCCGGTCTCAGCGTCTGGCGCGTTGTCGTCCGGTCAGGGGATTTGTTTGGGAGGGCGCCTAGAGCCGCCGACGCAACTGGGTTTCGTAGTGTTCGCGCTGGCGCTCCGCTGCCGTGACCGAGTTGCGCATCAGGATCGATGCCGTCACGGGGCCGACACCGCCCGGAACGGGCGTGATCCAGCCGGCCACCTCGACACAGGACTCGTAGTTGCAGTCGCCCACCACGCGCGCGGTGCCATCCTCGTCCTCGACCTGGTTGATGCCGATGTCGATTACCACCGCGCCGGGCTTGATCATGTTGCCGGTCAGGAGGTTGGGTTTGCCGACGGCCACGAAGACGACGTCCGCGCGCCGCGAGTGCACCGCCACGTCGCGGGTCATGTGGTGGCAGACGGTGACCGTGGCGCCTTCCGCCATCAGCAGGAAGGCGATCGGCTTGCCGACGATTTCGGAGTGGCCGATGATCGTGGCCTCCATGCCCTCGATGCGCACGCCGGTGTGGCGCAACAGTTCGATCGACGCCATCGCGGTACAGGGGGCAAGATCGAGTTCCCTGTAGACGATGTTGCCGATCGACGCCGGGTGCATGCCCTCGACGTCCTTGAGCGGGTCCACCGCTGCCTGCAACTGCTTGATCGACAGATGCGCAGGCACGGGGCGCTGGATGATGATGCCGGTCACTCGCGGGTCCACGTTGAGCGCCCAGATGGCCGCGTGCATCTCCTCGGCCGTGATATCCGTCGGGTAGTGGCGCTCCTCGAACTCGATGCCCACGCGATCGCAGTTGCGTCGCTGGTTGCGGACGTAGAATTCGGCCGCGGGATTCTCGCCGATGCTCACGGACACGAGTTTCGGCGCCCATCCGGCTGCCTTGAGGTCCGTGACCCGGCTGGCCACGCCGCTCAGGATTTCGCGGGCGACCTCCCGGCCGTTGATGTCTCTCTCGCTCATGATCGGGCTTCCGGCGGCTGTTGATGATGTGGCTTGTGCCGTGGGGCGCCGGTATTGTACGCAAGCTCGAACACGCGGTCACAGCCGCGGGGCGCTGATGCCCGGGCATGGCGCATTTGCGCAACCAGCGGTCGCGCGTGGGCCGATCGGGCGGGGTGATCCGCGCGTACACTCGCGCCGGTATCTGGCGCTTGATGCCCCGTTATGGTAAAAAATCGGGTTGGTTCTGAAGCTCCCGCTACTGGTGGACAACTCCGGACGGCCTGCCCCCGGGCGCTGGTGCGTCCCGCAACGTGACTCAGGTGTGACATGAAAATACTCGTTCCCGTGAAAAGGGTGGTCGACGCCTACGTGAAGGTGCGCGTCAAGAGCGATGGCTCCGGTGTCGAGACCAACAACATCAAGATGTCGATGAATCCGTTCGACGAAATTGCCGTCGAACAGGCGGTTCGGCTGAAGGAAGCCGGTACCGCGAGTGAGGTAGTGGTCGTCACCATCGGGCCGCAGCAGGCACAGGAACAGCTGCGCACTGCGCTGGCCATGGGTGCCGACCGGGCCATGCACGTCAGCGCCGAGGGCGACATCCAGCCTCTCGCGGTCGCCCGGACCCTGAGCGCGGTGTGCGATCGCGAGAATCCCGATCTCGTCATCATGGGCAAGCAGGCCATCGATGACGATGCGAACCAGACCGGGCAGATGCTGTCCGCTTTGCGCGGCTGGGCGCAGGGCACGTTCATCTCGAAGCTCGAACCGGGCGATGGTGATGTCACCATCACCCGCGAAGTCGATGGCGGTCTCGAGAAGCTGAAGCTCCCGCTGCCCGCGATCGTGACCGTCGACCTGCGCCTGAACGAGCCGCGCTATCCGAAGCTGCCCAACATCATGAAGGCGAAGAAGAAGCCCATCGAGGAGGTGTCCACGGATGATCTCGGCGTCGATGTGACGACACGCCTGAAGCAGCTCAAGGTCGAGGAACCGCCGGCGCGCAAGGGTGGCATCAAGGTGTCCAGCGTGGCCGAACTGGTGGAGAAGCTGAAGAACGAGGCGAAGGTGATCTGATGGCTATTCTCGTCTATGCGGAACACAACGGCAGCGAACTGAAGTCGGGCACGCTGTCCGCAATCGCGTGCGCCCAGGAGATCGGCGGCGATATCGATCTGCTGCTGACTGGTGGCGACTGTGCGGCAGCGGCCGCGGCCGCCGCCAAGGTGCCCGGTGTGCGCAAGGTCTTCCACGCCGATGGTGCCCACCTGGAGCACCACGTGGCCGAAAACGTCGCACCCATCGTCGAGCGCCTGGCCGGCGACTATGAATACGTGGTCTCGGCGGCGAGTACCAGCGGCAAGAACATCATGCCGCGGGTCGCGGCGAAGCTCGGCGTGCAGCAGATCTCCGACATCACGCAGGTCGTCTCGGGCGATACGTTTGTGCGCCCGATCTATGCCGGCAATGCCATGGCCACGGTGCAGTCCGAAGATCCGATCAAGGTGATCACGGTGCGCACGACCTCGTTCGATCCCGTGGCTGCCGACGGTGGTGGGGCCGAGGTCGAGGCCATCGACGCAGGCAGCGATGCGGGTCTGGCCCAGTTCGTGGGTGCCGACATCAGTGAGTCGGAAGGCCCGGAACTGACCACCGCCAGCATCGTGGTCTCCGGTGGGCGCGGGCTCGGCTCGGCCGAGAACTTCCACCACATCGAGGAACTGGCCCAGGGCCTGGGTGCGGCGGTGGGTGCCAGCCGTGCCGCGGTCGACGCCGGCTACGTGCCCAATGATTACCAGGTCGGCCAGACCGGCAAGGTGGTCGCTCCGGACCTGTACATCGCGATCGGCATTTCCGGAGCCATCCAGCACATGGCGGGGATGAAGGAATCCAAGGTCATTGTCGCCGTGAACAAGGACCCGGAAGCGCCCATCTTCGAAGCGGCCGACTATGGCCTCGTGGCGGATCTGTTCGAGGTCATGCCCGAACTGAAGGAACAGTTGAAGTCCGGCTGACGCCGGGGTGTAATGTTTACCCCTCACCGGCACGGTGGCGTAGTGACGGCCGCCGTGCCGGCTCTTTTCCCCGCATGACCCCCCGGGCCTCCTGTGCGGTTGCCCATGACCCGTGCAGCGTGGCAGCTTGGAGACGACCTGGCCCGTTGGGTCGCGTTGGGGGCCGTATCGCCGGCCCTGGTCGCACGAACATGGTCCCCATCCACAAAAATGGTGGTTTGCACGCGCTTGCGGCTGTTACCTTTGCCGTGCGAGCGTAGTGGCGAGTCATGAACGTGTCGCCTGCTGTCATCCTCATCGTTGTGGGCCTGGCCCTCGTGGCGGCGGGCCTGATAGCGCTGACTGGCGCGTTTGATTGGTTCGGTCGCCTGCCGGGCGACATTCGTATCGAACGCGATGGGAGCCGGATCTTCATCCCGATCACATCAATGGTGGTAGTGTCGGTGGGCGTGAGCATCCTGTTGAATCTCATCTGGCGGTGGTTCGGCTGAGAACGATGCCCGTTGGGCGAGTATTTGCGCGCGGATGCGCGCTGTGGCGTAATCCGGCCGGGGAGGTTTGCCATGACCGACAGGGAGCCCGCGAACGCTGCGAGCACGAATCGCGTCGTTGATCTTGGCCGCCTGCGCCGATCCTGTGGTAACTGTTCGCTGCGCGCGCTCTGCCTGCCGGAGGGTCTGCCGGCCGCGGACGTCGAGCGGCTCGATCGCCTCGTGCAGCAGCGCATGCCTCTCGAGCATGGGCAGGAACTGTTTCACGCGGGTGCGGAGTTTCTCAATCTCTACGTGGTGCGTAGTGGCAGCATGCGTACGACACAGGCCGGCGCTCCGGGTGAAGAGCAGGTGATCGGTTTTCATTTGCCCGGTGAACTGCTCGGACTCGACGCCATCAGCTCCGGTCAGCACCAGTGCACGGCCGTGGCGCTGGACCGAACGAGCGTCTGCGCGGTCCCGTTTGCCGAACTCGAGGAGGTGGCCGAGAAGGTTCCCGGCCTGCAGCAGCAACTCCTGCGCATCATCTCGCGGGAAATGGTCGAGGACCACAACCACCTGGCCGCGCTCGGCCGGCGCTCCGCGCGCGAGCGCCTGGCACTGTTTCTCTACAGTCTCTCCCTGCGGCTCGAGCGCTCGGGCCATGCCGGGGACCAGTTCAACCTGACGATGTCGCGAGGCGACATTGCCAGTTACCTCGGCCTCGCCCTGGAAACCGTGAGCCGGTTGATGACGCGGCTCAGTGAGGAGGGCATGATCGCGATCGATCGCCGCAACCTGCGCATCGTCAATCGCGAGGCCCTGGCCCAGGCGGCGGGCAACCCGCAGAGCATTGCACTGGTCCCGCGTGGCCGGGAAACCGGCTCGGCGAGTTGACCGGACCGCCATCTCGCTGCTGTCCGAGGCGGCGTACTTCCAGCCGATCCGGAACCGGCTCGAATCGTGTGCCGAAAGCCGCGCCGAGGACCAGCCGTAGTGCCCGCTGCGGCATGTCGGACCTGGAACCGTGCAGTGCGCAGCCAGACATGAGTCGCCGGAATCGCTGCTGCTATAAACGCAGGGTTGAGAACAGACCTCGCGATCCACGTACGGACCGGCCGGAGACATAACCATGGCGAATTTCCCCACAAGCGCAGATGTCGTGATCATCGGCCTGGGCGGCATTGTCGGCGCCTCGATCGCCCATCACCTGATCGAGCGTGGCTGGAGCAACATCGTCGGCATCGACAAGTCGTCGATTCCCACCGACATCGGCTCCACCTCGCATGCCTCCGACTTCTGTTATGCCACCGCGCACGATCACATGACGTGCTACACGACGATGTACAGCATCGATTTCTTCGACCGGATGGGGCACTACTCGCGGATCGGCGGGCTCGAGGTCGCGCGGGTCGGTGACGACGAGCGCATGGACGAGCTCAAGCGCAAGGTCGCCTCGGGCAAGGCCTTCGGGACCAACGTCGAGCTCATCAGCGCGCGGGAAGCCAAGGAGAAGTTCCCGCTGCTCGAGGAAGACGTGATCCAGGGCGCCATGTGGGATCCGGACGCGGGCCTCGTGATTCCGCGCTCGCAGATCGTCGCCGGCGAACTCGTGCAGAAGGCGGAAGCCACCGGCAAGCTGCAGGCCTTCGCCAACTGTCCGGCGACAAAGCTCGAGATCGAGAATGGCCGCATCCGGGGTGTGCATACCCGCCGCGGGTATATCGAGTGCTCGCGCGTCGTGGTCAGCGCCGGCCTCTGGGGGCGGTTGATCGCGGAGATGGCGGGCGAGGATCTGCCGGTGATGCCGGTGGATCATCCACTGACCTACTTCGGGCCCTTCGAAGAGTTCGCCGGCACGGGCAAGGAAATCGGATATCCACTGCTGCGCGATCAGGGCAACTCCGCCTACCTGCGCGACACCGGTGACCCGAAAACCTCCGAGGGCGGCCAGATCGAATGGGGTTACTACGAGGAGAAGAACCCGCGCATGGTCCACCCGCGTGATCTGCTGGAGAAGGATCAGGCGCGGCTGTCCCCCTCGCAGCGCGATCTCGACATGGAGCAGATCATGGAGCCGCTCGAGCGGGCCATGGAGCTCACACCCATCCTCGGGGAACTCGGTTACGACGAGAAGCACTCCTTCAACGGTCTGCTGCAGGTGACGGCGGACGGCGGGCCGTCCATCGGCGAGTCCACGGAGGTGCGCGGGCTGTGGTATGCCGTGTCCGTATGGGTGAAGGACGGCCCGGGCACCGGCAAGGTCGTGGCCGACTGGATGACCGATGGCCGCACCGAGGTCGACCACCACGGCATCGACTACGCCCGCTACTACCCGTTCCAGAAGACGGAGAGCTACATTCACGACCGTAGCTACGAGACGGCCTTCAAGATCTACAACCCGCCCGTGCACAACCGCGAGCCCTACACGGCGGCCCGCAACATCCGCAAGAGCCCGTTCTGGGAGCGGGAGAAGGAACTCGGCGCCTACTTCATGGAAGCAGCGGGCTGGGAGCGCGCCCACGGCTATGCGGCCAACGAGCACCTGCTGGAGAAGTATGCCGATCAGGTGCCCGTGCGCGAGAACGAGTGGGACAATCGCCATTTCTGGCGGGTCTCCAACGCCGAGCACCTGGAAATGTCCGCCAGTGTCGGCATGATCAACCTGTCGCACTTCGCCATCTACGACGTTTCGGGGCCGGATGCCGAGAGCCTGATGGAGTACCTCTGCGTGGCGAAGGTCGGTGGTGATACGCCGGTGGGCAAGGGGATCTACACCCATTTCCTGGACCACGCGGGTGGCATCCGTGCCGACCTGACCGTGCTGCGCATGGCGAATGACCACTACCGAGTCATTGATGGCGGCGATGCCGGCAACCGCGACTTCGTCTGGATGCGGCGCATGGCCGAGGATCGCGGCGATGATGTGAAGATCGAGGACCGCACCGAAGACTTCGGCTGCATCGGCCTCTGGGGGCCGGATGCACGCACGACGCTGCAGGCGGTGGCCGACGATCCGGATGCGCTCACGCAGGAGAACTTCCCGTTCGCGGCCGTGCGCGATATCACGGTGCAGGGCACGCCGGTGACGGCGTTCCGGATCTCCTATGTCGGTGAGCAGGGCTGGGAACTGCACTTTGCCTACAACGACGGCCTTGCGCTGTGGGATACGCTCCAGGGTCAGGGCGTGACGCCAGTGGGTGTCGAGACCTATGCCAACAGCCGGCGCCTGGAGAAGAGCCTGCGCCTGCAGAATGCCGATCTGCTCACCGAGTACAACCTCATCGAGGCCGACCTCGCGCGACCGAAGGTCAAGGCGGCCGACTTCCACGGCAAGGAGGCCTATCTGCAGATCCGCGAGCGGGGTCACCAGCCGGCCTACTTGTGCACGATGACCATGGTCGACAATGTGGATTCAAAGGGCGTGGCGCGCTATCCCGTCGGGACCATGCCGATCCTGGACAAGGACAGCCGGGAAGTGCTGATCGACAGTGCCGGCCGGCGCTCCTATGTCACGAGTGTCGCCTTCGGCCCCTCGCTCGGCAAGAACGTCTGTCTTGGCTACATCCCGCACGAGTATGCGCAGGAAGGCCGCGAACTGTTCGTCGAGTACTTCCACGAACAGTACCCGGTACGGATCGAGGGCGTGGGTTACAAGCCGCTGTACGACCCGGCCAACGAACGCCCGAAGTCCTAACCCGATCGACCCGCTTTGCGGGGAAGTCTCGCAGAGGCGCGGAGCACGCAGATGAACATTGGCTTTTCTCTGCGAGTTCTGCGCCTCTGCGTGATTCAGTTGCCCTGCGGTGATCGAAACGGGAGCATGTGACTCTCGCCAAGACGCCAAGCACGCGAAGTGAAGATCTTTTTCTTCGCGTGCTTGGCGTCTTGGCGAGATTATTCAGCAATGACCTGAATAGTACCCGTGGCGCTGATCTGTCCGCTGCGGGTAATAGTCATCACCGATTTCCTTCCTCCGCGCACTCCGCGCCACTGCGAGAGCTCCTTTCCGAGTCACCAGCAGGAATGCGCTGAATCGTGCAACGACATTCCGAGCTACATGTTCGGGTAATTCGGCCCGCCGCCGCCTTCCGGGGCGATCCAGTTGATGTTCTGCTTCGGATCCTTGATGTCGCA
>SL_3KL_010_SEDDRAFT_10005880_pt1 | contig 10984 bp, 10 predicted proteins | sample SodLakKL_010_SED_2_FD_10381 | JGI IMG/M metagenome (IMG submission 10381)
CGGACGTCGTCGCGCGGCTGCTCGCGATGGAGGTCAGCCCCCGCACGTTGATCACGCTCCTCCCCGAGTGGGAGCGACTGATCCTCACCGTCGCTGCCCAACACACGGCGAGGCGCTGACCGCACGCGCCCGTCCCTCTGGCCGGCATCGCTCCCACCCACCGGGGTCCAACGGTGGTCGAGCGGTGTCGACACCGTCTCCGCTGCTGCGGTGTGGCAGCCTGCGCAGGAGCCGGCCGGAGCAGCAGGATGACCTCAGCAGCGACACCAGCAGACGAGGACAGCACCGACGCCTGGCGCCCCCTCGCGGGACGCCGGGTCCTGATCACCGGTGCCTCACGCGGCCTGGGCGCAGCCACCGCCAGACGCCTGGCACGCATGGGCGCCGAGGTCATCGTCACCTACCGCAGCAACGGCGAGGCAGCAGCGCAGGTCGTCGCCGACTGCGCGGCAGCCACACCCGGAGCCAGGGCCGAAGCGCTCGACCTGCTCGACGAGGACAGCGTCCGCGCGCTCTTCGCGGGACTCACCGAGCGCGGCGACCACCTCGACGTGGTGATCGCGAACGCGGCCGCGACCGCGTTCAAGCCGCTGCTGGACCTCAAGCTGCACCAGATCGACAAGACCTTCACGATCACGATCCGCCACTTCCTGCTGATGGCACAGCTCGCCTTCCCGCTGCTGGAGCCGCGCGGTGGACGGATCGTGGCCATCAGCGGCGCAGACACGGTCGGCTACATCCCCGGCCACGGTCTGCTGGCCGCCGCCAAGGCGGGGATGGAGACCCTCGTCCGCTACCTGGCGTGCGAGCTCGGGCCCCTCGGGGTCACCGCGGTCGGGGTGCTGCCCGGCTTCGTGGACACCGACTCGATCCGCACCATGGCCGGCCCCTACCACGACAAGCTTGTCGCCGCGGAGCAGCGCACCCATCCGCTGCGGGAGGCGGCGAGCCCGGACGACGCCTCCGAGGTCGTCGCGCTGACCTGCCTGCCGGAAGCACGCTGGCTCAACGGGCAGGTCATCCAGAACGACGGCGGTGGACTGTTCGCCTCGCTCGGACGCTTCGGCCAGGCGTGGGCGATGCTCCCCGACGAGGCCGCACGACCCGACGTCTCCGAGGCGCCGATGCTGCGCGATACCGACGTGTAGGTACGCAGCCGGGTAGGCACGCAGCGCCCAGGCCGCCAACCGAAGCGAGCTCTCAACCCGTTGGACACGGTCGCGCGAGCAGGTGCCACACCGGATCGGTCGCATCGACCGGTGTGGGTGGCAGCGGACCCCACCGTCCGATGGGCTCAAGTCCCGCCTCCGCGAGCAGCAGGTCGAGCTCGCCGGGGGTGATCACGCTGGCGTCCAGGTCGTCGACCAGCACCGCCCCGTCCGCGAACCGGTAGGTCAACCGCGCCTGCCGGCGACCGGCGCCCGGCTCGAACCCGACGCTCTCGATCGTGACCTCGATCGGGGCGCCGCCGTCGATCGGGTGCAGCTGGCCTACGGCCTGGGCCGGCAGCCCCGCGAGCCACCAGGGACCGAGCAACTGCAGCGCGACGTGCCCGTCGGGCCGGCAGCAGCGACGTGCCGTCGCCAGCACACCCCGTCTCGCGTCCAGATCGGCGGCCTCGTTCAAGAGCGACGACGGGAGCGCGACCAGCCCGTGGTCCGGCCCACCACCGACCGCCTCCGGGTCCGCGACGTCGGCACACAGCACCTCGACGTTGCCGTTGTCCCCAGCCGTGCGCTGACGCAGCCGTGCCGTCATGTCCGGATCACGTTCGACGGCGGTGACGTGGCTTGCGGCCGCGGCGAAGGCCCGGGTCAGTCGACCCGTGCCGGCACCGAGCTCCAGCACCCGACCACCCGGCGCGGACCTGGCCTGGTCGAGCCACCACCGATCGGTCCCGAGCAACGGCAGCCGGTCGTAGAGCTCGACGCGCGACGTCACGATGCGGATACCTCGGCGTCGACATCGGATGCCGCGGCCTCCCGTGGCTGGGCGACGTGGACGGGACGCAGCTGGCGGAGCCGCCAGGCCAGCCCCGTGCGACGGTCGGACGGACGGTCGTGCCGGGCGGCGGTGCGCAGGGCGGCGGACTGCCCCACGATGATCAGCGCCCGCTGCGCCCGGGTCACCGCGGTGTAGACGAGGTTGCGCCACAGCATGACGTGGTGCGAGCGGTCGCAGACGAGCACGACCACGGGCCACTCGCCGCCCTGGCTCTTGTGCACCGTGACCGCCCAGGCCGAGGTCAGGTCGCGTGCCTGCTTGCGGTCGTAGGTCACCTCGCCGCGGGGGAAGGCGATCCGGATCGTGCCATCCGTGGTGGACAGGTCGACGACCTGGCCGACATCGCCGTTGGCGACATCGAGCTCCGCATCGTTGCGGGTCTGCATCACCCGGTCCCCGATGTGGAAGCCCGCGATCGCCGGGCGCCCCTCCGCCGGGTTGAGCTCGGCCTTGAGCGCAGCGTTGAGCGCGTCCACCCCGGCGGGACCGCGGTACATCGGGGCCAGGACCTGCACGTCATCGACAGCGACCCCGAAGTACTCCGGCGCGCGGGTGGCGACCGCCTGCACGACGCGTGGGGCGATGGCGTTGCGTGCACCCTCCTCCGCGAGGAAGACGTCGCCGTCGATCCCGCGCAGCTCGCCGATCTCTCCGGCCAGCAGCTCCCGGGCGAGCCCGACGATGCGGCTGTCGGCCGCCTGCCGGTGGACCTCGGTCAGCTCGGTGACGGGGACCGCACCGCACCGGACGAGGTCGCGGAGGACGTCGCCGGGCCCCACCGACGGCAGCTGGTCCGGGTCCCCGACCAGCAGCAGGTGCGCGCCCTCCTCGACGGCGGAGACCATGCGTTCCGCGAGCCGCGTGTCGCACATCGACACCTCGTCGACCACGACGAGGTCGAAGGGCACCTGCTCGAACCGCCCGTAGCGGAAGCTGAAGCCGCCGTCACCGGTCGGCCGGGCCTCCAGCAGCCGGTGCACCGTCATCGCGGGGCGGTCGACCAGTTCCTCCAGGCGCTTCGCGGCACGACCGGTAGGCGCGCACAGGGCGAACTCCAGCCCGGCCTCCTCGACGGCGAGCACCACCTCCTCGACGGTGCGGGTCTTGCCGGTGCCCGGGCCGCCGGTGAGCACGGTGACCGGATGCTCGAAGACCGCCCTGACCGCGCGGGCCTGCCCCGCGGTCAGGTCGGGCGACGGCTCGATCCGGTCGGCGAAGGGCCGCAGCCGGGTGCGTTCGACCGCCAGCAGCCGCGCCACCCCCTCGGCGAGGTCCTGCTCGACCCGCAGCGCCTCAGGGGTGGAGACCACCGGCTCATCCGCGACGGTCTCCTCGGCGAGCGCACCCTCCGCGATCGCGGTCGCCACACCGTCCTCGGCGACGATCCGGTCGACCCCCAGCAGCTGCGCCGTGGCGTCGACGCACGCAGCGCGGGGCAGGTGCTGGTGCCCCTCGGACCGCCGGGCGGTGGCCACCGCCGCCCGGGCACCAGCGGACAGGCGCCGAGGATCGGTGGCCTCGATCTCGAGGTGGCTGGCGAGCCGGTCGGCGTGCGCGAACCGGACCCGCTCGGCCTCGAGCAGCGCGTAGGGGTTGGCGCGTGCCACCTCGACGGTGTCGGCGCCGAACCGGGCATGTGCCGCGCGAGCGACATCCATCGGCCAGCCGCAGGGTTCGACGAGGCGGACCAGCTCCGCGAGGACGAGGCCCTCGCGCCACGCACGGTGCAGCTCCTCCGCGTGGTCATCGGGGATCCCGGCCGCCTCGGCGAGCCGCTCGGGCTCGTGCTCGATCACCCGGCCGGCACCGCTGCCGAAGGTGGTCAACACCCGCTGGATGCTGCGCTCGGGCACCTCGGAGAAACGCTCGGAGCTGAGGAAGCTGCGCAGGCCGGCGACCGTGGTCGGCACCGTCTGCTCGTAGAGCAGGGCCTCGAAGGTCTCGCCGTAACGGGGATGGGTGGTCCATCGCCCGGACACCGTGATGGTCTGTCCCTCGACCACGTTGGCGAGGGGCCCCGCGCAGCGGGCGCCACCCTCCCCGTCCTCGCGCTCGAGCTCGATGACGCCGAACCCGGACGCGTCGTCGGCGTAGCGCACGCCGACGACCTCGCCCGTGAGCTGCTCGTCGGTGGCGAGCAGCCGGTCGGTCACGCCCCGGCCCTCGACTCCGGCGTCTCCCCACCGTCGGTGACGTCGTGGAGCGGCTCGCCGACGGGCTGCAGCGGAGCGGGAGCCTCGTCGATGACCTCCTCCATGGCGCGTTGCGCGAGGACCCAGCCGACCGCGAACCCGATCGCGAAGGCGACGCCGAGCAGCAGCGTGGTACCGACCCGTCGACGCCAGCGCATCCGACGTGACAGCGGCAGGTTGTGCGCCACGTCAAGGGCGCGTTCCGAGTACTCGTGGCCCTTCTCGCGAGCCACCTCGGCACGGTCGAGCAGTTCCCCGGCCATCCCGAGGCCGCGCACGATCAGGCGCGGGACGGCCATCAGTACCCCGATGAGACCGCGGAAGGCCGTGAGCAGGTCGATCACGAGCTTGCGGAGCACCGGCTCGAGGTCCTCGGCACGGTCCCGCACGGCCTCGGAGGCCTCGGTGGCCGCATCACGCACCTCGACGACGCGCTCGCGGGGGTCACCGACCCGCTCACGCACATCCTCGGCGAGGTCCATCGCCTCCGCGGTGAGCCTGCGGGTGTGCTTGGCCGCCTGCTTGGAACGCTTGCGCAGGTCGAGGTCGTCGATCAACTCGCGCGGACGCTCGGTCACCGCTCCGAGGACACCGGTTGGACTGGCCATGAGCTCCCTCCTCGTCGTTGCCCTCGAACGTAGCGGAGTAGGTGGCCGGCGGACAGCGACCTCGTCCGCTGTGGAGCTCAGTCCGTCGTGTCGCCTTCGGGACGTGCCACCGACCAGCGCAGATCGCAGCGCGCGGCGATCTCATCGAGCAGGTCCCCAGGTGGCGACACGACCGCAGGAGACTGCACGCCGGCGGGCGGGTCGTTCGCGAGGATGGCTTCGGCGACGGCGACCGCGCTGACCGCCGTGAGGCCGTACACGTCGTGGCCGTAGGCCCACGCGCGGGCGACACCGTCCTGACCTTCGGCCTCGGCGACGCACCCCCACCGGGTGCTCGCCCGGACCGCGAGGGATGGGCCGACCGGACCGCCCTGGAGCAGCCGCTGCACGCTGCGCCGGGCTGGCGCCCACCGGGTCAGGTTCGCGCCCATCTGCCCGAGCTCCGCCTGCCACGTCGGCATGGCCACGTAGGTCCGGACGGTGCGCACCCCTGGGACGTGACGAGGCACCGTCAACGGCTCGCCTCCGGGGATACCAGCGGCGTGACGGGGACCGACGGGCCGCGGGAACCAGGCGAGCCGCCGCGCCTCCAGCGGGAGCTCCTCGACGAGCTCCTCGTCCACGAGCGCCAGCCCACGGTGGCCGAGCATCGACGCGAACGTCCTGCGAGTCCCGGCGGAGGAGCGTCGCACGAACCGTCCGGTCCGCGGGATCGTGTACGCCACGTGCACCTCGGAGGGCCAGGCCACCGCTCCCGCCGCCAGCGCCGCGAGCAGGTCCCCGGTGAGGAACTCGAAGCCGGCCGCGGAGACGGCGACGACACCGGCCTCGCGGGCGGGGACGTCGCGTTCGGTCACCGCCCAGTGGACGAAGGGCTGCTCCCCGGTCACGTCGACGTAGTGGGTCCCCGTGGCCAGCGCGGCGTCGAGGACCCCACGTCCGAGCACGTCGAAGGGTCCGACGGTGGTGAGCAGCACGTCGACCCCCTCGAGGGCGCGCTCCAGCGACGCCGGGTCGGTCACGTCGGCCGTGCGGATGTCGGTCAGGTCGGCGGCACGGAGCGCGGGGGTGCCGGGGATGTCGGGGCCGTCGGTGGTGTCGGGGGCGTCGGTGGTGTCGGGGGCGAGGTCCTCGGCGGCTCGCACGTCTGGCGTGAGGCTCCCGGACACCTCGACGCCCTCGCCGGTGTCGTCGGCTGCCAGCACCCCACGGATGCGGTCCGGGTCCCGACCGATGAGCACGGGTCGATGGCCCTGTCGCAGCGCCTCGGCGACGACGAGCCGGCCGGTGAAACCGCTGGCACCGAGGACAGCGAGCGTGGACACAGGCGCACAGCTCCGGTCGGCGACGACATCGAGGCTGCAGCGTAGGGGCGAGAAGCGCGGAGCTTCGCGCGCGTGCTGCCCAGGGTCTGCAGGACCTCCCGACCCCCGTCCGAGCAGGGTGCGTGACTGGAGGGTCGCCGCCTGCGAGGATGGCGCCCCCCGCCGTGCCAGCATCGCCGCCCCGAGGTAGCCGTGACCGCGACGCAGACGCTCCCGACCGATGGGGCGGTCATCGTGCGGCTGCGGGCTCCGGACCGGACCTGGATCAGCGAGCTGCCCGTCGTGCCCGGCTCGCGCACGCTGACGGTGACCGTCGGACGTGCCGACCTGTTGCCCGTGCCGGTCGAGGAGCTGATGTCTCGGGGCTACCGCTTGGTCGGCGTCGCGGCCGAACACCGTCCGATCGGCCCGACGGTGGACGTGCTCGTCCCGGCCGACCTGCGCGAGTCCGAGCCGCAGTGGTGGCAGCAGCTCAAGCCCCTCTCCGAGCGCGTCTTCGACCTGCGGATGGGACCGGTCCGCACGGTCCTCGCAGCAGAGATCGACGTGCACGTCCGCCACGCCGAGCTGTAACGCGCGGTCCGTGCATCAAGCGCTCAGCTGGCACGCTAACTGCAGCTAGCGCTTGCAATAGTACGCACCCAGGCCGTATGCTTGCAAGCAGCGGATCGAGGTGCCCTCGGTTCGGTGGGGGGATGGAGACCCCGCGTGGCTCCCGTGAGTGACGTTCGGCTCCCGCTCCGTCCCCCTTCCCGATCGATGGCTCCTCGGCCCGTCCCCCCGCACTCCCCGCGACCCCGAGCTCCCGAGCTGACCGAAAGGCACGCAGATGGCCACCACGAAGAAGGCCGCAACGACCAAGAAGACCGCCGCGGCATCCGCGTCGACGGCGAAGAAGACCCCGGCCAAGAAGAGCACCAAGAAGGCAGCGACCAAGAAGGCCACCACGGCCTCCAAGCCGTCGAGCCCGAAGCGTCCTCCCCTGCGCGAGCGCGAGCCGATCGTCGTGCTCGAAGATGCCGGCTACGCCGTCACGGGCGTGCTCGGTGACGTCGTCGAGCTGGCCAAGGACCTGCCGGTGCGCGCCGAGGGCCTGTGGCGCCAGGTCGAGACCACCGCGAAGGACACCCCGAAGCGGATCAAGGACCTGCGCACCGAGGCTCCGACCAAGCTCGAGTCGCAGCTTGCCGAGCTCCGCGAGCGGGTCACCAAGGATGGCGGCCGGCTGGTCACCACCTTCGAGAAGGCGTTCGACGGCAAGGCGGCCGAGGGCCGCAAGCTGATCGCCCAGGTCAAGCAGGACGAGCGCATCTCCACGCTGCTCGAGCGCACGGCGACGAGCCGGTCGCAGGCCAAGGCCGCCGTCACCTCGGCGACCAAGACCGCGGACGTCGCGATCGATGCNGGGAAGAAGCAGCTCGACGTCGCTCGCTCCCAGGCCAAGGGTGCGGTGACCGCTGCCAGCAAGACCGCTGAGAAGGCGCGCGAAGCCAGCAAGCCGCAGGCGGAGACCGCGAAGGCCAAGGCGAAGGCCGCGGCGACGTCGACCAAGAAGACCGTCGAAGAGGTGACCGACGAGGTCGCTGAGCCCACGAGCTGACGTACTCCCGACCGCCCGACCCGACGGCGTCTCCTTCGTGACGAAGGGGGCGCCGTCGCAGTATCGGACCCCTCGCCCACGGCTCCCGCCCGCAGGCTCGCATCCCGAGCTCCACGTCCCCCGGTCGCGCAGCCTCCGTCGCTGACCGCCTGGGCGGCGTCTGGGCCGATCGGCCGGCACTAGCCTGGTGGGCACCGACCGATGCCCGGTGGGCACCGAACGAGCCTGAGGACCGACCGTGAGCCTGCACGATCAGATCGAGGCCGACCTGCGCACCGCCATGAAGGCGCGCGACAAGGCCAAGACCTCGGCCCTGCGGATGCTCGTCGCCGCGCTCAAGAACCGAGCCACCGCCGATGGCCTCAGCCCCCAGGGCCGCCTCGACGACGAGGTGGTCCAGAAGGTGCTCGCCTCGGAGGTCAAGCGACGCCGCGAGGCGGCCACCGCCTACCAGGAGGCTGGCCGCGCCGAGTCTGCTGCCTCGGAGACCGCCGAGGCGCAGATCTACGAGGCCTACCTGCCCGAGCAGCTCTCCGACGAGGAACTCGCTGCCATCGTCGATCGGGCGATCGCCGAGACCGGCGCGCAGACCCCCAAGGAGATGGGCCAGGTCATGAAGACCGCCATGGCGGAGGTCCAGGGCCGTGCCGACGGTTCGCGGGTCTCCGCGCTGGTGAAGTCCCGCCTCACCAGCTGACGCCAGCCCTCACGCCATCGGCACGCGCCCGGCCCGGTTCGGCGCGTTCCGGCGAGCACTCTGCCCGCTTCGGCGCGCCACGCGACCCGATCGTCCGGCCGCGTGAAGCCTGCGGTGCACGCCTGCACCTGGCAACGCACATCTCACGCCCACCGAGCCAACTCCCGACGCAGCGTGAAGCCTGCGGTGCACGACGGCACCCACGGCTTCACATCGCAAGGTCGGTCATCGGGCCCCACCCCGGCATCACGGCCCCACCCCNGCATCGCGGGCCCCTGGGGCGTGGTCGGCGCCGGGTGGTCGGTGGTGTCCGGGAGGATGCACCCCGGTCCGAGGTCCGACGCGAGGGGGCGATTAGGGTTCACGGGCATGGAGCCCCTACGCAGCACGATCGACCCGTCCTCGGAGCGCTTCCGCGCCAACGAGGCACACCACCGCGGACTGGCGGAGACGCTGCGCGAGCGGCTGCGTTCCGCAGCGCTCGGCGGCCCCGAGCGCTCCCGCGAACGCCACGTCGCCCGCGGCAAGCTGCTCCCACGTGACCGCGTCGAAGCACTGCTCGATCCCGGGACGGCCTTCCTGGAGCTCTCCCCGCTCGCCGCCTACGACATGTACGACGGCGAGGCACCGGGAGCCGGGATCATCACCGGGATCGGCCGCATCAACGGCGTGGCGTGCGTGATCGTCGCCAACGACGCGACGGTCAAGGGCGGCACCTACTACCCGATGACGGTCAAGAAGCACCTCCGGGCACAGGAGGTCGCACGCGACAACCACCTGCCGTGCATCTACCTCGTCGACTCCGGCGGTGCCTTCCTCCCACGGCAGGAGGAGGTGTTCCCCGACCGCGAGCACTTCGGCCGGATCTTCTACAACCAGGCCACCCTCTCCGGTGCCGGGATCCCGCAGATCGCCGTGGTGATGGGCTCGTGCACGGCCGGTGGTGCGTACGTACCCGCGATGTCCGACGAGTCGATCATCGTCAAGGAGCAGGGCACCATCTTCCTCGGCGGCCCGCCGCTGGTGAAGGCTGCGACCGGTGAGGAGGTCACCGCCGAGGAGCTCGGTGGCGGGGACCTGCACGCGCGCGAGTCCGGGGTGGTCGACCACCTCGCCGTCGACGATCGGCATGCGTTGGCGCTGGCCCGCGACGCCGTCGCCAACCTCGGGCGCCCCAGCGGGCCGCACCCCGACAACCACCTGGACCTCGGCGATCCCGAGCCGCCGGCCCACGACCCGGCCGAGCTCTACGGCATCGTGCCGACCGATGTGCGCCAGCCCTACGACGTCCACGAGGTCATCGCGCGGATCGTCGACGGCTCGCGCTTCCACCCGTTCAAGGCGCTCTACGGCGACACGCTGGTATGCGGGTTCGCGCGGATCCACGGCATGCCCGTCGGCATCATCGCCAACAACGGCATCCTGTTCTCCGAGTCCGCCCTGAAGGGCGCCCACTTCATCGAACTGTGCAACCAACGGGGCATCCCCCTGGTGTTCCTGCAGAACATCTCGGGGTTCATGGTCGGCAGGGACTACGAGGCAGGTGGGATCGCCCGCGATGGCGCGAAGATGGTGACCGCGGTGGCGTGCTCGACGGTCCCGAAGCTGACCGTGGTGATCGGTGGCTCCTTCGGTGCCGGCAACTACGCGATGTGCGGCCGGGCCTACTCCCCCCGGTTCCTGTGGATGTGGCCCAACGCGCGGATCAGCGTGATGGGCGGCGAGCAGGCCGCGTCGGTGCTGGCGACGGTCAAGCGCGACGGGCTCGAGGCCGCCGGCGAGGAGTGGTCGACCGAGGACGAGGAAGCCTTCAAGGACCCGATCCGGGCGACCTACGAAGCGCAGGGCTCGCCCTACCACGCCACCGCCCGGCTCTGGGACGACGGCGTGATCGACCCCGCCGAGACCCGCGAGGTGCTCGCGCTTGGCCTGTCNGCCGCGCTCAACGCCCCCTACGGCCGACCCGACTGGGGCNTCTTCCGNATGTGAGTGGCGCCGGAGACCCCGTGGTGGGATTGCAGGGGTCGGTGGCGGCCTCGTAGGAGCAGACAACAGCGGACAGTTCGACGCGAGGAGCTCTCAACCTGCCGTGATCGGGATGCGGACGAGGTCGCGCTCGGGGCCGTCGGGATGTGCCTCGTCACCCGTTGCGACGTCCTCCCAGTACACCTCGACGTAGAGGTCGCCGGTGCTTGGCAGTTCGATGGTCACGCGGAACTCGCCGATCGCCGGGCCTCCCGCGGTCGCGGTCGTGAAGTCCTCGAGCAGCGTCTGCTCGTTGGCATCGAGGATCCGGTACTGGATCGTGCCCTCGAACACGCTGGAGCAGCCGACGAGCTCCAGTTCGCCGCTCACAGGCTGGCCCTCGACGGGAGACACCACGTCGATGAACGCTCGCATCTCGCCATCCTCGTGCACNGCGCACGGATCCGCCATGCGGTCGGGGTCGGGTCCGATCGCCTGAGCCTCGGCCTCNNNCTCACGCCTCNGNGTCGAGCTGACGCTGTCGTTCCTCCTCCAGCAGCCGCTGCAGCAAGCTCGCCTCATGGTCCTGGAGG
>SL_3KL_010_SEDDRAFT_10005881_pt1 | contig 10983 bp, 7 predicted proteins | sample SodLakKL_010_SED_2_FD_10381 | JGI IMG/M metagenome (IMG submission 10381)
ATCAAACATGAGACTGCTATGAAGTTTTCACGATTTTTCATTTCGTATCTATTTTCAACTCTGCTGATTTTATCTTTTTCGATTAAAACCGATGCACAGGGGCTTACTCCTGAAGATGTTGCATCCATTAAAACCGTAGGTGCTGTTTCGATGAGCCATGACGGCAGCTACATCGCCTATACTCTGAGTGTTCCACGAACAGAAGATGAGTCAATTGGCCGCAACTACTCAGAACTTTATATCATCTCTTCAGGTGGCGGGGATGCAACTCCGGTTGTGGAAAAACCGAACAGTGCCGGATCACCGCAATGGGGCCCGGACGGGCGGCTCTATTTCACCTCACGAATCACCGATCATCACAACCAAACTCAGGTCTATTCCGTAAACCGCAGCGGCAGCGACCTTCAAAAACACACATCTGCCGAACATGGACTCAGCACTTATGCGTGGAGTTCAGATGGGAGCTCTATTGCCTACTCCGCGATGGATCCCGTATCCGACGAGCGAAGGGCCATGGAAGAGAGAGGTTATGATATGATTGTAGCCGGCGAAAACCTGCGCTATATGAGGCTTTGGATTCAGCCGCGTGACGGCAGTGCGGAGAGAGTAACTCCAAATGATCTTTACATCTGGGATTTTGCATGGTCTCCAAACGGTAATCGGCTGGCTCTCAGAGTAAGCGATAAACCCGGTGCGGATGTGGGTGAAATGTATACCCGCTATGCTGTGATCAATAAAGACGGTTCCGGTATTCGTGAAATCATGAGTTCACCCAAAAAGAAAGGGCCTATGAGCTGGTCGCCCGATGGAACCAGGCTGGCAGTACTGGCCGCTAAAGTGTACAGTGATCCGCTCGCCCAAAGACTTTGGGTATTGAGCAGTGATGGAAGCGAGAACCGGGATATCACTCCAGAAAACTGGGAAGGAACCATTGAGTCGCTAAAGTGGATGGACGATCGCACCCTGATGTTTTCAGCCGTAGAACGATCTTCCACACTGCTCTACTCGATGCGGGTTGATCGTGCCACTCCGACTAAACTCGCAGGCGGCGGAGATGAAATCTTCAGAAGTTTTAGTACTGATGCAAGGAACAGATCGTTTGCTTCTTCTGTAAATACCAAAAACCATCCGGGTGAAGTGTATGTGGCCGACACCCGAAGAGGTGCTTTTACCCGTCTGACTCATCATAATGAATGGCTGAATGACAGGCAATTGGGAGAACAGAGCTCCATCATCTGGAGTGGCGCTGATGATGTTGAGATTGAGGGCATTCTCGTGAAACCGGTTGGTTATCAGGAAGGAACCCGATACCCGCTGGTGATTCTTCCCCATGGCGGTCCGGAGGGAATCAGCATGAACGGTTGGAACACCAGACCGCTCTACCCTTCTCATCTTCTTGCCGGTGAAGGGTATGTCGTTTTAAAACCCAACTATCGCGGCAGCGGCGGTCGCGGAACGGCATTTGCATCTGCCAACCACCGCGATCTTGGAGGCAAGGAGTTTGATGATGTGCTTTTAGCTATCGACCATTTAGATGAAATCGGACTGATTGATCCCGACAGAGTGGGAATCAGCGGCACCTCCTACGGCGGCTACTTTGCCGCCTGGGCGGCCACACGCTACAGCGACCGTTTTGCTGCAGGTATCACATTCGCAGGTCTTTCCAACTGGATCTCTTTTATGGGCACCACCGACATCCCCCACGAGATGAGCGTGGTGCACTGGGACCTCTACTGGTTCGATAATCCCGGCCAGCACTGGGAGCGTTCACCCGTGGCGTGGCTCATGCATGCCGATACACCGCTTCTGGTGGCCACAGGCCTGGCCGATGAGCGGGTGCACCCCGAGCAGGCCTTACAGATGCACCAATTTCTCGAGATGAAGGGCATTCCAACCGGATTGATTCTATACCCGCGCCAGCCGCACGGCCTCACCGAACGGGCCCATCAGCTCGATTTTATGAAGCGGGTGATAAAGTGGTTTGATGAGTACCTGAAATAATAAAACCGCCCCGCAGGGATCCCTATGGGGCAGAGACTCGAAGTACGCAGGGATTTTTCTTTGTGTACTTTGTGCCGTTGTGGCTAACCCTAAAAGACTCAAAACTTGAAGCATAAAACCTTTTCCGTTTTTACCCGAATCGAAGCCCAGAAGAGTGAAATCCTATTGCTATACGACGGTCTTTCAACTGAACAGCTTCAATTCAATCCCGAACCCAACCAATGGAATCTGCTTCAGGTAATGCGTCATCTGGTTACGGCCGAAAAGCAGTCCATGATTCTGATACAGCGGAAATTGAGTAAGCATCAAAACATTCCAAAAACAGGTACGGGAGCTTTTTTCAGGCACCTGATTTTAAGAATTGCCCTGATTCTCCCTCTGAAATTTAAAGCTCCGAAAATTGCCGATGTGAGTGAGGATTATCCTGATTTTGAATCGATGGTTTTGGAGTGGGCTGAAGTGCGATCAGATATGAAAGAGTTGATCAATAGTGCGGATGGAGAAGTCTTATCTAAAGCTCTGTACATTCATCCAAGAGCGGGTGCATTAAACATAAAACAGGCCCTGGAATTTATAGAAACCCACACATCTCATCACCGGAAACAGTTGAATCGGATTATGAAACATTCTGCATTCCCAACAAACTGACTAGGGGCGCCAATTATCGGTTAACTACTTTCTCTTATCCCTCACATAAATCGCCTTGGAATGCCCCTCGCCCACTTTTCGCTCTTCCATCTCAAAAAGCTGCGTGGCATTGATCAGTTCTCCAAGCTTACTGTAGCCGTAATTTCGGGGATCAAACTCCGCTGATGCTTTGGCGAGGTAACTTCCAACCGGGGCCAGGTGTGCCCATCCGCTTTCGTCTGATGACGCTTTAATGGCATTTCGGATCAGATTGATCAGCTTGGTGTCCTGCTTCAGATCCTTAGTTGTTTTTCTCTTGCGGGATGGTGTTTTTTCATCCTCATCATCCTGGAGTACTTCGGTGTAAATAAACTTATCGCAAGCTGCTACGAAGGGTTCGGGTGTTTTCTGTTCACCGAATCCATAGACCAAAAGGCCTGCTTCACGAATTCTGGCAGCAAGCTTGGTGAAGTCGCTGTCGCTGGAAATCAGGCAGAAACCGTCGAATTTGTCGGAGTAGAGAAGGTCCATTGCATCGATAATCAAGGCGCTGTCGGTAGAATTTTTGCCCCTTGTATAACCGAACTGCTGAATGGGCTGAATAGAGTGCTGAAGCAGAATCTCCTTCCAGCGGTTGAGTTGCGGCTGTGTCCAGTCGCCATAAATTCGTTTTACGTTGGCCGTTCCATATTTGGCAATTTCAGCCAGGAGGCCATCGATAATGGCAGCCTGAGCATTATCGGCGTCGATCAGTACGGCTAGTTTGTTGGTGGATTCCATGGAATTGATTTAACGTGAGTTCGAATTTTATCTTTAATGATCTAAGATATGAAATTCCACTGTGAATGGTTTATTGTCTCATCTGTAATGGACCCATCAAAAAGTAATCTGAAATGCCAGCAAACCAAAATTGATCCATGAAAAATTGTATACATCATCTACATCTGCCCCACCCTCCAGCAGTCGGTATCCCGCACGAGTCGTCCAGTTCTCAGAAAACGAGTAGTTGAATGTGAGGGATACATCGGTAGCGCGGCCTTGTCTGGCGGCAAGGGATTCACCATCCAGTACAATTGATACACGCTCTCCCAGATTGCGCTCTGCATAGATGTGAAGCAATGGCACGAACCCAAGGTCGGTATTAGAATCGGATCTGTCAGGCTGAATCAGCTCCACTTTAGCATCACGTATTAATGCTGCTGCGCCGGCTCCAAGTTTCCAGTTGTTCCGGTTGTAGAACGTATAGCGGTAAGTGAAACGATAGGTGTTAAACTGATACGTGCCGTCGATTGGAACCCCCGCATCGAACGTAGTTTCTTCGAAAAAGATATCCTCATTAAAGATGCCTGTACCTGATTTGCTCAGCGGTGCAATCAGGGCCCTCACGGTGTGCCTCTCGCCAAGGGAAACAGTTGCATACAGGCGCAGGTAAGGTGAGGCATCTGAACCGATAATTTCGAGCATATCAAAGGTTGTTCCCCCTTCATTAGGGATTCTCACCTCATTATTACTGAACCAAACACCACCGGTTTCAACAGATATGCTCACTGTCTGGCTGCAGGCAGATTTATTGGCTGAAAAAGTAATTACAGCAGCAATTATTGATAGTGTTAAAAAGTGTCGAAGCATAGGGTAGATTATTTGTCTTTACATAATCCATATACTAACGGATCTCATAACGTTCAGACAACCTTTCAGTCGCGTTTCTGTGCAGGAATTAAGCCCTGGCTGGGGTCATTCTCAATGCGTTTTGGCAGAAATCCATCCGGATAATCCGACACATATTCATCTCCAAACAACCTGTTATGGATAGAAGTGTTCTTGTAAACCTCAAAGTCAAACTTCCCAACCCGGCGGTAATAGAGCGTTATGAAGGATGACGACATCACAATAAAGGTAGAGTAGAGAATGGCCAGCCACAACATCTGGCTCTGAACCGGTTCGGCAAAGCTGAGCAGGATTATGGCAAAAGCGATGGGTCCATTCTGAATTCCGGTTTCAAGAGATATGGCCCGCTGAAATATGGGTGACAGTTTGAAAAGCCGTGACATCCAGTAACCAAACAGAAATCCAAGCAGGCCCACACTGATTGCTGAAATATAAATTGCAGGTGGTGTTTGAAGCATCAATCCGCTGTGGCGGACAAATGCGGTTCCGATCAGGTAGATGATAACGATAATGCCCATGAACCCGGCCGTATCTTCGGCAGTTTTGGCCCATACCCTTGACTTTGCCCTCAAAAACATGCCCATAGCCACGGGTACAAGCACGAGAACCAGCGACATGATGATATTCATGGTTGGAATCACAAACTCAGCTCCTGAACCGGCTGTCTGCATCTCTGCGCTAATTTGCCTGGTAAACTCTGCGGTATAGAACTCCAGCAAAATCGGCATCATCAATAGGGCAAGGATGGTTGAGGCCGTGGTCATGGCAATACTTAAAGCAACCGAACCCCGGGCAAAGTAGGCGAACATGTTGGACGTAGTACCTCCCGGAAGGCAGCCGATAAGTATCAACGCAATGGCATATGCCGGGGGTAGCTCGAAAAAGATCGCCAAACCGTAAGCAAAGAAAGGCATCAGCCCAAACTGCGACAGAAACCCGATTAATATACCGCGCGGATACCGGATTACGGTTTTAAAGTCATCTATGGTGAGGCTGGCTCCCATCCCAAACATGATCGAAAAGATCATTACGGCCAATAGAACCTGGTCGACAGGATAGAGCAGTTGCGTGGTGAATTCCATATCTAAGCCACCCCTACCGGTTTGCCATTATACATCTCGTCAATCAAATCACCATATTTATCCTGAATAACGTGTCGCTTCATTTTAAACAGGTTGGTCAGTTCCTCACCTACCGTAAAGTTTTCCGGTATCAGCCTGACATCCTGGATCATTTCAAACCGCTTAAAGCCACCGGAAACTGAAATCACTTGCTTAATCTCCTGCTGGATAATCCTTTTCGCCTCACTTTTTTTGGCAAGTTCCTCAAGATTGCCGGCAGAGATGCCATTATCCCTAAAGCCCTCGAGATTGGGTACAACAAGAGCACTGATATACTTTCTATCCTGACCAACAATCATACAGTGTTCAATGTAGGGACTTTGATTGAGCTTCATTTCAATCGGTTCAGGCTCAAGGTTTTCACCACTCGACAAGACGATTGTCGCCTTTGACCGGCCCAGTATTTTCAGGCAGTCATTAAACGTAATCATTCCAAGATCTCCTGTACGAAGCCAGCCGTCCTCAATGGTTTTTTTGGTCTGATCAGGCTCCCTGTAGTAGCCTTTCATCACCTGCGGGCCTTTCACGCATATTTCACCGCGAACCCCCCTGCCTTTATGCGGCCTGTTGCTATTTGGATAGATGACCTCTCTGGTTTCGAGATCTACAATTCGAAGCTCGGTATTCTCCATGGGAGGACCAACCGTACCAATCACAATATTATCCTGAAGCCGGACCGCAATTACGGGTGACGTTTCCGTCATACCGTATCCCTCCAGAACCGGAATTCCGATGTAGTTAAAAAACCGGTCAATCTCTTCCGGCAGGGCCCCGCCTCCCGAAATTGTAGCCTTAAGTGATCCGCCTGCGCTCAGGCGAACAGGTTCCAGGACAGCCACATTAAAAAATCCGTAAACTGGCAGCACCAGCAGCCAGCGAACTGCGTGAAAAGGAGAAAGTACTATTCGTTTTAGTTTGGAGGCCGGTTCCTGTTTTAGCTCCTTCCCGGTAAGAAAATAGATCGAGTTCATGTACTGGCGGCTCAGGAAGTAGGCCGTATGGAAGAGAAACTGCCTCATCCAGTGAGACTTATCAACTTTTTTAAGGATTTTCTGATAAAGGCTTTCCCAAAGCCTTGGTGCCGAGCCCATAAAAGTGGGCTCCACATTCTTCAGATCATCTGCCAGGTGCCTCACATTTGAATAGTAGGTGCAAACCCCGCAGGCAATTGAAAATACTTCAAAAACGCGTTCAAATATGTGCCATATGGGTAAAATGGAGAGAACGCGGTCTGTACAGTTCAGGTCGATGGGTATCACCTTAACCTGCGACATCATGTTGGCATGAGTCAGCATTACTCCTTTTGGCTTTCCGGTTGTGCCCGAGGTGTAGATCAACGTAAACAGGTCATCGGGCTGAATACCGGCTATTCGCTCTTCGGCCCGGGTGTCGCCATGTTTTCGGAGGGCGGCACCGAGTTGAATAACATTATCGAGTTTATGTACCAAATCAGGAGCTGAAGCTTCCGGGTCCAGCAGAATAATCTCTTTTAATCCCGGCAGATCGTGGCGAAGTTCAATAAATTTATCGAGCAGAGCCTTTGTTTCTACAAATGCTACTTTAATCCTGGCATGATTAATAATATAGATCAGTTCACTATCTGTAATATCGCGGCCACGGGGCACATCGACGGCACCGCACAGCTGCACTCCGTAGTCGGCAAGAATCCATTCAAACCGGTTATCACCAAAAAGACCCACATGTTCACGAGCCTCCACCCCCATTTCAATAAGGCCGGTAGCCAGATTCAGGCCTCGTTCATAAAGCTCTTCAAATGAGACGGGATCCCACTCAAGCTCCTTCTTTCGTGTAGCAAATGCCGGGAGTGATTTATAACGGTTTGCCGCCTCACGGTATAAATCGGCCATGTTTTTGGCAGTAATCCTGTTATTCATATGAGAAGGAGAACGTCATGGGAAACTTCAATTTTTCACTCTGAACGGTAGACAATCAATTAATCAAAGCTTTCAAATATACTTTACTAAGCTCAAAATTAGAACTATCATTTTCCTATAAAAGACTTTTTACGAAATTAAGTTCATTTTCGTACATCTGAAGCGATTGTACGCCTTATCCCCAAAGTTGTGTAATATTTTTGGATAATATCAGTTTACCACTCAGATTTACTATTCTTATGCTGTGAAATTATCTTCTTCAACATATCGCACAATTACCAAACTATCCGCATCTCTTCTGCTGATGGCCTTTCTGATTCCAACCGGACTGCACGCGAAGCAGCTGGTTGATTTCTGCATGATGGAGATGGCTGCCAATGAAATGGCCGCCGATCACAGCTGCTGTGAAAGTGATGCTGAAAAAGATATGGCAGAGAATCAAACTCATGCAGCACCACGAGTGTGACTGGGGCTTTGTGTGCGCCTGCGATATTGGAAACAGTGCTCTTGATGATGAAGAGTGGATCCCTTCCTCTCAAAGTTACGACGGGTTTCTTACCGAAAAAGAGACGCTGTCACCTTTTCTATCAACCGATGAGCTGATCAATGACGAGCAACAGATCCGCATCGGCCAATACGACCCACCCCTCTGGCTCCTCTACGACACCTTTTTGATGTAGTCTTTTCTTTTTATTGGGAAGGAAAAAGTCTCCCCTCGAGGGGAGTGGCCACGCGTGTAGTTCGCGTGGACGAGGGGTGTTGACGGAGCGTTGATCTAGAGTTGACGCCACCAAAGAACGCATCACCCCCGCGAACACACCCCTCGCTAAACTCATCCGGCTTTGCCGTTTCGTTTACGCTTTTCCCTTCAAGGAGAGATTCATTTTCTCACCCTTCCCAATCCACCAACACCACCAAACCAAAAATCAACACCCAACTTCCCCACGAAGTCCCCCCCTCTTTGCGAATCGCCGACAGGCGTGAGCAGAGAGGGGGACAGGGGGTGAGTCCTATATGACTAATACCATAATCCGCTTTTTTCTCGAAAACAAACTAATCGCCCTGCTCCTGTTCCTGGCTCTTGCAGGCTGGGGCATCGCCACTGCTCCGTTCGACTGGGATATCGATTTTCTTCCTCGCGATCCCGTTCCGGTGGATGCCATTCCCGATATTGGCGACAACCAGCAGATCGTCTTTACCGAATGGCCGGGGCGGTCGCCGCAGGATATTGAGGACCAGATCACCTATCCCCTAACCACACAGCTTCTTGGATTACCGGGCGTGCGCACCGTGCGGAGCAACTCCATGTTTGGGTTCTCAACCATCAACGTCATATTTGAGGATGGCGTAGAGTTCTACTGGAGCCGGTCGCGCATTCTTGAAAAGTTGAACGCCCTGCCCGGCGGCACGCTGCCGGAAGGCGTTCAGCCGTCACTGGGTCCCGATGCCACCGGACTCGGGCAGATTTTCTGGTACACGCTAGAAGGCTACGACTCCGACGGCAATCCGGTGGGCGGATGGGACCTGCATGAACTTCGCACCATACAGGATTATCAGGTTCGGCTGGCGCTCTCCGGCGTGAGCGGTGTGGCGGAAGTAGCCAGCATTGGTGGCCATGTAAAAGAGTACCAGATCGATATCGATCCGGTGCTAATGCGCGAATCGGGCGTGAATGTAAACCAGATCGCCGACGCTGTTCGGAAGAGTAATCTCGACGTGGGCGCACGCACCATTGAGATGAACCGCGCCGAATATATTGTGCGCGGTCTTGGTTATGTGACCTCGCTCGAAGATCTGGAAGAGAGCGTGATAAACGTGGTGGACAACACGCCTATCCGGATTAGGGATGTGGCCAGGGTCGGGTTTGGCCCTGCACAGCGTAGAGGTATTCTCGATAAAGCCGGAGCTGAGGCGGTTGGCGGCGTGGTGGTATCGCGCTACGGAGAGAACCCGCTGGAAGTGATCAACAATGTGAAAGAGAAGATTGAGCGGATCTCTTCCGGCCTGCCCTCCAAAGAGCTGGCCGACGGCACCGTCTCACAAATTAAAATCGTGCCGTTCTATGACCGCAGCGGACTGATCTACGAAACACTCGGCACACTCGAGGAAGCGCTGTCGCTGCAGATTCTGATCACCATTCTCGTCATCATCGTTATGGTGATGCATCTGCGAACATCCTTTATCATCGCAGCGCTGTTGCCGCTTGCTGTGCTGATGAGTTTTATCCTGATGCGCTATGTGGGAATTGATGCTAACGTAGTGGCTCTTGCCGGTATAGCCATCTCGATCGGAACCGTAGTGGATATGGGGATTGTACTCACCGAAAATATGCTGCAGCACATGAAAGAACGGGAGGGTGAAAACCTTTTTGATGTGATCTATGAAGCGACGGCAGAGGTGAGTCCGGCCGTGGTAACCGCCCTCACAACAACTATTGTCAGTTTCCTGCCGGTTTTCATGCTCGAGGCGCAGGAAGGAAAACTGTTCGGCCCGCTCGCCTTCACCAAAACCTTTATTCTGATCGCGGCACTGATCATCGTGCTTACGCTGATCCCCGCTTTTGCGCACTGGCTCTTCTCCAGAAAGATTGGCAGTGACCGCGCCAGGTTGTTCTGGAACGGAGCGCTGATTCTGTTCGGACTCTACGTGGCGATCACCTGGATGGCGTGGGCCGGGTTTATCCTGATTGCCCTCGGCATTAACAATCTGGTTTCGCTCTATCGCGAGGAGTATCGGGAGTGGTCGCCATGGGTGAACAATGCGATTATCATTATCGCCGTGGCGTGGCTGCTGGCCGGCAACTGGCTGCCGCTCGGGCCGCAGAATCCTGTCACCCTAAGNTTTCTTTTTATCCTGCTGTTGGCGGGCACTCTTTTTGGGTTGTTCTGGCTTTACATCAGGNACTACCAGCAGATTCTGGGCTGGGTGCTTCAAAACATGGGGCTCTTCCTGGCGCTGCCGGCGCTTATTCTTCTGATCGGGCTGATGAGCTGGCGCGGTTTTGGAACCACCTTCAGCTACGTCTCCTCAGGATTTCAATCCGTTGGATGGGATATCGAAGAGAACCGCCTCTGGAGTTCGATGGATGATCGTTTTCCGGGCCTCGGCCAGGAGTTTATGCCCACGCTTGATGAAGGCTCTTTCCTGCTGATGCCCACCACCATGCCGCATGCCGGTGTAGAAGAGACGCTGCAGATGATGCAGGAGATGGATATGCGGATTGCATCCATTCCCGAAGTGAGTGAAGTGGTCGGTAAGATCGGACGGGCGGAATCGCCGCTGGATCCCGCTCCGCTCTCGATGTTCGAAACGGTGATCAACTATCACAGCGAGTTTAAGACCGACGAACGGGGTCGGCGGGTCCGGTTCAAAGTAGAAAACGGGGAGTTTGTGCGGGATGATTATGGCGATCTGATATCCGACCGGCGTGGCCAGTACTATCGCCAGTGGCGCGATCACATTCAAAGCACCGACGACATCTGGACCGAGGTGCTCCACGCATCCGATCTGCCGGGCGTCACTTCAGCTCCGAAACTACACCCGATCGAAACCCGGCTGATCATGCTTCAAACCGGAATGCGGGCCACCATGGGTGTACGGATTAGCGGCCCTGACCTGGAAACCATCGATGGTTTCGCCACCGATCTGGAGCGTGAAATCCGCGAGGTGGA
>SL_3KL_010_SEDDRAFT_10005882_pt1 | contig 10982 bp, 7 predicted proteins | sample SodLakKL_010_SED_2_FD_10381 | JGI IMG/M metagenome (IMG submission 10381)
TTAATATTTGGGTAGTGCCACTCGTCAGTCGAGGGTGGAAGATCCGTCGGATTTCTCCAATTAAATGCCGGTCATTTAAATAACTACAACTGCACCCAGTAAAAAAATCCGACGGATCTCTCCAATTAAATGCCGGTCATTTAAATAACTACAACCGCACCCAGTAGAAAAAATCCGACGGATCTCCTTCGGCGGATCTTTCTAATTAACGCCGATTCTCAAATGTAACCCCATCCACGCCCGCACCGGTTATTGTAATGGAACGCCAGCCTCTTGGGAGGGGCGTATCCAGCTGAATGATGCCTTCATCAGTGAGTTCAAGGCCGCCAAAACCTGAAAGAACCGACTGCAGCATTCCGCCCGCTCCTGTTGCGAAATAGGGGTTGGTTCCACCCGCTACTTCGGCAATCACGCCAAATGGCGGCAGCATATTCGGACGGTAGCCTTTGTGGAACAGTTCGTAGGCTTCATCGGCATTGCCCAGCCTGGAACTGATAACCGAATAGACCGAATGGGTCATAGCCGGTCCTTGCGGATCGACCCGCTGCTGGTAATAATCGAGATTCTTTCTCATCTGTTCACGGTCGGTTATAATGCCAAGGGGATAGGTGAGCAGGTTCACATCCGCCTGCTTGATCATCTCACCTTCATAGGTAGCGTGTTCCTGAACGGTTCCATCCGGAAATTCAAGAATTGGAATTCGGTCGGCAACGTAGTTCCACATCGGGTCCGGCTCAACACCGAGAACTTCAGCCGCTTTGGTGGTATACCTAAGCACATTAATGGCCGTGCCGTTGGTAAAGGCATTGTTATCGACGTTTTCGGCGTGCTCATCGGCTGCNACNACNTTNATGATATCAAACCCGCCGTCATCATTCTCTTCTACGCGGCTCAGCCAGAATTCGGCTACTTCCTGTAGGAGTGGAAATCCATCCCGTTCAAGCCACTCCACATCCTGCGTGACCTGGAAATAGTTCCAGAACGCGATACCGACTACGGCCGTGATGTGATGCTGAAAGGGTCCGGTAAGAGCCCAGTAGGGGGTGGCCTCCTGACCCTCATCGTTCGACTCCCATGGGAACATCGCGCCCCTGTAACCATGGCTGAACGCTTTGGTTCTGGCACCTTCAATACGATCGGTTCGGTAGTCAATAATCGAGCGAGCCAGTTCGGGCTGCATTATCAGCAGCGGGGGGTACATCCAGATTTCGGTATCCCAGAATACGTGGCCGTTATAGCCAAGGCCTGAGAGACCCATGGGTGAGAGGCTTAACCGTGAACCCTCGCGTACAAATGAATAGAGATGATAGAGAGCGGATCGCACATCGAGCTGGTCACGGTCGTTCCCTTCAATGATGATATCACTCTCCCAGAGCCTGTTCCACTCTGCGTTGTGGCGCATCAGCAGGCGGTCGCGTCCTTCCAGCATGGCGTAGACACTAAGCCGCTCCGCTTCACTGTGCGGGTCAGAGAAGTGTTCCGTGGATGTTGCAGAGCTCACAATTGTAAACCGGTAGGTTTCACCGGCACGAAGCTCTTTCGTAAGGTGAACCAGATGCATATTATGGTCCCAGTCTTCATGGATATAGTGTGGCATATCTTCCTCTTCAAACAGGAAACTGTTCGAAACGGCAATAGTGTGTTTTCCTGTAGGGCTGTCGGCAACAGAAGAGAGAAGAGGGATTTGCACATGCGGCCGGTCAATTACCGAGTAGTAGCTTCTAACGTCCCTGAGATGATCGGGTGCTTCAATCACGCTTGCGGGACGAATAGTTACATTTTGTAAGGCTGTGATCTCCATCTCAATCATACTGGTAAACGGGAGATGGCGGAGCGCTCTGACGCGCTGGGTTACCTCCACTTTATCCTGATAACTGAATGTTGTCTCGAAATAGGCTTCACGCATGTTCAGGCGCTGCTGCATGTTGGATATATTATTGCTGTTGATGCGATTGCGGTCAACATCAAGAAGCATACCTGCAAAATTGAAACCGCGCAGAATGTTGGAGACCCTTCCCCGGCCGTAAAAATCATATACCCCATTCAATACGGTTTCGCTTACCCGAAGAGGCTCGGCAGACGAGACAATACCTACCATTCCGTTGGCAACCGTGATACCGTAATAGTTATTTGGATCGATCTCTTCTGCTTCGATTATCCACCCGGATTGTGCAGTGGCAATAAGAGGAAAAAGAAAGAGAGTAGTCAGAAGTGCAATTTTTTTCATAGCTCCTAAATATTTTATGTTTACAGGCAACTTCATAATCTACATTTTTTGTCTGAACCGGCAAAGTAAAGAGCTAAGAAAACTTGATTTAGAGAAGAGATTTTTGAATAAACGCACCATCACTTCGGAAATCCATAAATACCAAACAGGCTGAAAGCCTGTGATAGTCGAATGGATGAAAAATCCCGAACCTGCGATGGAACACTCTTCCGCAAACCCTATCTATGGCTTTCCTGACTTTGATGAAGTACCACTATAACAGGCCTTATTTATTGTTCACAACAATGAAAAGAAAAGCCCGGCAGAGGATGCCGGGCTTAAGTGAATATTCCAGTTGATTGATTGCTGATCAGGCAACTGTACCGGGACTTGTCTCACCCGGATCAGTATCTACAAGGGTTGAAACGTTCGGATCGATGGTTTTGGCCTCCACTTCATCATCCCAAAAGAAGATAAAGAAGAAGATTGCCACACCGAGCGCCGCAATGGCCGGCATGATCCAGAAGGCAAAAGCTCCATCAAGCCATCCTTGCTGGGTTGCTCCGTCCAGTTCGATACTGTCTCCCCACCAGCCAAGCAGGTAGTTTCCAATAAGCATACCTACCCCGTACGTGAGCAGATTGAAGAAACCCTGGGCGCTTGCACGCAGGCTCTTTGGCGCTTTTTTCTCAACATAAAGCTGACCGGTTACAAAGAAGAAATCATAACAGACACCGTGCAGTGCAATTCCAACCAGAACGAGGAATACAGAATCCGGGAAAAATCCGAACAAAAAGTACCTCAGTGTCCATGCCAGCATCCCTACCAGGAGCATCCATTTTACCCCCAGGCGAATAATGAAAAAGGGTATAAGTACCATGAAAAGTACTTCACTCATTTGACCGATTGTCATAAACGATGGAGCCGCATCACCAAAAGCTACAGCCGCTATGAAGTCGTTGGTTCTGGCATAATAAAAAGCCAGGGGTATACTGATTGCAAAACTGCTGAACGAGAAGATCGCAAAGTTCTTATTGGTGAGCAGTTTTACCGCATCCAGTCCGAGGGCTTCAGCCAGGCTGAATTTCTTGCCTTTTTCGGAAGGGGGTGTTGCCGGCAGTGTAAAACTGTAGATTCCGTATATCAGGGAGATAATGGCCGACATCTGCAGTGGAATGGCGGTCGACTGTATTCCCGATTCAATTCCTGTAAACCAGCCAAGAATTGGAATATTAACCCATCCCAGTATGGTCTGAGCCACCACAAAACCGGCAACGATCCAGCCCAGGGTTCCCCATACCCTGATTTTTGGAAACTCTTTGTCCGGGTCGCCAATATTCGCAAAGGAGATGGCATTCACCAGCGCGAGGGTAGGCATATAGAGCATAAAATATGCAAACATGATCCATATAAATGCACTCGGCTCTGATACAGTTGCAGCATACCAAAGCAGCCCGGCACCCAGTATGTGACACACGGCATTTACTCTTTCTGCATTGAAATAGCGGTCGGCAATAAGGCCTACCAGAACAGGGGCAAGAACGGCTGCCCAGTTGTGAGTTGCATAGGATTGACCAATAATGGTATTAAGCCCCTCCTCACCCTGGAAAATTTCTAAGAGGTAGACACCCATGGTTACAAAAAAGCCGCCCCATATAAAAAACTGAAGAAACATCATCAGGCTTAGCCTGGAAATGACAAATCGATTTGAAGCCATAAATAAAGTTGTTTTCTGAACAGGTTAATTGAGCAGAGAGAATATTCATTTTATCATTGATAAGTGCAAGTAAATGCCATTGATTTTGTTGCACTATTTCGGAATCTTCGTTATCTGTAAGAATGAAACTTTTATTGCAGAGCAGCAATGTTCATAAGTATACTTATGAAAGGGTTATTGTTTATGCAACAGGTAGTGAGCAGTTGACAGTAAGCGGTAGACAATTGGCAGCAGGCAGTTGACAACTTCAGTTGAAGTGTTTATCGATCGAATTTATGATAGGGACAATTTTCGCAAATATACTATTTGACATCAGGATAAGAGGTAAGAATTTGCCAACTGTAAACTGCCTTCTGCCATATTCTTCTGCATATTTGGATGTAGGTTCAGGCAAAAAATAACTAACAACCACTTTACAAAATCACAAACAAAAATGGGAAAAAAACTAAGACTGGGAATGGTAGGGGGAGGAATCGGGGCATTTATCGGTGAGGTCCACCGCAAAGCGGCATCCCTGGATGGTAAGTTCGACCTGGTTTGCGGAGCATTCAGCAGCAGTGCGGAAAAGTCAAAAAAGACCGGTGATATGCTGGGACTTGATTCATCACGTGTTTACGGCTCATACAAAGAGATGTTNGAAAAAGAGTCGAAACTTCCGGAAAGTGAAAAAATGGAGGCGGTCTCCATAGTAACGCCCAATCATGTACATTTTGAGCCCGCTAAACTGGCCATGGAGAACGGTTTTCATGTGATTATCGATAAACCATTGGCTTTCTCGCTTGAAGAAGCCAAAGAGTTGAAGCAGGTTGTGGAACAGTCCGGAAATGTATTGGCATTGACTCACACCTATACCGGATACCCGATGATCAAGGAAGCCCGGGAATATGTGAAATCAGGAAAACTCGGCAAACTGAGAAAAGTGTATGTGGAATATCCACAGGGTTGGCTGGCCACGCCGCTCGAAGAGGAGGGGAACAAGCAGGCATCATGGCGAACTGATCCCTCAAAATCGGGTGAAGGCGGAGCCATTGGAGATATCGGAACGCACGCGGCCAATTTGGCTGAGTATGTAAGCGGCCTGGAAATCACACATATTAATGCGGATGTGAACATTACGGTGGAGAACAGGAAACTGGATGATGATTCAGCTGCGCTGCTTAAATTCGGCAACGGAGCCACCGGCGTACTGATGGCCACCCAGATTGCGGCTGGAGAGGAGAATGACCTTAAGCTAAGGATATACGGTGAAAGGGGTGGTTTGGAGTGGACACATACAAGTCCCAATACATTGCTGTACAAGCCACTGGAGGAACCAACTCAAATACTTCGAGCCGGTACCGGGTATCTTTCTGAAGCCGCCACGGCCAATACAAGGCTGCCGGCAGGGCATCCGGAAGGATACCTGGAGGCATTTGCCAACCTCTATGTGGCATTTCACGCTGCGGTGAGAGATCACCAGTCAGGCAGCTTTGCGTCTGTGAAGGATTACGACTTTCCCAATGTGGACGATGGGATCCGCGGTATGGCGTTTGTTTCGACCATGGTCAAGTCGAATAAGTCGGACAAGAAGTGGACAGAGTTTTTGGTTTAGCACCGGGCAAGTGGCGCGATAAGCGACATCCCGACCCATCGGGAGCGCAGGGCGCAAGGAGCATGGNGATGTNCCCCTTCCCCCGTAGGGATCCCTTTGAAGGGGGACTATTTTTGCAAAATTTTAACTTCAAATATAATTCAATCAATATGAAATCAGTAAAAGGACCTGCCATATTTTTAGCCCAGTTTGTAAATGATGAACCTCCGTTTAATGATATTGTAGCCATCTGCAAGTGGGCAAAATCACTGGGGTATAAAGGAGTTCAGATACCCACCTGGGAGTCGCGACTTATAGATCTTGAGAAGGTGGCAAACAGTAAGAGCTTTGCGGATGAGTATAAGGGTAAAATAGAGGCGACCGGTGTGCAGATCACGGAGCTCTCCACGCACCTGCAGGGGCAGCTGGTAGCGGTACATCCCGCGTATGATCCCATGTTCGACAACTTTGCGCCCAAAGAGGTGCATGGAAAGCGGAAAGAGCGGCAGAAATGGGCGGTGAATCAGCTGAAGATGGCGGCCAAGGCAAGCGCCAACCTGGGGCTGGATGCCCACGCCTCCTTTTCGGGTGCGCTGATGTGGCATACAGTCTATCCCTGGCCTCAGCGTCCAGCCGGACTTGTGGAAGACGGCTTTGCCGAACTGGCGCGCCTCTGGAAACCGATCCTGAATGAGTTTGACGAGCATGGCGTGGATGTCTGCTACGAACTGCATCCGGGAGAGGACCTGCACGACGGAATCACTTACGAAAAATTTCTTGAGGCCACGGGAAATCATAAAAGAGCACGAATTCTCTACGATCCAAGCCACTTCCTGCTTCAACAGATGGACTACCTCTCATTTATCGATATCTACAAAGACTATATCAAGGCATTTCATGTGAAGGATGCCGAGTTTAACCCGACCGGTAAAAGCGGTGTGTATGGCGGCTACCAGGGGTGGGTGGATCGGCCGGGGCGTTTCCGCTCTATCGGCGACGGGCAGATCGACTTTCACGCTATTTTCAGCAAGTTGTCACAGTACGGTATCGACTGCTGGGCGGTACTGGAGTGGGAGTGCTGCATCAAGCATCCTGAACAGGGTGCGAAGGAGGGAGCTGAAATTATAGATGACCTGATTATCCGGGTAACCGATAAGGCCTTTGATGATTTTGCCGGAGCCGGCAGTGATGAGGAGTTAAACAGAAAGATACTGGGCATTAACGGATAGAGTTATATCCGGCAAGGTTGGATTATTATCTGAAAGCAGCGGCAGTAAAAGCATTGACGATTTTTATCTTTTGATGTGGCCTGCGGCTTTAAATTATTTTGAATACGGCATAATTTATTACATGTCAAAATTTAACAAATTAACCTATAAAATATATAGATCAAAGATGAGAGCTTTTAACTATCACCCATTTAGTTTCCTAATTTTCACCGTCTTCTTGTTAGCTTCATGTAACGGCGAAGAGACAATACCGGCACACTCTGCATCACCGGATTACACAGTACCGCACGTTATTACTACAGATGGTCATGGAGAAACGGATAATGGCTATTTGTATGTGAATGATTACAGCAACGCCCTGCACGCACTCTTCATGATTGCCGGTAACTCCAGGGCATCGGAGTATGGGCACGAGAACTACCGGCCTGAGCTATTCCCGGATGAAATGAACGCCCGGGCCGAACGGTGGCTGGATCTTATGCACGATACGGATAGGTCATTTAATCAGAATGGACTGTTTGTGAACCGATATGTTCAAAATGGCGACGCACACGAGAGCAGTGAAGAGCTTGATCTATCCATCTACCCGCACCTGGTCTATTCGTACCATATGCACCACCGTGGCAGCCGGTTTGATGATCAGGTTTTGTTTGAGCGCCTGTCCAGAGAAACAACTAATTATATCGTCATGCCGGGGCAATATCTGCTGAACAACCACTTTGAGCAGGGGCGGTTTATCCATCTGGATGGCACATCAGACCACAGAAGCATGAGCTACGGACTGGGTGGGATTCACGGCCACGGGTACGCCTGGATTGTTTGGGAAAAACCGGAAGGCGCGGATAATATGGGGCTGCTCACAGAAGAAGCACTCGAATCGTGGCTTGATTATGGGATTGATGATATGCTTCACACCTATCGTCAAATTGCTGATGTACTGGAAGATTCTTGGCTTGAGGAAACCTCTGTTTACGATTTAGGAGACGGTACGATTTGGCACCTTGACGCAGTAGGGGCTATGATACGCGGCAAGAAAACGATGTACGATGTGCTCTATATGTTTGGTGACGATTCGGACAAAGAAATGGCGCGAACCGTGTTTGATCGCACCGCTTTAATGTTTGAAGCCGTACTCCATCTGGTTGAACCATGGGGACTGCCGGATCAAATCGAGTTTACTGAACAAGGTGCAAATGCGGCATCAGCTGAAGTGAGCGTGTATGACTGGTACCAGTTCCTGAACCATGTTGGAGGAGGATTTTCATTTGATCGAGAACGCGAAGGTACGTCTGAATTCATAAACAGGTATCGGGAGGAGCTCAGAGATCAATTCCCGCATTTTTATGATCAAGCCATGCGCGGTATGCTCGATTACCATATTGGAGAGCAGGGTACAGTGGTGAATGTCGTATCGTACGAAGACGGCTCGATACTTGATGAAAGACTCATGGTTTCCACGCTTGGGATGTTTTTAACCGTCGCAGGAAATATCTACACCAACGGCGATTCGTTTGCCCGGGCTGATGATTGGGATTCCGTCTCAGACGATGTAGCAGAGCGAAGCCGCGATCTTTACGATATCAAATTCCGGCACATCGATATGCTTGAAGGAGTGATTTTTGGTGAATGAGGCTAAACTTCTGAGGGTTTTTTACTAAAAACTCCAGAACGACTCTCTTTCAAAATCTCAAAATAAGGATTATCGAATTATAGGCTGCGTGTGTCATTTATATTAAGTGCTCTTGTCGGGGTTGTCCTCTTCAAGTGCTTCAATCATTGAATTCCGGATGATTTTCAGGACGGCAATCCGTGCATAATTCTTATTATTTGCCGGTATAATGTGCCAGGGTGAATATTCTGTACTGGTTTTAGCAACCATGTCGTGTACAGCCGTTTTATAAGCTTCACTCTTATCGCGATTACGCCAGTCGTCATCCGTTATTTTATGTTTTTTGTATTCTACTTTTTGCCGCTCTTCAAACCGCCGGAGCTGTTCTTCACTGCTGATATGCAGCCAGAATTTATTAACGATTGTTCCGTGTTCAATCAGCTGGTATTCAAATTCGTTGATCTCATGAAACGCTCTGTTCCACTCCTCCTCTTTTGCAAAGCCTTCAACTCTTTCAACCAGTACTCTTCCATACCAGGAGCGGTCATAAATAGTGATTTTACCGTCTTCCGGCAGATCCTTCCAAAATCTCCACAAATAGTGATGTGATTTTTCAATCTTAGATGGTGCTGCAGTCTGGATTACTCTGTAGAGCTTGGCATCAAGTGCAGGCACGAGCCTCCTTATAATGCCACCTTTTCCGGCCGCATCCCATCCTTCGAATACAATAACGCTGGAGATATTTTTCTGATAACACTGCCAGGCAAGAAATTCAATTTCAAGGGCAAGCTCGTCATATAATTCCTTGTACTCATCTTTTAAAAGCTTCGGAGACAGGTCTATATCATCTAAAATATTATTAGGTTTAGCTAGATCATGTACATCAGGTATTACAGGAGCCGGAGTGCCGTTTTTTATACCATTTTTATTCAGTGCTGCTCTCATCTGCTGCAAGAGAATTTCCATGAATGCTATGTCTCTATAGCGCTTTTGTGATGCATCAATAATATTCCACGGGGCATCGGCGGTATTGGTAAGCCTGATTGCACGCTGACTCACTTTTATAAATTGCTGGAAATGTTCATGATAACGCCAGTCGTAATCAGTTACCCGCCATTCCGTCCTTTTATCTTTTTCGAGTTTCTTGAATCTCTTCTTCTGTTTTTTTTCCGGTATATGCAGCCAGAATTTTACAATGAGCATTCCTCCTGCTACAAGCATCTGCTCCATTGATTTTACTTGGTTCATATGCGCGTCAAATTCCGCTGTGGACTCTTTGCCAAAAACTAAATTCTTTATGTTTTTGGTATACCAGGAACCGAAAAAGACTCCAATTTCTCCGGCTTTCGGCATTTTTCGCCAAAACCTCCAATGAAACGGCCGGCTGGCTTCCTCATCTGTTACTTTCCTGAAGACGTTTGTTTCAATATAACGGGTATCCATCCAGGAGTTTAGCCGGTTTATTACTTCACCTTTGCCCGCTCCTTCTACCCCGGCAATAATAATCAGGAGAGGCACTCCCTGTTCTTGCAGTGCAAACTGGGTTTTCAGAAGCTCAGCGCGTAGTTCAGGAAGTCTTTTTTTGTAATCTTCCTTGCTGATTTTTGAACCGGATTCAAATACTTGAAACATAACTTGTCAACTAAAATGGATGTATGGGGTAAAAATGTGTGTTTAATAAACCAACAACTCAATCGGGATGATCGACCTGTGAATTGAAAACAGGGGGATCGTACTAAAAGAGGTAACAGGTTAGTTCATTATTTTGAAAGAGTACATTTTAAACTAAAAAAATATTATACCATAATTATATAGAGGCAAAAGCCTTTAGCCAACCTGCTTGAATGCATTAAAACATCGCCTTTAAGTATGTATTCAGTCCGGCCTTTTTAAAGAGGGAACGGGCTTCCTCGACTGTCTCTTCATCCGGCTCCGGGGTGTCATAAAGCCGGTAGGCCAATCCGAGTTCTTTCCATTTGTACTCCCCCATTTTATGGAAGGGGAGAATCTCAACGCGCTCCACATTACCCAGGCTTTGGGCAAAGAGGGCCAGTTCTCCGATCGCATTCATATTGTCGGTATATCCGGGTACAATCACATACCTGAGCCAGACGGGCTTGATTATTAAAAGAGACATAAAAAAGACAATTTTAAAATATATCTAAAAATTAGACTGCGGCCGGCCTGATGATAGGAAGTTTGTAGCCTCGTTGTTTAGCCGCCAGACCGTAATTCACTCCTGCTTTGACACTCCTCACACACATAAATTCTCCTTCCCGACATCTGTTGCTTTTCGATCGGGCTTCCGCATGCATGACACGGTTTCCACCTCTTGAGAAGAGATAGTGCCGGTACTCTCTTCGCTTTTTTCCCTCCGATTTTAACTTCATTACAAGCTTGTCGTCCGTAGTTATTCCGCCGGTTTGATAAGAGCGCCCGGTTATAATAAGGGCCGACTTTGAAAAGCTTACCAACTCTTCATCCCTAAGATCGGAGGGACGCATTTTTGGATGGATCCGGGCGTGAAAAAGAATTTCTGTTCGAAGATAATTGCCCACCCCGCTCAGAAATCCCTGGTCAAGCAGGAGGGAGGCAAAGGATCTTTTTCTGAATCGGTCGGATACCATACGTTCCGCAATGGTTTCTGGTGT
>SL_3KL_010_SEDDRAFT_10005883_pt1 | contig 10982 bp, 15 predicted proteins | sample SodLakKL_010_SED_2_FD_10381 | JGI IMG/M metagenome (IMG submission 10381)
ATTTGCAAATGTGTGTACGCCCGCGTACGGTGCGTTCAATGAGTTTCGCCCGTTCGAGTACGCGAATATGCTTTGATGCAGCCGCAAGCGACATATCATACGGCGATGCGAGATCGCTCACCGTGCGTTCATGCTCTGCAAGCTGACGGACCATCGCCCGGCGAGTGGGATCCGACAGGGCGTGAAATACGGCATCAAGATCGTATGAGTGATTGTTAACCATGTGGTTGAATATAATATCTTGAATTTTAAATGTCAACCTTTTGGTTGAATTATTTTTATGAACGTAGCATATGCTCTTGACATTTAAAATTTTATGGCCTACATTATTTAGGAGTCCTAATTAATGTATCGCTCACATATATAACGGGAGGAAACTATGGCGACCACCACTGCAATAAGCGGTTACACCTATGGAACAATGGATGTTCCGGAGTCCCCTGTCACGATGGGGGATTTCGAATTGCTCAAGAAAACCGTTCTCTTCACCGACGAGGACGTGAAGTATCTCAATATGGCGGGAGAAGTGCTTGAGGATCAAATCGACGATGTGCTCGATCTGTGGTATAATTTTGTCGGATCGAATGAACATCTTGTAAAATATTTTTCATCGGAGAACGGGCAGCCGGTAGGCGAATATCTGGATAAGGTCAGGGTGAGATTCGGACAATGGATTAAAGATACGTGCGCCGCAAAGTACGATCAGGCATGGCTCGACTATATGTACGAAGTCGGATTGCGTCATCATTCCACAAAAAAGAACAAAACCGACGGCGTGCAATCGGTACCGATTATCCATTACCGGTATATGATTGCGTTTATATATCCTATTACATATACTATTCGTTCGTTTCTTGAGAAGAAAGGACACAGTCCGGAAGACGTGGATAAAATGTACCAGGCGTGGCAGAAAAGTGTTATATTGCAGGATATCATCTGGACGTATCCTTATATCAAAGAGGGAGAATTTTAATACGTGAATTCCATATTCGACTCATCAAATCAGGACAACATCGACCGGAAAATAGCGGTCGGATTCGAACGTATATCGGAAGTACTGAAAACGTTAATCTGGGAAGAAAGCAAACAGACCGGATTAAGTCCGATACAGATACAATTTCTGGTTGCATTGCTGTATGAAGGAAAGAGTGAATGGACGATTGGCGACATCGCATCACGGTTTCAGCTTACACCGGCAACGGTAAGCGATGCGGTGTCGTCGCTTGAGGATAAGGAATTGGCGGTACGTGAACGAAAGCCGGATGACAGACGTACGGTTTATATCCGGTTATCACCGAAAGGAAAGCGGCTCGCAAAAAAGTTGTCGCTATGGGCTAATACCCTGCAACAACAAATTGAAGTACTTGATGAAGAAGAGAAAGGTGTACTCTTACGATCGCTTGTCTCGATCATTTCCGGCTTTCAACACAACGAATTGATCAGCATTGCAAAAATGTGCGTTACCTGTTCGTACTTCCGGCCGAATGTTCATAAAAATTCAACGCAGCCGCATTACTGTGCATACATCGACGAACCGCTTGGAGAACCGGATCTTCGCGTCGATTGTCCGGATTATGAGATGATTGAGGTGTAATAAGTACTTTGGTTACTATCTGTTAACATCGGTTGCTATCGGTTCCAAGCGGTTGCGTTGATGATTGACGCCTGCAAGCAACCGATAACAACCGTTAGTAACCGATACTTTAAAAGGATTTATAATTCTGTGGGAGGAATTATGTTTTACTTCTATTACGATTACATATGTCCGTATTCTTATCTCGTATCGGAACGGCTTCATCTGCTTGAGCTCGATTACTTCGAACCAATTGAACGCCGCGGCATTGAGTTGCAGACTCATCTGCCACGGGAGGGTATTCCTCTGACCGCTGAGAAGAAATCCGAAATTAAACGGGAAATAGAGGATATACGGTCGCTCAAGAATGGGGTAGAGATCAAACTCTCTCTCCCTCCGGTCGATCCGAACACAAAGTATGCGCTTGCGGCAACATTGCTTGCGGAACAAGCGGGATGCGGATGGGAATTCCACCGCGAGGTGTATCGTGCATACTGGACCGAAGGGAAGAATATCGGCCTGATCCCCATTTTGGCCGGGATAGCAGAGCGGATCGGATGGAAGGATAACAAATTGAACCGGTTGGCGGAAGATGATAAAGTATATAAAGTGAAGAACGATCATCTCAAAGCATTTCGCAAGCTCGGAATCCGGGGCGTTCCGACGATCGACTTCGACGGCAGAGTTGTCAAGGGGGTACGTCCGTACGAGGAGTACAAAAAACTATTATTGGATACGTTATGGGATCAGGAGGTATACGATTGCAGCTGCGAGTAACTTATCGTTCTGCCCTCACCCTGCTCGATCCCGATGAGTTGATCTCTACAATTTCCGGATCCCCGTAATAGCTCACACGCGACGAACCCGATGTCCGTGCTTCGATGGCTTCTTCAGCATAAATACCCGCGCGTGAGGAGCCGCTCGTCCGAACTGTCACGCGTTCTGCTATCAGATCCCCCGCATCAAACCGCGAGCTTCCCGACATGCGCACTTCAAACTCACCGACATACCCGGCTGCCGTTACCCGTGTGCTGCCGCTTCCTCTTATCCTGAACCATTCCCGATCTATATGATACAATTCTATGCGGTTCGAGCCGGATACTCTTACGTTTTGAAGATGTTTGCCGGGTATTTCGATTTCAATTCTTTGGGTCGGCCGCAGATTAACATTTCCCGTTGTTGTGATAACGAGACGGCCGTCTTCGACGTACGATTCGTTATATTCAAGAAGGTTTTCGTCAGCGGTAATGCGAATCGGACCTTCGCGGTCGCCGTACACTACCGTCGACCGGGCGCCGGTAATTCGCAGCGATGTAAAATGTCCGACATCGCGTTCTTCCGTGACGATGTCTCCATTACCGCGAATAGTTTCCTGATATGGAAACACACATCCCAATAAAAGTATAAGCAGTACCGGTAAAATGGTGAAAAGCCGTGTCATATTTTCCTCCTTACTATTTTACAGAGCGATTGGCGTTTGATATATACGATTGAAGGATGCAAATGTTGCAGCTTGAATATCTATTCAGTGTATTCCCACTCCCATACCTCGCCGTCTTCGGGGTGATGGATGCTGCCGGTCAGCTTGAAACCGATTTTTTCGAGGATGCGAGTCGAAGCACCTTTTTGCGGCAGCGTTTGTGCAATGACCGTTATATGTGGATCGGTAATCCGTGCCATTTCGAGCAGCATGTGAGCCATCAGTGTTGCGTAACCGCGCCCTTCGTATTCCGGAAAAGTAAAATATGCGATCTCCACACGCCCGTTTTCGGGAGGAGATTTGAATCCGCAAGTACCGATGCATTGCGAATCGATTACGGCGACATAGCCGGTCCACGGCCGGATGTATCCCGTTTTTTTATAAATTGCGGCATAATTACTTCCGACATCCCCGGCAATTGCGGGAAGTCCGTTGATTGGCTTTGCCGGTTCGCCGGTCTGTGATATTTCTATAAGATTCATCGATGTTTAAAATAATGATTTTGAATTTAATCATTCAAATATACGTATATATTTTAGCATATGTTGCATAATATAAAAATAGTACATAACTTGCTTAATTTTTAAAAGGGAGAACAGTTATGCTGCGGTTCAAAAAGAGAACAAAAGTACTAAGTGAGCGAAACATACCGCTGAGTGTTTTGATTTTTCTTGAGATAAGCGCGATTGTCATCGGTGTACTTCTCGGCTTTACCGTAAATGAGTGGCGGGAGAACAGAAACAACCGCAAGATTGCCGATAATGTCCTGGAGACAATTGCAGCGGAGATGAGTTATAATCATAATCAAATAGTCAATTCGTTCGATTATTATTACGCCATACTTGAAAAGATCGATAGCGTTGCCGCAATCGATCGTGAAAGAGCCCGATCAATGTATGGATATGAAATTGAGGGTTGGCGCGGCGCAATGACCCCGATGCTCCGATCGTCTGCGTATCAGATGGCGCTTATGACCGGCATAATCAAAGATATTCCATTCGAAAGTGCAAACAAACTATCCAATGTATATACGATTCAGTCTATATTGGAAAAACTGGATGACGCGATGATCGTCAATTTTTCACAGGATCCCGGTTTCACCAACCTGCAAACGATACGTCATATGTTCAACTTGTATGTTGAATTAATGCCGTCGGTTATAGGTCTGTATCAGTTGTACGGTTTATCAGTTTTGGAAGATTACGGATACACCATGCGGGTTGAACCGGGAGTGCTTCTGGATGAGATGAATTATCAGATGCAGGGCTATCCCGGTTTGTAAAACGATTGATACCTTATTCTCCTAATTCCTCCATTCGGCGTTCGATAAAATTTCGTTCAGGTTCCTGCTGTGTTAGATCGAGCGCCCGTCTATAGGATTCGCGTGCTTCTTCGGTTCTCCCGAGCCGTCTGCACATATCTGCGCGTGCAGAATAAATCAAGTGATAGTCGGAAAGTTCACCGCGCTCGAGAATAGCATCGATTAGTTTTAATCCTTCCTCCGGGCCGTCGCGCATTGCAACTGCTACGGCGCGGTTCAGCTCGATGACCGGTGAGGGTTCGACGCGGAGCAGTACATCGTATAACCCGACTATCTGTGCCCAATCGGTTTCGTCTGCCGTAGGAGCTTCGGCGTGTACTGCTGCAATCGCCGCCTGAATTGTGTACGGTCCGAATCTCCGCGATGATAGTGCACGGTTAACAAGTTCGATTCCTTCTTTGATTAACTCTTTGCTCCAGAGTGAACGGTCCTGATCTTCCAATAAGACTAAATCGCCGTTATCAGAAGTTCGTGCCGGTCGTCTGGATTCATGTAATATCATCATTGCGAGAAGTCCCATTGCTTCGGTATCGGGTAACAATTCTATGAGTATTCTTCCCAGACGTATCGCTTCGGATGAAAGATCGGTTCGTGTGAGCGATGCACCGGCCGAGGCCGAATATCCTTCATTAAACACCAGATATATGACACGATGGACCGAATCGAGCCGGTCGGGGAGATCGGATTGAGCGGGGATTTCGTAGGGAATATTTGCATCCCGGATTTTTCTCTTTGCGCGGACAATACGCTGTGCGATTGTAGAAGGAGATGTGAGGAATGCACGCGCAATCTCTTCGGTGGTGAGTCCGCACACCTCACGCAAGGTAAGTGCAATTTGAGCGTCGGCAGGCAGCGCCGGGTGGCAGCAGGTAAAGATCAGCCGGAGCTCATCGTCCTTCATACCCTCTTTATACCAGTCTTCGTCCTTCTCTGTTTCATTTTCAAATTCAAGAGCAATTTTGCTCACCGAATCTGTATGCCGTTTTCGTTTTCGCAGGTTATCGATCGCTTTGAATCTGCCGGCAGAGACGAGCCACGCGGTCGGGTTGTCCGGGATACCTTCGCGGGGCCACTGTTCCACTGCTGCGGCAAACGCCTCGTGGAGCGCTTCCTCGGCAAGTTCGAAGTCGCCAAGCAGGCGTATAAGCGTTGCGAGGACTTTGCGGGAGCCGGTGCGGTAGATTTCCTCGATGGCGGTGTTGATATCTGTGTTGTTGAGATACATCTGTTTTTATTGGGTGTGGTCGAGCGATTTATGATAGTAACGAAAGAGAGGTGAGAATTAGTTCACTTACAAAGGTCGTTAATTGCTATTATCTTCTTTTTTAATTTTTTGCAGTTCTTCAAGGTCGAGTTTATCCTGTGTTCTGCCGGTGTTTATTTTTGTAAGGATTAAATGTTTGTAATTAATGACCGGTATGGTAACATTTTCAAGTGATAAAGTTTCCTTGGTTTCCCAGGCTTCATCGAATTTTGCCAGATTTACCTGCGTTAAAAATTCGATTCGTAGCGGCGGCTCGCCGACGTAAAAAACTTGAGGTTTTTCAAAATCGAGCGTACTAAGTTTTTCAAGGCTGTGTTCTTTATACTTAAGTTTTCGAAATGCCGTGACACATTTTGCTTTATTTTCATTGTCAGGTTTGAGCCATATATCCAGATCACCGGTAGGCCGACCGAATCCATGATAATTTACTGCATATCCGCCTATAATTAAATACTCTGCGTCTGAATCGTTCAACGCTTTTATTATTTCAATAAATTCCGGGTGAAGGAATTTCATGAACGTATCCTTATAACAATTTCACCCCTCTGTAATTTTTCCTTCTGTCGGGACAAGTCGAAGCCGTATAAATTTTCGTTCAGTCGGTAAAGATAATGAAGTCTTTCTTTTGGACTTAGATTACGGGTGTGTTCACGATGCATTTCTTTCAATTCGTCGAGCGTAGAAACATTAAGAGTTTTGTAATCTGTTTCCGGTTCCCGTATTTTGTTTTTATCTGGATCAGTTTTATTTTTTCTGTCTTTTGTCATTACTTCTTCACCTGTAAATTTCATTTATTGTATAATGTATATAATCTCTTGCATAAATGAAACACTCGTAAATTGTAAACTTTATTTGTTGCTTGCACATTCAATGCTAATGTGTTAAAATATCGAATTATGATACCCAAAAAGCGTAAACCAACTCATCACGGAGAGATACTGCGGGAAGAATTTCTTATTCCAATGGGATTGTCTCAAGTAGCGTTAGCAGAGAAAATGGGAGTACCAGTGCAGCGTATCAATACACTTGTAAACGGAAAACGTGCCTGCATCCCGACAAGTCGGGACGTCGTTTCAGCACGCAGGCGTGATATGACTGCATAAACAGCGGTGCTGCTCTCACGGGTGTTGAATACAACCCCCGAATTCTGGATGAAGCTCCAGATCTCATGCGATATTTACGATGCTAAGCGTGCTCTTGAAAATGCCGCCTGAGTTTCCTTTTACTGTTGTACCGGTTTAATCTTGCTACATTTTTAATTATCGGGAAATGTCCTTAGTGATAGCAAAACGTCTCGCACAATGGCTGCACGCTTGGTGACATCGTTCGCCCCATCCGGCATATCGATGTTCAGCGCAAAGAATACCGGACCATCCGGTGTTTCAATCCATCCGACGAACCACCCGATCTGCGGTTCAAAATCGAATACCCATCCGGTTTTCCCGCTAAGAACCCAATCCCGTCCCGCTTCTATGATGATTAAATCTTTTACCAGCCGCTGGTGTTCCACTTTGAACGGCAATGTATTCCGGTACAATTTTTTCAGGAAGTCAATCTGCTCGAGAGCGGAGATGCGCAAGCCGCCGTCGAGCCAGAAGCGTTCAATACCACCGGAGGTATCGGCATTTCCGTAACCGATCTTTGAAAGATATTCGCTTTCCCGTTCCTCGCCGAGTTGCCTGGCAAATAATTGATATACCCACACTGTGGAGGAATGAATTGCCGACCGGAGATCCTGATCGCGGTTCCACGAAGGAAATGGTCGTTCGATGCCATCCCAATTAAAGGTCTGGAATTCATTTTCGACTATACCCGCGTCAAGAGCAAATAATGTATGAGGAATTTTAAATGTTGATGCGGGAACATACCCGGTTGCTGATCTTTCTGTATTAAAAACAAAGTGTCGGTTTCTCCGCTCGTCAGCTATGGCGATCGTGCCCTGTACGTCTGCTTCGGTAAAGAAATGTTCCCAATCGGTACGTTCCTCCCAATCCTGTGCATTAATGTGAGATGTTGCAATACGAATAATTAACAGTAGAATGGTACAATGAATATTCACGTTAGCTACGCAACTCCTTTTCATATAATAGTAATGTTCTGCCGTCAAATGCAGTGCGGTCGAATTGTTTGTATCCGAGTTTATCGTATATATGACGGGCTTTTTCATTATAATCGAACACGTCCAGCCAGATACGTGTCCGCTTCAGCTCGGTTTTACAATATTTCTCCATCAGGGTAACGGCTTTTTGTCCTCTGCCTTTATTTTTTCTCGCAAGAACGATTCTTCTGAATTCAACGCTTGTCCCATCATCATCAAGTACAAGAATGATAAAACCGATCATAGTATTATTCTCTACAATAGAGAGATAGATAAATGCAGGATCGGACATATTCCGGAGATGTTTATCATAGCTATACGGAATGATAAAATCCTTTGTTTCGCGCTCACTCTCCCAGGCGATTATTTGCGGAATGTCTTCATTGCGCAAGCTTTTCAATTTAATCATTCCATACTTCATTTTCATCAGTATACTAAAAACGCACCGGTTATTAACGAAACGCCAACGAACAGCGGTCCGGCTGTAAATCCCCGCTCCTTAAATTTGTTTGATACAGCCAGCTATACGGTAAGAAATGCCCTCCCAGTAATGCGGCCATGCCTGCAATTAGCCATCCGATCCCGTTAACGAGAAGGAAGGCGAATCCACTGTGTGTGGCATTCATAAGATCAGTATGGGCGGATAAGATATCCATTAATGTCTTCTACGGGATTTTGTTATTCAAATTAGTTTGTTTGAATATAACGCCGTCGAATGGTTATAAGTTTTCCAACGGATAAATTTTTCTTCTCCAGACACTGGTTTCTCTCCACAGTAGTGCGGCATAATATGCTGCATATACGCCGATAAAGAATTGTGCAACACCGGTTATCTCGAATATGTAATCGTTCGGCATTACATAAATCGGTGAGGAATATAACCGGTCAAGCAATGCTGTCGATGCTCCGCCGAAATAGAGCACCATCTTAACGAGATGATTGTACCCTCCTTCAACGATGCCGAACAGCATAATGGAAATTCCAATCGAACTGAGAAAAAAGAATCCCGATGCAATTTTACCGACAGTTGCTTTCGGATTATTTTTATAAACGACAAGTGCAATTGTCTGAATGACAATGGCCGGCGCTGCGATAAACACGACGTCGAATCGTTCAGGGGTGTTATAAATAATACCGCCGTAGATGTGGTGGACTATTGTCATAAGCAATACTGCAATCGAAGCATAATGTATTTTTTTCAAAATTGATATATTCATAATTTTTCTCCGCGATAATGTACGAGATCCGTAAAGAAGGTTCTATATTCGCCGGCAATTTCCACTCCCGTAAATCCCGATTTTTTCAGAAGTTCAACGACGCGAGGGCCCGAGTTATCTTCCTGCCAGCCGTTCGATTGTTTGTTATTTTCCTTTGAAAAGTCGATATCGAGCATATGAAATACACCACCCGGCTTTAATACTCGCCGGATCTCTTTAAGCATCCCGGTTTTTTCTACGGCTCCGATGTGATGGAAAACATATGACGAGAGTGCGCGGTCAAAATATGTATCCGTGTAGGGGAGATTATCGGAATAACCACGGTCAAAACGAATGCTGTATCCCGCACGTTCCGATTTACGAACAGCCTGTCGGAGTGCATTCGCATCGGGATCGATTCCCACCGCTTCGATATCCGGATAGAGTCGTTTAATATGAATCAGGAGCGTGCCCGTACCGCTGCCGATATCGAGTATCCGTTGACCGTTTTTTATTCCGGATCGCGCAAAAAATATCTCCCTTATTCTGTCAAAACCTAACAATTTAACGAATGGATCATAGAGCGGCAGCAGCCAATCCCGCCCTGCCGCCGGTAGATAATCCCGTAATGATTCCTTCTTCATGGTCGCTCGTTCCTCTCTTAAAATGTATCAACGAAAAGCTTGCGGCTCGATTTTTATTAATCTTAATACCGAATAAAAATACGGAGCTTATCGTTATTTCGATTGTAAAAAATTTACCTTTAACCGGGAAGGTGGAGAAGTTTTGAGCATGTGCTGCCTGATTCCAGGTATGAGTAGGGATTCATTCCGGTGAAATGGTTAAATTCTTTTATAAAATGAGGTTGATCGTAATAACCGTTGTTAAAGACTATATCAGAAAAGTCTGTCTCACCGTTTGTTGTGAGGATATCAAGCAACGATCTGTTAAATCTGCGTATCCGTTGAAGATACTTGGGGGAGGTTCCGACAAATTTTTTGAAAAGATGGATCAGGTGTTTTTGTGAGTATCCGGTTTTCTGTGCAAAGAGGTGAAGGGGAACATGACTATTGTGAAGTACATACCGTACGATACGATGATCGTTCTTTTGTTCTGTAATCCTGTTTAAAAAATATTGTTCGACAGCCTTGATCATTGTCCCGATATTCCCGCAGCCTGCGATACGCTCCCGGAGTGATTCTATGGACCGGCCGAGGATCCGGCCGGCATCTATGATCTTGTTTTCAATTTCCGATGCAGGTATGTTCGTCAATGCGTAAAATCCACCCGGTGTAAACCGGATCGTGAGTGTGGTTTCGTATGGATGCAAATAATAAGTTCTGAATTGTTTCTGGATTCCGGCAATCCAGTTGTTTTCTAATGAGATTGTATGCCGGGATTTTCCATCAGATATCAGAGCTCTTTCTTTTTCATCAAGTGCTATTACAAGCTGTACGGTGCCGTCCGGGAGGACTCGTTTGTAAGAATAGTGCTTATTATCTCCACTGTAATAAATAATACTTTCGATATATTTATGTAACGGGAAGGCCGGTGTATGTATTTTAGTTTTAATCTGCCCGGAATAGAGATGATTAAGCTCACATGAAATATTATCGTACCTTTTTGACGACCCCCTCACTTTTACTTTCTGTTCTGCAAATTCGCGTAAGTAACCGATCAGCATGCTTTTTTCATTTGCACCGAGAAAACTTGCAAGTATGATAATCTGATCCTTCGTTGGATTTCGCCGTCCGTTTTCGATATCGGCTAAAAGCGTATCGTCAATATCCAGAAACGCAGCTATCTGACGAAGAGAATATCCTCTCCTAAGTCTTAATTGATGAATTTGTTTTCCGATGAAAGACATTTCTATGATGAATCAGTCATTGTTCCTTGTTGTATCTTCTGAACGGCTGCAATGTCATATATGTTCCGCTCCGCCAGATCCATTCGAGCGGTCCGTAATGGAAATAATTCATCCACAACGGACTGATGAAGAGTTGTGCGATAAAGATCGCAACTGTTAACAATAACCCGGCAAAGGGATCAA
>SL_3KL_010_SEDDRAFT_10005884_pt1 | contig 10981 bp, 7 predicted proteins | sample SodLakKL_010_SED_2_FD_10381 | JGI IMG/M metagenome (IMG submission 10381)
GTCAGGACGGACTCTACACTGGAAGAGTGATACGGACCACCACTGCCATAGGCGCCAATGGGCACTCTCAGAATCATGCTTACCGGCCATTTGCCATCTGAAAGATAACAGGACCGACTCACTTCGGTAAATAACTGGTTCAATCCCGGCCAGATATAATCGGCAAACTGGACTTCTACGATTGGTTTGAGTCCGGTGGCAGACATTCCTACTGTACTTCCAACAATAAATGCCTCTTGAATGGGGGTATTAAAAACCCTTTCATCCCCAAATTGCTGAGCCAATGTAGCTGCTTCCCGAAATACACCTCCCAGTCTTGCGCCGACGTCCTGACCGTAAAGCAGGCATTCCGGGTGATCTTCCATTAACTCTCGTATTGCAAACAAGGCGCAATCTACCATTACCTTTTCTTCACCTCCCTGTGGCTCTCTTTCACCGACTTCTTCGGTAACGGGAGTCGGTGCAAAATCGTGTGTAAACAGGTCTTCCGGCTTGGGATCCGGTGCAGCAAAAGCTCTGTCGTAATCATTGCGGACGATTTGGGTCACTTCGGATTCAATTTGGTTCAATTGCTCTTCCGATATACCGCGTTGGAGCAATTCACTTCTCAACCGGGGAAGGGGATCTCTTGATTCGTGTTCCTCCAAATCGTCTCGGTACCATTCCTTTCTGACTCCTGAAGTGTGATGGTTCAAAAGAGGGACTTTTGCGTGAAGTAGGAAGGGTCTTCTCTCCTCCCGGATGGTTTTGAATATTTTCTCAATGGTTGTGTACGATTCTATAAAGTCTGCTCCGTCTATGCTGATGGCCTCAAGGCCCTTGAATCCCCGGGCAAATTCATAGGCGTCCTGGGCCCGCGTCTCTTCCGCATTGGCAGAAATATCCCATTCGTTGTCTTGAATGAGGTACAATATGGGCAATTGCTTAAGGGCAGCCATCTGAAAAGCTTCTGACACCTCTCCTTCCGTTATGGATGCATCGCCCAGTGAACAAACGACCAATGGTTTTTCCTTCAATTCAGAGTCAGCCAATTTTACCAGCTCTTTGTATTGGAGCCCCATCGCAACGCCTGTGGTCGGTATGGCTTGCATGCCTGTGGCCGAGGACTGATGGGGGATTTTGGGTTTGTCTTCTCTGTTGAGGGCGGGATGACAGTAATAGGTTCTTCCACCGGAGAATGGATCGTCCTTTTTTGCCATCAATTGCAGCATGAGGTCGTAGGGCTCCATGCCGATGCCCAGCAAAATGGATTCATCTCTGTAGTAGGCCGATAAATAGTCCTGTGGAAGCAATTGTAAACCGACCGCCAGTTGAATGGCTTCGTGCCCCCTTGAGGTTGCGTGAACGTATTTTGAAACTACCTTAAAATTGTCCTCGTAGTGTTTTGTCAGGGCCTTGGAAGTGCTCATGAGGCGAAATGCATCGAGAAGTACTTTCTCACTTACGGTGGATGGATCCTTTTTTATATTGACTGACTTTGGCATGAATGACGGTTTTAAAAGGTGATCTTTTATTTGTTTTTGAAGGCAGCGATGGTCTTTTTTGAAAATTCAGACAGGACGAGTTCACCGCTGACAGTGGCTCGATCTTCCAGGAGTTGACCCCAGTTTTCGGTTCCCGTCCAAAATACTTTTTTCAATTGATTCAGCGCTTTGGGATTGTACGAGGTCAGCTCTTTTAGCACGCTTTGGATGTGCTCGTCGAGCTCCTCTGTGGAATCCAGTACTTTAGCGTACAGACCTTTTTCTTGAGCGTATTGGGCAGACTGCCATTGGTTGGGACTCAGTGCCAATTGAGAAAAGGCAGCCAGTCCCACTTTTCTCTCAACAGCCGGGCCAATGACAAAGGGGCCAATTCCCACGGCGAGTTCGCTCAATCTGATGGAGGCGTATTGGGTGGCGAAACAATAATCGGTGGCAGACAGCACTCCCACGCCTCCTCCTACTGCTTTTCCCTGAACTCTGCCGATGACCAATTTTCCACAAGTTCTGATGGCATTGATAACGCCCGCAAACCCCATGAAGAATTTTTTGCCATTGAGCCTGTCCTCTATGGCAATCAATTCATCAAAACTGGCTCCCGCACAAAAAGTCCTTTTGCCGGCACTTTTTAATAGAATGACCATTGCCTGGTCGTTCCTGCCGGCCTCGGATATTTGCCCGGCCAGATCGGCCAATAGATGCCCCGGTAAAGCATTGTGGGAGGGGTGGTAAAATTCAATTTCAGCGACTCCTCCCGAAATGGTGGTCTTTACATGTCCTTCAATCTGTTTATTTTCTTTCATGAGTTTTAATTTTTTATTACCCGGGTCTGCCGACCAAAAATTCAAAGTGAATCGCATTTGTACGGCAGTAAATCTCCCGATGGTTATCTGTTGTTTTTACTTTTATAAATCGCCTGAAATTTAAGGCCAATGACTCTTCATTCCTTCTAAATCCTGAGCCTCGGTGTACCCATAAGTCCTTTCCAAAAACTCATTGAATTATGAGCTTTGGTCCAGTTTTTTGACCATGGTCAAAATGGTTGCAATGGCAACGGTTTCACCGGTTTCATCGTAAACATCCACCAGGAATTTGACAATTCCTTTGGCGATGTCCTCCTCCGATCTTTTTTCCTGATCGATTTTTTCCTTCACCGTTAAACGAACGCCGATCGTGGCGCCGGCATAAACGGGCTTGGTAAAGCGACACTCTTCTATTCCGTAATTGAGCAAAACCGGTCCTTTGGCTGCATCCACAAACAATCCGGCTGCGGCAGACAAAATAAAGTAACCGTGGGCCACCCGCTCTTCAAAAATGGTTTCATCCAGGGAAGTTACATCGGTATGAGCGTAAAAGTGATCCCAACTGACATTCGCAAAATTGATGATGTCCGCTTCGGTGATGGACCTTTTGTGAGTAATAACGGTTTCACCCACTTCGATTTCTTCAAAATGTTTTCTGAATAAATGCAGTTCAGGATCCTTGTATTTACCACCCACCTGATACCTTTGGAGAACCTCCGTCAGAGTGGTTGGACTGCCCTGTACTGCACATCTCTGCAAGTAGTGCTTTATTCCGCGCATTCCCCCCATCTCTTCACCTCCCCCGGCTCGTCCCGGGCCTCCGTGAACCAATAGTGGCATAGGTGATCCGTGTCCGGTGCTCTCCTTGGCACAGTCGCGATTGAGAATGAGAATTCGACCGTGATGGGTGGCAGCACCCAGGGTGAATTCCCGAGCAATTCGATCGTCGTAGGTCGCGATGGAACTGCACAGTGACCCCTTGCCCAATTTGGATATTTCAATGGCTTCGTCCACGGATTTATAGGGCATCAAAGTACTTACGGGACCGAAAGCTTCTACCTCATGAGCGCTTAAATTATTCAGCGGGTCTTTTTCGAGAAGGAGTACAGGGGCGAGAAATGCTCCCTTTTCCGGATCGCCTCCTTTGATTTTGAAGTCGTGTGGATCGCCAAATACGATATCTGCGGTTTTGGTCAGTTCTGCGATGCGTTCCCTTACTTCTTTCACCTGATCTTTTCCCGCCAGGGCACCCATTCTTACTCCCTCCACCCTGGGGTCTCCCAAGGTAGTTTTTTCCAATTGCTTACTCAATTGCAGTTGGACATCTTCAATCAAGTCTTCAGGCACAATGATTCTTCTGATGGCCGTGCACTTTTGACCGCACTTTACGGTCATTTCTCTTCTGACTTCTTTGATGAACAAGTCAAACTCTTCTGTACCCGGTTTTGCATCGGGGCCCAATACCGAGCAATTCAGTGAATCCGCTTCCATGTTAAATGGAACGGCCTCTTCAATGATTCTCGGGTGGGACTTCAGGAGACGGCCGGTGGTTGCCGAACCGGTAAAAGTCACCACATCTTGAGACTCTACGGTGTCCAAAATGGTGCGTGCAGATCCGCAAATCAATTGTAGCGCGCCTTCCGGGAGGATTTTCGACTTGATGATGTCTCTTACCATGGCTTCAGTGAGGTAAGAGGTCACGGTTGCAGGTTTCACCACAGCGGGTACTCCCGCCATGAGATTAACGGCAATTTTTTCCAACATTCCCCATATGGGAAAATTGAAGGCATTGATGTGAATGGCGACTCCTTCTTTTGGGACCATGATGTGATGTCCGATGAAGGTGTTGTTTTTCGATAAAGGTGCGGCCTCACCGTCAATGTAATAGGGCTGATCGGGGAATTTTTTCCTTAGGGATGCATTGGCAAAGAGGTTTCCTATGCCGCCTTCAATATCGATCCAGCTGTCTCCTTTTGTGGCGCCCGTCTGATAGGAGATTTCGTAGTACTTGTTTTTAATGGAATACAAATGCAATGCCAGGGCTTTAACCATTCTTCCTCTCTCCTGAAAAGTCATTTTTCTCAAGGCGGTATTGCCGACTTTTCTCCCGTATTTCAAGACATCACCAAGATCAATTCCCTCTGCTGAAGCATAAGTGATCAATCCTCCGGTAGATGCATCGAGGAGAGGAGTTCCCTCACCGGTTCCTTCTGTCCATTCTCCGAGTACGTAATTTCCAAGTTTTTGCATATGGCATTACTTTATCAATTGTTAAAAATAAATATCAATGTTCAGCTCAGAGTCGTCAAGGTCACAGAGATGGATTGTGCCAGGTCTACTGTGTCCCTGCGAATGGGATTAAACACATGCTACCGCTGTAGTGAAACTTAAAGTAAACCCCTTGTGTTCAACCGGAAATTCCACAGTCATGATCCGGATTAATTGGAAAAGTGAATCCTGAGCAATCTGCTGAACGAGGGGTCAAAAGTACAAATAAGAAACGAGCCGCCCAAATGGAGTAAAGCCATATTTGGCGCTCGAAAATTTTTCTCAATGAATAGTTAAATCCGAAATCACCGAATGGTTTTTTTATGGAGAATAATGGGGAAGAAATATTGACAAAGCATATTGACAGCCGCCTTGAAAAATGAAAATCAATTGGGTCTGAGTAGAAAATTTGTCGACCATGTCTTCATAGCGATGCACGATGAGTCGATAGGCCGACAGACGGCGACAGGCAGGGTAAGGGGCGGCTCCTCATCCTGAGGATGCCTTCCCGAGAAGGAGGTTGTTGGGGGCCTCTTTTCCTCCTTCATATATTCTTGCAGAGGATTAGGCCTTTTTGTTCCTTTGCCATATTGAAGGGGCTCGAATTCGGGGAGGAGCGCAGAATAATTCCACCCCTTCGGGGTTGGGATGCTGTTATCCTCTTTTTCTATATACCTTTCAACCCTTCGGGTTTCATTTATTTCGAATTCTTGTTTTGAAGAGTGATGAGCAATCAGCTTTGCAGGCTCAGGGACCACCTCAGGCAAAGAATCCGGTGGCTGAGGCCCTCGAAGCACCGGAAAAAACTACCCCATAATCACGAACCACAGAAAATTATTTCCCGTCATTTACTCAAACTAAAGACGTTTTTTATCTTTTTTCCAGACAGTGTATTTTTTCTCCTGAGTGGGTTGATCCGCCGGTTTTTCGCGCAGCGGTTCCGCCTCCCTCAGTGATTTTCGGCAATCCTCCGGCAATTGTTGATACAACTCTGTCCCTTTGGTTTTCCACTGTATCATTTGATCGCTTACTTCTTTAATGAATTTTGCAGGATTTCCGGCATATAGAGATCGGGGAGGAATTTTTTCTCCGGCTTTGATAAAGGAGAGCGCTCCTATGATGCACTCTGAACCGATTTCCACTTCGTCCATGATCACGGCGTTCATTCCGATCAGGCTGTTCCTTCCGATGGTGGCACCGTGAATAATCGCACCGTGTCCAATATGAGCGGACTCTTCAAGTCGCACCGTTATTCCGGGAAACATATGGACGGTACAATTTTCCTGCACATTACAGCCATCCTCAATGATGATACCCCCCCAGTCGCCTCTGATGGCAGCCCCGGGGCCTATATATACATTTTTTCCAATGGTAACATTGCCGGTGACCGCCGCCTGAGGATGAACAAAGGCCGTGGGGTGGACAACTGGAGTGAAACCATCAAAACTGTAAATCATTTCAAAAAATTAAATTCGGGGATTGGATTCAATCCTGCTGCAATAAGGCCAGTAGCCTGAGAATCTCGACGTACAACCATACCAGAGTGATCATGAGTCCAATAGAAACATACCACTCCATATATTTGGGAGCACCGTGCTTCTCGCCCTTGTCAAAATTATCAAAGTCCAAAAGCAGATTCAATGAAGCTATACCGATGACCAGTAAGCTAAATCCTATGCCCAGTAAGCCACCCTCGTGTAAAAAGGGAACAGAAACCCCAAAAAACATAAGGATTATACTGATGAAATAAATGAGAACAACCGCTCCGGTAGCCATGATCACGCCGGCGCGAAACTTGCTGGTAACTTTGATGATGCCGGTTTTGTAAATAAAAAGCATCATAAATAAAATGGCCATGGTTAAAGTGACGGCATGAAAAATTATTCCGCCATATAAAGAGGCATAGATGGCCGATATGGCACCGACAAATAAACCTGTAAGCAATGCGTATATGGGGGCTGCTACAGGGCTGGTTTTTGGCTTGAAAATGGCGACCAGGGCAGTAATAAAACCCAATACAAAAGCTACAATTGCCATGGTCATATTGGCGTACATCCAACCCAAACTGGCCGAACCCAATAACATTAAAAACAACATCAGGGATTTATTAATCGCTCCCTCGCGCGTCATGGTCTCCTGATTGGTTGAAGCCATTGTGCCGGCCTCCTTCTGAAAAATACCTTCACCCAAGGCAGGGTTGGAGGAGGTTAATAAAGATTTGGTTTTCATTTTTATTCGGTTTTATTTTTTCTGAATCTAAAATTGGCCACCCGCGTTTTGGATCATGTTTTATGCACGCACAATGAGAATCAAAATCGGGCTTCAATTCTGTTTTATTTTTTGCAAAAGTAATCAGAAGTCTGCAATTGTGGGAGTTTAAAAGCGATTAGTGGTTAAATTTGTACAGTGCACATCAAAAAAGAGTAGTCCTCTTTATCCAGGATTGATCCCACTCTTCAATTATGAGGGATTGACCATCCGGGAACCTCCCTCTAAACGGTTTTATTCAATGGATTTTCACTTCCCACATTTCTGTAAAAAATGAGAACATCCAAAAAAAGAACTGGTTTAGCGTTTTTTGAGATAGGGACGAAATAAATCCCATTTTTCTGGTGGGAAGCACGATTTCAGACATGATTGCTCCCTGCAGTCTGATCTTCTCACTTCCATAATACAAACCACCTCCTCGTAGCTGGTGTAGGGATGGGAGAGAATCTCACTGAATTCTTCATTTTTCCAATCCACTTTAACCAAGTCCATCGAACGGATTTCAAACAACTTTTTGTTTTTTTGAATCAGTTTACTTTCCACTCCATACACCTCTTTTAATTGAAGAGGGGAGTGGAACCCTCCGAGCAACTCCCGGTAACTTATAATTCTCGAGGACAAAACAGGGCCAATGCCTCTGATCTTTTTAAAATCTTCGGCCTCTGCAGAATTGATGCAAAAAGGTTTTGGCTGCGACTGCTCCTTTATCTCATGACGGGGAGCCTTTTCTGGTTTTTGTTTGCGAGCATCCCTTTTATTCAGTTCAATGGCAGGATGGTCCGATACGGCAATGGGTTCCGGGTCAGATTCCGACGAGTCACCTATGGTTAAATAGGGGATAATTTCTTCAATTTTCTCGGGATTCAAGCCGTAAATGCGGTGAATTTGGCTCAAGGAGTGAAACTCTCCCATCGAGTTGCGAAAATTGATCCATCGGTGCGCCAAATTCTCGGATAGACCCAGGCTCATCAAGTCCGNTTGGGTGATGAGGTTGATGTCGTAGCAGGTGTCTGCTGTAATTTCAATGCTTTCGCCGGGCAGGGATTTCAGAATGATTTCCATCTCTTGTTCTCCTGACAGTAAATAGGCGGTTAGTTTTTTTTCGCCAAAACAATACAGGAAAACAAGAGCAGAGAGCAGTGCAATTGAAATCCGCTCTTTGGGGTGGATATAAAAAATCTCTTTCCATTTCATGTTCATAAATTTAATTTAATCGGGCTTCATTTTTTTCTTTTAAAATCACCGGTTATAAATCCTTTATTTTGACATACCGGTGAAAACTATTGCCGTAGGGTACGTCTAATTGTTGTGCCACTTCCTCCAGGTTTACAGCCGTTCTTCGGGTATTGGCGCCTCCGGAAATAATTGACAGCGGACTTGCTGACCGGATGCTTTCTTTTTGATCGGCTGAGAGGGAAGAATTGTATGTCAGGATGAGGTGGAAGGGCCGATTGGTGATTTCTATTAAGTTTGTCGGGACTTTTCCTTTGACAATCACCAAATCACTCTGTTTACCCCGGATCAATTTCAGGCTGCGTTCCTCGTTTAGATACAAGGTATCGCTTTGGCGGTTGCCGGACTTATAGACCATCCGGTTTCCCGCTGCTGCGAATTTTTCTGTTCGATCTTTGAGCGTGGGTGATTTTACGGTGTTGATCCGATGTGGAGAGAACAGGTCGATCAGTACCTCGTTTCCCACGCTGTAGATATATACGGCATGGGTCTGCATTTTGTGATAACTATGGCTAAATCCGGTAAAAACCAATAACCCCATTGCCAGGATTACGGGCTTTTTCCATTGGACCATTCTCTGATATATGATCAGAGCAAACAATACGATCAGGCCGTAAATGACCAAAAGCTCAGGTATGGTTAGATGCAGTTCTTTAAAGGATGCAGCCGGAAGTGTATTGAAAAGCTTCATGATCTCCGCCAATATCCAGCAGAGGTAATCCATCAGCCATCCCATCACAGTTGCGGGTTTCGGCAAAATAAACCCTAACAGTCCTACCAATAACCCTCCTGTCAATATCAGGTAAGCACCGGTGATAGAAAATATACTCGAAAACATAAAATAAGGTGAGGCCTGATTAAAATAATAAATGCTTAAAGGAAGTACTCCTATTTGAGCAGCTATGGACAGGCTTACGAGATCCCTCAGGGGTTGTAACCACTTGTTGGGTATGGGTAAAAAGGCGTTGATTTTTCTGAAGAAAACAAGAATTCCCAACAGGGCCATATAGGAGAATTGAAAGCCTATATCCGCGAGCAGATTGGGATCGTAAAACAAGTGTAGAAAAGCACAAAAGGACAGAATATTGATGGAGTGGGCCTTTTTTTGAAAGAGCTGGCCCAGGCAAAAAAGACTGAACATACTGCCTGCCCGTATGGCAGAAGGTGGCGCACCGGCAAAGAGAATAAACGCCCAGACTCCGGTGAGTGTGATCAATGCATTTGGTATGGAGGGAGCTCGTTTTAGAAACAGGTAAAAGAGGGAGTATACAATTCCCACGTGCAGACCTGAAACGGCCAGGACGTGTGCAGCCCCAACATCTCTGAATGCCGAGTATATTTGGTCATCCATAAGGCTTTTATCGCCGAGAACGATGCCGGTGATGAGCCCCGGCGTTTCTTCCATATTCGTATGGGTTTTCAGGTTGCTGAGAAAGGACTTCCTGAACCGATGTATTCGAGATGTCAGTTGGCTCGGATTCTTATCCAGTATGTTCAATTCCTCACCGTCCAGAAACCCTCGGTGGTAAACTCTTTGACGGGCCATGAAATCTTTGAAAGAAAAGGCATGGGGGTTACGCGCCTGGGGGATTGCACCTATTTTTCCGGTAAATTCGATCGTTTGTCCCGGAATGAGTAGAGTGGAGGAATCTGTATTTCTGATTTGCAGGAGGAGGCGCCCTCCGGCCATGGATGCAGATTCGGGCTTTTGTGAACAGGCAGCTTCTTTTACGGAAATTAAAAGGCGGGTGAAATTAGTACGGTCATTTACCTCATCTATTCGAGCCCTTAGCAGGAGTTCATCCCCTTCGCATTGCTGTGTTGAAAAATGATTCAAAGTCCCGATTTGATCGGTGGTCTGCACCCGGTAAAAACCACTCAGTAAAATCAGTAAAAACAATGCCATGCCCATCAGAGAATAATTCCAGACGGTTTTTCCAGAGGTGTAGGCGAGTACGAGAAAAAAAAGGGCAAGGGCCGGGAGTATGAAAATGGAAATACGTACCTCCAGGCCATATAGCAAAAGACCCGCTATAAAGGCCAGAACAATTCTAAAAAAAGGTATTTCTGAAAAACTGCCAGGCATTTTTTACATCTGTTACTATTATATAGTTTGAGATGTAAGAAAAATGTACCCAAAACAAATTTAGTAACTTCCAAAGTACCTTCTGAGGAACCACTCTCCAAAGAGCAAAACCAATAACAAGGCGCAAATCCAAAATAAGTTGAGTATGAGGTTGGTGCGCAGCGTGCTGTGCACTACAGGCCTTAAATCGGAGGCTTCAAAAAGCAGCTGATTGAGGTTTTGGATGTCCTCGGGATAGAAGACGGTACCGTTTTGAGCAGATGCCAGATGTTTAAGTATAGCGTGATTGGCCTGAAGGTTCAACGCTTCTAATTCAATGGGTCTGACAGTAAATCCCCCACGGGCTTCAAAGGTTTCTGAGCCCGTATTGACTTCAGCTCTGTAAGTGTAATCACCCGGGGAAAAAGGGCCGGTCTGGAGGATGTAATGGTCGTCTCTTCTGTCAAAGTTATAGCTGAACGTATGATCGCTGTCATCAGTAATATCCAGTTTCAAGTCGTGATTGTTCATCCTCTGATAACTGGGGTTGTAGTATTCCGCTTCAAAAATCACCCTTTCATTTTCGTCGTAAAGATTGTTGTCGGTATAGACCCTCAATCTTCGGTCGTCATCGACCACGGATAAGAACTGCATGGTTTTTTGCAATACATCTGAAGAGGCTCGGGTGTCGTTGAAAGATGAAAATTCATACAGTCTCCATCTCCAGAATCCTTCACCGGCCAAAACCGCCATTCTCCGGTCGGAAACTTCTCCCATTGCCAAGAGAGGCAATTCGGTTTCAACCTGTCCGATTCGTTGATGCATGAGTACACTTGCAGTGGGGGAGAGGTCGTACTCTCCAA
>SL_3KL_010_SEDDRAFT_10005885_pt1 | contig 10980 bp, 10 predicted proteins | sample SodLakKL_010_SED_2_FD_10381 | JGI IMG/M metagenome (IMG submission 10381)
GGCGGCCGTCTTGTCGCCGAAGAAGCGGTTGTCACCCGCTGCAGCTGGCACGATCCAGTCGTTCGTTGCCCAGCTCTGCAACCGCTCGAGAGACTCGATGGCGGCCGGCGAGTCGAGTGTGCCGCTCGCCTGCCAGGTCTCGCGATCGATGAGGTCGGCTCCGCATGCTTGCAGGAACGGTGAGAAGCCGTACGAGTACCACTCACCGGTGTAGTTCAGCTTCATGTCGACCGGCCATGTCACCTCAGGCAGCTCGGCCAACGCAGCGAGGGCGGCGTCCATCTCCTCGAACGTCCAGGCATCGGCGACACTGGTGGGGATCCTGACGCCGGCCTGCTCCAGGTACGAACGGTTGCCCCACAACAGCACGCTCGAATCGTAGGGGCTGATGGCGTACAGGTTGCCGTCTGGGCTGTAGGTGCCCTGGTCGATGATCGCCGGCAACAGGTCCGCCAGCAACTCGTCGCTGAGGTACGGATCGAGTGGGGCGAGTTGGCCCGACCACACGTAGCTGGCCATGTTCGGTCCGTCGAGCATGATGACCCCTGGCAGGTCGCCGCTGAGGAACCCTGCCTGCAGGGCGTCGTTGATGGACGGCAGGCGGACGACGTTCACGGAGAATCCGTCGTCCGCGTAGGCGGCGTTGAACGCTTCTTCGACTTGGACGAAGAAGGGGCGCTCGGACTCACCATCGATCACCCACGCGGTGATCTGCTGTGCGGCGCCGCTTGCGAGCGCAAGGAGGAGGAGGGTGCTGAGGGTGAAGCGGACGATCGATGCCATGGGATACTCCGTTCCGAGAAGCCGTGCTCTGGTGGTCGTACGCGGTGTCATGGTGTGAGGTGCGAGGTGAGATGCCTCCCTTCTCCGGGGGCCGACGCCCGATGTGGGTACCTCACGTTGAGCAGGCGAAGACGAAGAAGACAACGTTGTCATTGTCGATCTGATCAGTCAGTGACGCATCGGGCGACCTCCTAGGCCGAGTCTCGGGTGACGAGTGGGCAGGTCAGGCGGTGCGGTGTTGCATGCGCTGGCGTGTCCGCGAGCGGCTCGCCGTCCGCTGCGACGAGGTCGAGCAGTCGTCGGACGCCCCATCGACCCATCTCCAGGTGCGGGAGAGCGATGGTCGTGAGCGCGGGCATCAGGTAGGCGGCGATCTCCTCTTGGTCGTCGAAACCGATGACGGCGACATCGGCAGGGATCCGCAGGCCGCGCTCGTAGATGGCGCAGTAGGCGCCGACAGCCATGCGGTCGTTGCCGCAGAACAGAGCCGTTGGACGGTCCTCGAGGTCGAGCAGTTGCGCTGTCAGCGTGTAGCCCTGGTCCGTAGCCGTCGTTGCATGGCGGACGAGCTCGGGGTCGAACGGGAGGCCGGCCTCGGCGAGTGCGCGCCGATAGCCGACCAGTCGACCTGCGGAGGCCGCGGCGCTCGCGACCGGGTCGAGGTTGACGAAGCCGATGCGCCGATGACCGTGTTCGATGAGCGTCCGGGTCGCGAGGTGGCCACCCTGCTCCTCGTCGGGTACGACGGCGGGGTAAGCCCCGTTGGGTTCGAAACAGTCGATCAGTACCGCTGGCACGTGGCGCAAGCGGTCGTTCGGCTCGACCGAGCGATGGAACATGGCCGCGTAGACGATCCCCTCGACGCGACGCTCCAGCAGCGTCGCGATGGCATCGGCCTCGTGCTGGGCGTCTCGCTCGGTGTTCACGACCAGCAGGAGCATCCCGTGGCGCCACGCCTCGAGTTGGGCACCCTTGACGATGTCGACGGCGAACGGGCTCGTGGCGATCTCGTCGCTGATCAGGCCGATGGTGTTCGAGCGCCGCGTCCGCATCTGCCTGGCGGTGTGGTGGGGGGTGTAGTCGAGCGCGTCCATGGCGTCCAGCACGCGCTGGCGCGTGCTGGGACGCACCGTGGCCTCGTCGTTCAAGACGCGTGACACGGTCTTGAACGACACGCCTGCCCGCTTCGCCACGTCACGGATGGTCGCTGCCACGCCTCCCTCTCCAGTGCGCTTGCCGATTGAGCTTCGTGGCGCCATGATAGGGACGGAAGACAACGTTGTCAATAGCTGATGTCGATGGCGTGCGCTCGGCCGTGCCGACACGCACCTCAGCCGCGCAGCGCCAACCCGCGCGTCAGGTGCGTGTGGTACGTCGCGGCGTCGATGTTGCTGCCGCACACGATGGCGCCGACGCGCGCGCCGCGGAGCCTCCCGGCGAGTGGGCCGACCAGCGCCGCCAGGGTCGCTGCCCCCGCCGGTTCGAGCGCGAGTTTCAGCTCCTCGAAAGCCCATGCGACGCCGACGCGCATGAGGTCGTCGTCGACCAGCACCATCTCGTCCACCACGCGACGGCAGATGTCGAAGCTCACCGGCTCATGGCGCGGGGCCCCCATCGAGTCCGCGATGGTGTCGACCGCAACGCGCTCCTCCGGCGCGCCCCGCTCCAGGCTGCGCGTGAGCCCGGCGGCGCCGGTCGGCTCGACGCCGATCACCTGGCAGCCCGGCAACAGCGCCTTCACCGCCGACCCGACGCCGGCGATCAGGCCACCGCCTCCGACCGCCACGATCACGGCGTCGAGCGCTCCGGCTTGCTCGACCAGCTCCAGGCCGACGGTGGCTTGGCCGGTGATCGTGGTGAGCCCCTCGAAGGGGTGCACGAACACGCGCCCCTCGTCGGTACGGATGCGCTCCATGGCCTCGAACGCGCCGCTCACGTCGTCGACCAGGACCACCTCGGCGCCGAAGCGCTCGGCCTTCGCGACGCGCGCCGGGTTGGCGGTGCGCGGCATCACGACCTTCGCCGACACGCCGGCGATCTCGCAGGCGTACGCGACCGCGATCGCATGGTTCCCCGCGCTCACCGCCACGACGCCCGCCGCGCGCCCCGCTCCGTCGAGCGTCAGCAGGTTGTTGAGCGCCCCGCGGGCCTTGAAGCTGCCCGTGCGCTGCAGGAACTCGAGCTTCAGGACGACGTCGTCGACGCCGCTCGCCGCCGCGAAGCGGGGCTCGCGCCACTCGAACGTCGGGGTGGTGACGACGTACGGGTCGATGCGCGCTCGGGCGGCGCGGATGGTGTCGAGGCCTGGTTCCGGCATGCCCCATGATGCCCTGGCAGGACGCCGTGCCGCGTGCGCGCGCCGGCGGGCTCACGGACCGGCGGCCGGCATGCGAGCATGCGCCATGATCCGACTCACCGTGATGTACAACCTGCCCCCGGGCAGCGACGAGGCCGAGTTCCTACGCTGGCGCCTGGGCGAGCATCAGGCGAACAACGCGGCGGCTCCGGGCGTGCTGCGCACCGACTTCGCCATGGTGGAGTCGGCGTTGCCGCACGTCGCACCGGCGCGCCACCGCTTCATGACGATCGCCGAGTGGCCCGACCGCGAGACCTTCGAGGCCCACTTCTACGCGCCCGAGGCGCTCGCACGGCTCGAGGAGCACCTGAAGAAGCTCGACGACCCGGTGTTCCTGGTGAGCGAGGTGCTCACGTCGTACGAGGCAGGGTGAGTAGGCTGGCGCGCCGCGCCGCGCCGCGCCGCGTCGAGACGCCGGCCGGACGTCAGCCGCCGGCGCCGATGACCGCGACGGCCTCGATCTCGACCAAGATGTCGATCGCCAACTCGGCGCCGATGGTGCTGCGGGCGGGCTTCGGGTCGGGGAAGAACTCGGCGTAGACGGCGTTCATCGCCGCGAAGTCGCGCTTGACGTGGGTGAGGATGACGAGCGTCTTCACGACGTCGGCCTTCGTGGCGCCGGCGGCGTGCAACTGCGCCTCGACGTTGGCGAGCACCTGGGCGGTCTGCGAGGCCGCGTCGTCGCCGACCACGCGCCCATCGCTGCCGACGGGGACTTGGCCCGACACGTAGACCGTGTCGCCCACCTTCAGGGCGGGGGTGAGGGGGGCCTGGGACGAACCGAACGCTTCCTTGCGCATGCGTCGTGCTCCTCTCGCTGGCGCGCGCCGACGCGCGCCGACGCGCTCCATGGCGGCGTCAGCGGGTCGCGGGCAGGTACGAGACATCGTACTCGGCGAGGCGAGCGTCGTTCGAGACGAGCGTCAACCCCTCCGAGCGCGCCTGGGAGACGAGCAACCGATCGAACGGGTCGCGATGATGTGATGGCAAGGCCTCGACGCCGAGCGCGTGGTCGATGGTGATGTCGAGCGCGTCGAAGCGGTAGAACCGAACGAGCTCCATGACGTCTCCTGGCACCTCGACCTTGCCCAAGGCACGCTTGATGGCGATCTCCCACGCCGTGACCGCGCTGACGAAGACCGTCGTGGTCCCGTCGCGGATCGCATCGCGTGCGCGGGGTCCGAGCCGGTCGTCACGCGTCGCGACCCAGAGCAGCACGTGCGTGTCAAGCAGGAGGCTCGTCGCCACCGGTTCCCTCGAAGGCGTCCATCACGTCGTCCGGGAGGTCGTCGAAGTCGTCAGCGATACGGACGCGGCCCTCCCACAGGCCGTGCGAGAGATCGCGCGGCGTCGTGTCGGGTTGCACGGGGACGAGGCGCACGAGCGGTGGTGGTGACCTGGTCAGGTCTGGTCATATGACGAGATGTGGTGAGGAGAGCACCGGCTATCCGAACGGTCGCGCGGCGCTCGTAGCAGCCCCTCCGTTCCGGTCGACCAGCGACCCCGCAGGTGCGGCGCACACCCCGCACGAGATAGCGGCGCGCTCATCCGTCGGCGGTACGATGCGCATGCATGGAACGCGAACCACGTCCGCCCGCCGACCCGGCCAGGACGCTGCGCCGCCGGGCGCAGCTGCTCCAGCTGTTGGGGCTGGTCGTGGCGACGGTCGGCCTAGCGGGCTTCTGGCTGAACCGCGACGTGCAGCGCACCGAACTCACCGTGTTCCAGCGCGAGCTGCTCGGGGTCGACGAAGAGGCGACGGTCGTGAGCTTCGTGCTCGCCGGACGCGATCGGATGTACTACGTCGACCAGAGCACCCCCATCTACGGGGCAGGGGGGCGCATCGTCGGCTGGGACTACCGGGGTCCGCGGGGCCTCGACGGCACCCTCACCGACACGATCCTGTACGTCTCTGTGGTCGGCGACGTGGCCACCCTCATCGCCATCCCGCGCGACATCTACTTGGACGCGTGGCAGACGCGCGTCAACTCGATGTACTTCTACCAGGGTGCCGAGGGCCTGCGGCGTACCGTCGAGGAGCTGATCGGACTGCCGGTCGACTACTACGCGGTGATCAACCTCGACCTCTTCGAGAACGTCGTGGACGCGCTCGGCGGTGTCAACGTCAACGTCCCCTACCGGATGCTCTACACCGACCGCGCTGCGGGGCTGCGCATCGACCTGCATCCGGGCCCGCAGCTGCTCGACGGCGAGAGCGCGGCTGGGTTCGTGCGCTTCCGCGACCTGCCTCGCGGTGACCTGGACCGTATCGAGAACCTCAAGATCCTCGCCTTCGCGATGCTGCAGCGTGTCCGCGACCTGAACGTCCGGGCCGTGACGGTCCTACCGGGCCTGCTCGATGCGGTCTTCGCCGACGTCGAGACCAACGCGAGCCCCGCCCTCGCGCGCGAGCTGCTGCCGCGCCTGGCGCGCCTCGAGCTGCGCGTCGCGACGCTGCCCACCTTCCAGCAGGANGGATCGAGCGCGCTGTACGTGGATCGGCGCGAGGTCGAGACGTTCCTCGCCACGACCTTCGGNGGNACNGGACGGACCTGGGTCGAGGCCCCCGAGGCCACCCTCCACGTCGTCGATCGAAGCGGCGGCGAGGGCATCGGCGCGGCCTACGTCGCGCGGCTCGCCGCCATGGGCGTGCCCGAGGAGCGGCTCCTGCTCAGCGAGGCGTCCGTCGACCCGGCGCCCAGTCGCCTGGTCGTGACCACGGACCACTGGAGCGAAGCCGAGTTCTACGCATCGATGCTCGGCGTCGGCAAGCAGCAGATCGATCGGCTTCCGAACGTCGGCGGGCGTGCCGTCGGCATCCAGCTCGTGTTGGGTGGCGACGCCCGTGCGTTCGACGCAGGCCCACCCACCTTCGCGGTCGTCGACCTGTCGTCGACGGAGCCCGACCCCGTGCCCTGAGACGGCGTTCAGCAAACTGCTGGTCTCGCGGTCGCCTCGAGCCCCTCTCCTAGACCACCTTCGCGTAGGTGACCCACGGCGCCTCGATGCCGAAGCCGATCGCCCGGTTGACCCGCACCATCGGAGCGTCCGCTCCCCCGCCTCCGCCCGCGTTCAACTCCTCGGCGCCCCAACCTCGTGCGATCTCAGCCGTCCGCGCCTTCAACGCCGTCGCGATGCCTCGGCGGCGATGCTCGGGCAACACGCCCGTGAGGCCGCACGCGAGGCTGGCGTCGCTCCTGCTCCCGAGCAGGCACGCCAACCCGACGTAGCTGCCGTCGGGCGCCACGGCCACGACGAGCGCCTCATGGATCGTCTCGGGTCCGATCACGTCGGCGATGCGCTTGGGCACGATCGGCTCGAAGTGCTCGACGTCCGCCTCGAGCGCGTCCTGGAGCGCCGTGAGCTTCGCAGCGCGCGCTGCGTCACCGTCCAGGTCCGGGTAGGGCACCAGCCGCACACCCTCGGTGGCCAACCGCTCGACGAGACCCGTCCAGCGGCTCGGATCGAACGAGTCCAGTGCCAGGTGCGCACCCCATGAACGGAAGCGCTCGGTGAAGCCGAACCGTTCGAGGTAGGTCAGGTGCCGCGCGTGGTCTTCGCGGGTGCACGTCCACACCTCGCGCGCGGCGCCGTCGAGCGAACGGTACAGGTCGTCGAACACCGCGACGTCGCTCGAGTGGTGCGGGCGGTCGTGCGACGTGGCGACGTTCACCCAGAAGCGACCAGGTTCTGTGACACCTCCCCAACTGGAGCAGACGTACCCCGTCGCGACGATGGCACCATCGGCGACGCTGACGACCCGGCGAAACGCCGAGTCGCGGCGAGCCCACAGCACGTCGAGTCGCTGGAGATCACCTGCAGCGACCTGATGGTCCTCGTCCACGCCATGGTTCAAGATGGACGCGACCGCAGGGTAGTCCTCTGCGCGAACGAGGCGAACGTCGGTGCTCACGACGCTTCGCTCCTTCGCGGCCACGGCCAGGCACGGCGCGCACCAGGCGAGATGTGTGACATCTGTACCCTCCGAACCTAGTGCGACCCGACGCCGAGCTCCTCGATCGGCGCGGCGCCAACGGCGCTGGCGAGGAAGACGTGGAACACGAAGGCGTCGTCGCGTGTGGGTCGTCGTGCTCCCGCACCGAGCTCCGCCGGCATGAAGCCGTGGACCGCGTACCACGTGTCGACCTCGAACGACCGCTCCGAGAAGCCGCCATGAGTCGGCCACAGGGCCACGGGCGCGTCGACATCGGTGCAAGAGGCGTTCATGCCGCCCCCGTGCCCGCGCCCGTCACCCTCGAGGCTGACCTGGATGAACACGAACAGTGGGCATCGCAGCGTTGGTCCGACTGCGCCGACGCTCACGACGATCGACTCGGCCCGACCGTTCGAGACCACGACGATCTCCGTGCGCTGCGCGATGACCTCGTCGGCCCGCGTGGCCACGACGTGCACCACGCGAACGTCGTCCGGAAGGCCGATCTCGATCGCCGTGCCGCTCCCCAACAGCGCGAGCAACAGGTCCGCAGAGATGCTGGTGGTCGCCACCGGCGCCTGCGCGGCGGCAAGACCGGACGCATACACGGCGACAGCGAGCAGCCTCATCTGCCACGATCGAGCGATGAACGGGAAGCGCTTCGCGAAACGCATCATCGGGCCTCCACTTCGGTACATCGTTCGTGAAGCGATCGTACCGCCCTGTCGGAGCGCGCGGTAGCCTCGGAGCGCAGCTCGTTGCCACAGAGTCGAGCCGCGCACCGAGGTGACCATGGCCCCCGTCTACCGAAGCAAGCCCGACGCCCTCCAGGCGCTGTTCGGCCGCCCGCGCGGGGTGGTGATCGGCGTGATCCACCTCCAGGCCCTGCCGGGCTCGCCCGAGTACCGCGGTGAGCCGATCGACACGATCGTCGATGCCGCCCTGGCCGACGCCGGGCGCTACGCCCGCGGCGGCGTGCACGGCCTGATCATCGAGAACCACGGCGACATCCCCTTCGCCAAACCGGACGACCTCGGCCCCGAGACCGCCGCCGTCATGGCGGTCATCACCGACCGCGTGCGGCGCGAGCTCGCGCTGCCGCTCGGCGTCAACGTGCTCGCCAACGGCGCGCACCACGCGCTGGCGGTCGCGCAGGCGGGCGGCGCCGGCTTCGTGCGCGTGAACCAGTGGGCCAACGCCTACGTGGCGAACGAAGGGATCCTCGAGGGGCCTGCCGCGTCGGCCACGCGCTACCGGTCGAACCTGCACGCGCAGCACGTGCACGTGTTCGCCGACGTCCACGTCAAGCACGGCGCGCACGCGATCACCGCCGACCGCAGCCTCGAAGAGCTGACCCGCGACCTCGAGTTCTTCGACGCCGACGCCGTGATCGTGACGGGTCAGCGCACCGGCGACGGCGCCGACGTCGGCGAGCTGCGCACCGTGCGCGCCGCCACGCAGCTCCCGCTGCTCGTCGGCAGTGGCGTGACCGAGGCGAACGTCGCGGAGATCCTCTCCGTCGCCGGCGGCGTGATCGTCGCCAGCGCCCTCAAGGAGGAGGGCGTGTGGTGGGCGCCGGTCGCCGAGGAGCGGGTGCGCTCGTTCATGCGCGTCGTCGCAGGCGTGGACACGGCCTGAGCGACCCACGAACCGCGATCGTGGGACGCGCCGCCCCTGCCCGTCGGCGGTGCTGCGTCGTACCCTGATGGGATCGATACGCACCGCAGCCGGGACGGCCCGCAGCGGGCCCGCGCACGGTGCCGGAGGGAGTCCGACATGAGGGGGACCAAGCGAGGGAGAGCGCATGGCTGACGTGCGCGCTACCGTCGGTCAGGCGATCGTGCGCTACCTGGCCGCCCAACACAGTGAACGCGACGGCCAGCGCCGCCGGGCGATCCCGGCCGCCTGGGGGATCCTCGGCCACGGCAACGTCGCCGGCCTCGGTCAGGCGCTCGAAGAGCTCGGCGGGCCGCTCGACCTGCCCACCTACCGGCCGCAGCACGAGCAGGCGATGGTCCATGCGGCGGCCGCGTACGCCAAGCACGTCGACCGCCTGGCGACCCACGCCTGCACCGCGTCGATCGGTCCCGGCAGCGCCAACATGTTCACCGCCGCCGCCGGCGCGACGGTGAACCGGCTGCCGGTGCTGCTGTTCCCGAGCGACCTGTTCGCCAACCGCCTGCCCGACCCGGTGCTGCAGCAGCTCGAGCACCCCAGCGAGCACGACGTCACGGTCAACGACGCGTTCCGGAGCGTGTCGCGCTTCTTCACGCGCATCCACCGGCCCGAGCAGCTGCTGTCGGCGCTGCCCGAGGCGATGCGCGTGTTGCTCGACCCGGTCGAGACGGGCGCGGTCACGATCGCGCTGCCCGAGGACGTGCAGGCCGAGGCGTTCGACTGGCCCGCGAGCTTCTTCGAAGCGCGCGTGTGGCACGTGCGACGCCCGATGCCCGAGCCCGAGGCCGTCGAGCGCGCCGCAGGCTTGCTGCGCCGTGCCGAGCGCCCGCTGATCGTCACGGGCGGCGGCACCATCTACGCAGGCGCGACCGACGCGTTGCGCGCGTTCGCCGAGCGTTTCGGCGTCCCGGTGGTCGAGACCCAGGCCGGTAAGGGTGCGCTCCCCTGGGATCACCCGCTGAACGCCGGACCGGTCGGCGCCAACGGCGGCCTGGCGGCCAATCGGCTCGCGGCCGGCGCCGACCTGGTGCTGTGCGTCGGCACGCGCCTCGGCGACTTCGCCACGGGCTCCATGACGGCCTTCGCCCGCGACGACGTGCGCTTCGTCGGCCTCAACGTGGTGCCCATGGACGCCCACAAGCTCGGGGCCCTGGCGCTCGTGGCCGACGCGCGCCGTGGACTCGAGGCGCTGCACGAGGCGCTCGCCGGCTGGTCCGGCAGCGACGGTGCGTACCAAGACGAGGTCCGCGACCGCAAGGCGGAGTGGGACGCCATCGTCGACGACCTGCGCGCCCCGGTGAGCGGCCCCCGGCCGACGCAGGCGTCCGTGATCGGCGTCGTGAACGAGGTGTTCGGTGGCGAGGCCACCGTCATCAACGCGGCGGGCAGCATGCCCGGAGACCTGCTCAAGCTCTGGCGCGGCAGCGACCCGAAGGCCTACCACGTCGAGTACGGCTTCTCTTGCATGGGGTACGAGATCCCGGCGGGCCTCGGCGTCACGCTGGCCGATCCGCAGCGCGACGTGGTCGTGTTCGTCGGCGACGGCACCTACCTGATGATGAACGGCGAGATCGTCACGGCCGTGGCCGAGGGGTTGGCGTTCACGATCGTGATCAACGACAACGGCGGCTACCAGTCGATCCACGGCCTGCAGCGCAGCGTCGGCTCGCCCTCGTTCCTGAACGAGCTGCGCCATCGCGACCCGGTCAGCGGGCGCACCGACGGGCCCACGGTGGCCGTCGACTTCGTGCGCCACGCCGAGTCGATGGGGGCGCTGGCGCTCGAGGCGCTCGACCTGGACGGGCTGCGCGAGGCGCTCGCCGTGGCGCGCGCCAGCGAGCGTGTGGTCGTGGTCGTCGTGCGCACCGACCCCGAGCGGCGGGTCCCCGGCTTCGAGGGCTGGTGGGACGTGCCCGTGGCCGAGGTGAGCGAGCAGGCGAGCGTGCGCGATGCGCGCGCCGCCTACGAGGTGAACGCGGCCCGGCAGCGCCGTCACACGGCGCGGCACACACGGGGAGACGAGACGGAGGACGGATCGTGAGCGCACCCCTGGGCTTCGCCGTGATCGGCGCCGGACGCATCGGCGCGCTCCACGCCCGACACCTGGCCGGCGCCGTCGAGGGGGCGCGGCTCGAGGCCGTGTTCGACGTCGACGAGGCCGCCGCCCGCGCCGCCGCGATCGGCGGCGCCGCGGCACTCACCGACCTCGGCGAAGCGCTCGCCCATCCGC
>SL_3KL_010_SEDDRAFT_10005886_pt1 | contig 10980 bp, 9 predicted proteins | sample SodLakKL_010_SED_2_FD_10381 | JGI IMG/M metagenome (IMG submission 10381)
AATTCAGAATTATTCCCTTGTTAAACTCCCGCACCAACCCCTCGATAAAATCTCAGCCCTTATAAAATTATAGCCTCGGGGATCTGAATTACGGGCGCGCCTTTCAACCGCAGTTCCGGCCAGGGGCCTCCACTGCGGGCTAATCACATTTAACCGCTTCGCGGTTTTTACTGGGCTTAATCCTGAAACAGGTTCAAACATACCCGCCATTTCATCATTGACATGACATTAGCACCGTAACCGTTAAATACATTAAGTGCCAATCATATTGTCAAAGCAGGTCATCCCCCAAACCCCCTTCAAAAGGGGACTTTTTGCCGTTGACTCCTAAACTACTCAACCAATCACGCGAAAGCGTGATGACTAAACTTCTAAACCAAAATGAAAAGGCTTTTCCAGGAAAGTCCCATTATCAAGGAGATCCCTCCACTCCCCTCGACGGAAAAGCACTGTCGAGGTCCGGCCGGGATGACAGGGGTGCTTATTATTATGTGCCATCGTAAACCCCGAATTGCACATGTCCCCGGTCATCGGTCTTCCGTCAGGCCCGGCTATTTACCGGGAATCAGGTATCCTTTTTAAAAAATAATTTGCCGGTTTACTCAGATACCCAGGTTTCTCATCACGGCATCTGTGATATCATACTCAGACCTGATCTCTTCTTTTACGTAAAGAATAATCACATCATTGGTGGATGTCATGGTATTCAGTACATAGTCGATACCTTTTTCCTGGGCCACTTCATTTATTGCAGACTGGATTTGCTCCAGTAGTGGAGACATCAGTTCTGCCTGACGTTCCTGGATTTCCATTCTAACCTGGTTTTGTGATTGCTGCAGTTCAAACTGAAGCTGTCCAAGTCGTTCTTCTTCCTGTTCACGAGCAGCATCTGAGATGACTCCGATTCTTTGCTGGTAATTTTCAACTTCGAGCTGAAAGTCTCTTTCAGCTTCTGCAAGTTCACCTCTCTTTCGATCAATGAAATTCTGAAGACGTTGTTCAACTGCCCTCATTTCAGGCATTCGTTCAAGAACTGCCCGCGGCTCTACAAAACCGATCTTCATATCCTGAGCTTTTACATCAGGTACATGTAATGAAAATGCCAGGATAAATGAGATGAAACCGAGTATCGTTGCTTTCTTAATCATAGTGCCTGTTTTGTAATTTAGTTTGTAGTAAGTTTTTCAATGACTCTGTCTGTGATATCAACGCCTCTTTCCGATGCATAATAGATAACCAAATCACCCTGACTTGTTTGCCGGTTCAATACATAGTCAAGATCCAGCTCTATTGCCACGGTTTCCATTGCATCTTCCACCCGCGCCATGATTGGATTTATTAATTCATTCTGTCTGTTTTGAATCTGGGTTTGAATTCTGCGTTCCATACTTTCAAGTTCTTCTTCCATCTCCATCAGTCTCGATTCAGCCTGTTCCCGTTGTGCACCCGTGAGAGAACCATCTTCTACCCCCTCTTCATAATCCGTATATGCTTCAATCCAGGAAGAATACTGTTGTGTAAATTCCTGTTGTCTTTGTTGAACAAATTGTTCCAGTTCACTTTGAATTTGTGCTGTTTCCGGTAATGCGTCCATTACACGCTCCGGATTCATCACGCCAACTTTGAGTTGTGCTGATGCAAGAAACGGAAACGAAACTATCAGTATTGTTATTAATAATTTTTTTACCATAAATAGTAACCTGTGGTTTTTTAAGCGTGCAAAGTTAAAGAAAATTTTTTCAATTTGTTAATTCTTCTGTCTGTAATCCAAGTTCCAGCATCACTTCTTCAGTTAGATTCCATTCAGACCTGGCAAACAAAAACCGAACATCCTGCGACCGGTCAAACACAAAATCGAATCCATTTCTGTCTGCCACCCGGTTTACAGCATCAAAAATTTGTCTTTGAACCGGTTCAAGCAATTCCCGCTGACGCTGAAAATACTCCCCGTCCGGGCCGAACTTCTCCTCAAGAAATCTTTCCCTGTCTCGTTCAAGTTCATCGATTTCAGACAAGCGTTGCCCGCGAATTTCATCGGTGAAAAGTAGTTCCCGTGCCTCAAATTCATTTTTCAGGCGTTCGATATCACGATCCATCTCACGTAATTCATCCCGCCACGACTCGCTGAGAAGGTTGAGGCGCTGCTCTACTCCGGCATATTCAGGCATCTGTTCAATGATCATATCTGAATCGATAAATCCGATTTTCTGATTCTGAGCTGTCAACTCAGTATGTAATAGCAACGCACATAGGATTAATATGGTACCGGTAATACGCATTTTTTTTAGAATGGTGCCCCGATGTTGAACAGGAATTCCCATTCACCTGATGCAAGGCCTGCACCTCGCAATGATGATGGTGTACCATCAAACCTGTAACCGTAACTCAGATCAACCAGGCCAAGAATCGGCAGATACAACCTGGCACCAAATCCTGCTGCCCTTTTCAGATCAAACGGATCAAAAGATCTGGTATCGGCATAAGTATTACCGGCATCAATGAATGTATATGGAATCAACTGAATCTGTTCTGATGTAATAGCCGGATATCGCAATTCCATCGTATATTTTGAAAAGATACGGCCGCCAACCAGGTTTCGGTTATCATCGAGCGGAGAAATAACACCGGTTGTTCCGCCGGGAAAACCTCTCATGTCAATATTGTCATTGATAAAGCTTTGCCGCTGCTGAATAGCCGTACCACCGAGGAAAAACCGCTGAAAGTTACTTCGCTGGCCACTTCCGAAATATCCCATATATCCATAATCCACACTTCCCGACAATGTCAGCCGGCCAACCAATGAAACGTGCGATTGATACGATGATTTTAATTTATAAAATTGACCAAAATTTGGAAGTGGTGGTGCAATTTCACCACTTATCGTGAGCCTGGATCCACGTGTGGGAGAAATGAAGTTATCAAGAGAATTTCTCTCAATCTGATGACTGATATTCAGGATATTGGTACTGCCATCCTGAAAAATACCCTCGAAGCCGGCAACATTATATAGCTGGTAGGAGACCGATGTACGCTGAGAAAAATAATCATCAGGCCATCTCAACTGGCGTCCGATTGATACTGTTGATGAAAAGAGTTCATTTCGCTGCCTGAATTCCTGACCCGGCATCCTCTGATAATTGAGAATATCATATGACATACTCAAACCAAGTGATGTTGGACGCCCGCGCAGCCACGGCTCCTGGAATGAAAAACTGTAACTCTGGTAACCGCGGCCGGTTACCTGAACTCCAAGAGATAATCGCTGTCCGTCACCTGAAGGTATCGGATTCCAGCCTCCCCGCTCAAAAGCTCTTTGTATCGAGAAATTATTAAAATTAACCCTGGCAGCAAGAATCACTCCGATCTGGCGGCCACCAAAACCACCTGAAAATTCAAAATTGTCTGTACTTTGAGATTCATCAAGCCTGTAATAAATATCTACGGTCTGGTTGGCAGGATCGGGATCCAGATCCGGTTCGATACCTTCAGGGTTGAAATATCCGAGTGTACTCAATTCACGGATAGACCGAATAATCGCTGACCGGCTGTATGTTTGTCCCGGTACTGTTCGAAGTGTTCGTCGCACCACATCGTCATGAGTTTTTGTGTTTCCGGAAAAAGTAACATCCCGGATGGTAGCGATATCCCTTTCCACAATATCAAAATGCAGGTCGAGCTGATCTTCACCTACAACCCTGATATCCGGGATCACTTCGAAAAACAGGTATCCGATATTTTGATACAGGCTGGTGACATCACCATCATCTCTGCGCATATAGAGATTCTCTTCAAACCTGCTCTCATTGAATACATCTCCTTCATAGAAACTTAAGGTCTGGGTAAGCTGCTCATCGGTATAAACAGTATTACCTTCCCATGTTACGTTTCTTACCGTGTATTGAGGGCCCTCTTCAACCGTTATATCAATTGAAACACCTTCCCTGTTCCCTCTCCAGTCATAGACGTAAACCGTATCCTGCAAAATTCTTAAATCCCGGTGGCCATTTTCACGGTAAAATCTTTCCAGATTTTCAATTCCTTCTTCAAACTCTTCTTCGGTGAAAACATGCCGCCTGAAAATCCGCCACCATCGATCCTGTTTTATGGTATCAAATTCACTTCGTAATTTCCGGTCGCTGAATTGTTCGTTTCCTTCAAAAGCTATTCTTCGCACTTTAATTCTTTCACCAGGATCAATATTAAAAGTCAGATTAACCCTGTTCCGGAGATCGTCGGTATGTTCCTCGATTATTTCTACCTCTGTACCCCAATACCCATTCTCTTCGTAATATCTTTTAATCGTGCTGAGTGCCTGTGATCTGACCGAGTTTGTTACAGCAAATCCGGATAACAGGTTCAATCTCTCCCTGAGATCTCTCCGGTGTGAGCGCCGAATACCTTCAAGATCATACCTGCCCAGACGTGGTTGTTCCTGAACAAACATTTTGATCCGTATGGAATTGCCTTCGATGACCTCATGGCATATTTCCACATCAGAAAACAGGCTGGTTCGAAAAATTCTGCGAATTGCTTCCGGAATTTCCTCGCCCGGAATCGTAACTGATGATCCTACAGACAATCCACTGGTACTTACCAGATAGCTCTCCCGGGCTGTTGTTAACCCTTCAACAACGACCTCCTGGATCTGATACTCCCTCGGGAATTGCTGAGTTGGATCTGTGATTTGAATCTCACATCCGTTTTGCGAAAATGCATTTTCCGCAATAAATGGTGTAAGTGCAATGATGAAACCGATGATATAGTTAACTGATCGAGACACGCGATATAAATCAGTAATAAGTTAAGAGATGATGTGATTAATAATTCTGTTTGTGATACTTTTGGATTGACCGTTATCAATTTTCCCGTACCTACGATCACGAAGCTGAAAGGATAATATTGCCTGATAAAGTTCAGATCTTCGAAAATCCGGCCAAAAAGTATCCGTAATAAACAGTTCGGAATAAGCTAACTGCCATAAAAGAAAATTACTTAACCTGTATTCACCGCTTGTGCGAATAATCAGGTCGGGATCAGGGATCGATGCAGTTGACAAATGATCTTCAATCATTTTATCATCGATCTCCTCTGGTAATAATTCACCATTTTTAACCTTTTCACCCAGCTTACGAACAGCTTCGGTGATATCCCATCTGCCAGAGTAACTCAACGCCAGGCAAAGTTGCATTCTGTCATTATCTTTTGTCAATTGAATTGCATCCAGCAGTTCTTCCTGACACTCATCAGGGAAGCGCTCGATCTGGCCAATCGCTGATAACTTGATATTGTTTTCATTAAGCCTGTCTGCTTCACTGCGCAGAGTGCTGACCAATAACCTGATTAATGCATGAATTTCCTCGCTTGGCCTCCCCCAGTTCTCCGTTGAGAAGGCGTATAATGTAAGATATTTCACACCCAGTTGCGCACACGCTTCTGTGATATCCCTGACTGACTCAACTCCGGCTTTATGGCCGAATACACGAACATTACCTTTGGTTTTAGCCCATCGGCCATTACCATCCATAATGATAGCTATATGTTCAGGTATGGGTCCTGCATCAGCAATCTCCTTTTGCTTTTGCCGGTCAACCTCAGTCTGCTTTTTATCTGTCAGTGAATTCGATTCCAAACTCTTCCGGAATTTTTGTAGTTCAAGCTTTCTAAATTAGATTTTTGACAGTCATTTATCAAGTTAGAATTACCTGACGGATTGTCGTAATTCCTTTTCCAATGCAATCATATCACAGAGTGCTAACGCAGCTTCTGCTCCTTTGTTTCCTTTATCCAGGCTTGCTCTTTCGATAGCTTGTTCAACAGTATCTGTAGTTAATACTCCGAAAGCCACCGGTTTATTGTATGAAAGGTTTAATTCCAGAATTCCCCGGTTCACGGCATCACAAACATATTCAAAATGCGGAGTCCCCCCGCGGATCACTGCGCCGATTGCTACGACTCCATCGATCGGAAGATGATCCAGCATCTGTTTACAGCTCAATGGGAGTTCATATGAGCCCGGGCACCTCACTAAAGTGATATTACTCTCAGGTATACCCTTTCCGGTCAAAGCTGCAATTGCCCCGTCAACCATTTCATCCGTTACCATTGAATTCCATTTTGCTGCAGAGATCCCGATACTGACTGAACTCCAATCTGCTGATCCTTTAATCTTATTGATCATTGTTCAATGTTCATTTTCAATTTTTTCCTTCGCCGGGCCATTCTGATCAGATTATTAACTTTTTGCTCGCTTAAAGTAACGATTCCAAAATAGGGATCATATTCTCTTCCGGTACCATGAAAGTCACTGCCTCCTGTTACCAATAAGTTTCGGATTTCGGCAAACTCTGTGAACCTTGTTTGATCACTAAAACTGTGTCCCGGATGCATACATTCTATTCCGTCAATTCCAAATCCAATCAGTTCTTCAACTTCATTCATTGTATAGAGGGGCCCGGGATGAGCAAGTGATGTTACCCCGCCTGCTGAAGCAACCACAGATACCACTTCTTCAAGTGGTGCATAAGTGATTTGAATTTTTTCAATCAGCGGCTGTCCCAGGTAGCGAATAAACGCTTCTGCAATGGAAGCGACGAACTTTCTTTTTACCAAAATCTGAGCTACGTGAGGCCTTCCAACATTGTTACTTCTTGCTTGTGCTTTCACCTCATCCAGGGTCAAATCTATGCCATCGTTACTGCTCAGATACTCCAGAATTTTCTCCATTCTCTTAAGCCTGGCAAGACGTTGATTTTTTAAGAATATTCTAAATTCACTGTTCTCCGGATCAAAACAGTAGGCCAGAACATGGACCTCCTTACCATCTTTGAGTGCTGTGATTTCTACACCGGGTATCAATCTTATATCATGTTTTTCTGCAGCTTCAATCGCCTCCAGGTACCCATCAATTGAATCGTGATCGGTAATGGAAATTGTATCAAGAGATTTGGATTTGGCAAATTCAACAATTTCAGCCGGTTCACACGAACCATCAGATGCAGTAGTATGTATATGTAGGTCCGCTTTACCCAACAATTAATTACTTAATATATGTTTATACCGTTCCTGATCCGAGATAACCGCAATACTCTCTGTTACCACCCTGTCGAGCGGCAGTGACTCTTTCATCCTTTCACTCCCGCCTTTGGTTGCAGAAATCCATTCTAATTTAATGGTATTTTCGATCTGTTCGCGATTTTCCATCAGAATACGACGTTTTTGTTCACTGACGAGTTCATCAAGTTCCTCAAGTAACGACATGGCTTTGCTCGAATCAGAAAATAATTCACCTGATTCTTTTAAACTATTTATGTTTCTGTCTGCACTCGTCCTGAAATCAAACTCCTCATCCTCAAGATACTGAACAAACTTTTCAAATACGTCATCGGGTATGGATAAATCTTGCAGATCTTCCTGGTCACCTATATAATCACTGACAAAGAAAAAATATAAATTCTCCTGTTGAAGATAGGTTTCCAGCAAAGAAACTGACTCATCGATCAACAGGTCCGGACTTATACCAGCACCATCATAAACTTTGCGGCCGTTTCTTGTGGTAAACTCCTGCTGTCTCTGACCTGAGGTTGTAATTGATTCTTCACCATTTGAGAGGCTGTAATCTTCTGATTGAATACTGCGTCCGCTTGGAGTATAATATCGCGATACTGTAATTCTAAGTGAGGTATTGTAAGATAGCGGGCGTACTGTCTGCACCAATCCTTTGCCAAAACTGTTTTCTCCGATTACCACTGCCCTGTCAAGATCCTGCAAAGCACCTGCTACGACTTCTGAAGCACTTGCACTTCCGTGATTTAATAAAACAACCAATGGCAGGTCACCAAAAAGTGCCGGTTCATTTGAATAATAGCTGTTACTTTGTTCGCGTAAACGCCCCCTTGTTTCAACAACAAGCTCACCCGGCCCAATAAATTTATCGACGACATGAACCGCTTCATTTAATAATCCGCCGGGATTGTTTCGCATATCCAGGATAAGGCCATTAATCATACCTTTATCCTGGAATTCAAGCAGCCGTTCTCTTAACTCTTCCGAAGTATTTTGTCCAAACCGTGCCAGTTGAATATAACCGATATCTGAATGCTCACCCATCAAATCGGAATAAAGGATATTTCTTACTTCAATACGCTCACGTTCCATCTCGAACAGTATCGGCTCTTCAATACCCCTTCGTTTAATGAGGAGTATAATCGTTGATCCGATATCTCCGATCGTCATTTGCTGGACTTCCTCGGGATTCATGCCGTCCGTAACGACTCCGTCAATCTCAAGGATAATATCGCCGGGGCGGATACCGGCTCTCGATGCCGGATATCCATCAAGCGGAGCAATGACAACGATTCTGTCTTCCCTGAAACCTGCATCAATTCCAATTCCGCCATAATTTCCGGTAGAAAGAATCTCCAGTTGCTGCTGCTCACTTTCATCCACAAAATTGGTATAGGGATCAAGCGCATCAAGCATTGCATCAATCCCTTTTTTCATCAATGTTTCAGGCGGCAATTCATCAACATAGAGTGTGGCAACTTCCTTATAAACATCACTGAAAATCGTCAGTTGTTGTTTAATCTGGAAATAGAGGTCACCTGATCTGATTGTTGCTGTAAGTACCACAAGTAACAGAAATAGGGATACTGACAGTATCAGGCGACTTCTTCTCATAATAAATTACTGCTGCTGCTTATTGGGGAGTTCTGATCTCCAGTGTTTGGCCGGCATATATTCGTGTGCCTCGTAAATCGTTCAGGCGCTGGATCTCTGCAACGGATACTCCGAAGTTTCGGGCAATATCGGTAAGTGTATCATTTCGCTGAACGGTATATGTTACCGTATCACCACCGGATCCTGAATCAGACGAAGAGACAAGACTGTGGTTAAAAATATTTTGACCCTGACGCTGAAGGCGCTGAAGTTCTTCTTTCTGGCTGAAAGTAAGATTATCCATCTGGCGATAAAAACTCAACCGGTTATTGGGTACATGAATCGTCAGATTCTGTCCTGCCCGAATTACATTACCGATTCCATTCCAGGCCCTGATTTGCCACGCCCGGACGTCATACCACTCGGCAATATGACCGATTGTATCACCGCTCTTGACTGTATAGGTAACTGCAGTTGTATTTGCAGGTGCCTGTGCCTGTGGCTGAGCCTGTCGGGTAGCAGGGTTAGCGGTAGGTGAATTGGACGGCCTGTCCGCAGAGATACGTTCCATAGCCCCTCCCTGAACCGGTACCACGATTGTCTGGCCCGGGTGAATCGTTGTACTCAGATTTTCATTACTTGAAAAAAGGGCATTCACTGATGTGCCATATCTCCTTGCAATTCCGCCAAGAGTTTCTCCGGTGCTTACTGTGTGCATGGCTATGTCCTGTGATCGCTCTTCTTGCGGGATTTCATTATATGCTGCGAGGAAATTATCCATAATTCCTGAAGGGATTTTCAGCGGGTACGATTCACCCGGAGGGGTAGCCCACCTCAACAGTTCAGGATTATAGGATCTGAGTTCCTGTGTTGACAACCCGGCAGCTTCAGCCAATTTATCGAGAGGCATCAGGCCTGCAACTTCAACAACATCATATGTCCACGGTTCTGCTCCGTAATGGCTTTGAAAACCAAACTCTTCAGGGTTCATTGCAATCATGGTAGCAGCGATATACCCTGGCACATAGCCCCTGGTTTCACGTGGCAGATAAGGAAATGCAGCCCAGTAATCTTCAACACCACCGGCAGCGTTAATTGCCCTTCGCAGGCCTCTCGGGCTGATATTATAATTTGCCATTGCCAGGTGCCAGTCATCCCAGATGTTGTAAAGGTCCCTGAGATGTCTTGCAGCGGCTCTTGTACTTTTTACCGGGTCGCGTCGTTCGTCAATCCACCAGTTAACTTCAAGCCCGTACATTGCACCTGTTGCCCGGATAAATTGCCACAACCCAACAGCAGCAGCCCAGCTTCTGGCTGTAGGAACCAAACCACTTTCAATCATGGAAAGATGGATCAGCTCCGTTGGAACCCCTTCTTCTTCAAATATTTCAATCATCATTGGGAAGTATACTTCGGATCTTTCAAGCCAGCGATCCATCACTTCCGGCCTTCTCATTGTATAATACATCAGGTGTCGGCTCACATGCTGATTCTGTACCAAAGGCACATCTGTATTTTCAAATGATACATTTTCCGGCATACTGTACCCTTCGTCCATCCAGTCATCCATCTCTGAAAACAGTTCATCCTGGATGGCAAATATTTCACCTTCCACCTCATTTACAGGACCAGTGATTGCATAAAATTCCCGGTATTCCGACATCACCGAACGATAAAGCTCCCTGAACCGGCTGCTGCTTTGAATTTCCGGATAATCATCCATCAAAGACTGCAAACTTGATATTGCATCATTGATATAGTTTTCTGCAGTTGCCGGATCATCCTGGGCTTGCGCTTCAATTGATGCCAGGTGAATTCGATATGTATTTGTTATTCTCTCAAGAATTTCCCGTTCATTCAGGTCGCGTGACTGAATTTCCTGAAATTCAGGCTCTTCACTTTCTTCAAACTGGCTTAAGGGGCTGTTATATGGTAGCAGTTTCTTCTGAATTGTTATTTCATCCAGTTGATGATCATTATCTTGAGCAAAGCCAGGATTAGTCAGCAAACAAATGGTCAAAATGAGTGAGAGCCGTATCATTTTAGTCATATTTTTAAATATTATGGTAGTATAATGATCAAATTAATGATTCAATTTCTTTTATGGAAAAAACAGAAATTATTTTTTACATAAAAGTTTTCAATTAAAAAAATTATTTGCATTGTATTTTCGGTCAGTCCATCCCTGAACGATAGGCCAGCGCCTTCCTGATCCAAAAGATTTTGATGAAAGTTTGAGCACGGGTGGTGCCTGATAACGTTTGAATTCACTGTAATCCGTTAATCTGATGACCTTTTTAACCACATTTTCATCATGGCCTCCAT
>SL_3KL_010_SEDDRAFT_10005887_pt1 | contig 10977 bp, 6 predicted proteins | sample SodLakKL_010_SED_2_FD_10381 | JGI IMG/M metagenome (IMG submission 10381)
GCATTATGGGTATTAATAGGCCTGTTGATGTTTGTGGCCTCTTTTGCCATATCTCTGGGACCGGTGATGTGGGCACTGCTTTCGGAGATCTTTCCCAATAAATTGCGCGGACTGACAATATCTGTCATGGGCTTCTGGAACTCCATTGTCAGTTTTTCTGTGGCTACTGTATTTCCGGTGCAGCTGGAATACCTGGGCTCAAGCAACACCTATCTGATTTATGCCATCTTCGGTTTTCTGACCCTGCTGTTTGTTTGGCGTTTTGTGCCCGAAACCAAAGGTAGATCGCTCGAGGAACTGGAAGACGAGCTGATTAAGGAATGAAAAGGTAAGAGATCAAAATAAAATTGCAAGGTTTAAAACAAAGTAATAACCAATTAATTCAACATGCCATGAAAATTCTCAAGATCAGTACCCTGGTGTTTGGAGCCTTCCTGATGTTTTCCTGCAACACAGCACAGGAGCCCGGCAACAGCTATTTAGCCGAAGGCCCGTCACATGTTGAGATGCGTGAGTTAAACGGCACGTATCGGCTTTTTGTTAACGGAGAAGAATTTTATGTGAAAGGTGCGGGTTGTGAGTTTGGCCCCTGCTATAAGATCGCTGAACATGGAGGCAATTCTTTTCGGACATGGCGTACAGACAACGGACAACGGTCAGGCCTTGAGGTACTTGATGAAGCTTATGAACATGGCCTTATGGTGATGATGGGGCTCGATGTGGCCCGTGAGCGCCATGGTTTCGACTACGACGACGATGAGGCGGTTGCTGAACAGCTCGAGCGTTTCAGGCAGGAGGTGCTCGAACTGAAGGATCATCCCGCACTTTTGGGATGGGGAATCGGCAATGAGCTGAACCTGCGCTATACCAACAAAAGGGTATGGGATGCAGTCAATGACATTGCCCGCATGATCAAAGAAGTGGATGGCAACCATGTTACCACAACCATGCTTGCAGGCATAGGACGCGATGAAGTGGATTATATCACCCGGAACTGTCCCGACCTGGATTTTATCTCAATACAAATGTACGGCGATGTGATCAACCTCAAGCAGCGGATAGAAGAAGCCGGATACGAAGGCCCTTACCTGGTTACTGAATGGGGGGCCACAGGCCATTGGGAGATGCCCGAAACAGAATGGGGCTCGCCCATCGAACAAACATCTTCCGAAAAAGCTGAAGCCATTAAACGGCGCTACAAAAAGGCCATCCTCGCGGATGATGAAAACTGCATGGGGTCTTATGTTTTCCTTTGGGGACAGAAGCAGGAACGCACCCCTTCATGGTATGGTTTGTTCACAGAAAAAGGAGAGAAAACCGAACCGATCAACGTGATGGAATATTTGTGGAAAGGCCGGTGGCCCGAGAACGTAGCTCCGAAGATGCACGACATCACCATTGATGGCAAAGGAGGCCGCTTCGACAATGTTCGGCTCGAAAAAGACAATGAATATACTGCGCTGATTACCGTAGAATATCCCGACAACAAAAACCTATCCGTGCGGGCTGAGATCATGCCTGAGCCTAAAGAGCTTAGTGACGGGGGCGATTTTGAGCCCCGACCCGAAAGCATAGAAGGGCTCATCCTCTCCGCCACCACATCTGAAATAAACTTTAAAGCACCTGCACAAACAGGTGCTTACCGCATCCTGGTTTACGTTGTCAATGATCATGATCATGCAGCCACGGCAAATATCCCGTTTTATGTAAAATAACATAGCTATATGGCATTTGTTCGTTTGTTCTTCATTGTGGTTGTGTTGTTTTTGGTTGGAAGCTGTCGCCCGCTTTTTACGGAAGTGCTTGTTAATAAGCACTTCCGGCGGGNCGATGGTTTGTTGCATGTGCTGTATCAAGCCCGGCACCCGAACACGCACCTGGTTTGACCTGATTCATTCAGATGACCGCTGAAAACACACACATTCCACCGCAAGGCGGATCCTCTGCCAACCTGATGTTTGCCAACCACAACAGTCACTATGTCACGACCTACCCCCCATATCAACGACCAGCCCCTGCATCTGCACACAGGTCAGATACATGGACGCCTCACTGAAGCTGAAGGAGAGGCTGTTTACTGCATTGAAAACTACGACCTCATGGACCCTTTTCTCATGAGCATTGTCAGCAGCAGCGACCTGTGGATGTATCTCTCCAGTAGCGGAGGCCTTACTGCTGGCCGGAAGAATTACCACAATGTACTTTTTCCGTACGAGACAGATGATAAAATTCACCTTTCTGCCCACCATACCGGTCCGAAAACCATTATCAGAATAAAACACCAAGCCAAACTGCTTGTCTGGGAGCCGTTTTCTGAAAACTATAAGGGAGCATATGATATTAAAAGGGAATTGCTGAAAAACCGTGCAGGAAATAGAATCATCTTTCGGGAAACCAACCATGATTTACAGCTGCGATTCAGCTATTGCTGGATGAGCTGTGATTCGCTGGGATGGATAAGAAAGTGCACACTGGAAAACCTGTCAAAGAGCCGACAGGACTTAGATATTACCGATGGATTGCAGAATGTGCTCCCATGGGGCATCATTCGCGAGAGCCAAAGCATGATGAGCACCCTGATGGATGCTTACAAGGTTGCCGAGTGGCATCATGAAAATAAGATGGCACTTTACAGAATGTCTTCCATCCCTGTTGACAGGCCGGAACCCAGTGAAGCCCTGCGCGCCAACACTATATGGTATACCGGGTTGAAAAATGAAATGGTTCTGCTGAGCAAGCAACAGTTAGAAAAGCTTTGGCAAAATGAGTCATTGGAGCCGGAAAAAGGACTGTTTGGTTGCCCCACATCTTTTTTTGTTCATGACGAATTCGCATTGGGCGGTGAAGAAGAAAAATGCTGGCATATGTGTGCCGATGTGGGCAAAGATGCTGCTGATATTGTCGCTCTGAAGAATGAAATCAGCCAGCAACAAAATATTACAGAATACATAGAGAAATGTGTTGAGCAAAGTGAAAAAAAGCTGCTGCACCTGGTGAGTATCTCCGACGGCGATCAACAGACAGGTGACAAGCTGAACGACAACAGGCATTTTTCCAATGTGCTGTTTAACATCATGCGTGGCGGTGTTTTTGACGAATCATATCATGTTGATATGCAGGACTTTATTGCATATTTGCGCGCTTCACATAAAGGGCTCTGCGAGAAACACAAAAAAGTCTTTGAGCGAACAGATGAAACGATGAAGCTTGAGGATATGTTGGATCTTGTCCGGCGAAGCAAGGATAATGACCTGATTCGGCTCGGGTTGGAGTATCTTCCTTTGAGTTTTAGCAGGAGGCATGGAGATCCGAGCCGCCCATGGAATTATTTTGACATTCGTGTGAAACATGAAGATGGGAGCCAATCATTGAATTACCAGGGCAACTGGCGCGATATCTTTCAGAACTGGGAAGCCCTGGCTTTTTCTTTTCCCGGTTTCTTACCCGGCATGATATGCCGCTTCCTGAATACTTCAACAGCCGATGGATATAACCCCTACCGTATTACCAGGGATGGCTTCGAATGGGAAGAGCTGGAGCCTGACAACCCGTGGGCCTATATTGGATATTGGGGCGATCACCAGATAATATACCTGCTAAAGCTCCTGGAAATGCATGAAAAGTTTTTCCCCGGCAGGCTTCTGGATGCTTTTGAACATCCCATGTTCGTTTTTGCTCATGTACCCTACCATATACGAAAGTATAAAGAGATATTAAACAATCCATATGATACCATTATTTTTGATAACGATCTGCATGCCAGCCTCTTGAAAAGAAGCAAAGAAATGGGTTCTGACGGCAAATTACTGCAATCGGGAGGCCATCTGGTAAAAGCGTCATTTATTGAAAAAATAATGGTGAGTCTTTTAACAAAACTCAGCAATTTCGTTCCGGAAGCAGGCATATGGCTTAACACGCAGCGACCGGAGTGGAATGACGCCAATAACGCATTGGTTGGAAATGGTGCCTCCATGGTGACGCTTTATCATTTGAGACGTTATGTTGACTTTTTGCTGCGTATTTTGAATCATAGCACGATGACGCGATTTGCCATTTCACAAGAGGTGGCCGGTTTTCAACAAACCATCAAAAAACCTTTCGCTGATAACAAACATCTTCTTCAATCAGGCTTTTCGAATATACAGCGCAAAGACATGACTGATCACCTGGGATTGGCAGGAGAAAAATACAGGAATAGCGTTTATAATGGTTTTCGAGGCAAAAAGCAATATATTGACAAACAGGAGCTAACCGGTTTTCTGACACTCACACTTGATTATTTGAACCATAGCGTTTCCAGTGGTAAAAGACCGGATGGCCTTTATCATTCATATAACCTGCTCGAATTTTCCCCTGAAGGGATAGCAATAAAACCGTTACAGAAAATGCTTGAGGGTCAGGCAGCTATCCTTGACAGCGGCCTGTTGAACCCCGATCAAAGCCTGCATCTTGTGCGCGCTCTCTTTGGCAGTGAATTATTCTGCCCTAAACGGCAAAGTTTTATGCTGTATCCGTTTGTAAATTTACCCTCGTTCTTTGAAAAAAATGTAATCCCCCGGGAATACGTATCTAAATCAAAACTTTTATTAACGCTTCTGGATCATGGCAATACGGACATCATAAAGCAGGATGAGCAGGGCGGACTTCATTTCCAGCCAGATCTGAGAAATGCGAATGACCTTAGACACGCCCTTGATCAGCTTCCGGGAAAAGGGATTGATAAGGGCCTTGTGGATGCTGAATCGGAACTTGTGCTGGATACGTATGAAAGGGTATTCAATCATGATGCCTTTACCGGCAGATCCGGATCGTTTTACAAATACGAAGGTCTTGGTTCCATATACTGGCATATGGTTTCAAAGCTTTTGCTGGCTTTGGGCAAACACCTGGTCGAATTTGCACATGATAAAAATTACCGCGAATATTTGCTTCCATTGAAAGCATATTACTACAAAATAAAAGCCGGTATTGGATCTCACAAAAGCCCTGATGAATATGGTGCCTTCCCAACGGATCCATATTCACACACACCCTTGCACATGGGTGCTCAGCAGCCCGGACTTACAGGCCAGGTAAAAGAAGACATATTGAGCCGATTCAATGAGTTAGGTCTGATTGTGGAAAACGGCAAAATTGAATTCCTGCCTTTATTGTTGCGCAGGCAGGATCTGGATGAGGATGGTTCTCTGCAGTTTGGTTTTTGCGGTGTGAAAATAGTCATCGTGGAGTCAGACATGCAACGCATCGAAGTGAGTTTTCGCAACGGCAAATCCCCCGTCCAACTCAACCAAACAGAACTCCCCTCCGACATCTCCAAAATGTTATTTGACCGTCATGACGGGATAGAGCGTGTGGTGTTTTATACCCCTTTTCCGCCAGTTGACAGCGAATAAGCATGCAGGGCACGGGATGTCCGGTTTTTCACGGGTCTATGGCATGTTCAAAAAAGCCTGCGATGTCCGTCACCCTGAGAGATGCAATGTTGTACTTGTTGATTAACTGAAAGGCCTGTTCCAGATAGTCAGGGTGAATGATATAGTCTTCTGGAATCGTGTCTATTTTATGTGCGTGTAAAACAAGAACTTCATTGTTCCTTCTGGCCCTCCTGATGCCTGTTTCGAGGTTTTCAAGCGAAATCCTGTAATTATAGTCTATTCCCATTGAATTCATGACCTTATATGAATGTTCATTGACAAAAATATCGTCATAGGCATCGATCGTGGTATCATCCATGTTCCATGTAGCTTTTCTCAGATATTCAAAATGTCCCAAAAGCAGGGAGTCTGCTTGAGGCGTTGATTCTCCGAAGGGATACGCAAAAGATCTTATATCAAACCCGAACCCTTCAAGGATGTTGACGGCCGGCAAAACCTCTTTCTTGAGGTATACATCTGGGGAATCTGCAAAATTCAGGACGCTGACGTGATGCAATCCATGACAGGCGATCTCATGACCGTCTGATGCAAGCAACTGCAACCCATTGATCATCATTGAGTCAAGTGTTTTGGGATGCGAAATAAAAAAGGTTGCTCTGATGTTGTATGATTCGAAGAGTCCGCGGTGGTTGACCCACTCATCGACAGACTGATCATCAAAAGTGAACACGACCCCGCCCCGGTCATGGACATTACGGCATTGGACGAACAGGAAGATGATCAGGAAATAAACCAGGTGTTTCATTTTTAAAGGTTTTTGTGAACGGGTATTTGGCACCAATCGATGGCAAAGATATAAATTCCAAGCCATACGGTCTGGTCTGGCCGGCATTGATGTAAATCTGTAGGTTGCCGCATCCACTGGAAATATTGCTTTCTTGTTCCTCCTGGACAGAAGGCAGCGTTTCCAGCGGCTGGATCGTGGAGCCCCTTCGCAATGGGTTCATGCCGGTTTTACAGTTTGATTATTTTTGCTCGCGAAAAGAACAACTATGGTGATGATTGTTTTGTTATTAAAGCAATTTTAAAAATGATCATACTTAAGTTGATCATCTGGCGTTTATGGTGGGTGATAATCATCTGGAAATGAAAACGAGATAAGATGACTGAATTCAATGGCGCAATGATGCAGTATTTTCACTGGTACACCCCTGCTGACGGTACCTTGTGGAAACAGCTGGCAAAATCGGCCCCGAGGTTGGCCAAAGCCGGGTTTACCTCGGTGTGGTTGCCGCCGGCATACAAAGGTACTGCCGGTGGATTGGATGTTGGATATGGGGTTTATGACCTGTTCGACCTGGGTGAATTTGACCAGAAAGGGTCGGTGCGCACCAAATACGGCACGCGGGAAGAATACCTGGAAGCTGTCAGCGCAGCGAAGCGATCGGGCATGCAGGTATACGCCGATATCGTGTTTAATCATAAACTGGGTGCTGATCATGAAGAAGAGTTCAAAGCCACCCCTTATGATCCGGAGAACCGGAATAAGCGCACAGGCAAATTGCAGAAGATCAAGGCGTGGACCCATTTTACCTTCCCGGGCAGGAAAGGCAAATACTCGGAGCTGCATTGGCATTGGTGGCATTTCAATGCAGCCGATCACAACGCGTTGGACAACGACAAGCATGCCGTCTACCTGTTTGAAGGAAAAAAGTTTGATGACCATGTCGATCCGGAAAAGGGCAATTTTGATTACCTGATGGGATGTAACCTCGACATCAACAATCCCGATGTGCAAAAGGAGCTCTTCCATTGGGGTGAATGGTACCTGGATACCACCGGGGTGGACGGGTTTCGCTTTGATGCGGTGAAACACGTGAAATCAGATTTTTTCACCAGGTGGCTCAACCATTTGCGTAATTACAGTGGCCGCGATTTGTTTGCTGTAGGGGAGTATTGGTCAGGCGAAAGTGAATCGCTCAAACGCTTTATAAAGAACACGGAAAGCAATATCATGCTGTTTGATGTGGGACTGCATTATAACTTCGCAGCCGCCGGAAAACAAAAAGAGGGATATGATCTGAGAAATGTCTTTGACAATTCTTTGGTCAGGGAACAGCCGGACCTTGCGGTGACCATTGTGAGCAATCATGATACACAGCCTTTGCAGGCGCTTGAATCGGTGGTGGAGCCCTGGTTTAAACCCCTTGCCTATGCTTTGATCCTGCTGAGAAAGGGCGGCTACCCTTGTGTGTTTGCAGCCGATTACCATGGGGCGAAATACAAAGACTTTGGCAGGGATGACAACGAGCATGAGGTTGAAATGGCGAGCCATCAATGGATGATCGATAAGTTTTTACATGTCCGCCGAACATACGCCTTTGGTGATCAGCAAGATCATTTCGACGACCCCCATTGCATAGGCTGGACGCGTGCAGGAAGCCGGGAGCACCCTGGCGGGACAGCAGTTGTGCTAAGCAACAAGGGGGCTGGAGCCATCAAGATGCGAACAGGGTCACCTGACACTGCCTATGTGGACCTTACCGAACACATTGCGGAACCGGTGGTGACAGACAGTGAAGGATGTGCTGAGTTTCGTTGCAATGCCGCTTCTGTATCGGTATGGGTGCCTGCTAAATAATAAAACAGGTGAAACCATTGATCTCCCCATGAATAACCCCGACACAATGCCATCATTTGCTGACGGAGGCTTTTTTACGAACCACAACGTTTTCTGTGGTGATGTTAATGATATACAACCCGTTAACCAGGGTTGACACATCCATCTCCAGGCTGCCGCCGGAAACATTGTCAAAGCGCATAATTTTTGCTCCGGCGACAGAGTAGACCTCCACGGTGCTGTTGTTCTCCATTCCCGCAATGGTGATCATGTCTTTTGCCGGATTCGGGTACAGGATGATATTACTGGCAACAGCCCCGTCATTTGATGTTGTGTCATCGCCGGTAGTGACTGCAATCACATTGGAGAAATCAGAAATCCCGTACTGGTTGATTGCTTTTATCCTGTATTTATACTCTGTAGCGGGGGTTGTCCCTGTTACCGGATAGGTTATGCCGTCAACCTCCATTCCGTCGATCAGGTGGGAGACAAAATCGTCGGCCGATACATAGAGCAGGTACGCATCAGCCGCTGTCACCTCCTCCCAGTTTGCATGAAATCCATACATGCCTATTTCCGTGGCTTCGGTTGCAACCGGCGCATCAATATCTGCATGCAATGAGACCTCAATGGTCGCGTCCTCCTGCTCAATTTCAAAAGATCCCTCCACAGGATGGAAATGATCGGCGGTTATTTCAAATGCATAGCTTTCTCCCGCCGGCAGATCCTCAAAAGTTGCCTCCCCCGACTCATTTGTATTGAGCGAGCCTACTCCGTCCACCACAATGGTTGCACCACCTACCGGGGTGTTATAATAATCACTGGCTACGTAGAAGGTGGCGTTATATGTTGGTCGCAATGTGATGTTAATGTGTATATCCTGATCTTCAATGGTTACTGTTCCGCTCTCCGTATAGTATCCGGGTTTTGCAACACTATATGTGTACGTATCGGCTATCAGGCCGGGGAAAGTATAGTGCCCGGCAGGAAACGGAACGCCGTTAAACGTGATCACCGCATCAGGAACCGGGTTGTTGTCCATATCCTCCACGCTGAATGTCAATGTATGTGAAGGCATTTTCCTGAGCACGATCCCATCCTGTCCGACGATAAAGGGGATTCCGTCGGGGGTTAAATTTATGGAAAGCAGGGCCCGTATCGTATTGCTGTTTACCTGCTCCCATGTTTCTCCGCCGTTTGATGTTTTAAGAATCAGGCCCTGGAAGCCAACGGCATAACCAACGTTTTCATCAACAAAGCAGAGATCATAGATGTCGTACGTTGTTATCCCGTCAAAACTTGACGTCCAGTTTTCTCCCCCATCCACCGTTTGAAAAATTCTGGCCCAGCTTCCTGCCACAAATCCTTTTTCGGGCGTTTGGAAGTAAACAGCACGTAAAAGTCCTGTTCCGCCAACCGGAACATCTGTCCAGTCGACACCGGCATTGATGGTTTTTCTCACCATTCCCTGCGAGCCCACAAAATACGCTGTATTCTCGTCTGCAAAATGAATATCCCAGCCAAGATACGAGTCATCGATCAGCGACCACGTCTCTCCGCCGTTTTCCGTTTTGTGGACACGCTGGCCCAGGGTATACCCCGTATTCTCTGATGTGAAAACAATCGTGGTTATATGGGCATCACTTATACCGGTCTGTGACGGAGCCCAGCTAGTGCCGCCATCCGTTGTTTTAATAACTGCGTTTGGCCCTCCTGCTGCGAACCCGACATCACCCGAGGTAAAATGAACAGATCGCAGGTGGTTGGTGGTGCCTGAATGGTGAGCCGTCCATGTGGTTCCGGCATTATGGGTTTTCAGCACAGTGCCGTATTCGCCAACCGCAATTCCGTTGTTTTCGTCAAAAAACCAGACATCATTCAGTCTGCCGTTCACGATACCGCTTACTCTCATAACAAACGGATCCGTACCGTCGCTGGAAAACACCGCCCCCCCCGAACTGACAAAATCAACTCTATTTGAGGGCCGTGTGAACATGCCCAGGGCGGGTCGTTCAGGATCATTGTAACGCTCTGTCCATGTCTCCCCGCTGTCGGTCGTTTGGAAAATTCTGCCACTAATGTCGAATCTGTATCCGATCTGTTCTGAGCTAAAATGCAGCGTGAGTGACGACCATTCAAGGTGGATTGCGTTTGCAGGCGTGCTCCATGTCTGACCGGCGTTTGTGGTGTATGCCGTTCTGTTGGTTGATGATATGAACGCAACAGATTCATTCAGCACTTGTATGGCATAACAGACCCCCAGACCATCAACCGAAAGATCCGTCCATGTTTCCCCGCCATCTGCGGTGATTGCAAGCTGCCTGATCCCTGGTAAGGTGTATACACCCAGCCCTTCAAGCGCATTAAAGAATTGTATCTGAAAGAAGCTCTGGTCTAGTGTTACCAAATGCCACGTGTCGCCTCCATCAGTGGTTTTGTAAAAGTTTTCCGGACCTGCCGTTGTTATATACGCGGTATGGTTTTCATTGAAGTCCGGAGGGAAGTGAACATCGCGCATGTAGTCTATTTCTCCCGGAGGCACTACCTCCTCCCACGTGTCCCCGCCATCGACGCTTTTCAGGATGATGACAAATCTGTTATTGCCTTGTCTGATCTCTCCAAACAGAAATCCACGGTCGGTACAGGTAAAGATTATCCGTTTAAAATGGTAATCATGGCCAATATTATAGGCCGTCCAGCTATAACCACCATCGGTGGTTTTGATAAATGCCCCGCCAGAGCCAACAGCGAAGCCGGTGTTCTCGTCGACGTACCATATTGATTCAAGGGTGGCATTGAATGAAGAGTTGCCTACCTCAAACCAGCCGTCATCGACGAATTGGGCGTTTGCAAATAAAGGCAGCAAGGCCAGTGTCAGGGTAATGAGATGTGTTTTCATGGGTTGGTGTGTTTTATGTGTAAAACTGTGGGCGTTCTAAACAGATAATGAAGTACACATTAAAAACCTTCTGTGTGTAACCA
>SL_3KL_010_SEDDRAFT_10005888_pt1 | contig 10977 bp, 10 predicted proteins | sample SodLakKL_010_SED_2_FD_10381 | JGI IMG/M metagenome (IMG submission 10381)
CGCATCCCGCATCCCGTATCCCGTATCTCGCATCCCGCATCCCGTATCTCGCATCCCGTATCTCGTATCCCGTACCGGCTGCCTTTATCCTTGTCCCAATCGTTGTCTTTTCGGATTACGAGAACGGGCGACGCGCCTACGCAGGGCCTTCCGCCTGCGCAAGGGGCCTCCGGCGGGATANNNTGGCGCGGCACGCGAAAACGGATTGGGCGCCAACACGGAACATCCAATATCCAACAAGGAATATCCAATTCCCAAATTTGATCCTTGGTTATTCCGTGTTGGCTGTTGGTTATTGAAACCGCCATTCCCCATTTGACTGGACAGACCAAGGACCAGGGACCAAGGACCAGAGACCGCAGGAGGGAGAAACTATTATGGTACCCCGGGCGCGGCTCGAACGCGCGACCTGCGGATTAGGAATCCGCCGCTCTGTCCTACTGAGCTACCGGGGTGTGCGGTAGGCCAATCATGGCTTGCGCCGGCCAGGAATCGTACGCCCTGGCCAAGAACCATCATACCCTATCCGAATCGTCCGCGAACAGGCAAGCGCGGTGTCATTCCGGCCCCGGACCGGGTTCACACCCGTCCCGCATCAGGATCCAGCTGGATGCGAAGGGAATGGATTCGATTGCCGTAACGCGCCCGTATGTTTTCAAGAATCCGCTTCTCACTGTATCGGCGCAGTTCGTTCAACCAGGCGGAGTTGGATACGTACACACATAACACCCGGCCCTGCACCCGGCCCGGCCGGGCATGACGCGCCACAGCCTCCCCCACAATCCCGGGCCAGTCCCGAAGCAAATCCTGCTCCCAGACCCGGTCGCTCAACCCCATTTTCTTCAGTACCCCCGGAAGTACTTTGTCAATGGAAGCCGTTTCACCGGACGCGGGAGGCCGCCAATCCGGAATCTGACCGCGTTCCCGTTCGACCGCCCAACGCCCCCGGCTCATCTCGCGCCTGCTTCGTTCCATCATAGGTATGCTCCACAGGAAAACCGTAACGATCCGGCATAGGAAAGAAAAGAAAGGAAAGGAAAATTAATGCGAAGGAAAAAACCGTATCAGGAACGATCTTCTTTCACGTGGGCCGTCCCCCGCTTGCTGCCGAACCGTACCATCCAATCCACCATGGCACGATCCCAGCCAATATCTCGCCCCGCTTTTTCGCTCTCGTACCACTTGTGTTTCAGGATCTCACGCTTCATCTCATCCCACTCCCGAAACAGACTGGTATCCTTCATCCACGTATCGGCCGGCGCTTCGCAGGACACTCTGTACCGTTGCTTGCCCATTAACAGCCTCTACACCCCGAGTACATTTTAATGTATCGTTTTACCTTTAATAGTCAACCCTTTTTATTGCGCTTATTAACAGGGTCGCCTATTTCCGACGTTGGACGCTGGTTCCAACAGTAAATTCGACCATACACACGTTTTCATTTGAGGTATAGGGCCCCAAACGAAAAAACCTTGATTGCCGACCGCCCCTGTAAGACACTCGGCGATCATGCCATATGTGGCATGGCGTCATTCAGGAACCGGGACCTGACCGTTCCGGTGTGCGCCGATGGCCCCGTCCGCATGACGGGGTCTTTTGCATGGAGGAAACGCAATATGCTGGCTAAACGCATTATTCCCTGCCTGGATATCGCGGAGGGACGAGTGGTCAAAGGGGTACAATTCGTGTCCTTGCGGGATGCGGGCGATCCCGTGGACCAAGCCCGCGCATACCAGGAACAGGGCGCCGATGAACTGACATTTCTGGATATTACCGCCTCCCACGAAGGCCGGGATACGATCGTTGACGTGGTGGCCGCCGTGGCCCGTGAGATTTTCATGCCGCTGACCGTCGGCGGGGGAATCCGTTCGGCGGCGGATATCCGGACCCTTCTTCAGGCCGGCGCGGATAAGGTATCCATCAATACAGCGGCCATCGACAACCCGGACATCATACAGGAAACGTCCGCACAATTCGGAAGTCAATGTATCGTCTTGGCCATCGACGCCCGGCGGAATGAGGATCGTGAAGGCTGGACGGTCTACACGCACGGCGGGCGCAAACCCACCGGCCTCGACGCCGTGGCCTGGGCACGGGAAGGCGTCGAACGCGGCGCGGGGGAAATCCTGCTGACCAGCATGGATCGGGACGGAACCAAGGACGGATACGATCTGGAATTGACGCGGGCGATATCCGAAGCCGTGTCCGCGCCGGTGATCGCCTCGGGCGGGGCCGGCACACTCGAACACCTCTACGAGGCGGTTACGGAAGGCAAGGCCGACGCCGTGCTGGCCGCGTCCATTTTTCATTTCGGCGAATTCACCATTGGACAGGCCAAGCAATACCTCAAAGACCGGGGAGTGGAAGTACGATGCTGAATCCGATTGAAGAAGGAGCCGAACTGAAGCTGGATTTCTCCAAGCTGAACACGGCAATCCGGAATTGTCCCGACGTGATCCCCGTTGCCGTCCAGGATATCGACACGCAGGAATTGCTGGTGGTCGCCTATGCCAATGAAACCGCGCTCAAAGAAGCCATCAAACGCCGCACAGCCGTCTTCTGGAGCACCTCGCGAAACGAATTGTGGGTCAAAGGCGAAACCTCGGGCAATACCTTCGACCTGGTTGAAATCCGGGTGAATTGCGAACAGAATTCGTTGCTCTACCGGGTCCGCCCCCGCGGAAGCGGGATGTGCCACACCCGGAACGAAAAAGGAGAAAGCCGAAGCGGTTGCTATTACCGTCGCCTCGATTTCGAAACAGGAGAACTGGAAAACCTGGAGCCGTGAGGAGGCACGCATCAAATAAGGGGGGCTCTCAGCGCTTTCTGGATGTTTCGGAGAACCGAATATCCAATATCCAACAAGGAACAACCAAGAAGCAAATTTGGGAATTGGATATTCCTTGTTGGCTGTTGGACATTGAATCTCAATGAGTCATGAATGGTTTCAAAGACACGCAATCGAAAGCCGAACTAAAACCACACTGAATACTGCCACGTCGGCGGCTCCGCCGCCAAGTGGCCGCTTGCCGCTACGCGGCGACGCGGAATACTGATTACTGCTTACTGCTTACTGAACACTGATTACTGACTACCGACCACCGACCATGCATGTTCCCGACAAAGAGACGTTTCTGAAGAAGGCCCAACAGGGCAACCTGGTTCCGGTCTGGCGGGAGTTTCTGGCCGACCAGGAAACCCCGTTGCTGGCCTACGAACGCCTGCGCTCGGCCTTTCGTCAAGAGGCGGGACCGCTTCACAGTTTCCTGCTGGAGAGCGTGGAGGGCGGCGAGCATATCGCCCGCTATTCGTTCCTCGGGTTTCGGCCGCGCGCGATTTTCCGGAGTTTCGGCCGGCGCGTGGAAATGGAAAAACCCGGCGGCGAAATCGAAACAATGGACGATGTGGAGCCGTTGTCGGCCCTGCAAGCGTACATGTCGCGGTTTCGTCCGGTGGACGATCCGGACCTTCCGCGGTTCTACGGCGGCGCCGTGGGCTACATCGGCTACGATGCCGTGGCCCAGTTCGAAAAAGTGCCCCTGAGCGACCGGGAAGGACTGAACTGGCCGGAGATCATGATGGCGATTACCGATTCGATCATCATCTTCGATCGCGTGCGGCACACGATGAAACTGGTGGTCAACGCCTACATCGAAGAGGATGCGGAATCCGCCTACCGGGATGCGACCCGCCAGATTGAACGGATGTACGAAGCCCTCGCGACACCCGTCCCCCATTACGTGCTCGACGCGCGTGAGACGGCCCCGGATATTTCGTTCACCTCGAACACGCAACCCGAAGCCTTCCGGTCCGCCGTGGAACAGGCCAAGGAATACATCCGGGCGGGCGACGTCATTCAAGTGGTCCTGTCGCAACGCTTCGAGGCGGAATCGCCGGGCGATGCGCTCGATGTATATCGCTCGTTACGCGCGATCAATCCGTCCCCGTACATGTTCTGCCTGGAATTCGGGGATCGCGCACTGGTGGGTTCCTCGCCGGAAATCCATGTGCGGTGCGAGGAAGGCCGGGTCGAGGTCCGGCCCATCGCGGGCACGCGGCCGCGATCGGAGCATCCGGAACGGGACCGGGAACTCGAGGAGGAACTTCTGGCCGACCCCAAGGAACGCGCGGAACATATCATGCTCGTGGACCTGGGACGGAATGATATCGGCCGCGTCTGCGCATATCATTCGGTTCAATGCCCGGAACTGATGGTGATCGAACGCTACAGCCATGTGATGCATATCGTATCCGATGTGACAGGCACACTGGCGCCGGACCGGGACATCTATGATGTGCTCCGCGCCACGTTCCCCGCCGGCACGGTCAGCGGGGCGCCCAAGGTGCGCGCGATGGAAATCATCGCGGAACTGGAAGAGGCGCGCCGCGGCCCGTATGCCGGGGCGGTGGGCTATTTCAGTTTTAACGGCAACCTGGATTCCTGCATCGCGATTCGAACGGTCCTGCTGGATGGACCGCGGGCCTATGTACAGGCGGGCGCCGGGATCGTGGCCGATTCCGACCCTCACCGCGAATGGGAGGAAACCCGGAACAAAGCGCGCGGCATGCTCAAGGCCTTGTCGCTTTCCCGGCAATTCGCACAAGTACGCCAGGAGAACGGTCCATGATCCTGATGATCGACAACTATGATTCGTTCACCTACAACCTCGTCCAGTATCTGGGCGAGCTGGGGGCGGAGGTTCGTGTGGCGCGCAACGATGAACTTACGCTGGACGAGATTGAACAACAGAAACCGGATGGCATCCTGATCAGCCCGGGCCCGTGCACCCCGGACGAAGCCGGTATTTCCAATGCCGTGATTGAACGGTTCGGCGCGCGCATCCCGCTGCTCGGCGTGTGCCTGGGCCACCAGTGCCTGGGCCAGGTGTACGGGGGACGCGTCGTGCGCGCGGACCGTCTCATGCACGGCAAGACGTCGCCGATCCGGCACCGGGGCGAAGGCGTTTTCAAGGACATGCCGAATCCCTTTGAAGCCACCCGCTATCACTCGCTGGTCGTGGAGCGTACGTCCCTGCCCGAGGTGTTGCGCATTACGGCCGAAACGGAAGAGGGCGAAATCATGGGACTTCAACATACGGAATTTCCCGTGCACGGCGTGCAATTTCATCCCGAATCCATTCTCACCCGGGACGGCAAGCGCATCCTGGCCAATTTCCTTGCGCTTCTGCGTCCCGTCGCCTGAACCCGCTCCGCCGCGCCTGTTCGCCGGCATAACTCCGGTTGTAATGTGCGCCGAATACGTGTATCTTCATCCAGGCGCATCACACCGGAGCACAGGGACCGGAACACCAACGTATGGACAGAAATCCAGATATCTACAGCGACCGGAAGAAACCGGAACACGAGCCGCCGAAATCGTACACGCGTGTGGATATGAACGTATCGCCCGCGGAAATGCGGGCCCGGGCGTGGCGCAGTACGTTTTTGTTCACCACCCTGATGCTGGTTCTGCTCGGTCTTGCAAGCTGGATCATCATGCGGCACGAAGATCGCCGTGACGTGGACGAAGACCTGGAAGAAGGCGCCCCCTCCGCCCTGCAGGAGCGGGTCCACCGAAGAACGGTCATGCCCGAAACCGTGCCCGAATGGGAGCCCGCGGACTATACCGATATGTCGCAGCCGGGCCTGGATCCCGCAAAGATTGCCCAGGCCATGGGGGAACTGCGCATGGCCGGCCAGTACGTACATGCCGGGGAATTCGAGAAGGCGCAGGTACGCGCGCAAAAGGCACTGGGCATCTGGCCCGACATGGCCGGAGCCCTGCGCGTTCTGGCTTTTGCCTATACCCAGCAGGGCAAGGTGGACCAGGCGATTCGCGCACTGGAACGGGCCAAACAGCTCGAACCGTTCAATGCCATCAATTATTCCATGCTGGCTGCCTGCCACATGCACAAGGGCCGGATGACGACGGCCGAGGACATGTTCCGGACGGCCCTGGATATCCAACCCGATTATCCGGTTGCCCGCCTGAACCTGGGAATGCTGTACCTGGCAACAGGCCGCTACGAACAGGCCGCCGAATATCTCGAGGACTCCATCGAGCATTTCCCGCATCTGCACAAGATCCGCAACAACCTGGCCGTGGCGCTTCTGCGCATAGGCGCACTCCAGGACGCGCGCGAACATCTGCACCTGTTGATCCATACCGATCCCCACACCCCGGCCTGGTATTTCAACATGGCCATTACGTACACGGAAGAAAGGGACTTCGAAGAGGCCATGGAGTGGATCCGCCTGGGAGCGAATTACTGCTCGCCCATCACCTTCCAACGATTCATTTCAGATCCCGACTTCCATGAGTTGAGACAACTGAACCTGTTCCGGGAACTCATCCAAGGCCTGTATCCCGGCCTGCCCGTCCTGCCGGAAGGGTGAAGGCGGTGGGCAGTGGGCAGTATTCCGCGTCGCCGCGTAGCGGCAAGCGGCCACTTGGCGGCGGAGCCGCCGACGTGGCAGTATTCAGTATTCAGTGGGCAGTGTTCAGTAGGGTTTTTTTCCTTGTTCCAGGGCTAGTCGTACGGCTTCTTCCGGGGTATCGACCGCATGAATTCCGGGATCGGGCTGTCCGTCCTTGACCGCGCTCCAGGTGTTGAGTCCGATCACGGGTACGCCCAATCGTAGCGCGAAGGCCACTTCCGAAAGCGTTCCATAACCGCCCCGAATGGCGATGACGGCATCGCACGCGCGTACCACCAGTACATTCCGGACGGGACCCAATCCCGTCGGCAATGGAATATCGATGAAGGCATTCGCGCTTTGCGCCTCTTCGCCCGGCAGGAGGCCGACCGTGACTCCGTCCCGGCTCTTCGCACCCTCCGCCGCAGCCTCCATCATACCGCCCAACCCGCCGCAAACCAGCACCGCGCCGGCCTCGGCCAGGCCCGCCCCCACGGCATATCCCAGCTCGTATTCTTCCCGCGTACAGGTGTTCGGGCCCAGCACGCCGATGTGGAGTCGCTGTTTCATGACACGCTCCACAGCGTGAGAAAACGGAGGAACAATGGCAAGACAAAGATACGGCCGGGACAGAAGCGCCCCGCCCGCGCGTTTCCCGAAACCTCTTGAATCCGCCAGAACATGCCCTATCCTGTTTTTCGACGGGCGGGCCGTCCGCCCTCCAACCGCGTACAAACAAGGAAGGAATTGATGATGAATAACCGCCTGCCGTTGATCGTACTCACCGGCCTGGCCCTGTCGGCCCCGCCGTTCATCCCCGCATCGCCGGCCATGACCGGCGCCGAATTGCTGGACACCATGCGCGACGCGTACGAGGAACAACATGAATCGATCGAGGATTACACCCTCGTTACCGACATGTACACGACCTACTACCGGAAGAAGATCGTGGACGGACGCACCACGTTCGAGACCCGGACCGAAGTGCACGGACCGCGGGAATGGAAGGAAGCGGGTGACGCGGTACACGTGGGCCACAGCGATCTATTCGATCCGGAAATCTATGACGAACTGCGCCGGGCCGCCCGCTACGGCGGAACGGAAACACGGAACGGCGATTCGATGCCGGTATTGGAAATCGATGAAATGCGCCTGCCCTCCGAGCCCGACACCGACGGGCAACGCCTGCAGAATGTGCGTATGCTGATCGAACCCGGAAAATGGGTGGCGCGAGAAATGTCCTTCGACGTGGACGTGGATGTGCGCCCCGGACAAACCGGCGCGTTCAGCCCCGAATTCCATTTCGACGATTACCGGAACGTGGAAGGCATGTGGATCCCCTATCGCACCACGTTGATTATCGAAATCGGCGATGACCTGATCGGCCCCGAGGAACGGGAACAGGCGCGGCAACAACTCGCGCAAATGGAACGACAGCTCGAGCAAATGCCCGAAGAACAACGGGCCATGATGGAACAAATGATGGGCGGCCGGATCGATCAGATCCGAGGGATGCTGGAAGGCGAACGCATGGAATGGGTCATCAACGTCCGGGAGGTGAAGGTCAATACCGGCCTGTCCGACGACCTGTTCGAATAGCCCGCACCGACGAGTCCGCGTCGGGGGATCGAGCCGGAAGGAGCGGAGGAACACAGCGCATCCGGGAGTTCCGGACCCGGTGTCTACCGGTCTTCGAGGTCCGGCATCAACCGATCCACCTGGGGAGCCAGGCCGGGATCGTATTGTACCGCCTGTTCCGCATACTGCCGGGCGAGCCGGAAACCGCCGTACCGGTAACAAAACACAGCCAGCGACAACGTGAGGTCCGCGCGCTCGTCGTCTTCCAGCCTTGCGTTGGACAGATAATAATCGGCCAGGGTCACCATCGTCCGTTCACTGATCCGGTCCCAGGGGCGCAACGCGGTGCCGTGCGCCCCGAGCGACACGCGTATCCCGTGCAAGGTGGCGCCGGCCGCATCGCCGATTTCCGGCGCAATATGGCGCCGGAACGGATTCCGTTCGATTTCGCGTATGAGGAAATTTTTGACGGCGTCCATGCGCTCATAGCTTTCCTGCAGATCATTCAGCGCCGCGCGTCCTTCCTCCGTTTCGAGTTCCGCGGCAAACCGGCGTGCCTCCAGTCCCGCCTGGCGATACTCCTTTCGCGCCAGGTGCGGCTGAAGCGTAGCGCTCCATTCCTCCACGCGTTCGAGGTCCGCCTGTATGCGCTGTTCCTCTTCCTCCCGCCGTGCCCGCTCCTCGCGTTCCTCCTGTTCGCGCACCCGTTCCTCCGCGCGCGCGATTTCGGCCTCGACCTGATCCGCGAGAAACACTTCGGCTTCTTCCCGGTATTCTTTCAGGGCGGTCAACGCCGCTCGCGGCTCGTCCTCCGCGGCCTGTTTCCGGATTTGTTCCCATTCCGTCATATGGCCGGTCCATTTCCGGGCCAGGGGTTGAAACGCGTACGGCCAGGCGGGATCGGGTGGCTCGATGCCGGCGTACGACTCCCATTCCCTCCGGGCTTCGGCCAGTTCCCCCTGCTTCAGGTGATGCACGGCAATAAAGAAACGGGTCAAATCGGCGAACCAGTCCGGCCAATGGGCGGCCTCTTCCCGCGCGCGCTCCGGACTGACCTGTCCGACGATCAGGCGGGCCAACGTCTGCGGCATGGCCCCGGGATGCGGTTCATCCTCTTCCAGTTCACGAAGCGTGGCATCCTGGATCCTGCGCAAATGACGCAACATGTCGCGTTCCCGGCCTTCCACCCATGCGGGCACCGCCTGCAACACGCCGACCCACGGCCGCTCCACTCCCCGGCGAGGCAACTGTTCGAACAAGGACTCGAGTTTCTGTTCCATGTCGCGTGAGCGCCCTTCCGCAAAAGCCGCGGCGGCCTCCACAATCGCCGTCTCCCGTTCTCCCGTGAACGGTTGCGTTTCGTACACGATCTCCGGGCGAACCTCCTCCGGCGGCGGCACCGCAACCTCTTCCGGAAGCGTCGGCGGCGGCGGGAGTTCCGGTTCCCGTAATTCGCGGCGCAACAACGCAAACAAACCCAGGGCCACCGCCAGCAAAACCAATCCGCCGATTACGATCGGCGTCCTCGACTTTTTCCGGATGGACACCGAGCCTTCGTCTTCGTTCATTTGCGCCACGCGCAGGGCCTCCCGTAAATCCGCCTGGAGGGATTTGTACGTCGGATACCGCATATTCGGTTCGGCTTCCAGCATGCGCGCAATGACATCGGCCGTTTCGGGCTGGAGCGAGGGAACCACGACGCGAAGACTGATGGCCGGATCCTTCAAGCGCGCAAGCACCACATCCTTCGCGGTGTCGCCCTCGAACGGCGGGTTCCCGCTCAGCGCGTGATACAGGGTGGCGCCCAGGCTGTAAATGTCCGCCCGGTGATCTTCCGGCTGACGGCGAACCTTTTCCGGCGCGATATAATAAGGCGTGCCCCATATCTCACCGGGATGCGCCGACTTGTCCAAAAACCGGGCCAGGCCGAAATCCACCACCTTGGCCTGATCGTTATTCCCGAACAGGATGTTTTCAGGCTTGATGTCCCCGTGAATCAACCCGATCTCGTTCGCGGCTTGCAAACCCTCGGAAACCTGGAGCCCGATTTCCAGGGCGCGCACTTCCCCGATGGCCCGGCCGCCCTTGATCATCTTGTCCAGTCGGCCGCCGCCGACCAGTTCCATCACGATATAGAGCTGGTCCCGCTGTTGTCCGCATGAATAAATCTGAACCACGTTGGGATGATTCAGCGCGGCGGCCGCGCGGGCTTCCCGGAGAAAATTTTCGGCGAAATGGGCGTCTTCGGCGAACTTCTTCTTCATGACCTTGATGGCCACAAGACGTCCCAGCGTTTCGTCATAGGCCCGGTACACCGTGCCCATGCCGCCCCGGCCGAATTCCTCCAGCAACAGGAAAGAACCCAACCGGAGAGGAACCCTTTGCTTCTCCGAACACTTCGGACACTCGACTTCCGAGAACGGCTCAAAGCCTTCCAGGTCCATGTGATGCCCGCACCGGGAACAAACGATCCGCTGCACCCGGTCCGCATCGATTGGAACTGTCATTTCGCCGGACACATCATACCTCAAAATAAGGCCGCTTCGCGCATTCGAAACACCCACCCACCGGCTCACCCGGAACGGGCCATACGAGTGCACCCACATGGATTGTAATCAAATCGCACGGAATTATCCAATCCCGAACAGAAATATTATTATCACCGGCCCTACCGGTACTATACCCCCGCCGGGCGGCAAGGAAACCGCCCCGGGCGCAAATCCCGTGATCGGGTTTGTGTTTACGCGTCCGGTGATATACGCTTTTCATGATCCATGAACAGAAATGAAGCGGTAGTCCCATGCATCCGGAATTTGTCGAAATCGGACCGATAACCATCTACTGGTACGGCATCATGTTCGCCCTGGCGTTCGTGGTGGCCGTCCTGCATTGGAATCGGCTCGCGCGGCGGGATCAACGCGCGCCGGACATCGGCGTGGACCTTGCGTTGTGGCTGCTGATCGGGGGCATCGTGGGCGCCCG
>SL_3KL_010_SEDDRAFT_10005889_pt1 | contig 10975 bp, 7 predicted proteins | sample SodLakKL_010_SED_2_FD_10381 | JGI IMG/M metagenome (IMG submission 10381)
TCGCCCTGCCCGGTCCAGCCAATGTACTCCACGCCCCCATCGGCCAGATTGACTCGCCAAAGCGCGAACACGCGAGTGTTGTCGCTGAAATCACCACGCGAATTGATACTGTAACCAAAGGGTTGCGCGCACAGCAAAGCGCTGGCCGTGAGGGTCACAGCCAGCACGACACACCGCAATGGGAGCGTGAACGCGCGCATCATTTTCCTTTTTTATAGAGACTCCGACATGCTCAATAATAGCAGAGTCTTTGCGAATATCCCATAGACCGCTGATGAACAAGCGAAAAACGACAGTCACACGAGGCTACATTAAAAAGGACTAAAATGGTCCCTTGTACAACGAGGCCCAAGGAATGCCGATGTCCCGATTCATCAACACGCCCGCCAACAGCCGCAAGGCGGTGCGCGATATTGACGCGCACCGTCAGGCACCGAAGACCGGTGTACTGCTGGTCAACCTCGGTACGCCTGACGCGCCCGACACGCCTTCTCTGCGTCGCTACCTGCGCGAGTTCCTGTCGGATCGGCGGGTCATCGAAACGCCGCGCGCTATCTGGTGGCTGATCCTCTACGGCATTATCCTGCCGTTTCGCTCCCCACGCTCGGCCAGGGCCTACCAGCGAGTCTGGACAGACCAGGGCTCACCGCTGCTGAGCATCTGTCGCACGCTGGCCGACAAGCTCGAGAAGGCACTGAGAAAAACCTCGCCGCAGATCAGCGTTCTGCTGGCCATGAACTACGGTCGCCCGTCCATCGATCAGGCCGTCGAGCGCCTGCGCAAGGAGAATATCCAGCGCCTGCTGGTCATGCCCATGTACCCGCAGTACTCGGCCACTACCACGGCATCGGTATTCGATCGTGTGACCAACTCGCTGCAGCGCCTGCGCTGGTTGCCGGAGGTACGATTCATCAACGACTACCACCACGATGAAGCCTGGCAGGAAGCCATCGCCGATTCTGTCCGTCGCTTCCAGCAAGACAAGGGCAAGCCGGAGAAGCTGGTGTTTTCCTTCCACGGCATTCCCAAACAGTACCTGCTCGACGGTGACCCGTATTACTGCCAGTGCCAGGCCAGTGCACGCCTGATCGCCGAGCGGCTGGAACTGGCCGACGACGACTGGATCTGCACCTTCCAGTCGCGCCTGGGCCGGGCCGAATGGCTCAAGCCCTACACCGACGAAACGCTCGAGCAGATGGCCCACGACGGCATCCGGAACGTTCAGGTGGTCTGCCCGGGCTTCTCGGTCGACTGCCTGGAAACCATCGACGAGATTGCTTTCGAAAACCGGGAGGAGTTCGTCGAGGCCGGCGGCGAGACGCTTGATTACATCCCGTGCCTCAATGACTCGGATGTCCACGTGAAGATCCTGGCTGGCCTCTGCCATCGTCACGGCCAGGGCTGGCCGGAGTTCACCGGCGTGCGTGCTGCCGGCGCATCGGAACTTGAGCGCCGGGTAGAACGTGCCGACCACGCCGCGCAGCGACTCGGCCTTGACTAACTCGCTAACGCGGCTGCGAATCCTCGCCACGCTGGCACTGATCGGCACACCGCTGTACCTGTTGCAGGGGAGGCGTCTCAGGTGCACCACCCCGCGACTGCCTGAAGTTTCCGGGCCGCGACACGGTCAGATCGAAGGGGAGCAACCGCCTCTGAAGCTGCTGGGCATCGGCGAATCCCCGCTGGCCGGGGTCGGGCTCGAATCCGCGGAGCAGACCGTGATCGCCCGCTTGGCCATGAAACTGGCCGACGAATCCGGCCGGGCGGCACGCTGGTCAGTCGTTGCCCGCGGCGGGGTGACGGTGGCCGACACCAATGCCAGACTGCTGCCGCAAGTCCCGGACAACGACGTGGACCTGGTCCTGATCGGCCTCGGCGTCAACGACTGCCTGCAGCTGACCGGCGTGCGTCGCTGGCAACACGGGCTTGAGAAGCTGCTCGACGGGCTGGCCGAACACTGCCGGCCGAAACTGGTTGTCCTGGCCGGCGTGCCGCCAATGCAACACTTCCCCGTTCTGCCGCGGCCGCTGGCGGGCATGCTAGGGCTGCGTGCCCGAATGCTCAATGCCGCGTCGGCCGACCTGGCATCGCCTCGAAACGATCTCGTGCATGTCCCCATGGACTTCGATGGCCGATCACCTGAGCTGTTTTGCCGTGATGGCTTCCATCCCTGTGCCCACGGTCATGCAATGTGGGCCGAGCAGCTCGCAAAGGCCATCGCACCACGGCTGTGAACGGGATGATTTCGTACGCCTGATCGAGGTCGATTCCGATCGCGTACCGGCCCGGAACCTGTCAGTCTTCTGCTATGGTTTCGCCAGCAACCCACCGACCTGCCAGAGCATGACCAGCGTCAGCGCCGCCCAACCCGTGAAAAATGCCGAACAACTGCTCAAGAGCGTGTTCGGCTACGAGCGTTTTCGCGGCCGGCAGCAGGACATCATCGAAACCGTCGCCGGTGGCGCCAATGCCCTGGTGCTGATGCCGACTGGCGGCGGCAAATCGCTCTGCTACCAGATCCCGGCACTGATGCGCCAGGGCACGGCGGTCGTGGTCTCGCCGCTGATCGCGCTGATGCGCGACCAGGTCGAGGCACTGACCCACAACGGCGTGGCCGCCGCGGTGCTCAACTCCAGCCTGGATGCAGAGACGCGACGGCGCACCGAGCAACGCCTGCTCGCCGGTGAACTCGACCTGGTTTACGTGGCCCCCGAGCGCCTGCTGCGCCCGTCCATGCTGTCGCTGCTCGAGCGTATCGACCTGTCCCTGTTCGCCATCGACGAGGCCCATTGTGTTTCGCAGTGGGGGCACGACTTCCGCCCCGAGTACCTGCAACTCGACGTCATCGCCCAACGCTTCCCATCGGTGCCCCGCATCGCCCTGACCGCCACCGCCGACGAGCGCACCCGTGGCGAGATTGCCCAGCGCCTGTTGCCCGACGGCGGCGAAACCTTCATCGACAGTTTCGACCGCCCCAACATCCGCTACACCGTCGGCATCAAGCAGAACGCGAAGCGTCAACTGCTGGCCTTCATTCGCTCGCGCCACGCCGGTCACTCCGGCATCGTCTACTGCTTTTCGAGAAAGCGCGCCGAGGACACCGCGCGTTTTCTCGCCGACCAGGGCTTCGACGCCCTGCCCTACCACGCCGGACTGGATGCCGGCACCCGCCAGACCCATCAGGACCGCTTCATCAACGAGGACGGCCTGATCATCTGCGCCACCATTGCCTTCGGCATGGGCATCGACAAACCGGACGTTCGTTTCGTCGCCCATCTCGACCTGCCCAAGAGCATCGAGGCCTACTACCAGGAAACCGGGCGCGCCGGTCGCGACGGCCTGCCGGCCGATGCCTGGATGGTCTACGGCCTGGCCGACGTGGTCCAGATCCGCCAGTTGCTCACCCAGTCCAGCGCACCGGAAGCCCAGCAAAAGCTTGAGCGAGAACGGCTCGAGGCATTGCTGGCCTACTGCGAACATGCCGGCTGCCGGCGTCCGCCGCTGCTTGGCTACCTGGGTGAAAAACATCCAGGCGAGTGCGGCAACTGCGACAACTGCCTCAAGCCGCCGGACACCTGGGACGCCACCGAGGCCGCGCGCATGGCGCTGTCATGCGTCTACCGGACGGGTCAGCGCTTCGGCGCCACCCACATCGTGGAGGTACTGCTGGGAAAGGAATCCGATCGGATTCGCCAGCATGGTCATGACCGCGTCAGCACATTCGGTATCGGACAGGACATGGACCGCAAGACCTGGCACTCAGTACTCAGGCAACTGCTCGCCGCCGGTCACCTGCAACCCGACCCCGAAGGCCATGGCGGCCTGCGGCTGAGCGAACAGTGCCGCGAACTATTGCGAGGCGAAGTATCCATTCAAATGCGGCGCGACCCCGCTCCTGCGGCCAGACCGTCACGCATGACCGCATCAAGATCAACTGTCGAGGTCGATACCGAATCAACCGAATGGCTCGCGCTGAAAGCCTGGCGGCTGGAGACAGCGCGCAGCGAAGAGGTTCCGCCCTACGTGATCTTCCACGACGCCACCCTGGCCGCCATCCTCGACGCCCGGCCGACGACACTGGAGGAACTGGCCACGGTCAGCGGCGTCGGCGAACACAAACTGCAACGCTATGGCGAGCAGGTGCTGGGCGTTCTGCGGGAGCTGGAATGATGCCCGGCATCGCCGCTGGGCCCGCCCCGGCGCCCCGAAGGTGTCAGCTCACAGCCCGCCACAGCTGGAGCGCAGGCGCGAAAAAAATCATCAGGATGAAGATCGCCAGACCGAGGTACAACAGCGTCCGGACCGGCCGTCGTCGAATCGCCGTCCCCAACGTTTCCGCCCGGCCCTCGCGAACTGCCTGGTCGTGCTCGGCGCGGGCACGCCGGGCGCGTTCGGCCTGATATTCGTCCATCAACTCCCGTGCACGCGGATAGTCATCACGCTCCTTCAACCAGATGCCACCGGCGGTGATGCCGAGTGGGCCGGGCGGAGTCTGGTAGCATTCAATGTGGTGACGGGCCATCAACTCGAGCACTTCTCCGCTCTCGTCTTCGGGCACGTTTCTGAGGTTAAGCAACAATCGGGGCATGGACGGCATGAAAAGGGACAACCGCCGCCACTATAGCGCAGCAATTGCTGTCCGGGCGGGCCAATCAATCCTCGAACCGGTATGATTGATCGTATCGAGGGGCAATATCCACAAGCGTGGAATGCAAACAGGAGTTTTCGCCGGGGGTGAGGTAGACGGAATGAAGACAACTCTGGTCGACTCAGAAAGGGGGAAAGGTGCGCCGCATCGGTAGCCAGGCTCCGATTTCGCGCATACATGCCTGCCGCATGGTGGTCATTCTGGGCCTGTTTCTTGCAACCGTGCCAGTGATCGCTCATGCCGATGAGATTCGCCAACTCCTCGAGCGTACCGCCAGACCCGATTTCACCACCCTGACCGACGACGGCCGGGAACTCCTTGATCGACTGCTTGAACTGCATGCACATGCCTCACCACGGCAGCAGGTCCAGATCCGCCTGATCCAGGCGCGCAATGTCGCCCTGGCGGGGAACTACGAACGAGGAGTAGAAATCCTTTCGTCCCTGGTCAAGCAGGAAATGGACACCGACCAGCATCTCCAGACACTGGTGCTGCTGGCCAACCTGCTGCTGCAGATCGACCGGTATCACGAGGCATTCACCCGACTGGAGGAGGCGGTCCGCCTCGCTTCCGATGTGAATTCTCCCGCTCAGCAGGCGCGAGCCTACAGCCTGGCCGCCTACTGGTATGGCGAAGTCGGGCACAACGACCAGGCAAGGGAAATGGCTCGCCTGGCCGAGGAAAGTGTTGCCGAACTGACCGACCCATGGGTGGCATGCATTGCACTCGAAAAGCTTGTTCTGGCCTGGCGGGCGATGGATGAGCAGCAACCCGCGAGACTCGCTGCCGAGCGGGCAGTGACGGCTTGCAGGAAATCCGGGGATCCGGTCTTCATCAGCGCGGTTACCCGGCAGCTCGGACAAATCCGTTTCGGACTCGGCGAAATCGATCCGGCCGAAGCACTGCTGAACGAGGCCATCGCCGTGGCCACCGAGAACGGTTATGTAGACGGTCTCCTGCAGGCGCACCTGGCCCTGGCTCGTCTACTCAAGGATCAGCAGCGCCTGACCGAAGCCGCTGAACTTCTTGATTCCAGCATCGAGGAAATGGAATCACGACAGCGATGGCGACACCTCACGGATGCACGGCGATTGCTCGGCGTGATCGCCCACCAGAAGGGTGACCTGGAGGGGGCACACCAGCATTTCAGCCACTATCTCGACGCCCACGAGCGGTACCTTGCGACGCTACGGTCACGAGCCACGGCGTTTCACGAGGTCCAGTTCGGGACCAGGGCACGGGAACAGGAGCTTGAATTACTTCGCGAGCAGGCACGATTCGAGGATCTGGAAGAACTGGCCCGCAAGCAGCAATGGCGCATTCAGCTGATCAGCTTCGGCCTGATATCCATTCTCGTGCTAATCCTTGCGCTACTGATCGTGCACACCATCCGGGATCGCCGCTACTTCCGTACGCTATCGAGACGGGACAGCCTCTCCGGGCTGCGCAACCATACCAGTTTCTTCGAGGCCGCCGACGAAGCGGTGAAACGCTGTCAAGACAAGCGAAAGCCGGCCACCATGGTGCTTGGCGACATCGATCACTTCAAGCAGATCAACGACACGTGCGGCCACCTGGTGGGAGACGAGAACATCCGGCGGGTTGCCTCCAGGTTGCAGGAAACATTCGGCCGGCACGGAATCACCGGACGGATCGGCGGCGAAGAGTTTGCGGTACTTCTGCCCGGCAAGGACGAACAGAGCGCACTGAAGCTGGTCGAGAGAATGCGCCAGGCTCTGAAAAAGACCCGGCACTCCGACCCGGAGCAACGGATAACGATCAGCTTCGGGATCGCACAGTTCCGGGACGAGTGGTCCATGGACGAACTGCGACAGGCGGCCGATGAAGCACTCTACGAAGCCAAGCATGCCGGCCGCGATCAGGTCGTTGTCGCTAAGGGGCCGGCATCATGACAGCCATATCGGCCGCATTCCGCTTGCCTGCGTTGATGCAACGCACGACGAGCGCGATCGGGTCCGCTTTTCGGGCCGGGCTGGTCACAACGGGCCTGCTGGCCGTGATGGTGTCGGCCGCAGCATCCGAGGAAGATGGTTTTCAGCAACAACTGGAATTGGCCATCGAACTCAATCTGACAGCCCCGTGGCAGGAATCACAGGCGATTCTTGATCGAATCGAAGCTCAGCTGGACCAGGCCACTCCGGACCAGTTTGCGACCTTCCAGCTGCTCAGGATTCGCAACCTGGCACTGGCCGGAAAGTTTGTCGAAGGACTGGAACTTACCCGAGACCTCTTGCAACAGTCTATCCCCGAGGAACACCAGCTGGCTGCGCTGGCTCGAGGCGCCAACCTCGGACTGCTGGGTCGTCGCTTCGAAGAAGCATTTCATCACCTCTACCAGGGCCTTATGCTCGAGCCCGAGGTCAATGATCCGGAGCTGACCACTTATATCTACAGCATGGCCGCCGAGGTCTTCCGGACCGTTGGCAAGGTCGATCAGGCCATCGAATACGCACAGCATTCGGTGAGCGTTGCACGCGAGCATGCGCTCGAACGTCCCGCATGCGTGGCCAAACTGCGTCTGGCGATCGCCTACCGTGCAGGCGACCATTTTTCCGAAGCCATGGAGCACTTCGACATGGCACTGTCACAGTGTCGCCAGGCAAACGATCCGATCTTCATCGCAATTGCCGAAACCGGCCGCGGCCATGTCCTGCAACGCAAGGGGCAGCTGGATGAAGCCGAACGCGTGCTGGAGCGCGCGCTGGAACAACATCGCCAGAACGGTTATCGATCCGGCGAGTTCGAAACCCTGCTGTTCCTGGCGCATCTCTACCAGAAGACTGATCGTGATCAACGTGCAGAGGCAATCCTGGCCGATCTGATCGACGAGTTCACCAATGCCGAGCGCTGGGATCTGCTGGCGACCACCCACAAGGTACTGGGAAAAATCACCAGCGGACGCGGCGACCATGCCCGGGCACTTGAACATGTTCTTGGTGAGATCAACGCAAGGGAGCGGTTTCTCGATGTCGAGCGCACCCTCAAGCTGGCCTACCTTGAGATCGAGTTCGAAACCCTCCACCGGAACCAGCAGCTGTCCTTGCTGCATCAGCAACGCCGGGTTTCCAAATTGCAGGAACAGACCCGCGTGCAGCAACGCCGACTGAATGCCATGGCCTATGCATCAGGTGGATTTCTGACCGTCATTCTCTTGCTGCTCCTGATTCGCGCCCGTCGCGAACGTCGTCATTTCCAGCGGTTGTCAGGTCTCGACAGCCTGACCGGGCTGAGCAACCACACGCGCTTTTTCGACGCAGCGCGCCAGATGGTGCAGGAAGCCGAACGCAACGGGCTTGGGCTGGTAATGGCCATCGGCGATATCGATCACTTTAAGCAAGTCAATGACACTCATGGTCACCTGGCCGGTGACGAAGCGCTGCGAAAGGTTGGCCGGGCCCTGAGCGATCTGTTCACGGAAAGTGCGCAGGTTGGCCGTATCGGTGGAGAGGAGTTCGCCCTGTGCCTTTCAGGCAAGAGCATCGACGAGACCAACCGGTTGCTCGAGGAGCTGCGCGGCAAGCTCAGGCAGATCGATTACGGCGGTGAAGGCCGCCCGCTGACCATCAGCTTCGGACTTGCGCGACTGCAGCCCGATGAGTCGCTGGGAAGGTTGCGTCAACGCGCCGACGAGGCCTTGTACCAGGCCAAGAGCGCCGGTCGCGACATCGTTATCGTTGCCGCGCCGGATCAGTGACCCTGCCCGAAAGGGGATTGAACCGCACTGGTGATTGTGGCGACCCGAAGTTGGCACGCATTCCCGGCATCCCGAAGCGAATCCGTCAGCCCGGACCCGAGGGTCCGGGCTGAGTCGCATTCAGAAGCTGAACTTCGCGCCCACCCAACCGGTGCGCGGCATGCCCGGCCTGGCACCGGACGGCCGCCATGCAGTGAGATAGGTCTCGTCGGTCAGGTTCTCGACACTGGCAAACAGAGCCGCGTTGGCGTGCACCTGATACTCGGCCGAAAGATCGAACAGCAGGCGGCTGTCAAGCCGCTCATCGGCCGGAATCGGCCCCGAGCCGGCCACTGCACGGGTCGTACCCACATAGTTGGCGTTGAGATTCAGGCCGAACCGCTCCCACGCCAGGCCAATCGCCGCATTGAGCTGGTGCTCCGGGATCTGCGGCAATTCGTCACCGCGAACCACTTCGCCCCACTCACCAAAACCGCTCTGGAAGCTGGACTTGAATTCACTGGTCGTCCAGGTGTAGGCCAACCGGAAAGGAATGCCCACCGCCAGCCCTTGCGCGAGCCCGAGGTCATGAGCGAACTCGGCCTCAAGACCGGTCACGTCAACACGCCCACCATCGAACTCCTCGCCGATGTCGCAACCACCACCGCTGATGGCCGTGCACACGCCGACCAGGTTGTCATATCGGGTATGGAAGCCAATCAGTGCCGCCTCGATGCCGTTGCTGCGGTAGCGCATACCGGCCTCGTAGTTCCAGCTCTTTTCTTCGACGGTGCCCACACCGGTTGGAGCGAAGCCACGATTGACACCGGCCAGCAGTGTCACTTCAGGATTGAGCTGGTAGGTAGTGCCGAAGCCGGGCAAGACCACGCGGGTGGAGTCGCTGCGCCGGCGACGCTCGCTTTCCCGGCTGGGCTGGTCGCCCTCGAAGAAGTCGATCCGGGTCAAGTCGATGTCCTCGAAACGCAACCCCGGGGTAAACGTCCAGCTACCGTGCCGAATGGTGTCCTGCGCCCACAGGGCAATTGCCTCGGCTTCGGTCACCCGGTTGGTGGTGCTACCGGGCACGCCGGTCTCGGCGCCGGCCTCGGCACCCTGCTCCTGGCCGGGACGAACCAGCACCAGGCTGCCGTCGATCATGCGGAAGGAATCCTGCCATTGCAGGCGGTCTTCCTCGTCGCGGTGGAAGCGCGCTCCGATTTCCAGTTCGTGCGCCATGCCAGCCGTGTCGAACTGCCAGTTGAGCTTTGACTGGATGCCGCGCGAGAAATACTCGCGGTTGTTGGCCCGCACGTTGCCGAGCAGATCAGCATCGGGGGCGCCGCGAATCCAGCCCAGCGCCGCTGCATACTGATCGGGATCACCCAGAATGGAGGAGATTCCCACGTACCCGCCGCCAGCTGCGTTCTGGACTTCGTGCAGCTTGTACCAGTTGCGCGAGAACTCATGATTGTAAAGCGTTGTGGTCAGGTCGACACCGTTGCCAAGCATGATGAAATGGCGAAGTTGCGCGAGCTCATGATCGGTATTGATCTGGTCCAGCGCCGAACCCCGGTAGCGGCGGAAAGGTGCCGCGTCGAAATCCTCGCGGGTCAGGCCCAGGTAGGTTTCGTCGGCGGTGCGCTCGTCCCTGGCCAGCTTCAACTCGACAAGCTGGTAGGGCCCGGGGCCATTGGAGTTCCAGCGCAGCTTGGCGAGATAGTTATCGGCCTCGAAACCGGTAGACGACACAGGCGTATTCGGGCCGGGATCGGACGGCACGGTATCCAGCTGCTTGAATCCGTCGGAAGCCGCGGAGTACCCCTCGACCAACCAGCCCCACTGGTCATCGGAGCCACCCACCCAGGCATGGGCGCGACGGCTGCCATGCTCGCCGAAGAACAGGCTTGCCCGGCCACCGGTCTCGGACGGGATTCGGGTCGAAAGCAGATTCACCGCCCCGCCAGTGGTATAGGGCCCGTACTTGATCGCCGCAGACCCCTTGCGCAGCTCTACGCCGCTCATGCGGCCGGTCTGCGGAAAGTAATAGGCAGCTGGTGCGGCATAGGGCGCCGGGGCAATCAGCACACCGTCTTCCATCACGGTAATCCGGCTGTTGCGCTCCAGACGCGTTCCGCGCAGGCCGATATGCGGGAACAGGCCGAAGCCGTCTTCTTCGTGCACGTTCACTCCCGGCACACTGCGCAGGATGCGGTGAATATCACCGTAGCTGTGTCGCTCGAGCTCTTCCGGTCCTATGGAATGCGCGGATCCGGGGATAGCGAGCAATTGCGAGGCCGAACCGGTGATCGAAATCCGGTCAATCACCAGATCCAGGTCGAGCTCCGCGTCGGACTCGGCCAGCGTGAGCGTGGGAGCGAAAAGCGTGGCGGCGATCGCGCAAGCAAGCGACTGCCGCAACGGTTGAGCCTTTCTCATTGCATTCTTTCCTTTGTTGTATCGAGAGTCTGATGTCGGTTACGGAAACGGGCTGGAGAGTGGTGTACGTCAGACGTTATTGTAAATGCGAATCGTTATTATTTGCAAGACGAATTACGAAAAGGCGAAGGGGCGAAGGGGCGAAGGGGCGAAGGGGCGAAGGGGCGAAGGGGCGAAGGGGCGAAGGGGCGAAGGGG
>SL_3KL_010_SEDDRAFT_10005890_pt1 | contig 10975 bp, 4 predicted proteins | sample SodLakKL_010_SED_2_FD_10381 | JGI IMG/M metagenome (IMG submission 10381)
GGAGAAGATTGGTCCCCGATGGGTGAGGGATTTAACGGCGGGGTACGTGCCTTTATTCTCTATAATGATGAATTAATAGCGGGTGGCGGGTTTACCGAAAGCGGAGGGACTACGTTGAATCGCATCGCCCGCTGGAATGGAGAGGAGTGGCAGCCGATGGGTGAAGGATTTGACGGCTGGGTAGAAGCGCTGTATATTCACAACGGTGAATTGATNGCGGGNGGCGATTTTACNCATAGCGGCACGACAAGNATCAACCGCATTGCACGATGGGACGGGGAGAACTGGCAGCCGGTAGGCGAAGGACTGAACGGAAGAGTGCGAACCCTGATCGAATATAATGATGAATTGCTCGCCGCCGGCGATTTTACCACGAGCGGAGAAACATCGGTTAATCGCCTTGCCCGCTGGGACGGAGAGAAATGGCACCGGATAGGAAGCGGATTATCTGCTTCGGTCTACGATCTCGCTGTTTACGGGGAATACTTATACATCGGAGGAAGCTTTCAGACTGCCGGAGGGAAAGCATCAGCCCGTTTTGCAAGATGGCATCCGGATCCGGTTTCAGTTGACGATGGTTTTACCGCACAACCCGAAAGTTATGCACTATTCCAGAACTATCCCAATCCGTTTAATCCCACGACAATGATCGGTTACCGATTACCGGTAAGCGGTCCCGTAAGGATTACGGTTCACGATATGCTCGGCAGGGAAATCGCAATACTGACGGATGAGTATAAACCTGCGGGAATACACGAAGTTGAGTATCACGCTGCAGAATTTTCAAGCGGTGTGTACATCTATCGTCTGCAGGCGGGTGAGTATGTGGAGAGCAGGAAGCTGTTATTTGTAAAATAAAATAAAATCAACATGGTGTGTTATTCATTGTGGATGATTATTGAGTGCGTGTAGTTAATTACTTAGCGGACAATACGGTATTTTCCTATAATAGATTTTAAAAAATTTACTTGACAGACAGATAAAAATTCAGTACCATTCATTACGGCTATACATACAACATAACATAGCGAACAATTGCCATGAACGCGGCTCCTTCATATGAAGTCGTGGTAACGACTGTCGGAGAGTCGGTCAGAAATTTATCCGGAACCGATAGTAAAGATTTGGCCAAGCCCGAACACTAAGTCAACATATAGTGTTCGGGTTTTTTATTATTATATAAACATTGTTAGCTAGCATTCTATGAGGCAAAAAACGTGACTCATTATGAATACTTTAAAAATATGCTGTATTTACATTATATGTTTGATTCTTATTGTAACTGTGTGTTTTCCCGGAAAGGCGCAGGAAGCAGATACGCTGATAACTTCCCGAATCGAAGAGGTCACCGTTGATGCCGTGCGTACGCCCGACTGGAAACCGGTTATCAAAATCGATCATCGAATCATAGACAATAAAGATGGGGTATCAATTGATGAACTTGGTAACTCGCTCCCTTCCTCGAAAATACAGACCAATTCACGTGGAGAATCCTCTATTTATATAAGAGGAGCCGGAGAACGGCAAATTATGTTGTTTTTCGACGGAGTTCCACTCAATACACCCTGGGATAACAGAATAGATTTAAGTCTTATTCCATTGGAAGCCGTCGGGGAGATATCGGTCACAAGGGGGATACCCTCGGTTACCTATGGTGTGAATGCAATTTCCGGAGTTGTGAACATTACGTCCAGAACTATTGATAACTCAAGATATTCAGGCAGATTTATAAGCCGGTTTGGCGATAATAACAGCAGGTATTTTTCGGGAATGTTTTCCGGTGGGAATAATGTCCTGTCCTATCTTGTTGCCGGTTCACATAGAACTTCGGAGGGATTTACTTTACCGGGTGACTTTTCCCACCCTGATAATCCGTCCAATCAAAGAGTCAATAGCGGAAGCGATTCTTTTAATCTGTTTAGCAAAGTCAACTACCTCTATTCCCGACGTGGTTCGCTTCATATATCAACTTTGATTATAGATTCAAGAAAACAGGTTCCACCGGAGATCGATGTTGCGAATCCGCGTTACTGGCGCTATCCATTATGGCGAAGAGTCGGTCTTGCTGTCAGCGGCAAACATACATTCCGCGGAACCTCTGCATCCAAAATTGATTATTCTATATCGGGGACATTCCTCAATGCTCAAATCGATCAATATAAGGACAGTTCATTTGTTGAAATTAACGATTACGAAAATAGCAAAGATATTATTTTCAATGGCAGAGCCGTTTATTCGGGGATGATTAGCAGTACGTCTTTTTTACGATTTGTGGTTGCCGGTTTTTCGACAAGACATAACGAAGTAATTTTGAGTGAAGGAAATATCGCGAGGGTTTATAATCAGCATTGTGTCAGTTTTGGCATCGAATACGAATACTTCTGGAAAAGCATATCAACCCTGACCGGAGTAAGCTATGATCATTCTTCAATAGCAGTCGGGGACCATAATCTATTACAGAATTCAATATACGATTATAGTGCCACTGCCGGGATTATGTACTCGATAAATAATTCATATTCGATGAACGCATCGGTTGGGAGGAAAACACGATTCCCAACATTGAGGGAAAGTTTCTCGGGAGCGCTGGGAAGATTCGTTGCGAATCCGGATCTAAAACCGGAGACGGCATATTCAATGGATGCCGGATTTCAGGGTTCGCACAACCGGGGGCGTTTCGACCTGATATTTTTTCTAACCCATCTTCATGATGGAATTGTACGGGAGTCGCTTCCCGAAAAAAAGTTCAGAAGAATTAACAAAGACATTATCAGAACCTATGGCATGGAATTATCTTATCAAAATTCTATGAATGATAATATCTCGATGTTATTTCGATTTACATATCTTTCTGCACTTTCAAAGAATGAGGCGGGTGTTTTTGCGGATACTCTTGAGTATAAACCGCAAATTATGTCATCTGTATATGTATTGTATTCTTTTAGGAAAAATTTAGAATCGATGATGGAAATTAACTATACGCGAAAGGAATACGGTCTCCGGCACGGAATACCTTCTTTTGAGGAACTTCCCTCATATGTACTTATACATTTTCGACTCGGATATACAATTGGGCTTTCAAACAAAGTAAGTCTTGAGGTTTTCGGCAGGGTTAATAATATATTCGATAAACTTCATTACACGCAATGGGGTTTGCCTGAAGCCGGTAGAAGCTTCAGGGGTGGTGCTTCGGTAGAATTTTAATTGAGCCGTTTTGGATAAAATTATACGTTACGGATGGGCAAATAAGTTTTTTCAGAATAATGGACTTATATCTTAAACAGAAAAACCGATGAGAAATTATCGCTCATAACAACCATATAAAATAATCAATTTGAAAGACAGACATGCAAATTATATATAACATTTGTTTCTCGCTACTATTCATTTTTATAGTATTGTTCTTACTATCATGCACTACATCGAGAAAAAATATGGATGGAGAGGAACGATTAGATGAACATGCCGGTAATGTCATCGCAATACCACCCGGTTCAGCGAAGATCCGGGGATTGGTGTTCGATATCGAGATTAAAGACGAACAACCGGTATATCATATCAGAATTCAGGAAGTAATGGAATATGGGATGGCGACACCGGTGTTGCCGGTCGGTTCCGAGATCCAACTTTATGTTACTCCTGAACTAAAGGAAGAAGAACAAAAGAAATTATCCATAGGACAGGAAACGGTACTTCACATTCATCATACAATTGGCAGGGGAGAGGTGCAGTACTGGTCGCTTGTGAAATTTATCAATGCGCATTAATCACTAACGGAGGAATATCATGAGGACTCCTTATAAATTTATAATCGCGTCGACGATGCTTTTAACGATCGTTTTATCAGTAATCTATTTTTTAGGACATCCCGTTCAGGAAGAAGTGAAATTTGAACGGATCAGATCGTCATCATCGCCAAAGGCTGCATCGGAGATGAAGAAAGAACTCTGGGATTATTATCATAAAATGTTGAGAGATCCCGAAACCGGGCAAATTCCCTATGGAATCAGATCGAAAGAGCTTGAATTCGCTAAACGGCTTAGTGAAGAAGCTCAGCACTTTAAAAAAATTCCTGCCTCGAACATTTCCTGGCAGGAAGCCGGACCGCATGATGTTGGTGGAAGAACTCGTGGACTGGCGGTGGATGTAACCAACCCGAATGTCATTCTTGCGGGAGGGGTATCCGGCGGGATATGGAAATCTACCGACAAAGGTTCAACATGGTTGTTGAAGAGTGACATATCGACAATACTCAGTGTTACAACTATTGCCCAGGACCCAAGACCCGGGCATACGCATATATGGTATTACGGAAGCGGTGAGTTCGTAGGTAATTCGGCACGTGATAGGGGTGGGAGTGCAATGTTTTCCGGCGACGGTATTTATAAATCCACTGATAACGGAGAATCCTGGCAGGTACTCCTCTCGACGGTCACATTGGATCCCACACGATGGACTTCGGACTTTGACTATGTTTTGAATATAAAGGTAAATCCGACAAACGGCAGTGTCTTTGTTGCGACGAACGCTTCTGGTATTTTCAGATCAACCGACGGAGGCGATTCATTTACAAATGTATTAGGGGGTGTAAATCATCATATTTTTAGTGATATAGCCGTAGGTTCCGATGGTACGCTCCTTGCGGTTCTCTCTAGTCCTTTTCAAGGAGTCACGCCGACAAACCAGCCAGGTGTTTATAAGTCCACGGATAACGGTAATACCTGGACAAACATTACACCGGCGGGATATCCTTCGGTCTCGATGAGAGGTGTTCTCTGTATCGCTCCCTCTAATCCCGGGATCGGATATTTAATGCTCTTTACCGGTGAAACCGCTAACGATAGAGAAGATGTAAGATTTTACAAAATTAACATTGCAACCGGTATCAGTGATGACAGAAGCAAAAACTTACCCGACTTTACTGCATTAGGAGGAATTGCTGAAACTCAGGGATTAATCTATACACAATTTAATTATAATATGCTGATTGCCGTAAAACCGGACGATGAGAATTTCGTGTTAATCGGAGGAACCTCATTATTTCGTTCAACAGATGGTTTCGCAACGAAACCGGCAAATGCAAAAAACGATTGGATTGGCGGGTATAATGTGCAAACATTCTTTTATCCGAATATTTGGGTCGATTTTCACTCGTTTTCATTCGATCCGACCGATCCGAAAAAAGTGTGGATCGGGCATGACGGCGGTTTAAGTTATGCATCGGACATAACGAATACTTCCTTTCAAACTTTTTTCCCCTGGGAGAATAAAAACAACGGATATATTGTAACACAGTTTTACCACATGGCTATAAGCCAAACCGCCGGCGATACGAGAATTATGGGCGGGACCCAGGATAAAGGAACTCCGTTTTTTCGCTTTCATGAAGATGTGGCCGGGCAAATAGAAGATGTAAGCAGCGGTGACGGCGCGTACTCGTACTTCGGTCAGAATTTTGCGTATACCTCTTCTCAATTGGGTAGAGTATTGCGCTTTAGATATGATCAACAGAATAATCCGAGCTGGAATGCAGGCTGGGCAACGGTGACCCCTGCTGGTGCACAAAATATGCTTTTTATAAATCCCTTTGTTGTCGATCCGAATAACGAGGATGTGATGTACTATCTTGCCGGTAATGTAATCTGGAGAAATAATCAGTTGAGTTCAATTCCGGTCGGAGCGAATCCGACTTCTATCGGTTGGACGAAACTTGATAATCTCGCAGTACCTGAGGGATACGGAATGTCCACACTTTCGATATCTACCAATCCACAGCATATACTGTATTATGCTGCAAGCAGCTTTACTGATATCCCCCGAATTTATAAACTCTCCAATTCTACAACCGCAACAAGCGGTGCTGTGGAAATATCTATCCCCAACGTTCAGCAGGGTGCGTATATACACCATATCGCCATCAATCCCGATGATGCAAATGAAATTCTGGTGGTATTCTCAAATTATAATGTTGTAAGCCTGTATCATTCCGCAAACGGAGGACAATCGTATACCCTGGTGGAAGGAAATCTTGGCGGTACGCAGCAAAACCCGGGACCTTCGGTGAGAGCCGCAACTATACTCCCGTCGAGCAGCGGTACACTATATTTAGTTGCAACGAGCGTTGGCATTTTTTCCACAACACAATTAGATGGCAATAATACAGTATGGAGACAGGAAGCACTTGATGTAACGGGTAACGTTGTCGTCAGTCACATTGTCTCCAGAAAATCTGACGGGAGAATCGTTGCAGGTTCACATGGAAGAGGGGCGTTTGTCGGTACATTAGACCTAACCGGTACTGCAATAATTAGTATCGCTTCGGATGAATTAGATATCGAAGTTTATCCGGGACAGACGAAAAGTACTTCTCTTAGAATAACAAATCCGGGTACGGCGCAATTAACCTACTCTATCTCGGCGTCAGGCGGCGAATCTGCGGTTTCGAAACATTCAATTCCAGAGCTTCCCCGTTCCGACTTGCACATAAATAATAAAATGAGTCCGGAGATGGTTGCACAAACGAAAGAGCAAATTGAATTTTTACCATGTATCGAAGATTACGATAAAATATTACAACCCGCTTATCCGTTGACAGAGGAGGTGTTAATTCTTGATGACGGGAATAATCTGCCGGATGGTTTTTTGGGAACCGGCGGAGGCATGTACTTCTACTGGAGAAACGATTTTCAGTTGGATAAGGATTTCGATTTGAAGAAGATACGGTTCTATATGGCAACAGAAACAGCAACCACCAACCCTCTTGAAATTTTGGTAGCAGGATCCGACGGATCGTTTATCTTTGATACTACTCTTGTCTTCGACTTATCTTCAAATGGAAAATGGTATGAATATCAATTTCCGCATCATGTATTGAATTCTCTTAAATTTACAAACGGACAAACGTTCACGCTCATCGTCGGGTCTTTAAACCTTAACATTAATTATCCGGCCGGATATGATGTCAATGGATTAAAACCGGGTTTCAGCCATTTTGGATATTATGCATATATTTTTGGGAACTGGGTTTTTTCGGGATGGTCAAATCTTAACCTATATTTTCCGAATGGAGCGTTTCTTGTCCGGGCAGTGGGAACCTCCGGTACCGGTGTAGTAAATCAATTGCCTGTCGCTATAGCACAGGTATCGCCTAATCCCGCGGGTGTTAATGAAGCAGTTACTTTTAGGGGTGAAAATTCATACGATCCGGATGGTCAGATAACAAATTATTTATGGGAATTTGGCGACGGGCAGACAAGTAACCAGATGAACACAACCCATTCCTATCCACAATCGGGGCAATATACGTATAGATTGACCGTCACGGATAACGAAGGAGCAACCGGTCAGACTTCCGGGCAAATAAGCATTACCGACGCTCCCTCACGTTGGACAGTACATCCATCATCAGGATCAATCTCTGCAGGAGGTTTTCGTGATATAGCGATCTCATTTAACTCAGAAGGGTTGGCAGAAGGGAATTATCAGGGGCAGTTAAATATCAACAGCAATGCAGGAGACGTCATTGTACCGATAAATATTGTAGTCAGCACGGCGGTTAGTGTCGATCGCGAACCTGCAATCGTGTATTCGTACAAGCTTGAACAAAATTATCCGAATCCCTTCAATCCGACGACGACGATCAGTTGGGAATTGGCTTCGGATGGAATGGTATCATTACGGATTTTCGATATCAGCGGAAGAGAGATTGCGTCAGTCGTCGATGGATGGTTTGGAGCCGGTAAACATAACGTGTCCTTTGATGCATCGAATCTCTCAAGCGGTGTGTACATCTACCGCTTGCAGGCCGGTGAGTATGTGGAGAGCAGGAAGCTCGTTTTGATCAAATAAGGAAAATAAAGTATTCGCAATAACCCCGGATACCCACTCCGTCCGGGGTTGTTGTTTTCGGAAAAATCACCTTTGCGTTCTCTGCGTTAATATAATAACCCCTATTCTTCACCGGCGAACACCCACCCATTCAGTAAAGTCCGCATATCGACTTGCCTAAATATCCGGAAAATGGTATATAATAGATATCCTGATGGATTGCTTGCATAATCGATTAAAAGTAATCTTATAAAACAAAATGAAACGACGCTTTTTCATAGCAATAGTTGTAATGGGTTTCAGCGGGCTGGTTGCCGAGATACTCCTCTTACGGGAGCTCATGATCATCTTCTCGGGCAACGAGCTATCATCGGCATTATCCTTGCCAACTGGCTTATCCTCGAAGCGCTCGGATGTTTTTACCCCGGCAGGATGGTCGATAAAACGAAACACAAGCTCGAAGCGTTTACAATCATCACCGTTCTCTTTTCCGTTTTCTTTATTGTTTCAATTTTTCTGACTCGTATTCTGAAAAATATACTCGGTATTTCGATCGGTGAAATGGTCGGCTTCCTACCGATGTTCTACTCTTCTTTTCTGATTCTCCTGCCGGTCAGCATACTGCACGGTGCGCTGTTTACTTTCAGTGCACGGATTTTTTCACTGTTCTCCTCGCAGGATGCCTCATCGACAGGCAGAGTCTACGTTTATGAGACTATCGGGACGATTATCGGCGGCGTTGTATGTACCTTCATTTTAGTGCCGTATCTTCATTCGTTACAGGCATCCGTCGGGATCGCTCTGCTAAATTTTGTCGTATGTTTTTACCTGCTCTATCCGCACCGGAAGACCGGCCTTTATCAAAAATCAATTCTCGTAGTTCTGGTTGTGCTCATACTCTTTACCGGATATGGGCTGATCGGAGGTCAAACGGATAAACTTCACCGATATGCAATTCAACTTCAGTGGAAAGATCACAACGTCGTACATTATCAGAATTCCCATTATGGAAATATCAGTGTCGTGGAAACTCAGGGACAGTATATTTTCTTCCAGGATGGAATCCCGACCATTTTGATCCCGGTCCCGGATATGATATTCGTCGAAGAGTTTGTTCATCTGCCGCTGCTCGCTCATCCGCGTCCTGAAAAAATCCTCATCCTCAGAGGCGGGGCAGGAGGCGTCATAAACGAAATATTGCAACATCCGTCGATAGAGAGAATTGTCTATGCAGAGCTGGATCCGCTGCTACTCGAATTGATAAGGAAATTCCCGACACCGCTGACTGAATCGGAATTGAATGACGACAGAGTACATGTACAATACATCGACGGCCGTTTGCTGCTCAAAACTACCCCGGCCACATACGACCTGATTTTTATCGGCGTTATGGAACCGTCCAATTTACAGGCAAACAGGTTTTTTACAAGAGAATTTTTTTCTCTTGCAAAAGAGCGGTTGAATGAAGGCGGAATTCTTGTTCTCGGCGCGCCCGGTTCTCTTACATTTCTGAATGATGAACTGAGGGACCTCAACGGCAGCATATTTCACACTCTGGAGAGTGTTTTTTCACATATCCGTGTAATCCCGGGCGACGGCACGAATCTCTTTCTTTCGTCGGATTCCCCGGACATTGAATCAATTGACATAATGCAGATTGTAAACCGTCTGGAAGAGCGGGACATCAAAGCCGATGTGCTCGTCCCCTGGCATATCGAAAGAAAACTGCATGACGGATGGCACGGTTGGTTTATGGATTTTCTCGAAGGAAGCAGCAGTAAAATCAATTACGACTTCAAACCGTCGGCATTGTTTTATAACCTCGCTCATTGGAATGCACTTTATTCCCCGGGATTCGGCCGCCTCTTTAATCAATTTGAGAGGATAAACATTGCGCTTATTTTTATTGTAGTCGGAATTGCGCTACTTATGTATGCATTCATCCGATCGCGAAGCAAAAGATATCACCGCGCAGGCGTACCTGTTGCTATTATATCGACGGGTTTTGCCGGAATGATATTCAGTCTCATAATCATTTTTGCGTTTCAATCCGTGTACGGTTATGTTTTTTCATGGATCGGATTACTTGTCGCATCCTTTATGGCAGGTGCGGCATCCGGAGCGATGTTTATAACAAATGTTCTTGCGGGAATAAAAAATAATCTGAAATATTTCAGAAAAATCGAACTGGCGATTATCTGTTTTGCCGTCGGTTTGCCTTTTATTCTTTTTGTTGTTAATCTTTATAGTGGGAGTCCTGGTGCGTTATTGTTTTTCAGGATATTGTTTTTGATACTGTCGTTTATCAGCGGACTTTTAGTCGGCTCTCAATTCCCTCTGGCAAATAAGTTATACCTGAAAGACAGCGAAGGATTGAGCAGAACTGCCGGATTACTTTTTGCATCCGATCTGATAGGCGGATGGTTAGGGGGAATCATAGGTGCCATAGTACTGTTACCCGTTCTTGGTCTGACCGGAACGTGTATAACGGTGGCGCTGATCAAAATAGCAAGTTTCATTATCATAATTACGGAACCGGCCGGATCTTACAAGGAGGTGCAGCATGCATGAAGTATTTCTGAAAAACGTTACCCGGAGAGATTTTCTGGAAGCCACGACCCGATTTTGCTGTCACGTCGGAATCTCCTCGATAGTTCTCGGATGTCTCGGCGCGGAATCCGAAAATTATGGGAATGGATCCGATGGTGCAGATACCGCGATCGCCGATACGGTTTTTGAACCCGCATACTTAAAACTCCACAAATCGGGTGAGCTCAATGAGCGCGCGGAAAAACTCTGGGCGATGATGGAGAGCTGCCGGCTCTGTCCGATGCAGTGCGGTGTTAATCGCCTCAGAGGAAGGTCGGGGTTCTGCCGTGCTCCCGGAACAACACTCGTCGTATCGTCATTTATGCCGCATTTTGGTGAAGAGAGACCCCTTGTCGGGAGAGGCGGCTCCGGGACAATCTTTCTGTCTCACTGCAATTTGCGTTGTGTCTTTTGTCAGAATTGGGAAATCAGCCAGCTTGGCAGAGGATCCAACCGGCAGGAAAACGACCTGGCGGAGATGATGCTTCGTCTGCAAAGGATCGGTTGTCACAATATTAATCTTGTAACCCCGACGCATTACTCCGCATCCATACTCAAA
>SL_3KL_010_SEDDRAFT_10005891_pt1 | contig 10975 bp, 7 predicted proteins | sample SodLakKL_010_SED_2_FD_10381 | JGI IMG/M metagenome (IMG submission 10381)
CCGACGAGCCGAAGCTCGCCGGGGGCCGCCCGTCACGCCGTCCAGCCTGACGCGATCGCTCACGCAGGGCTTGAACAGCAGCTAGCGATCCGTTGGCCGGTCAGAGGCCACAACGGCGACCGCTTGCCCATGTCAGGCTGGGTTGGCTACTGGAACAAGACAAGGGATCACCTCCTTATTTCGGGACGACTTCGGGCGTAGCGCCAGCGGGCTCTCGGCCCGCGGTCCGATTCAAGGAGAAGCGTCCTCGCCTCGCCTCACCGGCCCAGCTCCCAGAAGGGAACGCCCTCAATCTACGGGAGGCCGGGGCCGCCCGTAAAGGGGTCACTCCAGTTCGACCGAAACTGTCCGGCTCATGCCGCCCGAAAGGCCCGCACCACGAGCCATCCGCTCACGACCAGGGCGACGGTGATCCAGAGCACTCCCCAGACCACGGTGGGAACCCCGGTAAGCTGGGCCAGCATGTAGGCGTCCGAAGGCAGGTGGGGGCGATCCAGGACGTCGGACTTGATGTCCAGGACCGCGTAGAGGCAGCTCGTCAGGCCCAGGCCGGTGAGAAGCAGCCGGTTTCCCCGATCCGCGAGGTACCGAGCGGCGAGCAGGAGGAAGGCTCCGAAGGCCACGCCGAAGAGGATGCCGAAGGCGCTCCGGACGAACAGGGTCGTGAGCACCACGACCAGCACCCCGATCGTCCCGGTGACGCGGTGGACTCGTCGTCCGGCTCGCCGCCCCATCTCCAGGATCAGGCCTCCCCAGGCCAGGCTGCCCAGGTATCCGGCCGAAAGGGTGATGAAGGCGTTGCCACCGGGGCAGTAGCAGGCCCCTCCCAGCCGCGGGTTCAGGGTGATGCGCTGAATCGACCCTCCGGTAGCCACGGCGGCGATACCGTGGCTGATCTCATGGAGAAAGACCACGAAGACCTGGATCGGGTACACCACCGGGGTATTCCAGAATATCCAGAGCGCCACGAAGTAGAGGAAGAAGCCCGTGAGGAAGAGGGCTCTCCGTCGGGTTCGGGGTCGCACGCCCAGCTCCTTCAGCCTTCGCCCGGTTGCTGGATGGGATAGGCGCGGTCCAGCGTCGGTCCCCTCCGGTCCACCTCGTCCCGGACCAGCCCCACGTTCTGTCCCGTGCGGGTCAACCCGTCCAATGCCCGCTCCCGAAGCTGGCCCAGGGGGAGATCGGGTTCGAATCGGAAGATGGCGGCCCACCCGTCCACCGTCCGTGTCCACTCCCGTTCGATCCTGGCTATGGTCGCTTCGGGGAGCTCGAGATCTCGACTACGAGCTTCCTGCAGAAGGCGCGAGGTCAGCGCCGCATCCAGGACCCCAGTGGTCAGGGTCGCCTCGTCGCCGTCCTCGATTCGCCGCACGGTGTCGGCCCTCAGTGCGGGGAGAACGTCCCGGAACTCCCCTCCGGTCAGCTCTCCCCCCTCCCACCGAGCCAGGACCACCTCGGGGGAGTCGGGCAGCTCCGGCTTCTCACCGAGCTCCAGCTGGATCGTGCCGCGCTGATCGTCCATCCACTCCTCCCATCTCGTGCGCCCACCGATCATGGCTGCGACCTCCGATACGACCCGCTCCCGGGCCTCGGCAAAGGGCACTTCCCGTCGGGCCTCGAGCTTGAGGACGTGGAACCCGTACTCCGTCTCGACGACCGGGCTCACCTCTCCCTCCTCCAGGGCCAGGGCCGCCTCCCAGAACTCGGAGACCCAGGTCCCCTCCCGCCCCGGTTCCAGGAGACCGCCTCGGGCCTCGGCTCCAGGCTCCTCCGACACCTCGCCGGCGAGCTCCGGAAAGGGCTCTCCGGCGAGGGCTCGCTCCCGGCCCTCCTCAGCCCGGGCGCGGGCGCGGTCCCGTTCCTCGTCGGGGCGCCAGCGCTCCGCCAGGATCACGAGGTGTCGAACTTCGAGCTCCCATTCGGGGCGAGCCTGGTACTGTGCCTCCAGGACCTCCTCGTCGACATCTTCCCATTCCAGGATCAACTCGTCGCGCAGCCGCTCCACGAGCGCTTCCCGCCTCCGCAGTTCCAGAAGAGGTTCGCCCAGGTGGAGGATCTCTCCGTTTCGCACGGCCAATCCCACGGCCCCGATCCGGGCGAGACGCTCCAACTGGGTCTGGGGGAGGGTTCGAACCTCCTCGGCCGTAAACTCGAGTTCGCCCACGGCAAGCCCCACCCTCTCCTCGGCGCAGCCCGCCAGGCCGAGGACGAGGGTCGTCGACAGGAACGCGGTGTGAGCCGCCCTGTGAACGCGGCGCGAGGGACGGGTGTCCGACTCCATGGATGGGGACTTGGAAGGCTCTTGAAGCATGAATCTATGGGACGCAGAAAAGATCGGATGGATGGAGGACTCGGCTCTCTTCAAGGTCGGGGCACCGGGAAATCAAGGCAACGGGAAGGACGAAGCCGGTTGGGGAAACGTCAGCGATCCGTGACCGACCGTGAAGCCTTGAACGGCGCGCCAATCAAGGAGGATCGGAGGTTCATTCTCGGCGTTTTGCCCTGGAAACGGTATGCATTAACGGCATGTTAACACCCTTACGCCTATGAATGTCCACATCAATTTCTTCACCGACGCGCGGTGGGCCGAGAACGACCCCCCTGGGAGACGAAACTCCCGATTTTTTTAGAGCCGACCGCGATGCAACCACAGTCTATTCTCACCTCTGGCATCGCCCACCGGTCGGACGTTTGGCGTCCTACCTTTCGCCTGAGACGGACTGCCGCGCGTCGGCACCCTTCCTTTCTCGTGTTCAGGACCTCTCGCGTTCAGAAGCGGACGTCGGGCCAGAGAAGCAGATTCCGAACCTGGCCGGGTCCATGGTCCTGGGCCGCCCCATGAAATCCTTCAAACTGAAGCGTCACACGCCAGCGTTGCGGTTCCGAGGTGGAAAGTCGAACCGGGGTCCGGCCCGCCTCTCGCCGATCCATATAGATGACGCCCGTGCCATCAGGGAGGAGGGCGAGAGCCACGTGGGTGGTGCGCGGCGCTTCCCCTGAATCCGAGGGGGTCCCATCCTGCTGGGCCGACGCCACGGCCTCCCGGTCCGGAGGCTGAGGTAGTTCCACTCGCAATGACGGGAACGCCGGATGGTACTCCAGCGCCGCTCGGGCCGGAGGCCAGGGGAACTCCGCCGTCGAGGCGGGGCCGGTGAGCCTGAGGCAGAGTCCCCCTCCGTCCGGAGGCTGAGAGGTACTTGTCTCATGGGCCGGGGTCAGGCAGAGGCGGAGGGTGCCCCCGAACTCCGGGCGCACGATCTCCGCCTCCAGGGTAGCCCCGGAGGAGAGATCGAAATCCTCCACGGACCTCCACACGCTCGCCGACAGAAGTGGGCCCGCTTCCGTCCCTTCACCCGTTGGGGGTGACCCGAGCCCACCGTCTCCTTCTGCGGAGGGGCCGGGGGCGGGAGAGGGAGGAGCGGCCTCCCACAGGGCCTCGTCATCAGGTGGGGATTCGGCGGAGAGTAGAACGGGAGGGCGCGAGCCCTCGCGGACCTCGACCCGCAGCGAGTCGGTGAGCCACCCATCGAAGGTGGCAAAGAGCAGGGTCTCCCCCGGCTGGTTGGCCATGACCCGGCCGGTGGGGGTCACCGAGGCCACCTGGGGGGACTGGCTGGACCACTCCACCGGAGCCCGGGAAGTCGAGCCGTCGGAGTGGACGACCCGTGCCCGCGCCCAGCTCCGTTCCCCCCATTCCAGCGTCATGGGGCCGTCCTGCTCCACGACCACGGAGGCCGGGATGGCGGGCGGATGCTCCCATTCCCAGTGCAAACCTCGGACACGGTGGGGATCGGGAACCGGGACGGTGTACGCCGCCCCGGTGAGCAGGTCCAGGAGGCGGAGGGTCAGCTCTCCTCCAGCCGCCACCATGGCGGCTCCGTACCTTCCGTTCGGGGCGCAGGTCAGCACGGATCCGGGTACCCCCTCCGAATTGAGTTCCTCGGCCTCACCGTCCGGTGTCCAGACGACGAGTCTGGACACCCCGTCGGTTTCGACAGAGAGAAAGAGCTTGGGAGGATTCGCCCCATCACACCATGCGGCCCCGTGGACCCGGTCCCAGACTCGGGTGTCGATGCGTTCTCCCCCTGGGTGGATCACATCGGCCTGGGTGCCTCCCTCGGGGTGGGAGTGGAGTTCGAGGGTGCGGGCCCCGTGTCTGGAGGTCGTCGGCAGGACGAGCCGTCCTCCGGTCCCGTGGAAGTCCGGTCCGACAGGTGAGATCGAGGAAGGCATACGAGTGCCCGAGGGCCGAAATCTCCATCCGCCGACGGGATTCGATACGGGCGACCTGGCTTCCAGGACGGAGTCGGAACCGATCAGGACCAGGAGCGGGCCCCCTCCCAGGGGGGGAGCACTGGGAAGGGGACCGTCGCGGAGCACGTATACCGCAGCTCCCACGATGAGCAGGAGGAGCGAGGCGACCACCGCTGAGCGGAAGAAGGACCAGGTGGCGCCGCCCCCGGTGGTGAGGCCGACGTGGAGCTGATACCTGCGAGCGACGGCCGCCCGGAGTTCGTCGTGGGCGAAGGCCAGCTTCTCCCCTGATTCCCACTGGACGATCCGGCGCTGGAGCAGCTCGCTTACCCCATCGGTCAGGTCCCCCTGGCTCAGCCCTGTGCGGCTCGCGATGACCCGGGGAGCCACGGAGTGGCGGGTTCGGGCGAGATGGGCCGCCACCAGCGACCCCTGCTGGGAGAGCTGATCCAGCTGGCGATCTATGATCTCGCGCAGGCTGTCCGGGAGGGGGAGTTCTCCCTGGATCTTCTCGGGGTGCAACCGCCAGTGCTCCTCCTCCTCCGTTACGATCCCCTGATCCCGGAGCACCTTGAGGAGCTCCATCACAAAGAGGGGGTTGCCTCGGCTGGACCGGATGATCCGATCGATGATCCGCTTCAGTTCCCGCTCCTCGGGGGCCCGGAGACTTCGGAGAAGGAGCGTCCGGGTCTCTTCGGTGGAGAGGGCCTCCAGGTCCACCCGGACCGAACCTTCGCCGCGCGCCAGGATGTTGAGGGTCTTGCCGATCCGCGGAGAGACCTCACGTCCTCCGGTCCGGCTGGTAATCAGAAAGAGGACCGGCGTTTGATCCATCCGGCTCGCCGCTCGGGTCAACACCGCCCGGCTCTCCCCGTCGGCCCACTGGAGGTCGTCCACGATGAGGACGAGGGCCGCATCCTCGGACACCGCCGAGATGAGGTCCTGGAGTGCGTCGGAGAGGGCGGCCGAAGGTCGGGTGCGCGGGAAGGTGAGGGTGAGACCGTCGGGAGGGACGCCTCCCGCATCTCCGCGCGGGAGCGAAGGCAGGAGGGTCCGCAGCACCTCCTGGGATCCCGCGCTGATCCCCGCCGCTCCCGAGAGGGCCAGGAGCCGCCGAACGATCTCACCCAGAAGGGCCCACTCGATGGGACGCTCGGAATCGTCCGCCTTCACCTGGACCACCCGAGCCCCCTCTCCTCGAGCCAGGAGCGCGACCTCCTCGGCAAGACGGGTCTTTCCGATGCCTGCTTCGCCCAGGATCAGGCCCAGACCGGCCTCGCCCTCTCGCACCAGATTCCAGCGTCGTACCAGGCTGGCGAACTCGTGGGCACGACCCGTGAACTGAAGGCGGAGGGTCCCGCCCCCGGCGGAAGGAAGAATCTGGGAGCCGCGCTGGAGCTGATCCACCCGGTCGCGGAGCGCGTTGAGGTCTTCCTGGGCCGCCGGGTCGTCGAACTGTCGACGGGCTTCCGCAAGGACATCGCGAGCCTTCTCGAAGGCCCGCGTCTCAAGGTGGGCTTCCGCCAGGTCCAGATGGTGCTGGAGGCGGGAGGGTTGGACCCCGAGAGCCCGTTCGAGCCAGAGAGCCGCCTCAGGGCCCGGGCTGATCTCCCTTTCCCGATTTCCACGATCGGCCAGAGCACTTCCCAGCTGCCGCTCCAGCTCCCGCCGAAGCTCGTCGGCCCACCGCTCCCAGGCCGGAGCGTCGGGAATCCGGAGGTCTTCGAAGAGCGGGCCCTCGGAGCACTCGTAGGCCTGCTGCAGCCGCCCGGCCCGGAGGTGGTCCCGCAATTCCTCGACATCGGTGGTCACCAGCTCCCGAGCCAGGACGACCGGATCATCTTCCTGGAAGACCTCCTCACCCAGAGCGTTCCGGAGCTGCCAGAGCGCCTGCCGGAGCGACCCCCGGGCACGAGTGCGCGACGAGTCCGGCCAGAGGAGGCGGGCCAGTTGGTTCCGCGAGGGGGGATCGGTTGCCACGGCCAGGTAGGCCAGGAGCGCCAGGGGCTTGCCCCGGGAGATCTCCACCGGCTCGCCTTCGGCCGTCAGCACCCGGCAGGGGCCGAGGAGCTTGAGCCGATACGGAAAGCTGGACATCCAGACCGGGGAGCCGGGGGAACGCTATTGGGGTCTGCCGCAGGGAGTCACTGATGAATCCATGAAACCAGACCACCCGTTGACCGCTGAGAATGGCCTTTCCCTTCCCTCTCCGTCAAATGCGACCCATGTCCGTTCCGCTATGCCCCGGGGATGGACAGGAGGGACTCGGAGGCTCTCTCCTCCTCGTAGGCCCGGATCCGGTCCTCATGTCGGAGGGTCAGGTCGATCTCGTCCAGCCCTTCCAGCAGACACTGCCGACGGAAGGGGTCGATCTCGAAGGTGGCCTCGAATCCGTCGTCCCCCCTGATCGTCCCGGTCTCCAGGTTCACCTCGGCGGTGTAGCCCAGCCTGGACTCGGCGCGATCCATGAGGTCGCGGACCTGTTCGGCCGGGAGGGTGACCGGAAGGATTCCGTTCTGGAAGCAGTTGTTTCGGAAGATGTCGGCGAAGCTGGGGGCGATCACGGCCCGGATCCCGAAGTCGGAGAGGGCCCATGCCGCGTGCTCCCGTGATGAACCGCAGCCGAAGTTGGGGCCGCTCACCAGGATCGGAGCTCCTTCCAGGGGCGGCCGGTTGAGCACGAACTCGGGGTCGGGGGTTCCGTCCTCCCGGGTCCGGAGATCATGGAAGAGAACATCCCCGTAGCCCGTCCGTTCGATGCGCTTCAGGAACTGCTTCGGGATGATCTGGTCCGTATCCACATCCCCTCGGTCAAGGGGAGCGACCGGGCCCGTCACGCTGCGAAACGGCCTCATGACTCCTCCTCCCAGCGGCGAATGTCGACGAATCGGCCGGCCACCGCGGTTGCGGCCGCCATGGCCGGGCTCACGAGGTGGGTGCGTCCTCCCCGTCCCTGGCGCCCCTCGAAGTTTCGGTTCGAGGTGGAGGCACAGCGCTCTCCCGGCTCCAGGATGTCCGGGTTCATCCCCAGGCACATGGAGCATCCGGCCTCCCGCCATTCGAAGCCGGCCTCGAGGAAGGTGCGGTCGAGCCCTTCCGCCTCGGCGTCTCGCTTCACCCCGGTGGAGCCCGGCACCACCATGGCCCGGACCGAGGGATGGACCTTCCGTCCCCGGATCATTCGCGCGGCCTCCCGCAGGTCTTCCAGACGGGCGTTGGTGCAGGATCCGATGAAGACCCGGTCCACCTCGATCTCCTCCATAGGGGTGCGGGGCTTCAGGTCCATGTATGCCAGCGCTCGCCAGGCCGCCTCCCGCTCTCCGTGGGAGGGCAGATCATCGGGATCGGGGACCCGTCCGGTCACCGGGGCCACCATGGCCGGGGTGGTGCCCCAGGTCACCTGGGGCTCGAGCTCCTCCGCACCCAGAGAGATCTCCTGATCGAAGGTCGCACCCTCATCAGTGGTCAGGCGGGCCCAATCCCGGGTCGCCTCCTCGAAGGCCTCGCCCTCGGGCGCATGCGGTCGCCCCCGAAGATACTCGAAGGTGGTCTCGTCGGGAGAGATCATTCCGGCCCGGGCACCCGCCTCGATGGACATGTTGCACACGGTCATACGCCCTTCCATGGAGAGGGAACGCACCGCTGAGCCGGCGTACTCGATGACGTGGCCTCGGGCTCCGTCGACTCCGATCCGTCCGATGACGCCCAGGATGAGGTCCTTGGCGGTCACGCCCGGGGGCAGCTTTCCGTTCACCTCGATCCTCAGGGTTCGGGGACGATCCACCGGGATGCACTGGGTGGCCAGGACGTGCTCCACCTGGGACGTGCCGATGCCGAAGGCCAGGGCGCCGAAGGCCCCGTGGGTCGACGTGTGACTGTCGCCGCAGACGATGGTCATTCCCGGTCGGGTGAGGCCCAGCTCGGGGCCGATGACATGCACGATCCCCTGGCGGGGGCTGTCCACGTCGAAGAGAGGCACGCCGAATTCCTTCGCGTTGCGTCGAAGGGCCTCGATCTGGCGGCGGGCCACATCGTCCAGGATGGGGAGCGAGCGGGACCAGGTCGGCACATTGTGATCCACGGTGGCCACGGTGCGGTCCGGGCGACGGACTCCTCGTCCCGCCAGCCGCAGGCCTTCGAAGGCCTGCGGCGAGGTGACTTCGTGAACCAGGTGAAGGTCCACGTAGAGCAGGTCGGGGCGACCGGGCTCGCGATGGACCAGGTGACGATCCCAGACCTTCTCGAACAGGGTCCGGGGAGGTGCGGAAGGGGTGCGGTCGATCATCCTCTCGTCACCTCGCTGGTCTCGGTGGCGTTCTCCTCTGCGGGAGGGGTGTCTGGACCCGCCGCCCCGGGGGGGACGGGGGTTCGCCAGCCGTGGGGGTCCGGACGCCTTCCCTTCGCCACTCCGAGGATGGCGTCCTGGAGGCGGAGAGTGATGGGTCCGGGGCGTCCCTCCCCTATCGGGATCCGGTCCACGGACCGAACCGGGGTCACCTCGGCGGCCGTACCGGAGAAGAAGAGCTCATCGGCCGTGTACAGCGCCTCCCTCGGCACCGTCTCATGGCGCACCGGGATCCCTTCGTCCTCGGCCAGGCGGATCAGGGAGTCCCGGGTGATACCGGAAAGCATGGAACCGTCCATGCGAGGGGTGATCAGGGCTCCGTCCCGCACGAGGAAGAGGTTCTGGCCGCTCCCCTCGCTCACGAGCCCCGAGGGGGTCAGGGCGATGGCTTCGGCGTACCCGTTGGCCACCGCCTCCATCTTCATGAGCTGTGCGTTCATGTAGTGTCCACCGGCCTTGGCCTGGGTGGGGAAGGTGTTGGGCGCCGGCCGGTTCCAGGAGGAGACGCAGGCGTCCACTCCGTCCTGGAGGGCGGTCTCTCCCAGGTAGGCTCCCCAGGGCCAGCAGATGAGATAGGTCTCGAGGGGGCTCGCCTCCGGGTTCAGGCCCGCGGCCCCGACCCCCCTGAGCGCCACCGGGCGCAGGTAGCAGGCGTCCAGCTCATTTCGCGCGATCGTCTCGAGGCAGGCCGCCTCCAGCTCTTCCAGGCTCCACCCCAGCTCCATCCGGTAGATCCGAGCCGAGCCGAGGAATCGGCGCAGGTGGTCCCGAAGACGGAAGACCGCCGGGCCCTCCGGGGTGCTGTAGCAGCGGATCCCCTCGAAGATGGATGAGCCGTAGTGGACCACGTGGGACATGACGTGGATCTGGGCGTCGGCCCAGCGTATGAAGGTTCCCTCTCGCCAGATGAATGGTGCAGAGTTGAGATCAGCGCTCATCCCTCTCCTCTTGGGTGGTTGTGATGGGGGCTNGCGTTGCTGCTCGAGGCCGCTGCCCGGGCGGGACTCCGGGAATCCTGCTCGCGCAGGCGGGTGATGACCTCACCGGTAAAGGTCGCGGTATCCACGGGTGCAGGCGCCTCGGACCCTCCAGCCTCGGCGAGGTCGGGGGTCCGGATGCCCGCAGCCATCACCTCCTCCACCGCGCGCTCCACCGCCCGTGCCGCGTCGGGCCGGGCCAGACCGTGATCCAGGAGAAGGGATCCGGAGAGGATGGCGCCCACCGGGTTGGCCTTCCCCTGACCGACCAGATCCGGAGCCGAGCCGTGAACGGGTTCGAACAGGGGGGTGGGTCCGCCCAGGCTGGCCGAAGGAAGGAGTCCCAGGGTTCCGGCGATTCCCGCCATCTCGTCGCTGAGGATGTCGCCGAAGAGATTCGAGGTCAGGATGACGTCGAATCGGGTGGGATGGAGGACCAGCTCCATGGCGGCCCGGTCCACCAGCATGTGGCTCCATTCCACCTTCGGATGCTCCTGGGCCACCTCCTCCACAACGGTCCGCCAGAGACGTGAGGTTTCGAGGACGTTGGCCTTGTCCACCGACACCAGTCGCCGTCGTCGTCGGGCGGCCACCTCGAAGCCCATCGCGGCGATTCGCCGGATCTCGTCCTCCGAGTATCTCAGGGTATTGAACGCTGAGCGCGGGGGCGTCAGGGAGAGCTCCCTGGGCGTGCCGTAGTAGAGGCCTCCCCCCCAGCTCTCGAACGATCATCATGTCCGTGCCCCGGACCCGCTCCGGTCGCAGCGGTGAGGCTCCGGACGTGGCGGCGGTGACCCGGAGTGGACGGAGGTTGGCGTAGCAGCCCAGTTCCGTCCGGAGAGCGAGGAGTCCGGTTTCGGGCCGCCGCTCGGGAGGCTCCCCATCGGCGTCGGGATGACCGACCGCTCCCAGGAATACCGCGCGGGCTCCCCTGCAGGCCGCCAGCGTTTCGGGGGGAAGGGGGTCTCCGGCTTCGCCCACCGCAGCCCATCCCACCAGGTGCTCCTCCGTCTCGAGAGGGATGTCGAAGAGTTCGGCGGCCGCAGTCAGAACCTGAGCCGCCGCCCGGGTCACCTCGGGACCGATCCCATCTCCGGGGAGCAGAACCACCTTGTGCTGATTCGCCATGTCACACTCCCCAGAGGTCGCCGGCGGCCTGCAGGGCCCGAGCCTCCAAGACCCTGGCCCTGGCCGCCTTGTTCAGGGCGTGAAGGTACGCGCGGACCGCGGCATCCACCACATCGGTCGATGCGCCCCGTCCGGTGAAGGCGATCCCCCTGATCAGGGCCTGAAGGGTCACCTCTCCCACTGCATCCCGTCCCGGGGTGGCGGCTCGGATGGTCAGCTCCTCCAAGCGGATCCGTTCGTCCACGGCCTCGTCCACGGCGGCCAGCGCCGC
>SL_3KL_010_SEDDRAFT_10005892_pt1 | contig 10974 bp, 12 predicted proteins | sample SodLakKL_010_SED_2_FD_10381 | JGI IMG/M metagenome (IMG submission 10381)
TCCTATTACTCCTGTCCAGGTCCTTTGGGTCAATATGGTGACCGCCGTTACCCTGGCTCTGGCACTTGCTTTTGAGCCCCCTGAAAAAAACATTATGAAAATACCCCCGAGAAACCCAAGAGACCCGGTAGTGAGTGGTTACTTTATATGGCGAATTGTATTTGTCTCTATACTGGTCGCCGGTTTTTCAACTTTGTTGTTTTTTTACTTTAAAGACCTGTATTCTGTGGAGTTTGCAAGAACCATTGCCCTTAATTCACTGGTGGCAGGCCAGGTATTTTATTTATTCAACAGCCGGTATTTGACCCAATCCTCTCTGTCTTTTGAGGGTATTTTCGGAAACCCCAAAGTTCTGATTGCCGCTGGAGTGCTGTTGTTGCTTCAATTGAGTCTCACGTATCTGCCCTTTATGCAAACCTGGTTCGAAACACGCTCTTTATCTCTGTCGGAATGGGGGATACTCAGTATAGCCGGACTGTTGGTGTTTTTGTTGGTCGAACTGGAAAAATTTATTTACAGAAGATGGTTTTTAAGGTCCAATGACCTGTAATTACAGACAAAGTCTTATATTTAGGTTTCAAATTTCTCAGTTAAACAATTAGGTGTTTTAATTCGTTTTAAATCTTAAAATAATGAACCAAATGAATAAAAGGGATCTGGGTTTCGGACTATTGTTGTTTGCACTGATGGTGTTGTTTTTCTTTATTATGAAAGCGGCCGGTGCCTATGAAAATTTTAACCTCAGGTTCATCAATGTTCTTTTCCACCTTGGAGTGACCTGGTTGGCGATCAGAAAATTTTATCAGGACAGACCCGACAGGGAGTTCAATTATCTATCGGGACTCATGGCGGGATTCAGACCCGTATTGGTGGGTATCGTCCTCTTTGCCGGTTTCCAGATGTTCTACCTGAGTATAGATACTCATTTGATGGATATAATTAAAGAGCGCGCTCCCATGGGCGATGTCCTCACTCCTTTTACTTCATCCGTGTATTTGTTGCTGGAGGGCGTCGGTGTAGGCCTTATAGCTTCTTACCTCAGCATGCGTGTGGTTGACGATCGGGAAATTCCCGATTCAGATTACGAGGACCGCTTGTAAATTGCTAAGCCTTCTTTAAGTTTTTTGTATTAGGCTAATGAATAGTAAATGGTAATGTATCGAGTAAAAGAGGCTGAGGTGATAAGATTAAGATGCCGCCACTCTGTCACTTTTTAATGCTTCTTACCAGATTAGTGAAACACTGAAGAACTTTTTATCAATTGTTATCTACTGGCATTGCTCGTTCGGTCTTGAATAAGAACCACGGTATGCTTCACTACAGGGAAGGTGAGGAATAACGATTAACGAACACCGATTGACGATTTTAGAATGAATTCGATTGTTGATTTTACTGCATTTTATCTTCTATTATGCAGTTTCTGGCTTGGGTCTTGTTCAATTGAGAACTTCTCAAATCAGCGTTCGTTTATCCGTGTTCGTTATTCATTTTTTTATAAACCAATCGGTTGTCATTCTATAAGTTATCTACTGGCATTTCTCGTTCGGGTTTGATTAAACCGTCAAACCACCAAGCAAAAGGATCGGCATCTTTTTAAACCTGCATTCATTTATTAAATCCCAAAATCTTTGGGTTTTCAAGTTCTTATTAACTTGTCTTTACTACATCCCAATTTGCTAAAGGACTTTCCATTATCTTTCAAGTACCTAATTCGATAAGTTTTTTTGATAAAAAGACGCCAGCCTTTTCGGGGACAAACCGCATTTAAAGCCCACAAAAACGATTAGGTTGACCAATTGAACCCGCCAGTACCCGTTATTGTGGTACTTTCGCGCAGATACGAGGGCCGGTTTATCCACAATTTCGTACCGGTAATTCTTTTTTAAACGCTTGTGAAGGTCAAAATCCTCCATAATGGGCAGTGTGTCGTCATACCCACCTACGTCTTCATATACCTCCCGCTTTACAAATAAGCCCTGGTCTCCTCCCCCGGTAAAAAGGTTTTTTTTCCCTGTCCCTTTTTCATTGAGTGTCAGCAGGCTGTGCTTTTTTTCATCAAATCGGTACGAAAAATAACCAAAGTCACTCCCATTTCGAATGGTTTCAAGCATCCATCGGGGAAAATGTGGAGGCGGTGTGCAGTCTGCGTGGAGAAACAACAAGATGTCTGCCGATGACCTGGCCGCCCCGAGATTCAGTTGCACAGACCGGCCTGCCTTTTCTGATCGTATAAATACGACCTCCTTGTATGTCTTTGAAAGTTCAAAACTGCCATCGGTCGATCCACCGTCCACCACCACAACTTCAAGCGGAATGGCGCTGTCAATGGATAATAAATAGTCCAAAAGGAATGGAAGTCGTTCAACTTCATTCAGTGTTGGTATTACGATACCTATTGAACGGGGTTCCTTCATTTTCCCGGGTTTTTTTATTTAAAAAGCCTCACCAACTGTCAGGTAAAATCCACTGGTATTTTTTCCCAGTGCAAAATCCAATCGAATATTCAACATGTTTTTCTTGTCTATCTGCACTCTTACCCCCCCACCGGCCGTCCATTTGAGAGAATCTAAATAACTTGTGGAATTTTCCCCAAAGACATTGCCCAATCCTGCAAAAGCCACCAGACCGAATAGCCTGTTGATTTTATATCTGATTTCCGATTGGTATCCCAGAGAATACAAATCCCTGAATCTTCCCTCGTAATACCCTCTCATCCATTTCGGTCCACCCAATAAAGCCATTTCATAAAAGGGAGTTTCCGAAGTACTGCCCTCGAAAAATACACCGTTCACCCAAATGGTATTGCTGTTGATTCGGCTGTACTTTACTCCCTCCAGGTGAATTTTACTAAACGTATAATCACTTAGTACATGCGAATTGGCATGATCGATGGAGGCATTCAGGTAAATACCCTCGCCGGGATAAAAAATGTAATCCCTACTGTCATAGACAGCTCTAATACCCCCTCTCAAAACCCGTCCTCCGGCGTAGCCAGTAATATTTTCCCGATAAAGAACACCCTCGGAATCCAAATCACTTATATTCATCTGATCATAACCGAATCCCGCACCCAAATAGAAATTACCTCCCAACAATCGATACACATTTAACCGGAATTGGGGGAAATCCGCCCGGTAATCCTCCCTATTCTCTTTTAGCGTTTGATTCCCAAGGCCGTAGAATCGATAAAAGTACCTGTAGTATCCCATTTCCCCTTTGACCCACCATTTTTCCGTATTAGAATACAGAGAAAAAGGCAAAAAAGCAATGACTTGCTTCTCCAAACTGTAACCGAAAAGCATTTGAACCTGCGATGGCTTCATGCTTTCCTCCTGATTCTTCCACCTGAAATTTATAGCTCCGGCCAATCCAAAAGCCCAATTGGTTTCCGGTTGATAAAAGACGATGGGAAATGCGGCCCAGGTGTATTTTTTCACTGTATCCCCCTGGATTTGCTCATTGGACAATGCCGACGATGGCATCACCAGAATCAACAGCGCAAAGACAACAGGGCATAAATATCTCACTTTTTAAGGTTTTCTCGTACTGGTGGACTGCGGATGGTATTTTGACTCATCCCGGTTGTGTGTTCTTTGTAATAGTAATACTTTCAAGTATTACCAGGTTTTTTGGAGCGCCTGGTTTTTTATCCATCTACTCCACCTCCTGTTGTACGTATGTATTTCAGTAGTGGATTGGTTGTCCGGATTAACGAGGGGAAAACCCCGGTTGGCCCATTCAAATATACTTCCGTAAAGATTATACACCTTCCGGTAACCCGCTTCCTGAAGGCGTTCTCCAATTTTTTCGCTCCGGTAGCCAATTGAGCAGTAAACCACTATTGGCTGGTCGTAATTGACCCTTGCCCGGATAAACTCTATATCAAAATCCCTGTAACCGACATGGGTGGAACCCGGAATACTACTGACTTTGTACTCTTCTATTTCTCTGGTGTCTAATAGTATATAATCCTTTTTATTGTTTTTTAGTTCTTCAACGGAAATTACGGGTACAGAAAAGGACAAATAACTGTTAACTCTCTTTTCAAAGTCCGGGTTCACTGAGTAATCCTGGCCCATCACTGGAGGCTTGCCAAGGAAGAGAAACGGCAATATGGGGATAATCCAACCGATTTGATTCCAAAAATTCATCTGTTAAAATTTTTACTTAACCTATGGCTGCAGGCGCAAACAAACTCTCTCTTTGAGTTCTCTCGGTGCATATCCCATTCACTGACTGTTACCGGTCGCTTGTATCTTTTCCGGTCCGGGTCCGCATTCATCAAAAATGGAACGTCCGGGAACGCAATGTGGCAGCAATTCCGCTTTGACAAAGGATTCTATTTCTTCCTTTTGGGCTTCCGGGTACAACAAGTGAATATTTGGCCCTGCATCGAGGGTAAAAAAGAGCGAGTATCCAGTCTCCTCTCTGTAGTTGCGGATGAGGTGAATTAATCGGACAGTCTCCGGTTCAAAAAGCAAGTAAGAAGGATTGGAGGTCATCATCATCGCGTGCAACATCAGTGCCTCGCTCTCGACAATTTTTCCAAATTCCGGTACATTTCCATCGCGAAGGTGACTGAGAATGGCCTGTAAATTGCTCTCTGCCACTTCAAAACGCTTTTCTGAAAAGATGTGGTCATTCATCAGTGAATGTCCTGCACTGCTGGAAACCGATTTGGGTCGGTCACTGACGACCAGAATGGCATCTCTGAATGATTTAAAAACCGGATGGATGATATCTTCTACAGAGACTGCATGCTCATCCGTAGCTTTTTCTAAAGCGGCCGTTTTTCCCCAGAGAGCCGCAATACCGTAAACTGACCGGCAGGCACTACCGGATGCCTGTCGCGCCACATAGGAAGCCTTTTGCAGGAAATCCTGCTTTGGATCTATGCCCAAAATTTTGTTTTCTAACTCACAAAGGCAAAGTGCCAGTGCACTCATTGAAGAGGCGGAGGAAGCGATGCCCGAACTGTGGGGAAAGGAGTTGCTGCTGTAAATCTGCAATTTCCATTGGTCCAAAAAAGGAAAAATATCGGTTATTTCCTCCAGAAAGTGCCTGACTCTGTCTTCAAACGGAATATTTCTCTCTTCTTCAAAATACAATTCCAAATCAATGGATTTTTCAGAGGAATTACTCTTCGGATGAGCTTTGAGCTCCATGGTACTGTGCGCTTTATTGAGGGTGAAGCTCACCGAAGGGTTGGACGGAAACTGTCTGCCGTGTTTACCCCAGTACTTTATCAGTGCAATATTGGAAGGACTTTTCCAATTCACCGCGATTGACTGCAATTCTATAGGGTCTGATGTCTTGTTGGACTTAAATTTGGAGGAGGACATAGGCTGAAATGAAAACGTGTTAATCTGATTGAGGAAGTTTAAGTATATTACCCGCTGTACTGGTAATTTTCAAATCGTCGAGGACCAGATCCAGCAAGTCGTCATCGCCGCGAATATACCCCTCTCTCAGATCGTAACCAAACAGCGAACTCAGGGTTGTCCAATAAGTGGCTGTTAAACCATTTCTCAAATCTCGAATCAATGTGTGCATAGGGGTATCCAATTCTTTTTCAATCATTTTCGTCAGTATGTACCCCTGAGTCCTTGTCATTCCTTTTAAGGGTTCTTCAAATTCCTCGCGCAACTGCCTCTGCAGTTTCCGGATAAACCTCCTTCGCTCTCTATTGTTCATCTCATCCGTTTTCTCATCAATTTGTCGAAACATATCTATCGCTTTGTTGGCGTAGGGGTAAACGTAGGCGGCGTGACGCTTGTACCGCAAATACATGAGATATTCCTCTCTGTTGTCAAAGCTTCGCGGACTACTGATGGTCACCTGGTCGAGATTGGCCAAAAACAAGGTGTCACCGCCCTCTACAAGAACCGAATATACCTGACCCTTGTACTCAATGTATTTCTCCTCCTGTGCATGGATTGCACAGAGCGTGAAAATAAAGAAAAGACTATAAGTAACTATATATCGCATTTGATTTAAGTAACTCGGTACCCGAAAATCTATTTTTCAAGACACTCACTTTTAAAAAAACTCCACAAATTGATTGGTTCGAAGCGACATTTGTGTTCCTTCGCGTTTCATCCCCCTTCCATTTTTTCAAACCCATGTAGAAACCTACATAGGAGGAGGTATAAAAAGTAAACGAAGTAGTCAATAGATTCGTTTGTTATGAACCAATAAAAAAAATTTACTCATCTTTGAAGTATGGAAAATGCCAACAGATTGTTCCATCAACTGGTGTCAATAGTGTTTCACCCCCTGTTGATCGTTTTTTATTTGCTGTACATCATGACTTTGATCAATCCCATTGATTTTATCAGTTTTCAGGGGACTCAAAAACATATGTTGTTCTTCCAGGTTGTAGTAAGTACGCTGATACTGCCGGGAATTGCCATTGTGATGCTATACAGCCTGGGTCTCATCAGTTCTGTGGAATTGGGAGATTCCAAAGAAAGGATGTTTCCCTTTATTGCCGCCGCCATTTTTTACCTCTGGTTGCTGGCCAATCTGCTCTACAATCCCACCATACCTAAAATGTTGGTGGTCGTTGTTTTTGCAGCGATAATAGGCTTGTTTCTCTCCATGGTTGTCAACCTCTTTATTAAATTGAGTATTCACTGTCTGGGGGCAGCTTCCCTTTTGTCCTGTGTTTTGCTGATCACTTACGAGTGGTCTTTGCTTTTCGACAGGAATATTGCATTTAATGAAAACAGTATGGCAATTTTAATTGTATTGTGTATTTTAATTGCGGGTTTGGTAGGTAACTCCAGACTCCAGTTAAAAATTCATGAAATACAAGAGGTATATACAGGTTATATTGTTGGATTGTTGAGTCCTATAATAGCGTATTTAACCATTGATTTTATTTTTTATGGATAAAAAAACAGGATTGTTTTTCGGGTCTTTTAATCCCATCCACACCGGGCATTTGATCATTTCAAACTTCATGGCGACCAAAACGGATCTGGATGAAGTCTGGCTGGTCATCTCACCGCACAATCCCCTTAAAAGGAAAAGCAGTCTGGCGCCCGAGCGGGACCGACAACACCTGGTGGAAATAGCCATAAAAGACAACGACAACCTCCGGAGCAGCGACATCGAATTTTACCTGCCTCAGCCCTCTTATACGGTAGATACCCTGATTCATTTGCGGGAAAAGTTTCCGGAAAGACATTTTTGTCTCATCATGGGCGCCGATAATTTAAAATCCATTAAGAAGTGGAAAAATTTTGAAATTCTGCTGCGGGATTACGAAATATACCTCTACAACCGACCCGGATTTGAAATTGATCAGAAGATAATAGAAAATGCCAAAATACACTACTTCAACAGCCCTTCCATCAATATTTCTTCTACCTATATACGGAATTGCATCAAAGAGGGAAAATCCATCAGATACCTCGTTCCGGATGTGGTGAAAGACTACATGATCAACAATAATTTTTACAAAAAATAAAAAGGCTTAGGGGTTGACCTTTTTTAAGAATCCATCGAGGATTTCGTTGAATGATTGCGGGTGTTCCATCATCGGAGCGTGTCCGCACTTGTCTATAAAGTGGAGTTCTGAATTTTCCAGCAATTCGTGGAATTTTTCGCCAACAAATGGCGGTGTAATGTTGTCCTGTTTACCCCAAATCAAACAAGTGGGCGCTTTTATCATGTGCAGTTTATCGCCCAGATTATTGCGTACCGCTGATTTGGCAATGGCGATTACTCTGATGGCTTTGTTGCGGTTATTCACAATTTCAAAAACTTCGTCCACCAGCTCTTTGGTCGCCACTTTTGGATCGTAAAAAGTGGATTCGGTCTTTTGTTTGATAAAATCGTAATTTCCCCTTTTTGGAAAGGTAGACCCCATAGCACTTTCAAACAATCCCGAACTGCCGGTCAAAACAATAGACTGCGTCTTATCTGGCCTCTCCAGAGCGTATAGGAGCGTTATGTGCCCCCCCAGTGAATTGCCCAGTACATTCACCTTTTCATAACCCATGGTATCCACAAAAGCATCCACGTGTTTTACCAAACCCCTTAATCCCAACTTACGCAACGGCATGTCGTAAATGGGTAACATAGGTACAACTACATTGTAATCTGCACTGTATTTATTCAATATTCCCTCAAAATTACTCAATGCTCCAAATAAGCCGTGAAGCAGCATCAAGACCTTATCCCCTCCTCCTGTCTCTATGTAATTGAATTTATCAGTCTTCTTCAGTTTGTATTCCATCCTGTATCTAAATGAATATCGGCAGCAAAATTAGGTTTTTATTTACTTTTCTTAAATTACTTGCATATAAATTTACAACAATAGTTGATATTTTCAACCATATTTAGATTTCAATCCGTAAAATTTTAATTCAAGAGAACCGTCAAACCGGCTGCAAAGGATTCGTGGGTGGGTGGTATTATTGATTCTGCAGTTTATCTTTTTCCCAATTGGCGGGATTGTTTTTGATGTAATTGGAAATTCTCCAATACGATTGCCTATTGCGGATGATGTGTTCGTAATAATTGCGTTGCCATAATTTGCCGTTAAATGGTTCCCACCCAAATGATTTTACCCCGCGTATATACTTTACCGTAACAATGGATTGAAATGCCCCAATCATATCCCCAACGGTCGGGGCATCCCCTTGTGGATGCCCCTTATCAATATTCTCATCTGCAGGGGCGTTCACAAGGTCCGCCCCTACGATTTCCAAAATTCCATGAAAATGGTTGGGCATTACAATGTATTCATGTAATTTAATATTTTTAAACCGTTTGGGTAATTTCAACCATTCTCTATTTACCATGTGTCCCGGATTATTCAAAATCATTATCCCATCAATCACATCACCGAACAAACACGCCCGATCCTTGCAGCAAATCGTAATAAAATACAATCCCGGCCGGCTGTAATCGTAACCTTTTAGCCGAATACTGCGCCTGTTGTGGATAAGCGGATCGTATATCATGCGGTTGGTTTCTGTCTCTATCTGATTTTTTTTTAACTACTTTTCACTCAACTCAACCATCCGTATTTCCCCCCTTCACTGAATCAGTCCGATGATGCCCCAAATAAATTATAAAAAACAAACTCAATAACAAAATAGAGGCAATGGCCTGATGCAATACTCCCCAAAAAACAGGAATTTCTCCCCACGAATTTACCACTGTTACAATTCCGACCACCACCTGACTCAATAAAATTCCCGAAAAAATTAAAATGGCGTTCCTCAAGATCGGATCGTTGTACCTCTTGTAATAGCGATAGGATATAATTAAACCCACCACCAGCAATACATAAGCCAGTATTCTATGAAAGAACTGAACAAAGGCAGACATAAATAAACTCTCATCGTAATAGGTGAAATTGTCGGACGTCCAGTTTTCTGCCTTGAGTATTTCTGAAGGGATCATCTCTCCGTGCATATCCGGCCAGGTGGGATAAAATAGAGCCGCTTTGGTTCCGGACATCATCCCTCCCAAAAATATCTGTAGCACCAGTAAAACTAAAAATACATACCAGGGCCTTAGGCTGAAAGAAAAATGGAGTTTTCTCAATCCCATTACACCGTAACCTACCCATGCCAGGTAGGTGAATAAAGTCAAGCCGAGTAACAGATGTATGGATAGTTTATACGCATTGACCCACGGGCGATCCTGTAAACCACTGGCCACCATTATCCAACCAATAGAAGCCACCACTGCTGCCAGTCCTACGACGGCCAATAGCTTTTTTATCAATATCTTGTCCAGTTTTTTCCTCAACAGGAAATAAATAAAGGGAAGTAAAAAAACGAAAAACATCAGTCTCGCCCAAACGCGGTGAACGTACTCCCAAAAGTAAATGAACTTAAACTCAGCCATGGACATCCCTTTATTGATCTGTTGGTACTGTGGAGTATCTCTGTACAGATCAAATGCCTCCTCCCACTGCTTTTCACTCAAGGGGGGCAGGGTACCCGTCACAATCTCCCATTTGGTAATAGACAGACCACTTCCCGTCAAGCGTGTAATCCCCCCGATTACAATCTGAAAAAAAACCATAACGATACCGATCCAAATCCATATTTGAACCGATTTTGAATATTTATTCATATAATAAGATTTTTATCCATCGCTTATATTCTCAGGTAATACGAGTATATATTATAGATCTAATTTTTTTATCCACTTTTACACAATGGGTAGTATTAATTACTTTTTATAAAATCATAAAAAAATCATTAATATTAAGGGTGTGGATGTGTTATTAAGTTTATCTATATTTATTTTGATTTTACATTATACTCATTTTTACTTACTTTTTCCACATCGTAAAAGACTGTATAATAATTAAAAATGACTTTTATCCACCGGTCAGATCTAATGACATATTTAAAAAATTATTATAAATCTGTTGTGTATATGTTTGTTGAAAAAGTGAATTGGAGTTTAATTTTGGGTAAAAGTGGAAGGGTTTCAATAATCAACTTTTCGGGATGGTGATAATTCAGTTTTTTCCACCTTTTATAAAAAGTTATCCACCGGTTATTCTACCCATTCAGTTCGAAAAAATACAACCCTTTTTACCCATCAAAGTTGAGTAATTATTTTAATTTGGAGTAAATTTTTGACATATAAAATAAATATGAGAGCAGTAATTCAAAGATGTGAAAAAACCACTATTTATGCGGAGAGTGATGGTGACCTGCAGGACAGGGGGAGTATTGGAAAGGGATTGTTGGTATTGCTTGGAGTAGAAGATGGCGAGAAAGATGAAGACTTGGAGTACCTCCTACGGAAAATAGTGAATTTGCGCATTTTCAATGATGGAGAAGGAAAAATGAATTTATCCGTACAGGATATTCAGGGATCTGTTGCAGTAGTGAGCCAGTTTACACTTCACGCCAATACGAAAAAGGGGAACAGACCTTCCTTTAATCGGGCAGGAGATCCGAAAAAGGCGGAATTTTGGTACGATAAATTTGT
>SL_3KL_010_SEDDRAFT_10005893_pt1 | contig 10974 bp, 11 predicted proteins | sample SodLakKL_010_SED_2_FD_10381 | JGI IMG/M metagenome (IMG submission 10381)
ACTTGGGCTGTCCTGATCAGGCATTCACAACACACCTGGGCTTTTGTATACCTTGCAGCACCCAAAAACCAATATCAAAAATCCTTATTGTCTAATAATCAGATGCTTAAAAAATGAGCGTCAACGACGCGCATAAAACAGGTGTCGTTTAATTGATAATTTATAATTAACCATTAATAATTAACCTTTATTTTTGTGCTCAAAACCAAAAGAGACACACTATGGAAACCATTAAAACCCTTCTGGAACATAAAACGATTAGAAACTACAAGAGCGACCCAATCGCCGATGAGGTGCTGAACGAGATTCTGGAGGCGGGCTTTCGGGCGTCTACCACCGGCAACATGCAGGTGTACAGCGTTATTGTCAGCAAAGACGAGGAAAAACGTAAGGAGCTCTGCAAATTGCACTTCGGACAGAAGATGGTGGAGCAGGCACCGGTTTTGCTTACATTCTGTGCCGACTTCAACCGTTTCAACAAATGGTGCCGCCAGCGGGAGGCTGACCCGGGATATGACAACTTCCTGTCATTTTTCACCGCTGCAATAGACGCTCTGTTGGTATCCCAGAATGTGGCCGTTGCCGCCGAAGCGCACGGACTGGGAATCTGCTATCTCGGGACAACAACCTATCAAGCCGATAAGCTCGTTGATTTTTTCGATTTGCCCGAAGGTGTGGTGCCTGTTACCACCCTTGTGGTTGGCTATCCTGATGAGGATCCGGAACAGGTTGATCGCCTCCCTTCTGCGGGTGTGATCCATCAGGAAACGTACAAGGATTACAATCCGGAAGAGATCGACAAGATATACAAACATAAGGAAAGCCTGCCGGTTACTGCACAACTCATCGAAGAAAACCAGCTTGAAAACCTGGCGCAAATATTTACATATAAGCGCTATACAAAGAAAGACAACATCCATTTCAGTAAGGTGTTTCTTGATGTGCTCCAGGACCAGGGGTTCATGAACAATAAGTAAACGGCGCACCTGCATCACGCAGATACGCCGTAAGAAACTCCCTGAGATTGTTATCCAAGGATTTAAGGTTGTGCGTCAGGGAAATATAATCCCTGGGTAATCACTTACCAGTGCTTTTGGGATATTTGCATTGTATTTACTGTTGATGGCTGCGATGAATGCGTTGGCCACAATGGCATTTCCCCTGGCAGACAGGTGCACTCCGTCGAGTGAGAATGCACCACCGGTAACAAATTCGGTGTTAAACTCCAGGGCATCAAAGGCGATGCCACTTCTGGTTTCCTTTAGTATTGCATTGATATCCACATAAGCCAGGTCAAACTCAGCCGCTGCAGCGATAATTATGTCATTGTATTCGTCAATAGCATTTTCTATATTGCTTAGCTGTTCAAGTGAAAGGTAAAATGCTGCAGGCAAAGGTTCTTCGACACCATAATTTATGTTTGGGTCATTCAGTAACTCCAGGGCTGTTAACAGCACCAGTTCCCCTTCTTGAAGTTGCCTGCGATAAAATGGTGCAAGTTCCGGATCCATATCTTCCACAATAAGCGGATTTTGTCCGAGTGAGAAATTGATATGAGGTAATGGTGCGTAAGCTTCGTTGAGCTGGTCAACGATGTTCTGATCTGTCAGCACTATGGGGTTGTAGGGGATTGTGTTGAAAAATGGTATTTCTGTAATTCCCGGAATATTTCCGATTACCCCTCTGGCCTCTCCTGCAGTAAGCTGACTGAGCATAAACATGTAGGCTTGCTGAAAATCAACGGTGGGTGTAATGCCCGCTCCTTCACCTCCACCCAGCGCATATCCGAGGATGTCGTTATTGCCAATCCAAAGTGAGAAGAAAGTGGGCTCCAGGGCCAGGGCATCTTCCAGAACAGTGGCAGCCGGTTCGGATGCAAAACGGCCGAAATAGGGGTTTAATGTGGCATAACCCGGGAAAAGCAGGTGTTGTGCTTGTGCTCCGGGTACACCCATGTTGTGAAACGGGCCTTCAGTGCCGAAGATGTTTTCAAAGTTCCCCGGATCAGGATCTCCGGGCATAGGAACGGGTAATAGAGATCCTTCAACCACACCCAAAACAAGTCGCCCGCCAAGTCCCAGCTCATCCTTCATCAAAGGTTGGGTAAACTCAGCTAAACCTGCATACATAAGCTGGTTGGCCAAAATATTGCCTATAGAGTTCTCTTGTCCTGACCTGTACAATGCATTGTCTGCAAATCCGGCTGTAAGGGAGTTGCCAATGCTTACGAAAGTGGTCAGGTCCAGTTCGCCGGCGTCTGCCTGAAACTCGTCAAGCTCTGCCTCACAAGCTGAAAACAGAAAGAAGGGCAGAAACAATAAGATATATTTGATTTTTTTGAAGTTCATAGGATGTTGTTTTTTTTTGGTTATAAACTGTAACTGATTCCTAAACCGGGGATCATGATCCTTGATTTATAGGTGCCTCCAAAGTTGGCCGGAGCAAACTCCCTTTCCCCTTCAAACCCGAGGATAAAAAGCAGGCTCAGGTCGATGCTGAGGTTTTGCATCGGTAAAAATGACAACCCCCCTGTAAAGGCCAGATTGTCGAGGCTGGGTGTTTCGGGTGAGAAATAGATCTCATTGACAGGCGATGGGTCATAATAAGCGCCGGCACGAAGGTAAAACGCATCGTTCAGTCGATACTCACCACCAGCCCTAACAATCAGCGTGTTGCTGTATTCTCTCGGACTTGTGTCGTTGAGATCGGGATTCTGTTCAAATTCAAATGCCAGCGATTCGTAGGCATCCCAGAATACATAGTTCAGCGCCATGCCGATCATCAGGTCTCGCGTAACCTGGTATGACAGCCCAAAATCGAGGTTTGCTGGCAATGGCAGCATCGTTGACACCTTGCTGTCGGGGAAATTTGGTTTCAGGGAAGCCGGAACGGAGAAAATGGCATCACCGTCATCTACCTCCATGTCGATGCGTGAGCGGTAGCTGACCCCAATGTTCAGACCCATGTCGGAAGCATACAAAATGCCGGCATTGAAACCGTAGTTGGTCGTGCTGCCTTCGATGGCAACCTGTCCTTCAGCCTGGTGATCCTGGACTGGAAGCGCCCTTTTCAGGTCAACGCTTCCAATGGTGTAAATGAACCCTGCGCCCACCGAGAGGTTATCGGTAATTTTATAGGAGAGGGTCGGCTGAATGGTTAAAGCCATCAGGGATATCTCGTCTATAAGAAACCGGCCTGCCCAGCCATCTTCCCATTTCAGGCTATTGCCGTAAGGTGTGTTTACTGCAAGCCCGGCTGCCAGCCTGTCGGTGATCATCCCGGCTGCATAAAAGTAAAAGGGAGTACCCATAGAGTTGTCTGTTTGGGCGCGGTATGCCGAGGGCTCACGCATCCTGAAAGCGGTACTGGCAAAAATGCCACTGGCGCCGGCTTGTACGCTGAGCGTTTGAGGCATCAATGCCAATGCGCCAGGATTGTAGAATGATGCACTGGCATCCAAATTGAGTGAAGTGCCGATCAGGCCCATCCCAATCTGCTTCTGGCCGTGCAGGCTTACCTGGTAGCCGCCTGCCCACAGCGTTGTGCTTGTCATGATAAGTAACAAGGCAATAAAAATTGTCTTTCGCATAATTTAATGGATTTGTAAATAAACGTATGATTATTGTTTCAGTAAAAGGGACAAAGATAATAAATAAAATAAACATTAAACGAATGTTTATAGGGATTAATAATTAAAGCTACTCCCTCCAATGAATTCTCTAAGGATTGAGGTGGGGGGAATGTCAACCGGATTGATTGGGATCAGCAATGAGAGCAGCCGCTGTATCCGTTTTGCCTCTTCACAGATCAGGGCATTGTCGCTGTCAAAATCTTTCAGGATTTCCGGAGCATAATGGGCAAATACGGCAGGTTCGTATACAAGTGCTGAGTTAAACAAGGCGTGGGCACTTTCCTGGTAAGGGAAAATGCTTTTGTATTCATTCTGGATGATGTCTGGCCATCGACTGATGGTTTCCCTGTAGTCGTAACCCCTGAAGAGTTGATCACGGATCATCCGTCGCATCAGCCGGTGATCGGATGTGGACAGGGGCAAATGATCGTGGATGTTTAACGTGCTCAGGGCAGATACATAAAGTCTGAACGATTCAACATCCATGACCTCGCGCCACAATTCAGGATTCAGTCCGTGAATACCCTCAACGATGAGGTAGGTGTCATTGTCAACTACAGTTGCTAGTTTTTCGGGAGTGGCACCTTTTCCGTCAAAATGGTATTTGGGCAGGTGAACCGGTTTGCCGGCCAGAAGGTCGTTGATGTTTTTTCTGAACAACTTAAGATTGAGTGCCGTGATCAGCTCGAAGTTCTTCATCCCGGTTTGTGGATCATCTGGTATTTGGCTGTGCGGCAGGTAGAAATTGTCGAGCGACAGGGCGATCACCTTTTGCTTTAGGATTTTCAACTCGATGGCAAGTCTTTTTGCCGAGGTGGTTTTCCCCGATGATGTGGGACCGGCGAGGAATATCACCCTGGGTTTGTCAGGATGACTCAGAATGGTGTCGGCGATCTGTGAGATCCTCCTTGCTTGCCAGGCTTCCGATAGTTTAATGAACTCCGGAAGCCTGCCCTCCGTAATCACATTGTTGAGTTCTGCGAAACTGGCGATTCCCAGGTAGCGCATGGTCTCTTCCGATTCTTCAAATCCTTGGAAATACTTGCTCTGTATCGCCTTTACCGGCATTACCCGGTTAAAGAACACCGGATCTGCTATTAGAAAAAAACCCTTTCCAAAAGGCTGAATTTGAAAATGCTGCAGCCGTTCATAATCTTCAGTAAGATAATTTGGGAAAAACTCCCCATAGCCATTTAAGTGTGCCAGGGGAAATCCACCCAATTCTGCCTGAGGGGTCTTCGAACGGATCAGTTGTAGCATGTCGTTGCGGCCATATTTGTCAAAATAGGCGAGCAGTTCGGAGGTGTTGAGCTGGTCATAACGGATCTTTTCCTGATTAAAGATCATCTTATGGATGGCTTTTTCAATGGCTTGCAATTCTTCATGAGTAGCCTCATGATCCTGAAAATAGCCATATACGCCACCCGGAATGCTGTAAGCAACATAAAAGGGGTGGTCGGGGAGCACCATAGAAGCGGCCTTGTTAAAAAGCACCAGCAATGGCTCCATCAGCCGCCGGAAGGAAAGCTTTACAGCCTCCGGTTTCTGAAACCCGTTTGTATTGTATTTAATTGCTTTTTCCATTCTAAAACCCCAATCAATCAACCAATCAACCAAAAGGATGACAAAGATAATGCATTCGGAATAGCCTGAAACATCTTTTTTTGTTGTCGGCAGGTTGGCTTATTTAAATGGTTATTCATATCGTTTCGGGCATAAAATAATGGTTGAATGTCATTTTTTATTGTGAATTTCGGAAAAATCATGTAGGTTTGCTCTGGAAAAAAGTATTGATCAATCAGGAAGAAAAAAACTCAGCATGATAGACCTGACTACTAATTACATGGGGATGGAACTTCGCAGTCCGGTGATCGTCGGAAGCTCCGGCCTTACCAAAGACATTAAAAACCTGCAATTGTCGGATGAAAAGGGTGCCGGTGCCGTGGTGCTTAAATCCTTGTTTGAAGAGCAGATCAAGTTCGAGGTCCGTAAGCTATTTTCTTATGATGATGCACAAAGCGCATACACCGAAGCGGAAGATTATATCAGGAACTATGCACGCGAGCAAACCCTTGACGACTATCTGAACATCATTGTGGAGGCAAAAAAGAGCATATCGATGCCCGTCATTGCCAGTATCAACTGCACCAGTGCAGATGAATGGCCTGCTTTCGCAAAAAACATTCAGGAAGCGGGTGCAGACGCCCTCGAATTAAATGTATATGCGCTTCCTTCCAATGAGAATAAAGAGGGCGCTGCATATGAAAAGCTGTATTTTGATGTGATCGAAAATGTTAAAAAGCAGATCAGCATTCCGATTTCCCTCAAGATAGGTTCAAACTTTTCTGGTCTTGCAGAGATGATCAAGAAACTGTCGTGGAGCGGTGTGAAAGGGATTGTCATGTTTAACCGTTTCTTTAACCCCGACATCGACATAGACAGTTTCCGGATCAAACCAGCAAACCTTTATAGCGATCCATCGGAGATCACTTCTTCCCTGAGATGGATCGCCATAATGGCAGGAAAAGTCCAGACAGACCTTTGTGCATCAACCGGCGTGCACGATGGGAAAGGGGTTGTGAAACAACTGCTGGCCGGTGCTAATGCCGTACAGGTCTGTTCCACCCTTTATAAAAACGGTTTTGACCAGCTTGATCTTATCCATGACGAGATCAAAGCATGGATGGAAAAGAATCAATACAAGAAAATTACCGACTTCAGGGGTAAAATGAGCCAGAAAATGACCGAAAATCCGGCTGCATTCCTCCGCGTTCAGTTTATGAAGCACTTTGCCGGCATTGAATAATAATCATACTATTGCCCGACTGTCCAAAAGCTGCTTTAGGCTTTTTTAACAACATGGTTTTGTTCAAAACAAAACATATACATAATTTTGTGTGTTATATTTGTATGTTAAAAATTCAAATCACCACGTGTTAACCACATCAAAAACTGGATATTATGAAAAAAACTTCACAAAACAAAAGTACTGTATATTCCTTTTTTATTCTGGTTGGTTTGCTGGGACTTTCTTTTCTGGGGTATTTCCTGATCAGTGAAGCTTCTGAGCCAGCTTTAGATGCATCAGGTGAGTATGTCTCGTCTGGTCTGGTCATAAATCTTGATGCCGATGGTTTTGATGAAGCAATAAGTGAGGGTGTTGTGCTGGTTGACTTTTGGGCAACATGGTGCCCTCCCTGCAGGATTCAGAATCCTATACTGGAAGAATTGGCAGTTGCGGTTAGCGATGTGGCCACCATTACCAAACTTGACGTGGATGATCACGGAAGTGTTGCAAGCCGTTTTCAAGTAAGGAGCATTCCGACACTTATCCTTTTTAAGGATGGCCAGGTTGTTGAACGTTATACTGGTGTTCAGCAAAAGTCGACGCTTAAAGCCGCCATTCACAAACATTTATAAATCAATTATTCATTCAAATACAACATATTATTGTCATGGAAAATTTAACAAAAGAGGTATTCAAAGAGAAGGTTTTTGATTTTGAGGCAAACAAAGAGTGGAAGTTTGAAGGGGACAAGCCCTGCATCATCGACTTTTATGCTGATTGGTGTGCACCGTGCCGGGCACTGACACCGGTGATGGAAGAGCTTTCGGAAGAATACAAGGACAAGGTTGATATTTACAAAATAGATACGGAAAAGGAGCAGGAGCTTGCAGCGATGTTTGGCATCCGTAGCATTCCGAGCATTTTGTTTGTGCCGAAGGATGCACAACCCCAAATGGCAACCGGTGCGCTTCCGAAAGAAGCCCTGGTGAAAGCCATTGAAGATGTGCTGGATGTTAAGGCATAATTTAAACCAACTAATTATCAAAGAATCCATTTGCAATGAGCGAACCAGTGAAAAACAATGAACAGCGCAACGAAGGGGGAAGATCGCGGTTGTCGCCTCTGCGTTTGGCACCGCGTAAATATTTTACCGTTCTTTCCGCATTTGTGATTTTGGGAATTTTTGGGGGTTACGGTTATTATGCATTGATCGGATGCAGTACCGGTAGTTGTGCCATCACCTCGAACCCTTATATGAGTATGGTCTGGGGCGGATTGATCGGTTATCTGCTCCCCGATTTCTTTGTAAAGAAGGCCGCTGAAGAGAACTGATCTATTTCGGGGCAATTTTTAGCAAGTAAGCTCCCAGCAAGCCGAAAAGTATATTTGGAATCCATACGGCAAGCATTGGATGCAGGTTGCCATTTGTTGCAAAAGTGGTTGTTACCTGCATAAAAAGGATAAAAGCGAAACTAAGGGTGATACCGGCTCCAAGATGCAAACCAATTCCTCCGCGTACTTTCTGACTGGAAAGTGCTACTCCAATTACCGTAAGCACCAGCGTGGAAAAAGGAAAAGCAAGTCTCCGGTGTTTTTCCACTTCATAAAAACTTACGATTTCTGAACCCCTTAGCCTCTCATTGGCGATGAATTCATTAAGTTCCCTGTAATTTAATGTCTCCATGTCTTTCAGGGTTTGTGTAAAATCGTGTGGTGTGAAGGGAAGGACTGTATCCAGTTCCCTACCGAAAGTTAGTTTCTCTTCCAGTTCACGGATATGGCGCTCGTTGTAGTTTAAAATGGTCCAGTGCTCTCCTTCATTGTCATAGACAATCCTGTCGGCAAAAAGCTTATAGGTAAGTTGCCCGTTGCTGATTTCTTCCAGTGTGAAACGATAGCCTGTTAAAGTCCTTTCGCTGTATGACTCCAGGTAAATGAATATGCCAGGTCGAATCTGCATATGTATATTGCTGCCACTGATTGTTTCAGGTCTTCTTACAAATTCATATTCAAACTCCAGACGTTTTTCGTTTGCAGGAGGTATAACGACATTTGAAAGGTATATGGATACCATTGAAAGCAGTACTGCTGAAATGAGATAAGGTACCAGCAAGCGCCAAAAGCTGACTCCGGAACTCAAAATGGCAATAATCTCGGTGTTAAAAGCCATCCTGGAGGTAAAAAATACAACCGTGATGAATGTGAACAGTGGAAGGAAGAGGTTTATGAAGTAGGGTATGAAGTTGACATAATAAATCAGGATGATATCGCGCAGTGATGCCTGGTTGTCAATGAAGTTGTCGATCTTTTCTGAAAGGTCAAAAATCACAACAATGAAAATGATCAGGGTGATGGCAAAAAAGAAGGTTCCTAAAAACTTCCTGATGATATAAAAATCAAGCTTTTTTAACATGGTTTGCCTTGTCCTTTTGTTCTAACCCCCTGATCTTATCGTAATGAACGGAATAAAGATACGGTTATTTTACAATCGCTGTGTTACCTTGGGAGTCATCTCCCTTTTCCAGTTCGCAAAATTGCTTTCCTGAATCTGATGCCTGGCTTCCTTCACAAGCCATCTGTAGAAGCTCAGGTTGTGGATGGTTGCAATCATTGGTCCAAGCATCTCACCGGCCACAAATAAGTGGCGCAGGTATGCCCGGCTATACGCTGTGTCAACAAAAGCATCGCCGTGTGGGTCAATCTCATTGTAGTCCTTTTGCCATTTTTGATTGCGGATGTTGATGATCCCCTCCCTGGTAAACAGCATGCCATTTCTGGCATTCCTTGTGGGCATCACACAGTCGAACATGTCAACCCCCAACCCGATGCACTCCAGAATGTTTTCAGGGGTGCCTACACCCATCAGGTATCTGGGTTTGTCTTTCGGTAAGATGCTGCAAACCAGTTCTGTCATCTCGTACATCACCTCTTTGGGCTCTCCGACAGACAGTCCACCTATGGCATTCCCCTCCCGGCCGCAGTCGCTGATGAATTGTGCCGATTCCTGCCGCAAGTCACGGAATGTGCTTCCTTGCACAATTGGGAAAAGTGTTTGGCTGTATCCATAGTGTCCCTGGGTGGCATCAAAATGGTCGCAGCATCTTTGAAGCCATTTGTGGGTTAATTTCATCGACTTTGCCGCGTAGTTGTAATCGCAAGGATAGGGGGTGCATTCATCAAATGCCATGATTATGTCGGCACCGATGGTTCTTTGAATGTCTATCACCCCTTCCGGTGAAAAAAAGTGGCGTGAACCGTCGATATGCGATTGAAATGTCACCCCCTCGGGAGTTAGTTTGCGCCTTTCGGCAAGAGAGTAAACCTGATATCCACCGCTGTCGGTCAATACCGGCTTGTCCCACGACATGAACTTATGGATGCCACCCGCTCCGGAAATAACTTCCAGTCCGGGTCGCAAATACAGATGATAGGTATTGCCCAGGATGATATCAGGTTTTACCTGTTCCATCAAATCCTTTTTGTGAATGGCCTTCACGGTAGCTGCCGTTCCGACAGGCATGAAAATCGGAGTTTCAATAGCACCGTGGTCGGTATTTATGACACCGGCACGCGCCTGACTTTCTTGATCTGTTGATGATATCCTGAATTCCATTAAAAAATTTTTGTCAAAGATAAAACTATTCGATTGTTTTTATTGTTCGACCCCTGCTGGCATGTGCGTTGGGTAACAAATTTTGATTAATTTCGTTGCTGCATTATTCGCAAGCATTGTTTTTACTGCCTGATGATGATCGGAAAGCCCCAACATAGTAAAAAAGCACAAAGAGATCTTGAGTTGGTCAGGCAGGCTGTTGAGCTGAATAATCAGCAGGCTTTCGCCGAATTGATGCAGATTTACAAGGATACCATCTTTTTTATGCTGCTTCGAATGACCGGTAACCATGAAGATGCTGAAGACCTTACCATTGAAACGTTCGGAAAGGCTTTCACAAACATCCGTCAGTACAATGGATCCTTTGCATTCAGCACATGGTTGTTCAGAATTGCATACAATGGATCCTTTGCATTCAGCACATGGTTGTTCAGAATTGCGTCAAACAACTGCATCGATTTCATGCGTAAGAAGAAAAAGAATGTTTTGACACAGGAAGCAAATGAGGATATTGATGACCAGGATGGCAAATTCAATTTTGTAATCGACCTGATCAACCCTGAGGAAAAGTTCATTAAAAGTCAGAAAGCGGAGGTGGTCAGACAGGTTGTGGAAACCCTCAAACCCCGCTACAGGCGACTGATCCTGATGCGGTATTTTGATGAACGATCCTATGAAGAGATTGCCGAAGAACTTGATCTGCCCCTCGGTACAGTTAAAGCACAGCTTTTTCGTGCCAGGGAGTTCCTTTACAGGTCTTTGAAAAATTTGATGGAAAGGATATAGAGCTGGGAACTGGGAACTGGGAACTGAGTGTATAGGCTGGGCTTGACCAGCCTGACATGTATTTTTTTTTGAGCGTTCGTAGGGCCAGGGCTTGACCTGGCCAAAAACAAGGAAAAATGACTGCTATAAACATAGTTATTAACCCCGAAAAGTGTA
>SL_3KL_010_SEDDRAFT_10005894_pt1 | contig 10973 bp, 11 predicted proteins | sample SodLakKL_010_SED_2_FD_10381 | JGI IMG/M metagenome (IMG submission 10381)
GGCCAGTTTTCGAGGGCAGACTGCGCTGCACCCTTGCCTGTTGGACAGGCGGCCGCCGGCGGCGTGCTTCGGTTTCCTACTTCTCCTCGTCCTCACCGTTTGTATAGTCTTCCTGATTGAACAGGTCGCCAAAGACATCCCCCAGAGTCACACCCTGGTTATCCGAGTCCCCTGGCTGGTTGGAATGGGCAGAAAAATCCCGGGGGGCTGGACTGGCTTCTTTGATGCTTAAACTAATCCTCTTCCCCTGGGAATTGATTTCCAATATTTTTACTTTAACTTCTTCCCCTTCCTGGATAATCTCCGAAGGGTGCTTGACGTGAAAGTCCGCCATCTGGGAGATGTGGACCAACCCTTCCACCCCGGGCATCAGCTCCACGAAGGCGCCGAAGTTCACGATCCGGGTCACTTTTCCTTCGACGATGTCGCCCTCATGAAACGTTTCGCTGATCTGGGACCAGGGATCGGGCTGGGCCTGCCGCACGCTGAGGCTGATTCGTTCTCGTTCGGGGATGACTTCAAGGACCTTGACCTTGATCTCTTCACCCACGCTGAGCACTTCCTGGGGATGACCCACTCTCTGCCAGGATACTTCAGAAATATGGACCAGTCCATCTATGCCGCCCACATCGACAAAGGCGCCAAAATCGGTTAATCGTTTGACCACCCCGTTGATGATGGCATCTTCTTCCAGAGCGCTGATGGTTTTCTGCTTCTGTTCGTCCGCCTCTACTTCCAACAATTTTTTCCGGGAGAGGATCACTTTATCGCGCTCCCGGTTCAGTTCAATAATGTTGAAGGATAATTCCTGGCCCAAAAATGTTTGAAAATCCGGGATGTACCTGACATCAACCAGGGACCCCGGCATAAACCCTTCAATACCGCTGCCCAGGTTTACGATGATCCCGGCGGGGACCACGTCTTTGACCAGCCCTTCCATGCGCTTGCCGCTTTCCAGGGCCTCGTTCAGTTCTTTCCAGCGTCTCTCCCGCGCCAGTCGTTTCTGTGAAACAATGATCTTATCTTCCTGCTCGTTTATTTTTAGTACGAGGACGTCGACATCATCGCCCTCCGAAAATGTATCTTTCAGCGTGGCGCCGCCTTCCAGGAGAAGTTCGGCCTTGGGAAGAACAGCGTCTGACTTCCAGCCGATATCCACCAGCAGCTGGTCGTCTTCAACCAGGACCACCTTCCCCGTGACCACATCCCCCGGTCGGTATTCCTTTACGTCCTGCTGGTAGGGAAAGCTGTCTTCTGGATCCACTGCTGCTTCCTGCCCCGCTTCCCCTTCGGCAGGACCGGCTGTTTCTTCCAGACTGGCTTCTCCTGCGGAGATGCCTTCTTCTTCCTGCTCGCCGGTTTCTTCCTGCAGGCTTTCTTCCTGCAAGCTGGCCCCTTCCTGCCCAATAGTCTCTTCCTGCTCGCCGGTTTCTTCCTGCAGGCTTTCTTCCTGCAAGCTGGCCCCTTCCTGCCCAATAGTCTCTTCCTGCTCGACGGTCTCTTCCTGCTCGACGGCTTTTTCCTGGTCGCTGGACCCTTCCTGCGGGTTTTCTTCCTGCAAGCTGCTCTCCTCTTGCTTGCTTTCTTCTTCCGGGCTGCTTTCTTCCTCTGACCGAATCTCAAAATTCTCGTTTTCCATGCGATCCATAACCTCCTTTATCGTCCAATCCGGGGTAGATGCTCCTGCAGTGACCCCAACTTTTGTGATCCCTACCAACCACCGGCTGGAGATTTCCTCTGCACCCGTAATCTGGTAGGTTTTTATCATTTCACGGCAAACTCTTGCTAATTTCTCTGTGTTGGAACTTTTCCGGTCCCCCACAACCAGCATTAAGTCTACCGCTGAAGCCAGTTTTGCCGCTGCATTTTGTCGCAAAACCGTAGCTTTGCAAATGGTCTTGTAGGTATCCAGCTCGGTATAGATGCTCTTGAGCATGGCCGCCACGTTTAAGAACTCTTTTTCTCTTTGCGTGGTTTGCGAAATCAGGACAGCCTTTCCCGGGATGGACAGCTGGTGGATGCTTTCATCCTCCCCGGGTGCGATCACCATGGCCCCTTCACCGGCCCAGCCTAAAAGAGCCTGGACCTCGGGGTGTTCGCGGTTCCCGTAGATGAGAATCTTGTACCCCTTGATCGAAAAATTATGGGCAATCTTCTGCAGGCGCTTGACATAGGGACACGTGGCGTCGATGACTTCGATATTTTTTTCCCTGGACAAACGTTCCAGGATCTCCGGGGTCGCGCCATGCGTGCGGATGATAACCGTCCCGCTTTTGATTTCATCGAGCTTCGAAAATACTTTTACACCTTTTTGCGCCAAAAAATTTGCAACCTTTTCATTGTGCACCAGGGGGCCGAATGTACTGACATCTTTCCCCATTTCCACGTGGTGCAGGGTCAATTCCAGCGCGTTTTTTACCCCGTCACAGAAACCGGCATGCTCTGCAAGGTAAACCTGAATGGAAACGTACCCCCTCAAGGAGTCAAAGAGACCCACTGCTTTCTTATTTCTTCCATAATCTGCGCGGAGATTTCTTCCAGCGAACCTTTTCCGCTTCCCTGGAAGACGACTGGTGCGCCGATGGCGACCCGGATGCGCTTGAACGGTCCGGGAGGCCACTTGATCGCCACCGGCACCACGGGTTTTTGACTTTTCATGGCGATGAGGGCGGCGCCCTGCAAGGGCTTGCCCAGCTCCCCGGTTTTTATCCTCGTGCCTTCCGGGAATAAACCGACAACCCCGCCTTCCTCTAAGATCCGCAGTGCCTGGCGTATGGCCTTGCGGTCGGCCGTACTCCGCCTGACCGGAAAGGCTCCCATTTTCTTGATGATCCATCCCAAAAACCGGATGTGAAACAATTCTTCCTTTGCCATGAAATGGACTTTATTTTTCGCTGGAATGATACAGCCTGCCAGGGGAGGATCAAACCAGCTCGTGTGGTTGGCGCAAATGATAAACGGCCCCCGGGGAGGGAGATGATTTTTTCCGGAAATGCTGTACCCGAATAAAGTCCTGAAGAGGAGATTAAAAAATGCGTGAAAAAACCGGTAAATCATCGCTAACGAACCTCGCCGGAACAACCCTTTTTCTGCAAGTCGCGGGTGGCAGACCGAATCATCTCGAGGAGTTTTTGCACAACCTCCTCAAAGCTAAACGCAGTAGTATCGATCACACAGGCATCCGGTGCCGCCCGCAAAGGATCGTCTTCTCGCTCCTGGTCGATACGGTCACGCATGGCGATCTCTTCCAGGAGTTCTTCAAACGGGACTTCCACGTTCTTTTCTTTCATTTCCAACCATCTTCTCCTGGCCCGCTCTTCCACGTCTGCAGATAGAAAAAACTTGAAGGGCGCCCCTGTCAGCACGTTCGTGCCGATGTCACGACCTTCCATGATAATTCCGCCCGTTTTTTTGGCGATGGCCCGCTGTAAATGGACCAGTTCCTTGCGGACCTCCGGAGACTTGGCCACCATGGAAACCTTTTGATTCACCCGGGGGGCACGTATCTCTTCCGTAATATCATCTCCATCCATCACGATACGGTTTCCCAGGTTATCGTCGTACACAACTTCCAGCTTGCAGTTCTTCGTTAAATGGGAGAGCATCTGACCGTCGTTCACATCGACACCTTCGTTCAGCGCTTTCAGTGTAATGGCCCGATACATGGCTCCTGTATCGAGATAGACCAGACCCAAGCGCCTGGCTACCTCCTTGGCAACGCTGCTTTTACCGGCTCCTGCCGGGCCGTCAATGGCAATCTGCACACAACATACCACCTTGTGTATTACTTCGCGAACGCTGCAGGTCTTTCCTCTTAAATAACTAGGAATTAAAGAAAGAACCGTTATTGCGTCAACAGGTCTTGCCTCAAGCTCATTGCGCCCTTCAAATAAAAATGCCGGATATCTTCAGGCTTTTTCGAGGAATTGATCAGTATGAGCACTCGAATACACCTGGGAAGAGATCCCGGCACATCAATTTCCAGTGAACAAAAAAGGGGTACATATTTCCAACCCAGCTGCCGCGCCGCTTCGGCTGGGTGCACCGCATTTAAATCCTGTGTCATCGTGAAATAAACCGCACAGATGTCTTCCAGGCTTACGCTGTTACCGGCCGTCATCTCCACTAAAAGTTGTTTTGTCGCTTCGAGTATTTCCCCGGGATCATTTGCAGCAACATCGATCGCACCTCTGATTCCCCGCACCATAGCTCCTTGCACCATCCTACCACCTTTAGCTTAAACACTCTACATTATGAATCATATACCATCTTGGATAGATTTACAACCCTAATTTCATAGCATCCCCCTGGACTTTAGCGGCTATTTGCTGCTTTCTTTTAAACGTGCCAGGAGTCTTTCCCGGTGCAGATCGTACACTTTAAACAAAAAACGTTCCGCTTCCTTGCTGCTCAATTTAATCGAAGGCGGTTCCAGGATCTCAATCTTTCGAAATTCTTCCCGCAGGACAAACCGCAGGATATCTTCTATGGTATCGGCACGGACCCGTATTTCCAGCGGTGCGAAGGCGACATCTTCATCTTTATGTTCATCGTAAAGGCTGTAGATTTCCCCCAAATCGATACTCTCGACCTGGATTCCCTGCAAGGGCATGTTTCGCCAGAGGGCGATTTGCTGCTCCCTGATTTCTTCCGCGACCGCTTCTGTCTTTTTCCGACCGAAAAAAAACCGGGCCGGGCGAGGGTTACCGCGATAATCAAAGCGAATTTTAAAGGTAAGCTTTGCCGGCTTCTCCTCTTCGATTCTTTCCACGGGCGGCTCGTCTTTTTTCCTTTTCTCTCTTAAATCCCTGCTGTCCAGATCGGGCTTAAACACAAGCCAACCCTCCTTGATCATGAGAAATGATCGCACTTTCCTGGCAGGCACTGTGCGTCAAGCTGTTCTTAAAAGAGTTCGAGAAAAGCACAAAATATCCTGCTGGAAAGGCCCCTTCAGCTGGAATTTTGCGAAAATGGCGCCGTCAAGTTAACTTTATCATACAGCCTTTGCGCTTCAGCCTGACTTAAGTGCCGATACGAACCGGGTGGCAGGCTTCCCACTCCCAGGCCTGCAAAGGAAATCCGTTTCAAGTAGAGCACAGGATGGCCGATCTGCTGACACATGCGCTTGATTTGCCGCTTTTTGCCCTCGTGAACCGTGAGGGTGAGCCAGGTCGTCTTCTCCTCTTGATTCACCCGGCGGATTGCTGCCCGGGCCGGGGCAATTTTTTCTTTGCCCAGGATCATCCCTTCGCGAAAGGATTTCAACTTTTTGGCTGGAACAATTCCTTGCGTCAAGGCCAGGTATGTCTTCTCAACCTGGTAGCGGGGATGCATCAAGCGGGAAGCCAGTTCCCCGTCACTGGTCATGAAGAGGATTCCCTCGGTATCGAAATCGAGACGGCCGACGTAAAGAAGGTGTTGATCGGAATAAACAGGTAAGAGATCAAAAACGGTGGGCCGGCCAAAGGGATCCCTGCGGGTTGTCAAGCAGCCCGCAGGTTTGTGCAGCAGGATGTAGCGGTATGCCGTTTTCATCCTGACCCTGCGGTTGTCGACAGCGACGGTATCCTCCCGGGTGTTTACTTTTATGCCCATGGCCGTAACGGTTTCACCGTTTACTTTGACCCTTCCCTCCCGGATCATTTTTTCTGCTTCCCGCCGGGAAGCAAGCCCTGCCATGGAAAGGTATTTTTGGAGGCGCACCGTCTTCTCCAAGCACTCACTTCCCCAGAACCACGGATCACCCACAGCACGATTCTGCTTGCCGGGGACATTTTCGTGGGTGTAATCAAATCCCGGTATTCCGACCATCGGGCACTGCCCGGGTCACGGCGAGGGTCAGCGCCCCTGTTCGCTGCTGTCTGCCTGTTCCCCGAAGAGATGCCCTGTTTCCTTGTTATAAAAAGTTTCCAGTTCAGCGAGATCTTGAACGCCAAAATAATTGAAAAATTCTTCCGTTGGCCGATACAAAAAAGGTCTCCCCAAACCTTCCCTGCGACCGGCAATTTCCACAAAACCCCTTTTGATCAAGTTCTCGATTACGCCGTCTGTTTTAACGCCCCGAATATGTTCCACCTCCAACCGGGTCACCGGTTGTTTCAGGGCAATGATCACCAGGGTTTCGAGAGCCGCCTGGGATAAAGGCAGTGAAATACAGCTTTCATCAAAAAGTGTTTCGATCTTTTGGGCGGCTTCGGGTTTTGTGCCCAGCTGGTACCCTTCGGGCCGTTCCAGCAAAATCAATCCCCGGTTTTGATTTTCCAGTTCCCGCCGCAGCCGGGTGATCGCCTCCAAAACTTCTTGCTCCGTCGCGGCAAGCATCTTTTGCAGCTGCGCCAGGGAAAGCGGCTCGCTGCTGGCAAATAATCCCGCCTCCAGGACAGCCTGCAGGGAAATCGCCAAGAAAATCACCCCTTCCTGGCAGTATGGTTTTTGTGTTATACGTTTATTCCCTCGAAGGTGGGGATCCATCGGTTCCATCAGCGTGATTTTCCCCGTTTGCTTTCATCACCTGGATAGAGCTGAAAGGCCGGCACTGGCTTAAACGCACCTGGCCCCTCCTTGCCAGCTCCAGGAGGGCAAAAAAGGTCACCACCACCTCAGCTTTGTTCCCTCGTTTTTTAATAAATTCTTCAAAGGTCAATATGGCTTTTTTGACATTTTTAAAGCGCTCCATGATGCGCCGGATGGTATCCCGAAAAGAAAGGTTTTCCTCGGGCACAGGGACAGGCTCCGGGAGCTTCAGCTCTTTCTCCCGGCGCCGTCTTAAGTTTACCACGGCCTGCTTGAGGCTGTCATAAGCGAGGGGGTAGATCATTTTTTGGTGGTTAATCAGCATGATCTTCTGCGAAGGGCCGGAACGCAAAAAAACCCTCTGCTGGCCGTCCTGCCGCTTGAAAAGTTCAAGGGCAATGGTTTTTGCTTTCCTGTACTCTAACAAACAGCGCACCAGCTCTTCCTTGGAACCAAAATAAAGGTCCGTCTCTTCTCTGTCCGTGAACCTGGTGGACAGGCTGGGCAAGAGCAAGCGCGATTTAAGCTGGAGGAGCGCTGCGGCCATCACCAAGAATTCGCCGGCCAGGTCGACTTCGAGCTGCTGCATGGATTGGATGTACGCCAGGTACTGGTTGGTAATTTTACCCAGGGGAATTTCCCAGATATCCACTTCTTCCCGCTGAATGAGATGAAAAAGCAGGTCGAACGGGCCTTCAAAAACGGGGAGGGCGATCTGGTACCCTTCCGTTCCCTTTGGCCAGACCTTGACCGCACCAGGCACTTGTGAATTTTGTTCTAGGTAAGCCCCATGGCTGATCGCACCTCTTTCATCGTGGTCTGGGCCGTTCGCCTGGCCTGTTCTCCTCCTCGGGCCAGCACTTCATCCACGAGCTGCGGCTTGCTTTCAATCTCTTTTCTACGATGGTAGATCGGCTCCATGTATTCTTTCATTTTTCCAGCCAGGAGGTTTTTGCACTGCACGCATCCAATGGCCCCATCACGACATTCTTGTGCGATGGCTGCTGCTTCCCGGGCATTGAAAATTCGCTGAAAAGCAAAGACGCTGCAAATCTCGGGGTTTCCAGGGTCATCTTTCCTGATGCGCGCGGGATCGGTAATCATCATGCGCACTTTTTCCGGTATTTTTTCCGGGGAGATGGCAATTTCGATATAGTTGTTATAGCTCTTGCTCATTTTCCGCTTGTCCAAACCGGGAATAGTTTTGAATTCGTTGAGCAGGGTTTCCGGTTCAGGAAAAACTTGCTTGCCGTAGAGGTGATTGAACCTGCGGGCCACCTCCCGGGTCAGCTCTATATGGGGCGCCTGGTCTTCTCCCACCGGCACGGCGTTGGCCTTGTAGATGAGGATATCCGCCGCTTGCAGGAGGGGATAGCCCAGGAAACCATATGTTGCCAGGTTACGTCCTTCCATCTGCTGCATCTGTTCCTTGTACGTGGGACACCGCTCCAGCCAGGATAAAGGTGTAAGCATGGAAAAAAGCAGGTGCAATTCTGCGTGCTCGACCACATCGGACTGTTTAAACAGCGTCGCTTTTTCCGGGTCAATTCCACAGCTCAACCAATCCATGACCATCTCGCGGATATCTTCCTGGATGTTCCCGGGATCCTCGTAGGAGGTCGTTAATGCATGCCAGTCCACCACGCAGAAATAGCAGTCGTACTGATCCTGCAAGTTTATCCAGTTTTCCAGGGCACCGAAAAGGTTCCCCAGGTGTAATCGACCCGTCGGCCGCATGCCGCTTAGAATAATACCCTTCTTGGCTGCCAAAAATACCATTCCTTTCCCGCGATGTTTGCAGTTTATAGAAAATAATGACCGGTGAGAATTAAGATCAGCAAATTGATCCCCCCGATAATGAACGAGGCGATGGGAAGCAGGATCCGGGGCAATAACCCCAGGACCAGCAGCAAGATCAGCAAAAACGGCCCATAGGCCTCAAAACTCTGGTAGTAATGCGCATAGCCCCGGGGTAAAAAAGACCGGACAATTTTTGAACCGTCCAGGGGAGGCAGGGGCACAAAGTTAAAGATGGCCAAAAAGACGTTGATAAAAACGACCCAGATCAAGATGCCTTCCAGGATACCCGGCGTAGCCCAGCGGTAAAGAGAAGGAAGGTTCCCCGTGGTCAAGAACAATATCAGTGCGGCGGCAAAAGCCAGCAGCAAATTCGTTCCCGGCCCGGCCAGGGAAACCCAGAACAATCCCTTTTCCCGGTGGCGGAAATGGAAGGGGTTAATGGGAACCGGACGGGCCCACCCAAACCCGACCATCATGACCATCAAGGTGCCAAGGGGATCCAGGTGAGAAATAGGGTTTAATGTCATACGCCCCGCATTTTTAGCGGTCGCATCGCCCCAGGCATACGCCATGCGAGCATGAGCATATTCATGAAAGGTCAGGGCAATCAACAGCGCCGGTATGCGGTAAAGCAGGTCAATTCCCGAGAAAAACATCTTCCGTCTCCTTTCTTCTGCGCCAATATCTGAAAAGATATGAGGAGCGCTGCCCATGCGGGTTAGATCTACCGCTGCGACAGGGTAGGGCTATTTTTTCTGATCACCATGTACTGGCCGATGTGCCGGGCAAAGGACTTACCCTGGCCGTAGACCAGCAGCAGCGGAAAGGCTTCTTCCGGCAAGTTTTTAAATAAATGCGCCAGGCGATAATCGGTGATGAATTCTTCTTCCAGGGCGTGGAGCAGGGCAGGGATCCGCTCCCGCAAACGAAAAATAATATCCCGCTGCTTTTTCTTCAGTCGCATTACGTATAACAGGTATTTCAAGTCATGTTCCGGGGTTTCATCAAAAATCATCGTCAAGTACAGGGCTGTAAGGTCGATCTTCCTGCGAGCAAACGATGAAGCGCTCTCTTTCTCCTGCAGGATGCGCTCCAAGGCCCGCAGGTTGTCAAGCATTCTTTGGCTAAAGCGGGTGCGTGGGAAAAGCACTTCTAAGAGGCCGAGCTCCTCCAGGCGTGACAGTACGGCAACAGGGGACGGTTCCCTGAAGATCAAAAATGCTTCCTCGTACAACCTTCCTTTGCTCAAGCGGCTGGTCAAATGGTTATGGCCGGCCGCAACTAACTGGTGGTATGTTTCTGTTTCAAGTTCGAATTGATACCTCTGTTCACAGCGCACGGCCCGAAAAACCCGGACTGGCTCGTCCACAAAACTGAGCTTGTAAAGAACGCGAATCAGCCCCTGTTCCAGGTCATCCTTTCCGCGAAAATAATCGTACAGTTGCCCGTAGGTGTCCGTATTCAAGGAACAGGCCATGGTATCGATCGTAAAATCCTGGTTATACATATCACTCTTTAAAAATACGTCGTCTCCAGGCGCTTCGTCCAGGGTTTTTAAAGAAAATTCCCGCCTGGCGGTGGTCATTTTCACCACGGTATGGTCTTGCAAAAAAAAATCTGCCGTTCCGAATTTCTCCATGACCTGCAGTCGGCCTTCAAAGAGCTTGTGTAAGCGATGAGCAAAATCAACGGCCGAGCCGTCAATTAACAAAGAAATTTCTGGACTGGGTTGATGGAGAAAAAGGTCTCGCACAACGTCTCCCACGGCATAGATCCGGGACCCGCCGCAACGGGCGCAGTAACTGCAGAGGTAAAACAATATTTGCAGGTCCCTGGAGAGGCGCTCGTTGATTAAGGGAAGGAGATTGGTCATTACCATGAACCCTTTCAGCTTATTCCAAGCGGGGCAATTTTTGACCGATACGAATGCGCAACTGCATGCACGTTCCCATTATACCATATCGTGGTAAGGGAACAAATAACCGGAAACATAAAAAAACCTGGTGACCAGGTTTACGCAAGAACAAACTCTTTGTTCCCTGCTTGCCCTCAACGCAAATCCGATTTGCCTTTACATAAAAGACTTTGGCTGTCCAATTTAGTCAGGTTTCGCGCCGTTTTCCTGCTTGCCCTCAGCGAGCACCGCAACATGATTAGTCGCAAATCCAGTGGCTGAGGGGAAGCAGGGAAACAAGGGTTTATGTCTGAGCAAGCTTGATCATAAAGTAAAGAAATATGCTCCCATGTATAGAGAAAGATGCCGTGAGCACGGCTGCAGGGGCTCTTTTCGTTAGCTGGGAAACGGGGGAACCACGCCGTAGATTAAATGGGGAGATTCAACCTTTTCATCGCAGATATCAAAGGCATTTGCCAGTTCTTTGCTGGCATTTTTCAAGGAAGCTTCATTGTTCGCATGCACAAAGGCCAGGGTTTCGCCCTTGACCACGCTGTCTCCGATTTTGCGGTTTAAGACCACACCCACCTCTGGCCGGATCTGCTGATCTTTGTACATACGCCCCACGCCCAGCCAGACGGCAGCCCGGCCCACCCGTTTGGCATCAATTTCACAGAGATAACCCGCTTTTTTTGCTTTCACTTTATGAACAATCCGGGCTTTCGGATAGAGATCCGTGTTTTCCAGGTATGCGACCTCTCCCCCC
>SL_3KL_010_SEDDRAFT_10005895_pt1 | contig 10972 bp, 9 predicted proteins | sample SodLakKL_010_SED_2_FD_10381 | JGI IMG/M metagenome (IMG submission 10381)
TGCCGAGATTACGGTAAGTGATTTTTTCATGAGCAAATTCCGATTAATGGCAGTTCGGTGGAAAAAAGAGTCAGCCGTCTAAAGGATAATGAACACTCCGCCGATTTACGAAAACCGGATGTGGAAACTGTTCGCGATACCGGATAAACCCCAGATTTACTATGTGCTTATGGTTTTGGCACGGCCCGGCACGCCCGGACGGACAGCCCTAATTTAAGGTAATGGACGGGATATGCCAATATTTAAGTTCAATTTTATGGAATTTTTCTGACGAGATGCAGCCCGTCACGCACAGAGAGCACCACATTTTCTACGCGTGAGTCATCTGCGATCATGCGGTTAAGGCGATCAATAGCCGCTGCCTGCCGGTCTGCCGGCACATTCCGGACACGTGTTTTCTCTTCCTCGCCATACGTTTCTGACAAGTTGGCGGCAAGGGTGTCCATCGTCTCCGTATCGCTTTCACTGCCCCATACTTTGCCGCCCCAAAAAGCATTATCAACTACCAATAGCCCGCCGGGAGCAAGTCGCGGCATAATTCGCTCATAATACTCCGGATAGTGTTCCTTGTCGGCATCCAGAAAAACAAAATCAAGCTGTTCAGGCCATGGTGCATCCAGTGCCGGTCCCATGCACAACTGAATTTCAGGTTCGGTAGCCTGTCCGGAGGTCAGGCCAACCGTTTCCTTCCGGAATCGCTCAAAAAAAAGACGGGCGATCCGGGCATACTTTTCGTTTGTCTCGCAGGTGACGAGTTTACCATCCTTCGGGAGCGCTGCGGCCATCCACAAGGTGGCATACCCAGTGAATGTCCCAATTTCAAGCACAGACCTTGCGCCGCTTATTCGAACGAGCATACCCAGGAAGCTGCCTACCACCGGACCGCTCAACATATCATCGTACCGCAGTTCGCGGGCGGTTGTTTCTCGAAGTTCTTTCAGCAGTTCCGGCTCCCTGCGCATCATTTGCCCGGCATAACGGGATGCTTTTTCAAAAAAATTCATGGCATGACAATTTGCAGTATGATCTCGCGAAGTGGCATATCGTTATCCGCAGCTGCAACCGGAATGCGTCGCAGTGAGACATGAGCCTTAAATGGATCCCCCGCCTGCAATGCAGGCAGCAGGCGTGGAGTCAATTCTTTTCTCAGCGAATGGCGGATGACAAAGATTCCGGTCCGTATCCGCCTTGCCTCCAGACCAACTGGCAGAAGCAGCTCATCCAGAATAAACCTGAGTTCCTTGTCCCTGAATGCTGCAGTCACCGAAATACCGGCAGTAATACCCGGCTCATAAATGAAATCTGTCCCGGTATACTCCGAGATCACAAAAAGGACCTGATCCAATGGCTCGTTACGAAATTCAAAACTCCAGGGACCTGGCTGTTGGATGCTTGATTCCTGCAGACTTCTTTCCACAGGCAGCGCTGATGCGGTGACGCAATCTGTAGCAGCGAACCAGGCGGCGGGCATCAGACACAGAGTCGCCGTCAGTGTCCGAATAACATCTCGAATTGTCAGTAAATGCCTCCAGAAGCCACTCATGGTTGGGATTGCTTTGTCGTCGGGACTGATTCCGGATAGTGAACCCGGGAAAGAAACTTGTGAGGAGATTTCAGAGAAGCAACACCTTGTCTTTTATTTCCACCGCCAGCCAACTCCTGAATTGCATCACAATCGCTTTCACCGCACAAGCAATTTAGGATAAAATGACCAGAAAAGAATGCTCAGGAAAAAAATGAAGGATGAATTGAACATAGCAGCCTCCGGTTGACAAGAAAAAAGTTTATTTCCAGCCATGCGAGAGTATTCTGGCAAAATGAATCGGAATGGAATAACACAGACAGATCATACCTGTCTACCCGGCTCGAATAGTATGGGATAGAAATGCATCGGACGATTTACCAGAAGAAGGGAGCCAAGAGGGGCTGGATTGGACTCAGTACATGTAGATCGTACCTTGTTCTTCTTCGAAACGACAATTAGTCACAAAACAGATGGTCTCAATGATGTTTTCCAGTTCGCCCGGTCGGGGAAGGTATATCGTCAGGGGGCGATCTCCAAGGGCTTCATTCCGAATGATTATTTCGGAATCATAGCGCCGTTCAAGCTCGGCGGCGACCTCGCTCATGGAGATACCTGAAAAATAAAAACCATGGTTGCGCCATGCCAGGGCCTGGTCTGTATTGACAGGTTGAGGATCAATAGGCTTTATATTGTGATAATCGACCTGTGAGGTATGCCCCGGCTGAAGCAGTATGTGAGACTCCGGCTCCAGAAGTGATGCCAGCCTCACCTGTCCGTCAACAAGGGTCAGTATTGTTCGTCCATCCGGGTCATCGGACCAGGATCGCACGTTGAACCGGGTACCCAGCACTTCTATCCTGGCTGTCTGTGTTTCAACGATAAATGGCTTACCCGATGACGGCACTTCAAAATAGGCCTCACCATGCAGCCGCAAATTTCGATGACCATTGCCGAAAGACCGGTTCCAGGTTATTACGGATCCGCTGTTAAGCTCCACGCGGATGCCGTCATCCCAATGAAATGCCGTGTATTCTCCCCGTGGGGCCTCCACACTGACGGGCACGAAAAGGTACCACATAACGAACCCTCCGAGCAGAACCGCTGCAAGGGCTGTAATAAAAGCATAGGTTTTTGCAACAGTGGCTTTTGCGGCCGAGCTTCTTGACCTGAGGGGACGTGGACGCACACTACGTATGGGTTGGCCGGCCGCTTGTATCCGTTTCTGGAGCAGCGCCCACTCCTCCTCAGGATTCACACCCTTGGCATCATCGCCGGGCACTTCCCTGCGCCGGGCCTTTTCCCAGATTAGACGCACCTCATCCTGCTCCACTCCGGAAAAATGTTTCAAGATATCCTGGTCCGGCCGTTTCATATTCTTTTCAGATTTCATTCCTGTCCCCGGTATCGCGCTGCGACTTCCACTGTTTCAACTGTTCACGCAGGGTGTTTAGTGCACTCACGATATGATTGTTTACAGTGCGTGGCGCGCACTCCATCACATCTGCTATCTCCTGGTGATCAAGCCCCTCAAACCGGCTAAGCTCAAAGGCCTCACGCTGCCGTGGCGGCAGGGATTCGATCCACCCACTAAGCTGCTGTTCCAGCAATTCATCGCCATGCGAACCCATGGGTTCCGTCGACATCTCCTCGCTCGGCTGATCCGAGAGAGCGACATCGTCAAGGCGGACGGGCCGACGGGAGCGGATCAGGTTGATGCTCCTGTTCTTGACCATGCGGTATAGCAGCGCCTTCAGTGATTTTTTTTCATCCAGCCGGTCACGGATATCCCAGAGATGGGCATACACCTCCTGGAGGATGTCCTTTGCGACATCAGTATCCTTCACAAAGTTCAATGCATATCGCATGAGCGGCTGGTAAGAATCCATGAAAAGGTCGTGGAACGCCTTTTGGTCTGAAGCGCGAATGCTGCGCGCCCACTGCTTATAATCTGATGCCTTGGTCATAGTCGCCGGATCCTTACACAAATGATACCGTGTACGATACGAATTTTTTGTATCAATAGGACCCGGGCAAGGCCGGATGGCGGCAGCAGGCGGCATACCGCGTGTTGTTAATTACTTGTTCTACACTTCTTACACAGCAACGGGCAGCTATGACCAGTGCTTCGAGGTTTTTCAAAATCAATCCAACTGCCGGGCTGTCGAAAAAGGAGAAACCGAACAAACCGGGAGCTGGAGGAATTGTCTGTTTTTTTCGTATGTTAGTTCCTTATGTCTGTAAATTATAACACCCGTTTAGATGAACAAACCCAGGATCATACTTGCCTCCTCAAGTCCGCGCCGTCAGTTGTTGTTAAGGCAGATCGGATTGTCCTTTGATGTATTCCCCGCTGATGTTGGCGAAGAGGTTACTCCTGGTTCCGATCCCGCGGATACGGTCGAGGTCCTTTCCCTGCAGAAAGCGCTCAAGGTGGCTGAACGGTTGGACAAACACGAAGAAAACAAATCCGCATCATCTGCCGGCATGCTGGTCATTGGCGCCGATACCATCGTTGTTCGAGACGGGCAGATACTTGGAAAGCCCACCGATCCGGATGACGCCGCTGCCATGCTGCGGTCACTGAGCGGACGCACCCATCAGGTTTATACGGGTGTGGCGCTGGTGTACAGTAAACAAGATACCGGTGCTAACGGCGATAAACACCAAAACGCATCCACCCGAAAAGGATTTAAACACCACATTTTTCATGAGCGGACTGATGTCACGTTCGGCTCGCTGACCGATGAGGAGATCCGTGCGTATGTGGAGAGTGGCAGTCCCATGGATAAAGCCGGATCGTACGGGATACAGGATGATCTTGGCGCCCTGTTTGTAGCGCGTATCGACGGTGACTACTACAATGTGGTTGGTTTTCCACTGTTCCGATTTTATCGCGAAGTCAATAAGCTGATACCCGGCATCGTTACACCATTTGTACCAGCAACGGATGTTCTATGATTTCATCACGTGCTGTTTCCCCGGCGACGCTGTCTGGGCAAAGCGGGGACGGCACACGTGAACTTTTGCGGCCTGCTGCCGTTTTGTAATGTTACACATCTGAAAAGAGCATGGATCATCTGAAGCTGATCATTTGAGAACAAAGCGTCGTCTACCAGAAGCTACCCTTTGATATGCAACACGTTCGCAGTTTTTTTGTTTTTCTGATGCTGGCAACAGCCCTTGCTGTGATGCCGGGGCCGGTTCTGCTTGCTCAGACCGGCGAGGGGGATTTTTCACTCGGGAACGAGTTGCTGCGGCAGGGCAAGTTTGAGGAGGCGTACGAAATTTTTGAGCGAATGCTCCGGGAAAATCCGCGTTCCTATGCCGTTTATGACCGTGCCGCGACCGCACTGGTCCAGCTCAAGCGGTATGACGATGCCATAGAGATCACCAAGGAGCGGCTGGACCGTGTGGGTGATGACAGCAATACGCGCATCAAACTGGGGGAAATCTACGATATTTCCGGCAGGCGCGACGATGCCCTGGAAACATGGGACCATGTACTTAGTCAGAATGTGGGTAATGCGCAGGTTTACCGGCGCGTAGCCGAAACCATGAACCAGCGGAGGATGGTTCGTGAGGCAATCCGCGTCTACGAAACGGCAAGGGAGCAACTTGGTGATGCCAGTCTCTTTGCTTTCGAGATTGCCAACAACTATCTGTCCATCTCTGATTTTGAATCAGCCATCAGTGAATATCTGGATATCATCCGTCGTGACAGCAGGCGAACGAGTCAGATACAGCGGCAGCTCCTGAACTACGATGAACAAAGGCTTTACGACACCGCCATCCTGCTGACCGAGGAACACCTTGGACGCCACTCCCCCGGCAGCGATGCTGACCTGGCCTACCGGGATTTTCTTGTCTGGGTCACTATGGAACGCGGGCTCTATCGCCGGGCACTGGCAGCGGCACGAACACTGGAACGTCACAGCAACAATGAGCGTCACGCCATGTTCCGCATTGGCCGGGATTTGCGAAGCCGGGAACAGTTTGAGCTTTCCGATCAGGCTTTCCGGTTCTATCTGGAGCTTGATACGCACCCGCTCCAGGCACGAAGCCATGAAGAACTGTCCCGGACATACCAGGAGTGGGCCGGATATCTGAAAGACCGCAACCTGGATTTTGACGGTGCCGCCGACAGCCTGTACCGAAAGGCATTTGACAGCGTCGATCAGCTTGCCAGCCGGTTTCCACGCTACGACCGGATGATGCAAACACTGGCCATCCAGTCCGAGCTGGCACTTGACCATCTCAAGGAACCGGAAAAAGCGGCGGCGTACCATCAGAAAATGGAGCGTATTGCAAGGAATGATTCCGAAATGGCATTGGTCCACTATGTTCAGGGACGCCTGCTGCTGTTCGAGGGCAATTTTTCCATGGCCAGGGTTTCTTTCACCCGCAGCAACCGGTTGGCTGATGGAGGGGAAATAGGCGATAAGAGCAGGTACTATCTGGGATTAGGTGACTTTTACAACGGCGATTTTACCTATGCGCGGCTGCAGCTCCGGTCACTGGAACGGCAGAACTACTCCTGGTTCGCCAACAATGCCCTGTACTTGCGGTTTGTCATACAGGAGGGACATGATGAAGACGGAGAAAACCCGGAGCTTCTTCGCTATGCCAGGGCTCGCTATCTCTATGACACCGGACGCTATGCCGAAGCGGCCGATTTGCTTGCGCCTGTGCTTGATGAACCCGCAGCAAATCCGGTTCACGGCGAGTCAATGCTGCTGCTCGCGCAGACATTGCGCAGGATCCATCCGGAAATAGCATTCAGAGTGGTTGACCGGCACACCCGCCGTCCGTCCGTGCGCAGGGCTGCCGGTGAACGCCTGCTTTGGGAACGCGCCCGGCTGGCGGAAGTGGTCTATACCATGCAGCAACGCGGTACGGAAAACATGCGATCTGCCGAAGGTGTGGTCCCGTCAGGACTACTTGCACAAATACTTTCCGCTGAGGATCATTTTTACGATAGAAATGGAGGACAGAGTACGATTCTACTCAGCGTCGACGGGGTCGCCGGCTACTATGAAGAGCTGCTCCTGAACTATCCGGAAGGATATTACTCGGATATCGCCAGAAACCGGATCCGTGACCTGGAACGTACGCAACGGGAAATCTGAGCCATAGAATTCTATTTATCATACCGAAAAACGATGCATTGAATATGAGATATCAAGGTTCTGATACGGCAAAATACACGTCCCTGCTTTTGGCACTCCTCGTGTTGCCCATGATACTGCTTGCAGCTCCGGTAACACAGACGAGTCAGGCCCAGTCCGGGTATGTGCTCATTCCGATGGATGACAGTCAGCGCAACCACCTGAAAGCTTACGGAGTAATGTTTCAGCATTTGCTGGATGGCCATACTGGAAAATGGCTTTTGAATTATCGGGGAGGCAGTTTTCTAGCCCCGCAGACCGAATCCATGGTGCGGCGAAGCCGGATCCGGGGTGTCTCCATCGAACAGATTCCGGCGGCCAGGGCAAGGCAGATCATTGAAGAAGTGGAACGTCCGAATGTGAACATGTCGGTGGTGGAACTTGAAAAAGCGCCAAAAATCGCGGTTTACACCCCTGATCATGCCCTGCCATGGGATGATGCCGTGACCCTTGCCCTGACCTACGCCGAAGTGCCCTACGAGACCATTTACAACAAGGAAGTACTCCAGGGAGCGCTCGATGAGTTCGACTGGCTGCATCTGCACCATGAAGACTTCACCGGGCAGCATGGAAAATTCTGGTTCGCCTACCGCAATCAGCCCTGGTACATCCGACAGGTACGCGATCTGGAAGAGATGGCTGCAGAAATGGGCTTTGAAAAGGTTTCTGAAATGAAAAAGGCCGTAGTTTGGACCATACGGGAGTTCATTGAAGAGGGTGGATTTCTGTTTGCCATGTGCTCAGGCACGGACACTTTCGACATTGCGCTGGCCGCCATGGAAGTGGATATTGTCCCTACCCAGTTCGACGGTGACCCGGCCGATCCGGATGCCAATAAGAAGCTGGACTTCCGGAACACCCTGGCTTTTGAAAATTTCGAGGTGACGCTGGATCCCGCAGAGTACCGGCATGGCAACATAGACATCCCAGATGTGCAGCAGCGCATGGCGGAAGTCGACGAGGAGATGGACTTTTTTACGCTATTCAATTTTTCCGCCAAGTGGGATCCGGTTCCGACCATGCTCACTCAGAACCATGTCAGCAGCATCAAGGGCTTTTACGGTCAGACCACTGCGTTCCGGAAAGAAACTATCAAAAGCAATGTGGTGATCCTTGCTCAAACCCCCGGGCGAAATGAGGCCAAGTACATTCACGGGAATCTGGGGGAAGGATTTTTCACGTTTTACGGCGGACACGACCCGGAGGATTACACTCACCGCGTTGGCGATCCGCCGACCGAGCTGGAATTATTTCCCAACAGTCCCGGATACCGGTTGATCCTCAACAATATTCTGTTCCCTGCCGCTCAAAAGCAGGAAATGCAGACGTTGCGCGAAAAACACCAAGAGCTGTACCGGTTTGCCTCCGGTAACTGAGGAACCGGATTTCAGGCATCCGACAAGCAAGCCTCCGGCCACATCCCAAAACCATTGTCATGAGCATGGTATCGGTCGCTCTGAGCTGCTCAGTGATCAAGGATAGCCGGTGCGGGATCAGCTTTTGTTTTCTCCCTCCAGTTGTCTTTTGGCTTCATCCCAGATTGCGTCCATCTCTTCCAGTGTGGCGTCTTTAAGGTTCTTGCCCTGCTTGTTCAGCACCTCTTCGATAAACTGGAAACGTTGCTTGAATTTTCGATTGGTCAGGCGCAGGCAGTCCTCGGAGTTCAACCCTGCAAGCCGCCCCACATTTACAATGGAAAACAGAAGGTCACCGAATTCGTTGGCTTTTTCCTCCTCATCACCCTTCTTTGCCGCCCTCCTGAACTCCTCAATCTCCTCTGACAGTTTGGGCCATGCCTCTTCCCAGGTCTGCCAGTCAAAACCAACAGCGGCGGCCTTTTCCTGCATGCGTTGTGCCTTTATCAGGGCGGGAAGCGTATCCGGTACTCCCTGGAGCACCGAACTTCGTTCTTTTTCCTTCATCTTGAGATCTTCCCAGTTGCGAACAACTGTGGCAGAATCGCCGGCTTGGGTATCTGCAAAGACGTGGGGATGCCTGCGGATCAGTTTCTCCTGGATCCCGTAGATGACATCACCAATGTTGAAGCGTCCTGATTCACGGGCTATTTCGGTATGAAATACCACATGAAGAAGAAGGTCTCCCAGTTCCTTTTTGAGTTCGGCAGGATCGTCATTGTCGATTGCCTCAATAGCCTCGTAAATTTCCTCCACCATCAGGTCTTTGATGGATTCGTGTGTCTGCTGGCGATCCCAGGGGCATTCCCTGCGGAGGATGGCCATGATTTCTACGAGGTCGGTAAAGCTGCGGGAGGGACTTCTAGGTTCGGACATGTAACATTTAGGAGTGTGAGTTCAGCTCCCATCTCTTGAACGATCCGCCGTAGAACTCGGACAAATCCGACAGGTAATCACACAAATCACTCAAAGTTTGGTGGTCAGGTGATACCAGTGCATGTGCAAGGAGAATCCAGCAGGAGCCGGCAGGCATGACATTAACTTCCCAATGCTCTTTCTGCAATCGGGCTGCCAGGTAATATGCGGAACTTTCCTCGTACAATTCAATATAAAAAACGATTGGCCTCTCCGGTTCAGCAGGCCTGTAACCAAAATCAGGAAAAAGCCCTTTATCATTGATTGCTTTCATAGTCGGAACGATGTGCATTCAGGTGTCGTTTATCTGGCATCGATAATGCTAGAAGTCAGACAGCACCAAATTACAAATGTTCTGTTCTTCATACAAAATTTATATTTTTTTTGTAAAGAATTTTCTTTTGAAGTTCCTGCCAACTTAAAGACAGCCCCAGACGCCCTTCTCTTTTTCGCATCGTATCTAAATAATAAACAAAATCTTGACCTGATGGTCGTCACTCGTTTTCAAATGTTGTGCATACCCACGCAGAATATCCTTCACTTTGCATCAGGCAATCTGATCCCACTCTTTTGTGAATTTCATTTGAATAATCTGGTGAAATTGACGGTAAATATCTGTATAATCCCATGTCGGGAAACCGCAGGTATGGACTTTTGCTAGGGCTGTTACTGCAGNAGCGGTGCTGCTCGGGTTATATTTTCAAGCTGAATCCAGAATGATTGACAACCTGTCTCTCCTGATCGCCAGTGCGGTGCCTGAATTATCCGATAAAATGAACCGCATAGGTGCATGATATGTTATTCACATGTAACAAAAAGTTAACACCTGTGCTGCAAAATGTATGTGATTTCCATAAAATCATGTTTTTATTATGCACGGGATCACAATGGAATTAGCGATAATCATTTGCATAATACGGAGCATCTATGAGCAACAAACTTCATGAGAATATCGATACCGACAAATATCCTTATATCAACCGCGGATTGGAGGGTATCGTCGCTTTTTCTTCTACAAAAAGTGCCATTGACGGTGAAAAGGGTGAACTGATTTATGCGGGCTACAATATTGACGTACTCGCTCAGAAGGCCACATTCGAAGAGGTCGCTTTTCTTCTGTGGAACGACCGCCTCCCGACAGCCGAAGAACTGGATGATTTGAACGAAAAGCTTATCGCTGAACGCGAACTCCCCAAGGCGGTGATCGACTACCTGAAAAACACCAGCAAAGATGCTGAACCCATGTCCGTATTACGTACCGCAACCTCCATGCTTGCTGACTTTGATGAAGAGACACCGGTGGATGAACCCGATGCCAATATGCGAAAATCCATCCGTATGACAGCCAAAATGCCTGGCATCATAGCCGGGTACCAGAGAGCCCGGGATGGGAAGGATATTGTTGCTCCCTTGAAGGAAGGAAGTACTGCCTACAATTTTCTCTATATGCTCAATGGTGAGCGACCCGGTGAAAGTACCGAAAAAACCATGGATATCTGCCTGATCATCCATGCCGAGCATGGAATGAACGCTTCCACGTTTACCGCTCGGGCTATTTGCTCAACACAGTCCGACATCTACTCTGCCGTCACCGGCGCCCTTGGATCCCTGAAGGGACCCTTGCACGGAGGTGCCAACACAGCTGTAATGAACATGCTGCTCAAACTGGACAAAGACGCTGACGTCGAAGCATACATAAAGGAACGACTCGCCGTAAGAAAAAAAGTAATGGGCTTCGGCCATCGCGTTTATCGCACTGTCGATCCAAGAGCGAAACACCTTCAAGCCATGGCCAAATCTCTTGCCGAAGAAACCGACAGTATCTATCTCTACGAATGGTCGGAAAAAATCACGGAGGTCATGAAAAGGGAAAAAGGAATCGACCCCAACGTGGATTTCTTCTCCGCTACGGTGTACTATTCCATGGGAATCAAACCAGATCTTTTCACATG
>SL_3KL_010_SEDDRAFT_10005896_pt1 | contig 10972 bp, 4 predicted proteins | sample SodLakKL_010_SED_2_FD_10381 | JGI IMG/M metagenome (IMG submission 10381)
TAAGAGAAGATTTAAAAGAGTTTACCAGGTAGCGGCGATAAACGCCCCCGCTACAAAGATTTTTTAAGGTTAGAGTTAAAAGTTAATCAGTTAGCCCGGATACAATGTAATTTGTGTCCGGGTTTTTTGTTTAAATACTGTGATTGTCATTAACTTGCGTACGTTATGGGACTTTTCAGTAAGATAAAGAAGATATTTGGCGGTGGCGATAATAAAGACACCCCCCTACCCGGAGATGAGGAATTCGACCAAAAGGATGAATCCTTTGACCCGGAGCGGATATTGAAAGAGATGGAGGACGAAATAAAGCAATCCAGGGAGAACACCTCGAGTAAAGCGTCCCCTCATTCAGACAGTAAACCTGGCAAACAAAGTCAGTCTGAAGACCTCACTGACCTGTTCGTTTCTGAGGAAGACAAAATAGATACTGACCGAATTCGGAAAAGTAGTCTGGAGGACAGGCAGGAAGAGGCAAGTGAAGAACAAAGCGAAACTCTATCATCAAAAAAATCTCAAAGCCAAAGTGAAAGCAGATCACATAAGGAACGTCTTTACGAATCCATGGAGGAATTAAAAAACCGTGCTTCGGCTGCAGGCTCCAAGGCGAAAAAGGGCATGGATGAATTTCTGGATAATGTGCAGAAAAAGTCGGACGAGCTGAATCGCATCGAAGAGGAAGAAGCCAAAAAGTATTCAGGTCCGTTGAAGTACCGGGACAAATCACTGCTAGACGACAAGGACGACTTTTTCAAAAAGGCCAGTGCCTTTGCAGATGGGAAACCAATGCCTGACGAAAAACCCAGGGTGGTAAAGAAAAAATCAGACGACAAAAAGTCTGAAGACAAGCGGAAGGTATACGGTTTTGAAGACCTGGACGGCGATGGCGACGAGATCATAGACGACGCCATTATCGAGGAGGAGTGACTTCGAATCCCTCCCTTTTGACTTACTTTAACACTTTGAGGCTCCCCCATTCCAAAAAACTTGCTTATTATTGCAGTCTGTAGTATTTACTGAGGTCTCGATTCCCGAATCAATTGACAGTGGGATTTGACTGACGAATGGTTCAAACACGACAACTGCACAGTTACATGAAAAAGCGTCCTATACAATGGTTGGGGTTGTTTATCGTATTCCTTTTCCCCCTTACCTTTCTCTATTTTTTACCTGAAAACACCCCAGAATGGGAAGAAGATGCGGGTGCATTTTCTATCCCCACTGAACCGGATATTTACTTTGGCTTCCCTAAAGATTCTTTCTTCATATATGAAGCGACCATAAAGCCCAATGAGTTTTTGTCGGGCATCCTACTTGGTCACAAAGTCAGCTACGCCATCATTGCAGGGCTTGAACAAGAAACCCGGGACACCTATTCTGTTCGCAGGCTCAGGTCAGGCAGGGACTACGCCATATTGAACCGGGATACAAGCACTGCAGCCGACTACTTTATCTACAAGCCTGGACCATTCAGCTATGTAGTGTATTCTTTAGACCCGGACAGTTTGTATGCTGAGGTGCACCGCCACCCCATCGATACGGTTATCAGAACCGGAGCAGGCCATATCGAACACAGTCTTTGGGTTGCCATGCAGAATGGAGGTATGAACCCCGCTCTAATCAGTAAAATGGAAGATGCACTGGCGTGGACAGTAGATTTTTACCATATTCAAAAAGGCGACCAGTTCAAATTGCTGTATGAAGAGTTAAAGATTGATGGGGAAGCTGTCGGAATCGGCCGTTTGCTTGGAGCCAATTACATTGACCGGTCGGGTGACAACTACGCCATTTACTTTGAAAACGAGAACTACAGCGGATTTTACGACCTGGATGGTCTGCCGATGAAGCGCGCTTTTTTAAGGGCACCGGTGAGGTACAGCAGAATATCATCCCGGTACAACCCCAGAAGGATGCACCCGGTCCTACAGCGCATTAGACCTCATTTGGGGACTGATTATGCGGCACCCCACGGCACGGAAATATTCACAGTTGCCGATGGTGTGGTTACCGAAGTCGCTTATACTTCGGGCAATGGAAACTATGTCAGGATTCGCCACGACCATGTTTACGAAACCCAATATCTTCACATGTCCAGATTTGCGAAAGGTATCAGACCTGGTGTACGAGTAACGCAAGGGCAGGTAATCGGATATGTGGGTTCGACCGGAATGGCCACCGGACCGCACGTGTGTTTCCGGTTTTGGAAAAACGGACGTCAAGTGGATCACCTCAGACTAAATCTTCCCCCTCCCGAACCTATGTCTGATGAGGACTTACCGTATTACTTCGCGCACCGCGATTCCATGCTTCCGATCATCGATGCCATTCGGCTTCCCGATGAGAAACCGGAATTCAGCCTTGTGGTGGGATTGGAGTAAAGGCTACTCAAAATTTTAAGTATTTTAAAAATATCGTATTCCCTACCGGCAAAACATCTGGTTAATTCTTTTAATACGAACGGCCGTTCGTATCTACATATATGCTGTCAATAAAATGTATTTGACCACAAAAAAGTAGTAGGCACACAGTTACAGTTTTGAACTGGAGTGTTCTGGTGCACACGGCCGGGCGCGTATCTACAAATATGCGGACAAAAAAAGCCCCGGGATTTATCAAATAAATCTCGAGGCTTTAATATCCTTATAATTCGGTGGGAATCGTCTTATTTCCCGTTACCAGATGTCTTTTCAGAAGCATCTTTGGGCAGTACGAGCAATTTGTCGAAATGACGCATACCGGTACCGGCCGGGATTTTCTTACCCACAATCACATTTTCTTTCAATCCGTTCAGCACATCCTTTTTAGCGGACATCGCTGCCGTGCTCAATACCTTGGTCGTCTCCTGGAATGAAGCGGCAGAAATCCACGACTCCGTACCGAGAGATGATTTGGTAATACCCTGAAGTATGGCACTGGAAGTGGCCGGAATCGCATCCCGGAATTCCACCGTTTTCAGGTCCTTGCGCTTGAGAGCGGAATTTTCCTCTCTCACCTGGCGAAGAGATACAATTTGACCGGGCTTGAGATTGGTACTGTCACCGGATTCCGTAATCACTTTCTTATCAAAAATCCAGTCATTTTGCTCCAGGAAATCGTATTTTTCAACCGCCTCCCCTTCGAGGAAGGTAGTATCGCCCGGATCTTCAATCTGAACCCTGCGCATCATCTGACGTACAATCACCTCGATGTGTTTGTCATTGATAGCGATACCCTGAGAACGGTAAACCTCCTGGACTTCATTCACCAGGTAAGATTGCACTGCGTAAGGTCCTTTAATCGCGAGAATATCAGTCGCGGCGATGGATCCCTCAGACAATTGCATACCGGCCCTTACAAAGTCGCCCTCCTGCACCAGAATGTGCTTGGACAAACCGATGAGGTATTTGCGCTTTTGACCTGTTCTCTCATCTTCAACGAAGACCTCCCTGTTACCTCTTTTGATTTTACCGAAACTCACGATCCCGTCAATTTCAGATACCACTGACGGATTGGATGGGTTTCTGGCCTCGAACAGTTCGGTAACACGTGGAAGACCACCGGTAATATCCTGAATGGCTCCGAGTTTTCTCGGTATTTTGGCGATGCGCTGACCCGCTTTAATTTCGTCTCCCTCATCAACCGATATGTAGGCACCTACCGGCATATTGTAGCTCTTGAGTATTTCGCCGTCGGGAGAGAGAATTTTTATTTCAGGTATCTTACGCTTGTTCTTGGACTCGATGATAATTTTCTCCACATAGCCCGTCTGATCATCTTTCTCAGTTCTGAAAGTGACGTTTTCCTCAATGGATTCATAGCTCACTATACCACTGAACTCAGAGATAATGACACTGTTAAACGGATCCCATGAGCAGAGTCGATCCCCTTTCTTAACCTTTTGGCCTTCCTCCACATAGAGAATAGAACCATAGGGCGCGTAATCGCTAAAGAGTATCTTATCGCTTTCCTTGTCCACAAGGCGAATTTCACCTGAGCGAGAAAGGATTACAGAATTATCAGAATCCAGGAGATCAGTCGTTCTGAGGTTATCAAAAGCGACCACACCCTCTTGCTTGGCAACCATTTCAGATTCCTGCTGAGTAACCGAGGCCACACCACCCACGTGGAAGGTTCTAAGTGTCAACTGCGTACCCGGCTCACCAATACTCTGTGCCGCGATAATACCAACAGAGTCACCGGTTTCTGCAACTCGACCTGTGGCCAGGTTCTTTCCGTAGCACTTGGCGCAAACTCCGCGTTTGGTTTCACAAGTGAGTACCGATCTGATAGTCACAGATTCAACACCAATATCTTCAATTCGCTGCGCCAGATTTGAGGAAATGTATTCCCCTGCGCCTACGATTATTTCATCCGTTTCGGGGTGGAATAAATCGTGAAGCGAATAGCGGCCTGCAATCCTACCGGACAGATTCTCAATAACCTTATCTTTATCTCTTAAGGCTGTAATTTCAATTCCGCGAAGTGTATGACAATCATCCTCCAGCACGACCACGTCCTGCGAAACATCGACCAATCTTCTGGTGAGGTAACCCGCATCCGCTGTCTTGAGTGCTGTATCCGCCAGACCCTTACGGGCACCGTGTGTAGAAATAAAGTACTCGAGTACAGAGAGACCATCGACAAAGTTCGAGAGAATTGGGTTCTCGATAATCGCTCCTCCTGTATCACCAGACTTTCTCGGCTTGGCCATCAGACCACGCAAACCGCACAACTGTTTAATTTGCTGCTTACTACCACGAGCACCTGAGTGCAACATCATGTAAACCGAATTGAAACCTCCTTTGTGATTGGAAAGTTCCTTCATCAGATTGTCAGTAATGGTGTTATCTGCAAAAGTCCACTTGTCTATAATCTGGTTGTATCGCTCATTGTTGGTAATTAGACCCATGTTGTAGTTCTCCCAAACTTCATCCACTTCACCCTGCGCCTCAACCAACATCTGTTCCTTCACGGTGGGGACGATCATATCTCCGAGATTAAAGGAAAGACCACCTTTAAACGACCAGTAGAAGCCCATATCCTTGATTTGATCGAGGAAAGCAGCAGTTCGTTTAAAGTCAGTTTGGTCAATGATATCGGCGATTACCTTTTTGAGGTTCTTTTTGGTCAAAAGCTCATTTACAAAAGGCAAACCATCAGGAACGGCTTCATTAAAGATTACCCTTCCGATGGTAGTCTCCACGCGCTTTTTAACAAGTTGCCCCATTTCGCCTTCCACATCGACGCGCACATTGACGTAGGCGTGAAGCTCAACTTTACCTTCGTTATAGGCTATTCTGGCCTCTTCTTCCGAGTAGAATTTCATGCCATATCCCAAAACTTCTGAGCCATTTTCCGGCTTTTTGGCTTTGGTCAGATAATAAAGCCCCAAAACCATATCCTGTGAAGGCAGTGTAACCGGGGAACCGTCTTGCGGATTCAACATGTTGTGAGCAGAGAGCAACAGCACCTGAGCTTCAAGAATAGATGCGTGGCTCAGTGGCACGTGTACCGCCATTTGGTCACCGTCAAAATCCGCGTTAAAAGCACCACATACAAGCGGGTGCAATTGAATGGCCTTACCTTCAATCAATCTCGGCTGAAAAGCCTGCACAGAGAGTCTGTGAAGAGTTGGGGCCCGGTTTAGAATTACGGGATGTCCTTTGAGTATGTTTTCCAGAATTTCCCAAATTACCGGATCTTTTCTATCGACCAGCTTTTTGGCAGATTTTACCGTCTTAACTATGCCTCTCTCGATCAGTTTTCTGATGATAAAAGGCTTGAACAGCTCACTGGCCATTCCCTTGGGAAGACCACATTCGTGGAGCTTCAAAGTGGGACCAACAACAATAACGGAACGGCCTGAGTAATCCACCCTTTTTCCGAGTAGGTTCTGACGGAAACGACCTTGTTTTCCCTTGAGTACATCACTTAGAGATTTGAGGGCGCGGCCTCCTTCAGCTTTGACCGCATTGGATTTTCTTGAGTTGTCAAAAAGCGAGTCAACAGCTTCCTGCAACATCCTCTTTTCGTTTCTCAGAATAACCTCAGGTGCCTTGATTTCCATCAGTCTCTTGAGGCGATTGTTTCTGATAATAACCCTGCGGTAGAGGTCATTGAGGTCAGAACTTGCAAATCGTCCACCATCGAGTGGAACCAGCGGTCTCAATTCAGGAGGTGTAACGGGCAGATACTGAATAACAGCCCATTCCGGCTTGTTCTCCATGCGCTCCTGACCATCGCGGAATGCCTCCACTACACGCAGTCTTTTGAGTGCTTCAGACTTTCGCTGTTGCGAGGTCTCCGTTGCTGCCTGATGTCTCAGTTCGTAAGAGAGCGATTCCAGGTCAAGTCTTTCCAGTAGTGCGTGCACTGCATCAGCACCCATTTTCGCAATAAACTTGTCCGGGTTGTCGTCTTCAAGCTGCTGATTTTCTTTGGGAAGTGAATCGAGTACATCCAGGTATTCCTCCTCGGTGAGCAGGTCCATTTTTGTAATGCCATCCGACTCCTTAACACCCGGCTGAACCACCACAAAACGCTCGAAGTAAATTACCGATTCGAGTTTTTTGGATGACAGTCCGAGCAAGTAACCAATTTTATTGGGAAGAGACTTGAAAAACCAAATATGCACAACTGGCACCACCAACTTGATGTGCCCCATGCGCTCGCGCCTCACCTTTTTTTCTGTAACTTCCACCCCACAGCGGTCACAAACGATACCTTTATAGCGAATACGCTTGTACTTACCGCAGTAACACTCATAGTCCTTCACCGGACCAAAAATCCTCTCACAGAAGAGTCCATCGCGCTCCGGTTTGTAGGAGCGGTAGTTAATGGTCTCCGGCTTCAGAACCTCTCCGTGCGAACGCTCCAGGATATCATCCGGGGAGCACAGGCTGATGGAGATGGAATTGAAAGATGTATGGGTGGTAATATTCTGATTTTTTGAAACAGCCATGATAAAAAATTAAGGTTGATAGAAAAGGTACCAATTCAACAATGTACGCCGAGTCGACTATTCAAATTTCACATCCAGTGCCAGGCCTCTCAACTCGTGAATCAATACGTTGAAAGATTCAGGGATGTTGGATTCCGGCAGGTTGTTTCCTTTGACAATGGCTTCGTAGGCCTTTGCCCTTCCGACGATATCATCTGACTTGATGGTGAGCAACTCCTGCAAAATATTGGCAGCACCAAAAGCCTCCAGTGCCCAAACCTCCATCTCTCCAAAACGCTGGCCACCAAACTGGGCTTTACCACCGAGGGGCTGCTGAGTAATGAGAGAGTACGGTCCGATTGAACGTGCGTGCATCTTGTCGTCGATCATGTGCGACAGCTTGAGCATGTAGATAATACCCACAGTGGCTTTTTGGTGGAATTTGTCACCTGTTTCACCATCGAACAGATTCGTCTGACCCAAATCAGGCAATTTCGCCTTTTTGATGTAATCGCCGATCTCGTCAATACTGGCACCATCAAAAATCGGAGTAGAAAATTTAACCCCCAGTTTTTCACCGGACCATCCGAGTACCGTTTCAAATATCTGGCCGATATTCATTCTCGAAGGTACACCGAGTGGGTTAAGCACAATATCAACCGGCGTTCCATCTTCCAGGAAAGGCATGTCTTCCATTCTCACAATTCTGGATACGATACCCTTATTTCCGTGGCGTCCTGCGAGTTTATCACCAACCTTCAACTTGCGCTTTTTAGCCATATATACTTTGGCTAGTTTGAGCACACCTGCCGGCAATTCATCTCCAATGCTGATGTTGAATTTTTCTCGTTTATACCTTCCAATTTCCTCATTGACCTTGATGTTGTAGTTGTGCAACAGACGGGCAATGAGTTTATTGGTGTCTTCCTCTTTCGTCCAGGAACTATAATCGACCTGAGTGAATTCAATCTCATTGAAAACACGCTGGCTGAACTTGGTTCCTTTTGAAATGAGTTCTTCTCCGTAAATGGTTTTAACACCTTCAGATGCTTTTCCCTTGGTGAGAACCAGCAATTTGTCGATGAGCACGGTCTTGAGCTCGTTGAGTGCCACTGCGTGTTCATCGTCCAGTGAGCGGAGCATCTCCTTTTCCTGGTCTTTCTGAGATTTGTCCTTCTTTGCTCTGGAGAACAACTGCTTGTTGATTACCACACCCTCAGTTGATGGGGGCGCTTTAAGCGATGCGTCCTTCACATCTCCGGCTTTGTCACCAAAAATTGCACGCAGCAGTTTTTCTTCAGGAGTCGGGTCCGATTCACCCTTGGGCGTAATCTTACCAATAATGATGTCCCCCTCATTGATCCAGGCTCCAATTCGGATAATTCCGTTTTCGTCCAGATCTTTGGTAGCGTCCTCACTTACGTTAGGGATGTCGTTGGTCAATTCCTCCTCACCCAGCTTGGTATCTCGCACATCGAGTTCGAAGTGTTCGATATGGAGTGAGGTGTAGATATCTTCCTTCACAACACGCTCAGAAAGTACGATGGCATCCTCGAAGTTGTAACCTTTCCACGGCATGAAAGCCACTTTGAGGTTTTGTCCGAGTGCCAGTTCGCCTTTGTCGGTGGCGTATCCGTCACAGAGGATTTTGCCTTCAGTTACCCTCTCGCCCTTACGAACGATAGGTTTTAGGTTGATGCATGTTCCCTGATTGGTTCTGAGGAATTTGGTGAGGTTGTACGTTGTGAGATTGTCTTCAAAAGACACCAGTGTATCTTCCTCAGTTCGGTCGTATCGGATGACGATTTTATTGGCATCCACGTACTCCACCACACCATCACCCTCAGCATTAATGAGCATTCGAGAGTCTCTGGCGACTTTTGCTTCAAGTCCGGTACCCACGATGGGAGAACTCGGTCTCAAAAGCGGGACAGCCTGACGCTGCATGTTTGATCCCATAAGGGCCCTGTTTGCATCATCGTTTTCCAAAAAGGGAATAAGCGATGCACTCACACCCACAATTTGATTGGGTGCCACATCCATATACTCGATCTCGTCAGGTGCAAGGACGGGAAATTCACCGTGTTCACGGCACTTCACCCTGTCGGAGACAAATGCTCCATCCTCAGCAATTTCCGAGTTAGCCTGGGCAATTTTTTTGTAATCCTCCCCTTCCGCTGACAGGTATTGAATCTCACCTGACATATCCACTTTGCCCTCTATTACTTTTCTGTAGGGAGTTTCAAGGAATCCCATACTATTGATCTTAGAGTGTACACAAAGCGTGGATATCAGACCGATGTTCGGTCCCTCCGGTGTCTCGATGGTACAGAGACGGCCGTAGTGTGAGTAGTGAACGTCACGCACCTCAAAGCCTGCCCGCTCTCTCGACAATCCACCTGGTCCGAGTGCAGAAATACGCCTTTTGTGGGTGATTTCCGAGAGCGGATTGGTTTGGTCGAGGAATTGGGACAACTGCGAGGTACCAAAAAAGCTGTTGATTACTGACGATAGCGTCCTTGCATTGATCAGATCAACCGGAGTAAATACTTCATTGTCACGCACGTTCATTCGCTCGCGTATTGTTCTGGCCATTCTCGCGAGACCCACGCCGAACTGACTGTAAAGCTGCTCCCCTACCGTACGCACCCTTCTGTTGCTCAGGTGGTCGATGTCGTCGAGTTCCGCTCTTTGATTGATGAGAGAAATGAGATACTTGACAATTTCAATGATATCTTCCTTGGTGAGTACCTGGACTTCACTGTCAATTGTCAGTTTGAGTTTGCGGTTGATCTTGTAGCGTCCAACCTCACCCAGATTGTACCTTTTGTCGGAGAAAAAGAGCTTGTCAATAATACCTCTTGCTGTCTCCTCATCAGGTGGATCTGTACCTCTCAACTGTCGATAAATATGCTGAACCGCCTCAATTTCAGAACTGGACGGGTCTTTTTGCAGTGTATTGTAAATGATAGAATAATCCTCCTCGATATCCTCCTTTTGGAGAATGACCGTCTCGGTTTCAGCTTCGAGGATCATATTTATGTTGTCTGCATCGAGCACCATATCTCTTTCGAGAATAATCTCATTTCGCTCGATGGTCACCACTTCCCCGGTATCTTCATCTACAAAGTCCTCAGTCCATTTTCTGAGTACCCTGGCTGCGAGTTTTCTACCGATTGCTTTCTTGAGTTGTGTCTTATTGGCTTTGATCTCTTCGGCCAGACCAAAGATGGTCAGGATTTCCTTATCGGAGTCAAACCCAATAGAACGCAGAAGCGTAGTAACCGGAAACTTTTTCTTACGGTCGATGTAAGCATACATCACATTATTAATATCCGTGGCAAATTCCATCCAAGCTCCCTTAAATGGGATCACACGCGCAGAGTGAATTTTTGTTCCATTGGGGTGGAAACTCTGACTGAAAAACACGCCGGGAGATCTGTGTAATTGAGATACAATGACGCGCTCGGCACCATTGATCACAAAAGTTCCTTTCGGTGTAATGTACGGAATATTTCCCAGGAAAACATCCTGAACAATAGTTTGGAAATCGATGTGTTCTTCATCGTTACAGCTCAACCTAAGCTTGGCCTTGAGCGGTACGCTGTAGGTGAGTCCACGCTGCTTACATTCATCGATGCTGTAGCGCGGAGGGTCGATAAAGTAGTCCAGGAATTCAAGAACGAAGATATTCCTGGCATCGGTTATTGGAAAATTTTCCTGAAACACCCTGTACAGACCTTCGTTGATGCGATTTTCCGGAGTGGTTTCCAACTGGAAGAACTCCTTGAAAGATTGCAACTGAATTTCCAGAAAGTCAGGGTATTCATTTTGGAGGCGGGTTTTGCCGAAGCCAACCCTTGAATTTACTTGCTTTACGACAGTATCGGTAGATGCCATTTGAGAAGTTTCTTAAGAAAAATTATAATAAACAATGACCGGAATTCCGATCAGCTAGCATTGTAATACATATAAACCAGTATAGCCTGCGCACTATTGTACGCAGGCCAGACTGGTAAATATCATTGGAGACAATTGCTATTCAAATTATCACCT
>SL_3KL_010_SEDDRAFT_10005897_pt1 | contig 10971 bp, 9 predicted proteins | sample SodLakKL_010_SED_2_FD_10381 | JGI IMG/M metagenome (IMG submission 10381)
GCCCGCGTGTGTCAGCCGAAGGCTTTCATGTTCGTTTCATGCAAGTTCCACAGGAATTCACTACTATCGCATCAACATGATTTTACATGTATTTACGCACTAGTGTCCGGTTAAAAGTCAAAGAGCCCCAACTGGTTAGCATTTGACTCTGTGATTTCCGTGAGTTCTGTGTTGGAAAACAGCTCTTTAAACGTCATACGCTCCAATAACGATACACTGAGAACTTGCATCATCGTGCGCAAATTAACGTTAAAATCATATGTTTTCTGGACGATTATCAAAATCACATAAGTACAGACGGCCGTCCAGATTTGAGTCTTCACGGCATTAATGCTCTGGCCATAAAATGCCTTTATATGCAGATTATGTTTAATCCATTTGAAGAACAACTCGATCTGCCAACGCTGCTTGTAGTAGTCGGCAATCTGCTCCGCGGTGGAAGTTATGATGTTGGTAAGTATGACGATATCCTGATCGTTTTCTTTATCAATCAGGTGGACTCTGCGCAGAACATCCGGATAATCTGCTTTGGTTTTAGGCAAGGTCAGGCGGATTCTCTGATCGCACTGCAATCCCGTGCTGGTATCTACAGGGCTGGAACTTCTACGATAATATCTCAGGTTTTTCCTGGCCCGAATCACAAACTGTCCTCCCTGGCTGTGGATCTTATGCAAGCGGGCAAAGTCGATGTAACCCCGATTCATAATGTAAATGGCCCCGGGCTGAATCGGGATTTGGTCCATGACATTCATATCATGAACCCGGCCATGTGTAATATGGATAAAAACAGGTATGGATCCCTGCAAGTCCATGAGCGTGTGCATCTTAATAGCCCCTTTGTTGTGATGGAAGTGGGCCCATGGGAACAGAGACAAACACAGATCGATTGTAGTGGAATCCAGAGCGAAGACCTGTTTGGTTTTTTCCAATGCGGCTTGTTCCTTTCCATACAGGTTGCGTGCCTGATCAATGAGCACCATCGCAAGATCCTGGTACATCTGCCATGGACGGGTGGCATTGGCATCGGAAAGAGTGCTCAGAGGGACCTTGCTGCGAAACCCCATGCGATACCGCTTTCCATCCAGGGCATTCAAAGTAGTAGTCACGTCACGAAGACTGCTGCGAAAAGTGAGTTGGGCAAAGCACATACTGATGAATTGATCCCAACACGAGAGCTTGCGTACACGGTGATTTCCCTTGTGGCGTTGTACAATTTTTCGAAATTCGTATTTGGGAACAATATCCATAAGCTGAGCAAAGATTGTTTTGCCGGAATTCATAACTTCTGCTGTATTTATCGTTTATGGGCTCTATTAGCTCGGACAAGCTACGAGTTCAAATCGATAAATTTTTCAACAGCACTTATTCCATTGTACAGCAATAAGTTACAAGAACAACAAATCAGTTTAACCGGACACTAGTGGTATTTACGATCAAGATAACGAAAAGTTCATTTCCTCAAGGAAAAGTTTATGGCCAGCAGGCGTTCCTCGGTTTCTTGAATAAATGGTATTATCACCCTTCCGTTCCGTGATAACATCCCTCTCTGTAAAACCCTGATCAGCGGTCCCACCAGATCACCATGATACCCGCCACCAGGGAGAGCCCGATCCATGCCAACCCCCAATAGGGCCAGGAAGTAGCCGAAACCTTGAGCATCTCGGCCGAACCGGGCCGGGTGGGCGAAAGCGCTTCGGGCAGCTGAACGATGGTCCTCGGGTCCAGACTCTGTGTGTAGTTGTAAGCCCACATCAGGGCTTCCGTGAGTCCGTAGGCTATAAGGGCAGCAAAAAATATGACCCAGATCCATCCCATCCAGCGAAAGCCCACAATAGCTATCAATACCGCCGCTCCGATCAGGCCATAGGCGACGTCCGGCATCCTCTTAAGGATCGTATCCCCTTCCAGGTCGAAGTGCGCCTTGCCGAGATAATCATTGATCAAATTGATTTTTTCAACGTCTCCCTGACTGTGCCCGGTTATATCCTCAATCCAGACATAAAGCCCCAGGTTGCTCTCCATTGCCGGTGAAGAAACCGTGATGGTCCAAATGGGCATATGAAATGCCGGTATCATCAAAAGTGCGGCAATAATGAAACCGATGCGAGATTGTTTTTTCATAGTTGTGGAATTAGCCGGATTCGTCGATCCCCCCGAGTGTATGTTTTATTCATACTTGAAAAACTGAACCTGTCCTGATGCTGGTCAGATATCCTGCCACCTTTGCTATGCATCCATAAAATATCTCACCCGTTGTAATTATGAGTGAAATTACTAAAAAATGTTGCAATAATTTTGTTAGAATTTTTAAAGATATGGGGTCTTCGGGAAACGGAAATCGTGTAAACGGCAGGGTTGGTCAGGACAGGACGATCATTTTCCCGGACGAAAAACGAGTGCTGCCGTTCACTTCATGATCACAAGTGCAAACCGCAATATTTGTTCACCGACGGGATAAACGGCATGTTCCTCGGACGGTTCAAGGAAAATCCAGGTGCCAGGAAGAGGACCGTTTTCTGTTCGATCAGCAAACGATGCGCGTTATGATGCCATATTGTGAGCCGTAACAATTCCTTGCAAGCTGGCAATCAGAGTCAATAGGTATGGATGCTGCCCTGCGCCGAGGGCAGATAGTTGACGCCAAACCAGCATACCATCAAAACGACAAAAGCGAGTGCCAGGGTCCACATGGCCGGACGCACCAGGTCTGCCCGGTGCGCCCTGATATGGATGTAGGCCAGATACACAATCCATGTCAGCAGCGCCCACACCTCCTTGGGGTCCCAGTTCCAGTAATGCCCCCAGGCCTCCTTGCCCCAGATGGCGCCGAAGACGAGTCCAAGGGTCAGAAAAGCGAAGCCGATGTAGACCATGTTGTCAGCCAGGGACAGTGTGGTCTGCCTGAAACGGCCCTGCCGTCCTTCATACAGCGCCTTGACCGCAACAATCGCTGATACAGCCAGCAAGGCATAGGCGAAAATATATACGATCACATGGGGGACGAACCAGACACTTTGCAATGCGGGCATGAGGGCTCGGTCATGCACATCCGGATTCATCACATTGATCCCGAGAAAAACGACGGCCATCAGCACGCTGTAAGCCAGTACCCAGCTGAGCTTCCAGCGCTGCCATGTCAGATACCCGATCAGCGGCAAAAAGAAACCGTACCAGAGCCGCGTCTCACCGAGTGTGCGCATGGGTGGACGGTCCAGGCTTCCCCAAAGGCCAAGAATAAAAACGGTCAGGGCTGCCATTCCTGCCCAGAAAAACAAATGGGCCAGGATTTCCGCCCGTGGCTTAAGCCGGCTCAGGTATACGCCTGCCACCGCAGCTCCCCAAAGGCCCGCAGAGATGGCAAACACGGTCGGAAATACACTCCAGGTCATGATGCCTCCTCGTTTGATTCCATTTCTGTGCTGCCGCCGGACGCATCCTCCCTTCTCATATCCTCAGGATCCCGGTTCAGTTCGGTGCCGATATCCTTGCCCAGCCAGAACAGGTACACCGCCCCGAGCAGCAGCATGATGAAACCCGTGTAAACCACCGGAAGCCAGGGATCCCGTACCGCTTCAATGATGCTGATGGGCGACCACTTGCCAAACCGGTCGTCATAGCTGAACTGATAGAGTTTCCAGCCTTCTGCCGAATACGGGTGGTTCACTTCAATGTCGATCACCCGGTTGTCACCGCTGCGGGTGTAGAGCCGGGCCAGCGACATGTAGCGTCTGGACTGCGGGATCGTCATGGCAAGTGCCCGGCCTTCTTCCAGCTTCAGAAATTGATGCTCCATGTTGAAACTGCCGCAGGTTATCCATCCGGTGATGGTATCTCCGCGGACCGGGTGCACCGCTCTGACCCTGGCCGCCGGAGCCGCACCGATATCATGCACCGGCTCAAACCGGTCGGATATGCGTGCCGATTCAACGTAAAACTGCAGGATCTCATAGTCCCAGCCGGACATATGGCCTTTTCGGCCACGTTCCACCTCCACCAGGTCCTGCTCCCCGCGGATGATGAGGCTGCCCGTTTCCTGATCCAGCATCCCCATTTTGGGTGGATATTCCTCCATGTGAAACCGCTGCAGTTCGAGGGCCAGGGGCAGCTCCACCGTGCGTCCCCCCGTGTCGGTGCCGTACCAGACGGTTTGTCCCGCAGAAAGCGTCATGGTGACGCGCTGCAAGTCGCCGCTGCCCAGGATGCCGCCCGCAATGACGATCCACAGGCCCAGATGATTGAGCAGAAAACCGATGTTACGCCCCCGCAGTGGAATGCTCCTGCGCACGGCGGTCATTGCCAGCACAAAAAGGAACCAGGAGATACTCATCAGAAACGGCCAGCTGGTGGTCATGCGGGTGAGGCCGAGCCGGTCGATCCAGCTGAAACCTGAGGGTTGCCCCTGCAGGAACAGACCCATCAGCAGGACCGAGAATGTCACGGCAGCGATGGCACCCATGCTGGCGGGCACCTGGCTCATCCATCGGACGACCGGGTTTTTTGGCAGCGCAAGCTGCAATATCAGCGGTATGAGGAGCAGCACCGCCCCGATGACCCCGTTCCAGGGCCAGGAAGGCGCCGATAGGCCGTCACCCGGAGTGACCCATTCCAGTGCAAAGCCGACCAGCAGCAGGGCTGCCGCGACCAGGAACGCTTCCGGGTATCCCCAGGGGAATAGCCAGATCGGTTTTCTAACATTGTGCCGGCTCTTCGTGCCGCTGGTACTGACTGGTTCCATCTGTAGAAATGGCATGCTCCTGGCGAAATGAATCAGAGCTTGCTCGTTAATGATTTAAAAAAAAATGTCTCAGTCCTCTGTAAAAAAATAACATGATCAACGGGTCCTGACGATCTCCCTTTCACCGGCATCCCATTCCTGGTGACGCTGTTCGGCGCGCTGGAGCCACTCCGGCACCACCACTCTCAGGAATTCGTTTTTTTCGCGCTGCCGCTCTTCCAGATCTATGCCCACATATTCCTGGGCCCTGGCTTTGGTGGATACATCGGGCAGCGGGATCGGATCCGTATGTCCCATCTGAGCCACGATCCGGGCCAGCTCGAGCCGCGCTTCCTGGGCGTGGTCCAGGCCGATGCCGAACATTTTCAGCATCTCCTGCGGGGCGTGGAAAGCGCCGCCATGACTTGCGGCACCGTAATCCCATCGCCATTGACCGCTCCGGATATGCTGCAGCACCGGCGCCATCCGCTCTTCGTCCGCTCCGAGATTCCAGGCAAATTCAGCTTCCAGATGTGCCTTCACAAGGGCATCTTCCAGCTTGTCCCGCACTTCCTGAACATCGCGCTGCCGGGAGACCACATTGCGGACCAGCTCGGCTTCGCTCTGCCGGTGACAGGTCTGGCAGGCATTTGCCACGTTGTTCAATGGGCTCTGTACCCTGTGATCGGTATACTTGACGCCACCTTCCGTGCGATAGGGCATGTGGCAATCCGCACAGGATACCCCGCGCTGGGCATGGATCCCGAGTTTGTAGATCTCATAATCGGGGTGCTGGGCCTTGATCATGGGGGCACGGCTAAGCGGGTGGATCCAGTCGGCAAATTCAATGTTATCCTTGTACTCTTCCACCTCATCCGCGTGAAGCCCTTCGTCCCATGGGAATATGAGCCGGTTGCCCGGACCAAAGTAATATTCAACATGGCACTGTGCGCACGTCAGCGAGCGCATTTCCTGATGGCTCGCCTCCGTCACATCCTGGCCGCGCCGTTCAAAAGCCTCGACAAGAGCCGGCTGCGATATGCGCAGGTTCATGGTTTCCGGATCATGGCAGTTTACACAACCGATCGGATTGACGATTTCATGTCCGAGTTCCGACCAGCGCGCGGCATAATATTCGTCCGTCCCCATTTCAGCCATCACCCGTGGCACATCCGCGCTCTTGCAACTCCAGCAGGTGGCCGGCATGGGTCCCTCGCCAGCCTCCATGGGAGCGCCTGTACGAAGCGTTTCACGAAGATCGGTCACCGAATAGTAGTGGCCCCGGGCCAGGTTGTAATCGGTCGCGAAGGCATACCCTGCAAAAAGAATGACCATCCGGGGATTTTTTTCCAGCAGATCCATGCGGGTGGACCCGAGGAATTCACTGCGGAATGTGGTGTCGGCCATCTGGTTGTAGGTGTTGAATTGGCGCGGGAACGCCTCTCCCCATTTCTCGAGTCTCGGCTCAAACGGATGCAGATCCTTCACCGGCTGGAAGACAAACTGCGCCTCTGTGCGGCGCTCCACAATGGTATAGGTGAAGAGTCCGGCCAGAAAGACCACCACGACCGTGATGAGAAATACGACCCACCCGATCCAGGGCTTTTCTTCGATGCGTTTTCCGAGCGTTTTCATTGTAATTTCTTTTGGATTTCTGTTTGCTTATTGGACATCATCCGCCGCATGAACAGGCACAGACGGTTCCTTTGTACTTCATTCGATCATTCTTCGCAACCAATCCGGCACCGGGGCCTTTGGAAGCGGTACATGGGTATAGGGTACGCTGGCAGAGCTGGTGACGGCACCGTGCGGAACTTCTCGGTGGCAATCCCAGCAAAGCCGGTGTTCGTCGGCCTTTGCACTTTCAAGCGTGGCATCAAAAGCACTGACCATAAAATTGGTGTGCTCATGGCATCGCTTGCAGTTTTCCTGGACCACGCGCTGTCCGGGTTCATGGATGCGGATCACAAACGGTTCCTGCCGCATGGTGAAGATATAGGCATGCCGCATCCCGTCCTGCGCCTTGAAGTAGTAATGGCGGAATATGTTGTCCTGGGGGACGTGGCAGTCGTTGCACGTGGCATGTTCCCGGTGCGAGCTGTGGAACCATGTCGTATAGTGCGGAGCCATCACATGGCAGTTCACACAGGTCTGCGGCGCATCCGACAGATAGCTGGCGGCATTGGACACATAGAAAGCGTAGAAAAACAGGCCAAAAAGTACTCCGATCAGCAAAATCACCGGCAGGCGCCAGTGAGCGGGTGGAAGCAGCCATCGAATAATATTTGACCCCTTTTTCATCTGGACAGGGTTTGATAGTTGCGCAAAAACAATAACGTCGAATGTCGGTTATCGGCTTTCCGGTAGTTTCATTCCCTGATGCAAAAAGAATTTCCGGAAAGACAATTGGCATTATCAATAATCAGTATAGCTTAAATCTATCAAACGGACCGGATAAGTGCAATAACAAACCGGTTGTTGTACATTTATTTACACCACCTCAACGGCACATGTTATTTCCAGGATTTTTAGATTATACTGGAAACAATGGTACCGGAACTTCATCAACTCACGCCAAGCTTCCTGAAATACAATAAATGCAACAGGTAATAAATCAGGATTGAAATACATCCACATTCCATAGATGACCCACGACATTCCCGGCCTGAAACGCAACTGGAAGCAGTTTTCTTTACTGGTCCTGATCAACGCCTTTGTAGGCGGCATGGTTGGACTCGAACGCACCATCCTGCCCGAGATTGCCGAAACGGACTTCGGTATCGCCGCCCGTTCGGCCATTTTCTCTTTCATCGTTGTTTTCGGCATCACCAAGGCCGTATCCAACTACTTCGCCGGCCGGTTCGCCCAGCAATTCGGTCGCAAGAAGATGCTTGTCACCGGATGGCTGTTCGGGATCCCGGTGCCGTTCATGCTGATGTATGCGCCGGACTGGAACTGGATCGTGGCCGCCAACTTCTTCCTCGGCATCAACCAGGGGCTGGCATGGTCGGCCAACGTCATCATGAAGATCGACCTGGCCGGTGAGAAGGATCGCGGACTCGCGATGGGCCTCAATGAATTTGCCGGTTATGTGGCTGTGGCCGTAGTGGCTTTTCTCACCGGGTGGATCGCAGCTGAATTCGGACTACGTCCCTGGCCATTNTTACTGGGCATNGTGCTGGNGTTTCTCGGACTGGGCATGTCCATCCTGCTGATACGCGACACCGCCCCGTTTGTAGCCTATGAGTCCCGCAACGCGCGCAATGACCACAAGAAGAAAAACCTGTTCCGCGAAGTTTCGTACGGCGATCGGAACCTGATGGCCGTGTCCCAGGCGGGTATGATGACCAACTTCAAGGACGGCATGGCCTGGGGTGCCTTCCCCCTGTTTCTGGCGGCGGCCGGACTCTCACTGAGCCAGATCGGGGTTGTGGTCGCCGTATATCCCGCTTTCTGGGGAATCCTGCAGATATTCACCGGCAAACTGTCCGATTACACCGGCCGCAAGCACATGCTCTGGATGGGCATGCTCCTGCAGGGCTTCAGCCTGCTGCTCTTCACGAGTATGGAAAGCTACATCGCATTCATCGCAACCGCCGCGCTGCTGGGCACCGGTACGGCCATGGTCTATCCGACCTTTCTGGCCGCCATTGCCGATCTCACCCACCCTCTGGATCGCGCCGAAAGCGTCGGTGTCTTCCGGCTCTGGCGGGACGGGGGGTATGCCCTCGGCGCCATCTTCTCCGGCATCATCGCGGATCTGTTCGACCTGAACCTGGCTATAGTTCTCACCGGAATTCTGAGTTTGGGGTCTGCCGTGTGGATACTCGCCGGCATGAAGAAATTGGGCCGATCTGCATCCTGAAGAAAATATGTTGCTCCCGAACTCCCGGATCCACGCCAATCTTACCCGATCTTGCCAATGCGGATCAGGCAAATCCGGGGGCCCGGCTCCAGATATTCCCAGCTGACACCGTGGACAGATGCACTATCTAATGCCAATAAAACTACTGTTCCTGAAATCTGGTGCTCTCCTTGCCGCGGGTTCCGTTTCCATCGGGAAGGGCAAAACGCAGATTGAGGTCATCGATCCGTTTTGCCGTTTCGGCCAGCGATTTATCCCGGACCTTTCATGGAAACCAGGATACCGGCTGATGTCAGCTGCTGCAGGATTTTGGCAAGAAAATGAAAAGAGATGTTCAGCTCCTTGCTCATCCGGCCGATGGATACATAGTCTTTTGATCGGCTTGCTTCCCTGGTAACAAACAGGGAAGCCAACACACCGTATGTACACGCATTGGATAGTACCATGAGAAATAATTATTCCGTGTTCGAAGAACTGCGACAAATATCAATGACTGCTCGAGATATGACAAAAAAGACAATACTTTCCTGATATCACACAATTAAAATTAGACATACAGGTCTCAAAATAAAATCCGGCTTTCCTCCGGCAGCCGGAAAAAAAATTGTTATATTGGCAGCTTGAAACAAATCCCGGACAGAAGCATGAAGCAGATTGTTATCGTTGAAGATGATTTGATCCTCGCCCTGCTGCTCGAAAAGCAGGTTCAGAGGATGGGCTTTCATGTTGCCGCAAAGGTCAACAGCGGCGAAGAGTCCGTTCAGAAAATACGGGAGCACAACCCCGATCTGGTTCTGATGGACATCAAGCTGGTTGGCAGGATGGATGGTGTGGAGGCCATTATACAGGTCCGCAGCTTCACGGATGTACCCGTGCTCTACATCACCGGCAATTCCGATGAAAATACCAGGAAACGGGCATATGCCACCAATCCGGTTGCCTACATGGTGAAGCCGGTCGACATGGCACTGCTTATGAAAACGATCCGGGAGATTCTCGAAAGCTGACTGGCGGATTACTTTCCGTGGCAGTGCTTGTATTTTTTTCCGGATCCGCACGGACATGGGTCGTTCCGTCCGACTCGTTCCTCAACAACGACCGGCTGGCGTTTCGCTTTCTCACCACGTCCAGCCGCCGCTGCGGCCCGCTGGGCATCTCCGCCTTCCGGACCGCCGCCGAACCGCAGGCCCATATTCTCTGCCGAGTCGTGCTGTGTCCGGAGCTTGTCCATATCCACCCGGCTTTTGACCGGCTGACGGGCACGCTGAAGCTGATTCGGGTCGGCCGCCACTTCCGGTACGGCGCGCCAGATCATGGAGACCACGTCGTTGTTGATGTCCTCCAGAAGCTGGGTAAACATGTTGAATGCTTCGCGCTTGTATTCCAGCAGCGGATCTTTCTGGCCGAAAGCACGCAGGCCAACGCCCTGCTTGACCGAATCCAGGTCGCGCAGGTGCTCCATCCAGCGCTCGTCGATCACGGCCAGCACGGCCGACCGCTCCAGTGCGCGGACCACTTCGCGACCCTCATTCTTGACAGCATCCTCGATTCCCACCACCACGCGCATCCGCTTCACGCCATCGGTGAAAAGGATCTGGACGTTGGTCGGCTTGTTGGGCACGTCGTTTTCGTGCACCTGTTTGATGACTTTGTAAAAAGGCTCTGCCAGCCGTTTTTCCTTTTCCTGATAGGCTTTGACGGCTTCTTCGAAGATCAGGTCGATGACCCCGTCCTCACGCAGGTTGGACCATTTCTCCCGGTCCACTTCCACGTCGACGGCCAGCTGTCGCAGCACCCGCTCGCGGATTCCGTCGTAATCGCCTTCCGGATAGAGCTCGTTGACAATAGCCGAGATCATATCCTCAAGCATGTTCAGCAGCATGCTGCTCAAACCCTCGCCAAGCAGCGCCTTCCGGCGGTATCCGTAGACCACGTTCCGCTGGTTGTTGAGCACATCGTCGTACTCCAGCTGGCGTTTCCGGATGCTGAAATTGTTCTGCTCCACTTTCTTCTGGGCGCGTTCGAGCGTCTTGGAGACCCAGGGATGCTGGATCACTTCGCCCTCCTCGAACTTAAGCCGGTCCATCACGTTGGCCACCCGCTCGGAGCCGAACAACTTCATCAAATCATCTTCCAATGAGACAAAAAACTGTGTCTCGCCGGGATCGCCCTGACGCCCGGAGCGGCCGCGGAGCTGCAGGTCAATGCGGCGCGATTCGTGCCGTTCGGTTCCCACAATGGCCAATCCGCCCTGTTCCCGGACGCCCTCGCCCAGCTTGATATCCGTTCCACGTCCCGCCATGTTGGTGGCAATGGTCACCGAACCTTTCTGCCCGGCGTCACGCACAATCTCGCTCTCGCTTTTGTGCTGCTTGGCGTTCAGCACGTTATG
>SL_3KL_010_SEDDRAFT_10005898_pt1 | contig 10970 bp, 12 predicted proteins | sample SodLakKL_010_SED_2_FD_10381 | JGI IMG/M metagenome (IMG submission 10381)
GCCTTGCGTTCGAGCGGCAGGTTCAGGGTTTCACCTGATATGGGCCCCTTTCCGTCTATCGGTCTTCCAAGAGGGTCGACGACACGGCCAAGAAGTCCTTCACCGACAGGCAGCGATGCGATCTCTTTCGTTCGCTGCACCTTGTCCCCTTCCTTTACGTATCTGGCCCCACCGAAAAGAACGATACCGGCATTGTCCTCTTCCAGGTTCTGAACCATTCCCCGGACCGGGTTACCCTCTTCATCCTTGGAATCGGGAAGTTCCACCAGCTCGCCTGATTGTACCTTTGACAAGCCGTATACCCTTGCGATCCCGTCGCCCACTTCGAGTACGGTGCCGACATCATAGATATCCGTTTTTGTGCCGAAGCCAGCCAGTTGTTTCCGGAGTATGGCAGATACTTCTTCTGGTTTTACGTGACTCATATTGCTGCTCAATCAGTACTTGTGAAAACTCACATTCCTGCTTTCTGGAATGTGGCTTCAAGTTGTTGTAGTTTGTGTTTTACGGTACCATCGATGACGGTGTCATCGATCCGGATGGCCATGCCGCCTTTCAGCGAAGGGTCTTCCCGGAATGAAAGGAGGACTTTTCCACCGGTTTTCTTCTCGAGCACCTTTTTCAGGAGGTCGGTCTGGTCCGGACCGGGTTTTCTTGTCACGAGAACTTCGATGTCCTGCAGGCCCAGCTCCTTTTTATATAGCTGTCCGTATACATATGAAATACCCGGAAGCTGATCTTCCCTGCGCTTCTCAAGGATCAGCAGGATCAGACTCCTGCTGATTTCCGAAAGGTCAACGTCGAACAGTTCATTAAGGACATTTGCCTTTGCCTCGCGCGATATGATCTGACTTCTCAGGAAGTGAAGCAGCTCCGGTGAGCCGGATATACTGTCACTGATCCGTTGCATATCGCGGGCTACGGCATCCACCTCATTCCGGCTTTTCGCCTCCTGAAACAGGGCCGTGGCATAGCGAATGGCAACTTTCTTTACTACCATGAATCAGCGGGCTTTAGGAGAGTTCTTTGATATAGCGGTCCACGATTTTCCTGTTCTTCTTTTCATCGATTTCCTCCTCCAGGATGAGAGAAGCTGCTTCGATGGCCAACTTTGCCACCTCTTCCCTGAGTTCCAGCAGGGCTTTTTTCTTCTCCTGGTCGATGGTGGACCGGGCCTGCTCCAGAAGCTTTTCGGCCTCTGCCTTGGCTTTCTCCGTGCGATCGGCACGCAGTGCTTCGGCTTCCTCAATGGCTTCTTTTCGCAACTTCAGGGAAATGGATTCGACCTGTTTCAGGGCCTTTTCATTTTCCTGTGAGATGCGCATGGCCTCCTCTTTGGCTTGTTGCGCCGCCTCAAGTGACTCCTTGATGGCTTTTTCCCGTTCGCCAAGTGCGTTCAGAATGGGTTTCCAAGCGAATTTGGTTAGAAGGAAAAGAAAGAGAAGGAAAGTGATGAGGACCCAGAAAAAAAGGCCAAAGTCCACATCAAGCAGGCCTTGAGCAAAAACAGGATTCATGGCAATGGTACCAGGCGGTTAGGATCGTTGAAAAGCGGGGAATATGCTTACTTGAGAGCAAGTACAATACAGACAACCTGTCCGAAAAGTGCCACACCTTCGATAAACGCGGCGGAGATGAGCATGGATGTACGGATGTCACCGGAGGCTTCCGGCTGGCGTGCTGAACCTTCCATGGCACTTTTACCGATCATACCAATGCCGACAGCGGCACCGATCGTTGTGATTCCAGCTCCGAATCCAGCGGCTAAGTATGCTAATTCCATTATGTTACCTCAGTTTATATATATTATTGTTCGTATTGAGTAGGGAGAGAGTAGCGTGCGTGCTCCTCACTGTGGTCGTCCTCGCTGTGGTCCTCCACGGCCAGACCGATGAAGAGAGCAGACAAGATGGTGAATACATAGGCCTGAATAAAGCTCACGAGTGCTTTGATCAGGTAGATAAAGAGTGTCAGTAATACCCAGACCCAGGAGGTTCCATAGGCAACGCCGGGCCCGAAAAGATCGGAAAAGATGAAGATGATCCCCAGGATGGCCATGATCAGGATCTTGCCGGAAGCCATGTTCGCAAAGAGCCGGATACAGAGTGCAAACGGTTTGGTGAACAGTCCGATGAACTCCACCGGCAAGAGGATGATTTTGATGGGCACGGGGACACCGGGAAACCAGAAAACGTGCTTCCAGTGTTCTTTTGTGGCAAACAGCTGGGTGATCGAAAAGGTCATGATGGCAAGAACGGCCGTTACGGTGATGTCAGCCGTTGAGGAGACGCCCCATGGCATCAGGCCGAAAAAGTTCATGAACAAAATGAAGAAGAAGACGGTCAACAGGTACGGGGTGAACATCATGTACTTCCTGGAACCGATGGTCTGAAGTGCGATCTCATCCCTGATAAAGACGACGAGGGTCTCGAATATGTTCTGAAATGCCCCCCTGGGTTCGGTGCTGCGACCGACACCCTTCCGGTATCTGGAGGAGAGCGGGATGAAGATAAGCATGGTCAACAGGGCCGCAAACCAGAAGTAGACCAGGTGGGATGTGATGGAGAAATCAAACTGGGGCGAAGTGCCATCCAGCCTGACGACCCGGTAGGAAGCCGGTTTGATGAGTCCATCCTTGCGCTCAGGTTCGTCCACCAGATAGGCGGCGTCGGTGAAGAGGTCGCTTTTGTTGAGCAGGGANGTGGTGCTTCGGTAGAAGTGGAACTGTCCGTTGTCGTAGATAAGCCGGGGCAGTTCAACCGTAGCCAGTGGCTTGAAGTCCAGATAATAATGGTCGACCACCTTGCCGATGAGATCGATCCTGTTTTCGCTACTCGGACCTGCATTGGAAACAACGGCTACGCTTGCCGTAAATACAAGCGTCAGAAGGAGAAAGCGTAGAAATTGTTTCATCACGATACCGCTGTTTGCCCTCTATGTTAACGTGTTAGAATATAGGTCTCGTAAGCAGATTTGCAAATATAGGAAAATAATAAAGCAACTGTAAAGCTAATTTGATGCAATTCCGTAAAAACGAACACGACAACAACGGAGATACCGATGAAGAGCATCCGGATGAACATGCCAAGGAGCATCGCGGTCATGTAGCGGTTCATGGACCCGCCGGCCATCCGGAGAAAGGGGAAGTAGCTGGCAATGGCAAGGACAGTAGTGATCGCAAATGCGAGCGGAACAGGGAGGAACACTTCCTCGCCTCCGAACAGGTATAGGGGCAGACCGAACAGCACCAGACCTGCGATGTCCATAAGAATGACAGACCCGCTAAATCTTGCCAATCCCCTGTTGGTCAGATTCACTGTTTTTTCCTGATTCCTTGTTGCTTTTGTCCCGATATTCAATTTTACCCGTTTTTGAGGCTAGTTTCAACACAATGGAGATCAAGCCTCCAAAACCCAGAAGTGCTCCAATGATAACACCCCATGGAGAGAGATTCCAGCGATTATCCACATAGATGCCAATAATAACCGGCACGATCATCGAAGCGGCTATTTGCGCGCCGAGTGTGATATACTGACCGTAATTGGCAAGGTCTCGTATTGGCATGGCCGTAAGCCGTCCGCAACAACCAAATGGAGTGCCGCGAACGGTTGTGGTTTCAGATCACTCTGGAAATCAGGCGCTGACTTTTTTTTCCGGCTCTTTTTTCCATGAGCTGGTGGTATTCTGTTTGGCGTTGCCGGTGGCAGCTATTTCTCCCATCTTGCAGGAACCGTCAATTTGGGCTCCTTCTTCCACCATTAAAACTTTGGTCTGGATGTCGCCTGTGATCCTGGCCGAAGCACGCAGGATCAACCGGTTGGAGACTTTGAGTTCTCCCTGAACCGTTCCGGCGATATCGGCTTCCTTGGTCACGAGATCACCTTTGACCAGGCCAGATTCAGAGACGATGCATTTGCTTTCGGCCTTGACCTCACCGTCGATGGTACCCGAAATGCGCAGATCGCTTTTGCTGTTCAGGGTGCCGGTAAGAACCGAACCGGAGCTGATGATATTGATGTTGGGTTGTCCGGGCATATCGTTTTTCATGGCTGTTTTTTGCTGATTATTGTTTTTTCCAAACATACTGGAGGGTATTGTAGTTGATATTTAAGGTGTTATGGCGGGGCGTTAATTTACGTTCAGATAGTACTCCGGGTCAAGGGAAACCCCGTTTTTCCACATTTCAAAATGAACGTGGGGACCGGAGGCCAGCAGGCCAGTTTCACCTACCTTGCCTATGATATCCCCTTTCCGGATGATGTCACCTGTCCGGTAGATCACTTCCGAAAAGTGCTTGTAGATGGAGACATAGCCATCTGAATGGAGTACGTGTACGGTGTAGCCGTTGTTGATCGTCCAGTCCGAGCTCACGATAACACCATCGGCGATCACGCGCACATCCGTTCCTTTCCTGGCGGCAATATCGATTCCATAGTGGCCGACCCGGGGCTGGAATCTGCCTGTAAGCGTGCCGGTCACAGGGGGTTCGGCGGGAAAGCGTATCTCACCTGAAAAAACATCGGAGTGGATGATCTGGTCACCTTTCAATGACTGAACTCCCCGGGCATGTGAGATACGGTAGGTAACGGTCTGTGGTTCCGGGTCGGGTTCCCCGTAGACCGCTTCCCATTCCGGGGTGGATCGGATATCGAATACCGTATCGGCACGGTCTCGGATGATACGCTGTATCTCGTAAAGCTGCTGGTCACGCGCATCAAGGGAGTCCTGCAGTGCGACGACGCGGTCATGGATCTGGATCACAGAAGCCCTGATGGTCCGGTTTTCCTTGTTGAACAGGTAGCTTCCCAACGGTGTCACATAGAAAACCAGCAGGATGAGCAGCACTACGGCCACATTGAATCCGCCCAGCAGTGCAAAAAACTTTCCGGGCTTCAACTTGTAGCTATCCTGCTGATGCGGGTTGTCATCATCAAAAAGCAGTAAGGTCACCTCTTCCCGGCGACGTTCCAGAAGTTTTTTGAGCAGCGATTTCAAGGGATAATTCCGGATAGGACCGGATAATAAGTGAGCAATTTCAAATCCATGCAAGACCCCGGAGTGCTACGGCCGGGACATGTGCCGTATTTGATAAACATACTGGCACAACGTTCACCGACCGGAATAATTGGGTGCTTCCTGTGTAATCTGTACAGAGTGTGGGTGACTTTCGTGGATGCCGGCCGCAGATATGTGCACGAATTCCGCTTTTTGCAGCTCGCTTATGGTGGCAGCTCCGCAGTAGCCCATGGCGGCCCGAAGTCCTCCTGACATCTGGAAGACCACTTCGGACAGGTGTCCCTTATAGGGAACGCGCCCTTCGATGCCTTCGGGAACCAGTTTTTTGATGTCATCTTCGACATCCTGAAAATAGCGGTCCTTGCTGCCCTGGTTCATGGCACTCAGACTGCCCATTCCCCGGTAGGTCTTGTATTTTCGGGATTCGTAGATGATCGTCTCGCCGGGACTCTCATCGACACCCGCAAACAGAGAGCCGATCATAACGGCCGTGGCCCCGCCGGCAATGGCTTTGGGTATGTCCCCGGTCTGTTTGATGCCACCGTCGGCAATGAGGCCGATTCCGGCTTTGGACGTGTATTCGGCTATTTCCATGATGGCACTGAGCTGCGGGACCCCGACGCCGGTTACGATGCGGGTGGTGCAGATGGATCCGGGTCCGACACCTGCCTTGACGACATCGGCACCCGCTTTGTGCAATGCCCTGGCCGCATCGGCTGTTGCTATGTTGCCCGCGATGATCTTCAGGTCGGGCCACTCCTTCCTGATCCGGCCCACCGTATCGATCACCCCCTGGGAGTGGCCGTGAGCCGTGTCCACGGTGATGATGTCGACGCCCGCTTCCACCAGGGCGGCGGTGCGCTCCATGGTCTCGGGGGATATGCCGACAGCGGCGCCCACGCGCAGCCGTCCCCTGGAATCCTTGCAGGCGTTCGGGAAATTCTTCTTCTTTTCGATATCCTTGAAGGTGATCAGGCCGATGAGTACACCATCGTCGTTGACGATCGGCANCTTCTCGATCTTGTATTTTTGCAGCAGCTTCTCGGCGGTCTCCAGGGTCGTTCCCTCCTTCCCGGTGACCAGGTTTTCCGAGGTCATGATGTCACCCAGTTTTGTTGCCGGGTTCGACTCGAAGCGAAGGTCGCGGTTGGTGACGATCCCTTCCAGGATGTGGTTGTCATCGACGATGGGGATGCCCCCGATCTGCAGGCGACTCATCAGGCTGCGGGCTTCGGCGATCCTCGCTTCCCGTTTGAGGGTGACCGGATCCACGATCATCCCGCTTTCGCTGCGTTTGACCAGCCGGACCTGTTCGGCCTGGGCTTCAATGGTCATATTTTTGTGCAGCATGGCTATGCCGCCCTCACGCGCAAGGGCGATGGCCAGCCGGTATTCGGAGACCGTATCCATGGCGGCACTGAGGATGGGGACGTTCAGGGTGAGGCCGGGAGTGAGTTCCACGGAGGTGTCCACTTCACGCGGGAGCACTTTGGAATATCCCGGGATCAGAAGTACGTCGTCGTATGTCAGGCCGTTGCGGCTGATTCGGTCGGCAGGTTTTTTTGTACTCATGAAAGGGCAAACATTTGATTGGCGTTTGTGTAAATTACGAAAATATGCGCAGTGAATGCAGTAACTTTTTAACACGTCATCCGAATGCCTGAATACATACCCTTCAACCGCATTTTCAAGGACGCCGAAGAGCGCAAGGCCCTGGCAGATGCCCTGGATGGTGATTGCTGGCACGGGGACGGACCCGCCGGCAAGCGGGTGGAGTCGTACCTGGGCGAATGGCTGGGATCCCCTCACGTTTTTCTCACAACATCCTGCACGCACGCCCTGGAAATGGCCATGCTGGTGCTTGACATCGGTGAGGGCGACGAGGTCATCATGCCGTCGTTCACGTTTGTCTCAACGGCCAACGCTGTGCGGATGCGGGGTGCCCGGCCGGTCTTTGCCGATATCCGGGACAGCGACCTGACCATGGACCCGGAGGATGTGGCCCGAAAGATAACCCCATCCACCCGGGCGGTGATACCGGTGCACTACGCCGGGGTTTCGGCGGATTTCGACGGGCTGCGGAAGGCAGTGGACGGACGGGATATCGCCATTGTGGAGGATGCCGCCCAGGCGGTGGGGGCCTACTGGAACGATCGCGCGCTGGGTACGGTGGGCGACATCGGCTGTTTCAGCTTCCACGATACGAAAAACATCACCTGCGGTGAAGGCGGCGCATTTCTTACCGGGGATGCCGGGCTGGCCGAGAAGGCCGAATGGGTCCGTGAGAAAGGCACGAACCGGTCCGCGTTCCTTCGGGGTGAAATCGACAAGTACACCTGGGTGAGCCAGGGCAGCAGCTACATTCCGTCGGACCTGCTGGCTTCGCTGCTGGAAGCGCAGTTGCGGAAAAAGGAGCGGATCCTGGAGGCACGGGCCGGTGTTTGGCACGCTTACAGGGACCGGCTGGCATCGGCCGCCGACAAGGGATGGATCCGGCTGCCGGAAATCCCGCCATATGCCCGGACCAACTACCACATTTTCCATTTCCACGTCAGGGACCTGTCCGACCGGGATCCTCTGCTGAACCGATTCCGGGAAGCCGGCATCGGCGCATCGTTCCATTATGTACCCCTTCACAACGCCCCCTATGCCCAAAAGATCCTTGGCGCACAGCCGCCGCTTCCCCGTACCGAAGAGCTGGCGGGGACGCTGATCCGGCTTCCGCTCTTTCCTGACCTTGAAAAAGTAAAGGAGGCGGTCGCTGATCGTGTGCTGGCGGTGCTTACGGACTATTTCACGGGGAAACGGGGAGACTGACCATGCGGATGGGACGTGCTGCGAAACTGTTTTTTTGTGAGGAGAATTTCTTGCATGTGACCATGCGTGTGACAAACGGGATGGAACAGTGGTGAAAACGGACCTGATGCTCGAACCTGCGACGCTTGAGGAGTGGTGGAAGTCGTACCGCCTTGCCAGGACGGCTTCCTATTCCCAGTCTCCGGCCTGGTCGGAGCTTTGGTGCGGGTATGCCGGGAACCGCTTCACACCATCACCGTTGAAGGCCGTGTTCCCTTCTGGAAAGGCGGTACTTGTCCCGCTGACCGTTCAGAAACTGCGCGCGGGACTTGGTACGGTCTGGCACGGATCCCCGGCGGGAACATATGGCGGATGGCTGTGCGGGGAGGACAAGGATCTCTCCCCGGATGAGATCACTCTCCTGATCCGCGCCCTTTTCAGGTATTGCGGCTCGCTGACCTTGCGGTCCTTTCCCGAACTGCCAGGGTCAGGTTCTGTCCCTGGTGGATCGAAAAACGTGCCGGACGCCTCATCGGAACCCGGTCCGCCATCCACCAGACCAATTCTTCAAACTGCGATTGATGACCTGAACGGCGTTACGATGACGGACGATCGCACCTGGCTGCTGGATTGCGCCGGTGGATATGGTGACATCGAGGAGAAATGGGGGCGTGAGAGGCCTGCGCTGGTGAGGAATATATCAAAAGCCAAACGAAACGGCGTCACGATCCGGCTGGCGGAGACCCGCAGGGACGTGTCGGACTATCATCGGCTGTATCTGCGCTCGGTGGAACGTTGGGACCCTCCTCCTGTGCACACATATCCGGAGTCTTTTTTTGCGGAATTGGCGCTCAGTGGCGGGGCGGACCGGGAACACGCCCGTGAATTGTGGTTTGCAGAACACGAGGGCAAAGTCATTGCCGGTGCGCTCATCCTCAAGGGGCGCAATCACAGCGCCTACTGGCACGGGGCCATGGATCCGGAATCCGCAAAACTGCGGCCGGTGAACCTGCTGATTGCATCCATCGTGGCATCGATGTGCGACGAAGGCATCCGCTGGTTCGATTTCAACCCCAGCATGGGTCTCTCCGGAGTGGAGAAGTTCAAGAGCAGCTTCGGTGCGGTGCCGGCGGCATGTCCGTTGCTGCAGCGAACCAGCGGCACGGTCAGGGCGGCAACCACTGCCGGCCGTTTGGCAAACCGCATCCAAAAGCAGTTTCGCCGATGAGCCTGCAGCAGAAAGCATATCGGGGTGCCGGATGGAGCGGGCTGGGCGGGATCGTCTCCAACGGGCTGGAACTGCTCAAGTACATCGTGCTTGCCCGTATCCTGTCGCCGGGCGACTTCGGCCTGCTGGCCATGGCCATGGTGGTGATCGGTATTGGAAGGATTTTTGCCGATGGGGGCACCAGCAACGCGGTCATCCACTTCCGCAATCACACAAACCGCCAGCTCACCACCCTGTACTGGATAAACATTGGTGCCGGTCTGGCCCTGTTTTTGCTTGTCTATCTCACGGCACCCCTGTTTGCCGCATTCTACGGGGAACCCGAGGTAAGCCGCCTTCTGCGGCTGGGCGGTGTGATACTGCCGCTGTTCGCATGCGGAGCACTTTATGATGTATTGTTACGCAAGACATTGTCCTTCAAATACATAACTATTGCTGAAAGTACAAGCGCACTGGTCGGTTTCCTCACGGCAACGGTGCTGGCGCTCTCCGGATTTGGCGTGTATTCGCTTATCTGGTCCCATATTGCCACCGCAGGCACACTGAGTCTGCTCTATATCGTGAACGGTGCCCGGACATGGATGCCCTCGCTGAGCTTCCACCCTTCCGAAGTCCGGCCACACATCAAGTTCGGTCTGTTTCAGATGGGCGACCGGGGACTCAGTGTCTATGCCACGCGTATCGACCAGCTCATCATCGGACGGTTTTTTGGAGCGGAGATCCTCGGAGCATATCATCTTGCATATCATCTTGTGCTGTTTCCGATCTCACGTCTGAGTCCGCTGCTCAACCGGGTTGCCTTTCCCGTATTTTCAAGCCGTCAGGACGACAACGCGATCCTGCGCAACGGCTACCTGAAACTGATGCAGGCCATGTTGTCCGTCACTGCCCCCTTCTTTTTGCTGGCAGCGCTCACCGCCCCGTGGCTGGTGCCCTTGCTGTTCGGTGACGGGTGGCAGATGGCGGCCGGTCTCATTCCGCTCATGGCGGCTGTAGGATTGCTGCGCATGGCGGGTAATCCCAGCGGCAACATCGTCCTGGCCAAGGGACGGGCGCGCCTGTTGTTCTTCTGGAACCTCGGAACGGCTATCATCAGCACACTCGTTTTTCTCGCAGGCGCGCAGTACGATGTCCATACGCTCTTGTGGATGTATTTGGCTGCCAATGTGATATACTTCCTGGTCGGACAAACCCTGATGGTCAACAGCCTGATCGGTCTGCACTGGACAAGGTTTTTGGGGGGAGTTGCCGGCATGGCGGGAATTCTTGCCGTCTCATGGGCCATATCCCTGGCCGGCCGCGCGCTTGTTTTGTCCGGCCATTCGGAAATCAGTGACTTTCTGATGGTTGCGGTCATTGCCTCACTGTTTGTGATAGTGTACCTTCCCTTATTGTGGTGGACGCATTCCGGATTTATCCGTGAGTTCCTGGATGCGTTACGTGCCGGTACGGACCAGTGAGCAGGTCCGTCATGAACGTGACCGCTTTTTTTCCTGGCCAGGACCCGCATCCACCCATGACATTACCTCACATTCATTTACCATCCAGCGATCCTGCACCCTGATGTCCCTGACCGTTGCCCACAGCTTCCCGGTATGGCTGCCGCAAACCCAGACCTGGCTCTACAACCAGGTGAGGTTTCTCCCATCGGAGGTGCGGTCGCACATCCTGTGCAAGGAGCTGCAGCATCCGGAGCAGTTTCAGCTTCCCGACATCCACTCCCTGTGCGGCCCGTCGAGCCGCCTTACGCGGCTGAGCACGCGGCTGTTCCGGCACATGGATTATCACCTTTTCGTCCGGCACAAGTGCCATCGTCTTGTACCTGAGGTACTGCACTCCCATTTTGGTCCTGTTGGATGGAAAAACGACCGTGTCATGCGACTGTCCCCATCCACCCCGCTGGGCGGAATGAAGCATGTGGTGACGTTTT
>SL_3KL_010_SEDDRAFT_10005899_pt1 | contig 10969 bp, 11 predicted proteins | sample SodLakKL_010_SED_2_FD_10381 | JGI IMG/M metagenome (IMG submission 10381)
CTTGTAGTAGCAGCAGCAATCGGTGTCAATGATATTAAAAGAGTCGATTTACTTGTTCGTAAAAAAGTTAATGCTGTTGTGATTGATACGGCACACGCTGATACAAAGGGAGTTGTTATGACGATAAAAGAGATAAAAAAAAGATATGATGTGGATGTTGTTGCGGGAAATGTTTCCGAGCCGGANTCAGTAGAGCGCCTTATAAAAGCTGGTGCTGATGGAATTAAGATTGGGCAAGGGCCCGGCTCTATCTGTACAACAAGGATAATAGCCGGAATCGGGTCTCCTCAGCTTAGTGCAATTTATAAATGTGTAAAGATAGCAGATAAATACGAGATTCCTGTTTGTGCTGATGGAGGGTTAAAATATTCCGGAGACATTCCTATTGCAATTGGAGCGGGTGCTTCTTCGGTAATGATGGGAGGGATGTTATCGGGTACGAACGAAGCTCCGGGAGATGTTATATTTAGAAACGGAAGACAGTGGAAACTTTATCGTGGCATGGGATCTATTGGGGCTATGAGTGAGCATAAAGAGTCAAGAGAAAGATACAATCAGGCATCTTCAGGAAAAAGCAATATTGTAGCCGAGGGGGTTGAAGGACTTAAACCATATAAAGGAGAGTTAGGTAAAGTAATATATCAATATGTTAATGGTTTAAAGAGAGGAATGGGCTATGTCGGAGCAGCAAATATTAAAGAGCTTCGTAATAAAGCTGATTTTGTAAGAATAAGCAGTGCCGGAAAAAAAGAATCTCACCCACATGATGTGGTTATAACAAAAGAGCCACCAAATTACTCAATAGATAATTAATTTTATTTTTGGTATTGGTGTGTTATAATTCTCTAAAGTAAGATTAATAAATAAAAATAGATAAAATTATGATTTTAACTGATGAAAATTTTGAAAAAGAGGTAGTTGGTTCTGATAAACCGGTCTTGGTATATTTTTCACTAAAAGGATGCGGACCATGCGTTACGGTTTCTCCTATTTTGGAAAAGTTGGCAAGAGAATTTAGTGATAATTTTTTATTTGCTAAAGTTGATTTTGATGATGCCCCGGTTATAATACAGAAACTTGGTATTACCGGAGCCCCAACAGTAATTTTATTTAATGGCGGGGAAGCGATAGGTGGCTTTGTTGGGTCAAAGGAAGAAGAAGAGATTAGGAGATGGATTAAAGAAAATTTATTGATTTTGGAATACGAAAAACATGCGAAAGAAAATAATATTTCTTTGGCAAGAAATAGAAAAACAAGAGATACTATTATTAAAGGTTTGATTGAAAAAGAGGATAAGCTTGGCTATAAATATTGTCCGTGTAGAAGAGTTAGCGGTAATCTTGAAGATGATAAAAATATCATCTGCCCATGTGTGTATCATCTTGATGAGATAAAAAAGGATGGGCGTTGCCTTTGTGGTTTATTTGAGGAAGATAGTAAAAAGGAAGATAACGAGAATTCGTAAATTAGACAAGATTAAAAAATATCTCCACTTTAATACTTTTTACGACCACTTTCTTGAATTGATGTTCTAATATGTTTTTTTGCTGATGTTGTTCTTGCATAATCGAGCCATTTTTGCTTAGGTGAACTGTTTTTATTTGTTATAATCTCTACTATATCACCGTTTTTTAGCTTGGTATCGAGAGAAACCATTTTTCCATTTATCTTTACACCACTTATCTTGTTTCCAATTTCTGAATGTATGGCATAAGCAAAATCGATAGGGGTAGAATCAACAGGCAAATCAATCACATCTCCTTTTGGAGTGAAGACAAAGATTCTTTGTTGAAAAAAGTCGTCTTTCAGTTCTTCTTTGAGACTCTCTTTGTTTCTTATCTCTGATTGATATTCAACAAATTCTTTTACCCATGAAGGGATATCATCATAGTCAAATTCTTTTTTTAGATTATTTTTTCCGAAATAATTTTTAAATGGAAGAAGGCGCTTAATCCAAAAAATATTTGAATTCGAATCTACGTCACCCTTTTCTTTATATGATACATGTGAGGCTATGCCAAACTCAGCCTCTTTATGCATCTCTCTGGTTTTTATTTGAATTTCAACAACATTTCCGTAGCCTGTGAATATTGTTGTGTGCAGTGCTCTATATCTATTGGGTTTTGGAAATGCAATATAGTCTTTTATTCTGCCCGGCAAGGGTCTCCATATACTATGAATTATTCCAAGAACTTTATAGCAATCGGTAATATCAGAAAGTATAATTCTTAAAGCAGAGATATCATAAATTTTTTCTATATTCCAGTCCTTTCTCAGTAGTTTTTTGTATAAGCTGTATAATGTTTTTATCCTATAATCACTATTGAATTTAGTGATGTTATTTTTTGCCAAAGCCTTTTTTACTGATTTTTGAAACTTTTCTAGTTTTTTTGCGTCTTCCGTGCTTTTTTCCTTTAGTAGTTTTTTTGTCTTTTCATACTCTTTCTTATTCACAAAAGGAAAGGCGGTATCTTCAAGTTGCCTACTAAGGACTCTTATCCCGAGGCGATAGGCGATAGGAACATATATTTCAAGAGTCTCTTTCGCTATACGTTCTTGCTTGTGTTTTGGTACATACTGCAGGGTCCTCATATTATGAAGCCTGTCAGCGAGCTTAATAATAATCACTCTAATATCTTGTGATACAGCAACAAATAACTTTCTTAAGCTCTCGTTATGTCTTTCAACGCCTCTATACTTTAATTTTCCAAGCTTAGTTACTCCTTGAATAAGAAATAAAACCTCGGGACCAAACTCCTCTTCTATCTCTTTTTCTTTTACTCCTGCGTCCTCTATAACATCGTGCAGTAATCCTGCTGTAATTATTTTTGAGCTCATCTTTAGTCTTGCCAATATCTTTGCCGTTTCATATGAGTGAATGAAATATGGATCACCGGAAAATCTTTTTTGACCACTATGAGCTTTTTTTGCAAAATCAAAAGCCGAAAGAATCAATTTTTTTTCTTTTCTTGAAAGGGGAGTGGTTAAATTTATTATCTCTTTTGTATCTTCCATAGTAGTTCTTAGTTTATTATATAATTTTAATAGGCGCAAGAATATTTTTATTTAATAAAATGCTTGACAAAGATTTTAAAACTGCGAAAATAAAATAAAAAAAACGCAAATAATTTTTCACACCATCTGGTCGACTATTTGCATCCTGTAAATTATAAAAAAGTGCCGATGATGATAATCTTCGGATAAAAAATGGCTATAAAGAAAAAAGCGACTGCAAAGAAAAAGACAGTCGCAAAAAAGAAACCCGCTGTAAAGAAGACCACTAAGAAGAAACCTGCTGTAAAGAAAAAAGCGACTGCAAAGAAAAAGACAGTCGCAAAAAAGAAACCCGCTGCAAAGAAGACCACTAAGAAGAAACCCGCTGTAAAGAAAAAAGCGACTGCAAAGAAAAAGACAGTCGCAAAAAAGAAACCCGCTAAAAAGAAAAAGTAATTAATTTTTTTTCGCCCCCCTCAGATAGGGGGCGTTTTTTTATTATTATTCTTCTTCTTCTTGTGGTTCCTTAATGATAGTAACATAGACTGTGCTTGAATAGTCTTTATGTATCTTGTATAGGTTGTTTAGCGCCACTCTTGTTTCTATCGTTTTTTCTTCTTCTAATCTTTCTTTAGTTATTGAAATTTCTTCAGTGGAAATAAACTCAGGAGCATCCTTGTTTTCAGGAACAAGTATTTTTATTTTGTTTGGGCTTATTGAAATTTCTTTTATATTAATATCTTCAGAATCTTTTTTAATGTTAGCTTCTACGGGAAGGGTATGTGTTTCGTATTTTTGTGCCTCTACTACAACAAGAGAGGGGCTAATATTTACAACCGAAACATTAAAGGGATGATTCACATTTGCCCTCTCTAGCTCAATTTCATTGATACCTGTTGATATATTTTCTCCGGAAATAGTGACACGTAATGAATTTAAATCTATGCCTCCTAAAATTGTTTGACCACGGGCAGAAAGAGTAATTGTTACTGTTTCAGGCATTGTGTTTTCAATTATCTTTTCCTCTGACATTCCGGTAAAACTGATTGGAATATTAAAATCCCTTTGTACGATTTCGGCCTGATAGACAATAAAAAACCACGCTAGGCATGCAATTATAATTGCAGAAATTTTTTCTATCATTCTTTCCCTGAATAGGTTTTGAAAAAAACCATAAGGTTTTTGCGGAAACTTTTCTTTGTAATGTTGTAGTAAAAATCTTTCCAGCTCTTGAGTGTCTTTTACTTTTTTTAATTTCCCGTTTTTTGCTATTGAAATTTCACCACGTTCTTCTGAAACAACAATTACGAGCGAATCTCCTTTTTCTGAAATTCCCACTGCTGCACTGTGTCTTGTTCCTTTCTCCTTTGTTTCTCTCAAGTTTTCAGAGAGAGGGAGATGAACTCCAAATTTTGATATTCTCTCTTTGTCTATTATTATTGCTCCATCGTGTCCGGGTGATTTTGGGTCAAAGATGCTTTCCAGGAGAGTCGTGGTTGTTATTCCGTCAAGGGCATTTCCTCCTCGGAGATGTCTTTCTATCGTATCTTGGCCGTTAATAACAATTAAGGCACCATGTTTTTTGCGCATCAAGTTTGATGTTGCCTGAACAATAGCAAAAATTGTAGAAGAATAGCTGAGTACAGACTTTTTTATCATTCTTTTTGTTCCTGATGCTGCGAGAAACTCAAATGAACGTTTTAATTCATCCTGAAAAACGATAACCAAAATAATAACAAAAATACTAAAAAAAGATTGTAGAATTAATGCAGTAATGTAGAGATGAAAAGCTCTTGCCAGAACATAAATTATTCCCAGTATCCCCATACCGGCAAATGCTAAAAGCGAGCGAGTCTGTTTTAGGAAAAGAATAGCTATATAGGAAAATACGGCTATTATAAAAATATCCAAAAAATCGATTAAGTAGACATTGGATCCCAGGTTTATATCTAGTAGGCTGTAATTCATCTTTTTTTTATCTAATACTATGCTTATTATATAAGCGAAATTTTATTTGTCAAAAGGCTATATTTTTGGTAGAATGCGATGTGTCTAACTTTAATTTATTTAAGAATGCAAAACAAAAAAATTTTACAATACTATCATCCTGTTCTAAGAAAGAAAGCAAAGCCTGTTCAGCTGAATAAGGAGACAGATATTCTTATTAAGACAATGAGAGATTTGCTAAAAGAAGAAGATGGCGTGGGCCTTGCAGCTCCCCAAATAGGTGAGTCAAAGAGAGTAATTATCGTTAATCCTAGCGAAGGAGACTTTTTTGTCTTTTTAAATCCGGAAATAGTAGAAAAAAGTAGTGAGAAGATAACCATAAAGGAAGGATGTCTCAGCTTAAGGGGGCTTTGGCTTGATATAGAAAGAGCAAAAGAAATTAAGATTAAGTTTTTAGACAAAAACGGAGAGAATAAGGAGATGAAAGCAAGCGGAATGCTTGCAATAATTCTTCAGCATGAGATAGACCATTTAGATGGCAAGCTACTTATAGATAGAGTGGGGTTTTTGAAAAGAATATCTATGTTAAAAAGCCATTTCTTGAGGAGATATGCAAAAACTCATCAGTGATTTGAAAAAGAAAGGCTTATTGAATTTAAGAACGGAGAAAGCCTTTTCTAGAATTGATCGTTTTGATTTTGTTCCTGATAGCCTAAAAAAATATGCTCATGAAGATGTTCCTCTTAGTATAGGTTTTGGGCAGACAATTTCACAACCTCAAGTTGTAGCATTTATGTTAGACCTTCTTTCTGTAGAAAAGAATGATAATATATTGGATGTTGGATTTGGCTCGGGATGGACAACTGCGCTTTTAGCGGAAATTGCAGAAGAGGGGAGAGTGACGGCAATTGAAAAAATACCTGAAATCTTTTATTTTGGGAAAAGCAATATTGAGAAATATAATTTCATAAAAGAGAAAAGAGTAGAGCTTTTTCTAGGAGACGGAAGAGAGGGTAGAATAGAAAATGCTCCCTATAATAAGGTTCTTGTTTCTGCAGCGGATTCTGATCATGATTTCTTTCTCGGAATAAGAGATCAACTACAAGAAAGAGCAAAGATTGTAATTCCAATCAATTCATCAATTTTTCTTTTTACGAAGAAGGGTAATAATTTTAATAAAGAGGAGTATAAGGGCTTTTCTTTTGTTCCACTTGTTTAAAATATGAAAAAAATTATTTTTTATCTATTAGCTATATCTTTTTTGCTTCTTTTTTCTTTTTCTATCTATATGTATCAAGGAATATATCTTGGCAAAGACTTTGATAGCGACTACCTCGCCTTTAGGGTTATGCCGGGAGACACTATTTTAACTATTGCGAATAATTTGGAAAAAGAAGGTATTATTGGTAAAGATTATTTTTTTCTAATATATTCCAGAATCTCTAATGATAGTAAAAAATTAAAAGCGGGGGAATATCTTTTTTCTTCCGGCATAAATATTCCGCAAATATTTGATAAAATGGTGGAAGGAAGTGATAATAGATTGACAATTGTTGAGGGTTGGAATCTAAGAGATATAGCAAATTACTTGGAAGAAGAAGATCTTGCTTTGAAAGATGATTTTTATCATATTGTCGGCAAACCACCTCTTTTTAAAGATGGGGAACTATTGCAGGAAGAGGGAAGAAATTTTGATCATCAAAAAGAGTTTTTGGATAATTTAGAGAAAGAGATGACTCTTGAGGGCTATCTTTTTCCTGATACCTACTTTATTTCACCCGGAATTACGACCGAAGAGATAGTGAGAATGGTTTTGAAAAACTTTAAAAGAAAAGTTGTTGAGGGAATGGAGGAAGAGCTTAAAGAAAGTGAGATGTCTCTATTTGAAATAATCACAATTGCGTCTCTAATAGAGAAAGAGGTTAGAGACTACGAGGAAAAAAGAATTGTTTCAGGCATTATTCAAAAACGATTAAATTCCGGAATGCGTTTGCAGATAGATGCGACAGTAACATACTTAACAGGGAGGAGGTCGGTAGAAGTTTTTATAAAAGAGACAAATATTGATTCGCCATATAACACCTATTTTTACTCCGGAATTCCCAAAGGACCTATCTGTAATCCTGGAATAGAGAGTATAAGAGCGGCGATTAACCCTAAAAAAAGTGATTATCTCTATTATCTATCAAAACCTACGGGAGAGACTGTTTTCAGTCGTACATTTGAAGAGCATGTAAGAGCTAAGAATAGATATTTAAAATAACAATGAAAAAGATAATTTTTTTTATTGCACAAAAAAACTTTCGTGATGAGGAGTATTTTATTCCTAAGAATATTTTTGAAAAAAATCAGTTTAGGACAGAAACTGCAAGTATTAGTAGAGGTATGGCAATTGGATCAGAGGGGGGAGATGCGGTCATCTCTTTATCATTGGACGATGTTAATGTTGATGATTTTGACGCATTTGTTTTTGTTGGAGGTGGGGGTGCTCTTATCTATTTGGATAATGAAAAAGTTTATAGCATAATTAAAGAAGCGAGAACAAAGAAAAAGGTTATTGGTGCGATATGCATTGCCCCTGTTATTCTTGCTAAGGCCGGAATATTAGAAGGTGTAAGAGCGACTGTCTGGTCTTCTTCTATGGAAAAGAGACCAATTAAAGCACTTAAAGAAAATAAAGCTATCTATGTCGATGAAGGCGTTGTAGTTGATAAAAGTATTATTACGGCAAAAGGGCCAAGCTTTTCAAATGACTTTGCTAAAAAAATAATCGATATTCTGGTAAATTAATATTTTCTTAAAATTTGACAAAAATACAAAAACAACTATACTTAAAGCAATATTTATCCGCAGACAGTAGGTTTTCTAAGCATATAATTCCTACCGAGGAGAAAGAGCCTACTTCTAAGTGTCTGCCTAAATGCAGATTTTTTTTATGACTATAATAAATAAAGAAAAGAAAAAAGAGATAATTGAATCACTTTCAAAAGACATCTCTTCACAAAAGGGAGTATTTTTTGTGAATTTCAGGGGAATGAAAGGAGAGCAATCAAGAGAGTTGAGGGAAAAGCTTGGCGAAAAAAATGCAAAGATAGTTGTTACAAGAAAGACATTGGCAAAGATAGCTTTTGAAAGAGAGGGGGTTGATTTTGACCCTTTATCTCTTGATCAAGAGGTCGGTTTTGTTTTTGATTTTGAAGATGGTATAGGGGCAGCAAAAGTATTGAGCGAATTTGAAAAGAGAGAGACGATTTCTTTTCTTGGAGGGTTTTGTGAGGGAAATGTATTAAGCGCAAAAGAAGCTCAATTAATTGCCGAGCTTCCGGCACGTGAAGAACTTTTAGGAAAGTTAATTGGCACAATGAATGCCCCAATTAGCGGATTCTTACAAATTTTACAAGGTAATACAAAAGGTCTTTTACAAGTATTAAAACAAGTTAAAGTATAAAAAGATGACTGAAGAAACAAAAAAAGCCACCGATGGGGTGGAAAAAGAAGAAGAAGGGAAAAAAGAGGTTCCTAAGAAGTTTGAAAACTTAGTTAAAAGTATAGAAGAGTTAACTGTTTTAGAGCTTTCGGAGCTAGTAAAAATCTTAGAGGAGAAGTTTGGCGTTTCTGCCGCTGCTCCTGTTGCCGCTGCTCCTGTTGCTGCTTCAGCAGGAGATAGTGGTGAAAAAGAAGAGAAGACAGAGTACTCTATTGAGCTTAAATCAGCAGGGGATAAGAAGATAGAGGTTATAAAAGCAGTAAGGACAATTACAGGAAAAGGATTGAAAGAGGCAAAGGACTTAGTAGATGGTGCTGCCGATTCACCACAGATGATCAAGGAGGGGGTTCCAGCTGAAGAAGCAAAGGAGGCTGAGAAGACACTTAAGGATGCGGGAGCTGTTGTTGAATTAAAATAGAGCTATATACCTAGATTTCAAAAAGATATACTTTCTTATTACTGAGAAGGTATATTTTTTTTCCATCGTTTGTAACTGCAATATCTTTTAAGCTATCTAACGCCTCATTGAAAAAGAGTTGAGTTGTAATATTTTCTTCTTTATCAATTACCACGACTCTCTTCTCTTCCTTATCTAGTAAAAAGATAGGAGCCTGAGGAGATGTATATATTGTGGTAGAACTTGTTAACGGAGGAAAGATGGGCACATCTATCTCTTCTTGCATAATGCCTTCATGATATTGATATATTACATCACTTGATGAAAGAGCAAAAATTGATCCGTCTATAGTAATAGATACTCCCTCTTTTAATAATTTGCTTTCATCCTTAAGCCAAGAAATAGGATCTTTTTCGTGGTAACGTAAAATCCTACCGTTGCTATCTAGAAAGTAGGGGCGACCGAAAAAAGATGAAAGTGAAACGAACTCTTCATGGTCTTTTGGAAGATTTATTNCTGTTTCGGAAATAGAGTTATTTTCGATAAATAAAAGGGTGTTTGGCTTGTAGAANAGAATAATTTTTCCGGAAGAAAATGATGAGAGCTCTATCTTTTCTTCATAAGGCAGCAGGTAAGAGCTTTCTTCTCCTGTTTGTGGATTAAGAATACTAGCATCCGAACCTTTGAGAGGAAAGAGATATATCTTTGTGTCAGCTAAAAGCATCTTTCCGGGATCTATCTTTTCGATATTCCCAACATAAACAAGATCTTCTTTATCTATATTTTTTGCAAAAGATTTTTCGAGAAATATTTCCATTAGAGAGAAGTATAACATTTCAACTCTCTCTTTAAATCTTATCTCTTCATCCTTTAGAGCCTTTAATTCGGTCAGTACTTCTTTCATTAAGATTAAATCAGAATCATTTTTTGCCTCCTCAATTCTTTCTTCAATTCGATTAATTCTCTCTTGTTCTCTGGATGACTGGACTCTATTTTCAATGCCGATTGTGATAACTCCAACAAGAATTATTCCAAAAAGTAAAACAGGAAGCAAGAATTGCTTCTTATCTATCTTTTTTTTGTAATTAAAATTAAATTCAGGAATTTTTATTTTGGGAGAATTTATCTTTTTAGGTGAAGGGATTGATTGCATGGTCTCCAGGAAAAAATTTTTAAATGAAAATTTTTTTCTTCTCTTATGACTTGATGTTAGTTTTGTTCCTTCTTCCTTTAAGGTAATGGAGTGATCCATAACAAGCACAGCACCGGTTGATTGTGGAAAGCTTTTTTCTTGTAAAGCGGCTATTTGACCGATAACTTTTTCGTCTAAAGAGTTTTTTAATATTTTCTCTAAGACTTTTTTCTTTGCAAAAGAGCGGTGTATTTCCGGAGTAAGAGCGATAATCTTATCTTCCTTTTTCATTTTTCCGGAAATCATATTTGAAAAAAGCCTTGTTGAGGAATCTTCCACCCTGCTACCTATATCTTTTATCTTTTCTTTTGTGAGTAAAAAAATCTTTATTTCGCCCGTTTTTGCAAAATAGAGTGAAAAATTTTTAGAAGAAAAGACTGCAATACTTGTTCTTGGCAAGTGTTCTTTATCTTTTATTAGCTCATTTATCTCTTTAAGAGTTTCTTTGAGAGCCATTTCAGGCGAAAGAGAGCTATTTTTGTAATAGCTCTTTTTTGCAGCATGGAAGATATTTTGAAGAAGAGGAGTTTCTTTTTTCTGAGCGCCTGATATCTCTCCAATCATATAAAAGCTACCAATTTTACGCTCATAAACATTTTTTGGCTTATAGTGGAACGTTTCAGATATCTTTTCCTCGGCTTTTGGATTGAACGATAATTCAAAAATTTGCATTACTAAAGTATAATGATTTTAAGAAAAATAAGCAATATTAATTCTCCTTATGGAGGTTTAATTTCCTTCGTCTCGAGAATCAATACAGCAAAACCAATTAAGGTCACTTGTGTTTATAGTTGCCCCGTTCTTTCTCGTTTTTGTGTACCTTCTAATATCTCTTTTTTCGGCCAGTGGTCCAAAAATAGGAAGTTTGCTTGACTTTATTCCCAGCAATACATCCGCTACATCATCGGGATGAATCATACAACTGTCAAGCTCCAGTCTTGAGTAGTTTAA
>SL_3KL_010_SEDDRAFT_10005901_pt1 | contig 10968 bp, 12 predicted proteins | sample SodLakKL_010_SED_2_FD_10381 | JGI IMG/M metagenome (IMG submission 10381)
AGCCTCTACTAATAAGGTTTACAGCACAAATATACTTTTTGAATTGCTATCAATTGTCACAATTTTGGGAGATGAGAGTATCTGCGCCCTTTTTATTTGCGTGTAACCTGTTTTTGTGAAATCCGATTTTTCTGTAGGTGCGAATTTATTCGCACTTTAAATCCGGCACGTATTTAAAGAAAATAACCATAAAGTACTCCAGCAACTTTTGTCCTGTGGAAACGGTCATAGACTCTATAATGGACAAAGGGGTTCACATTGTGCGAATGAATTCGCACCTACAATTGAGCACCCGTCTTTTTACACAAACAGGTTACACTCAAATGATTTGAAATTTCTAAAGGAGCAGAGTTAAACGGCAGATTTAAAGACATGGCTTACACCGTTTATGCAGATGACCAAGCCAATCCACCGAGATAATCTCTCAATGAGGCAACTCCACGTTCATCCGTTTCAAAGGCTACACCGGTTTGATGCTGCCGTTTACGCACTACGCGTCCCCTAATTTTTCCAACTCCAGATAACTCCAATTGAACGGTGTCACCGATCTCGAAATTCACCGGTGCGTTAAAAATTGCACCACCGGCGGATATGTTAACCACTTCACAACAAATTGTCCCCATGGAATGCTTCAGTACGGATTGAAGCACAATGGCCATTATAGAATGATGGCGTCGCTCGGATCCAAGATAGACAGTTGCCATTCGCTCCTGATAACTTTTGGGAAACGTATAACCAATAGCAGTAACGATCCCAACGCAAGTTGTAATAATGTATACAACAGAAGCATACCGATCGTGAATATTTTCAAAAGCCCAGATTACAGCCACGATGCCCGCTATACCGGTGACCGCCCCTTGCAGCACTGCATTATGCAATGGTTTTCGCACATCGGAAAGCTTAGGCAGACTTATTAAATTTCCTCATAAAAATCCCATTATTTTTCCGCTTTCCCAACTCGAATTCCCCGCTTGATTCTTGTCAGGGGTAGTCGATATGAACCACTTTATCGAAGTCCAGTCGAGCAGAACAGTATCGATATCTGGGATGCCGGCAGATTGTCGGCAATCATGTCAGGTTTTGCTGTCCTGGGTAACCGTCAACTATCCGGCATCAATGATTATATTCCATGTGAAGCTACCTTTTTTATGAGTGCCAATTCGTCGGGTTTTCTGAACAATGGATTGGCAGTTCCCATTTTATTGTATTCCAAGTTGTTTTCTTATCAATTGGCATAGACTTTCTTTTATTTCGGCATGTCTCGGCAAAGGCGCTTGTTTACCGTTTTTTGGATTGGCGTAAATGTCGTGTTTCTTTCCGTGACGTTTCAAATAGCAACCAGCATTTACCAATTCCCTTATAAAATTGCCTCTTTTCATGCAACCTCAAGAATAATCTCTTTCGTTTGAGTACCGGTATGAATTGGTTTCTGAGAATCTTCCTCGATCATTAACCTGAAGGCATCTTTGATATTTTCTTCTAATTCTTCCAATGTTTCGCCTTGGCTAAAAACTCCTGGTATTTCTTTGATCCTTCCTACATACCAGTCATCATCAATCCAATATTCAAGCGTAAAATGTCGTTTCATTTTTATTTATCCTTATAATTCGCCTTCATGAACACATTAAACTCCAATACTACAATTTTCTAACTTCTCCAAAGTGAGTCCAGGGTCTAACGCTCGGAGTCGACCGGGTACCAGGCACTCCGGATGTTGATCAAGGCACGCCACCGGACACCTTGATCAACGTAAAAAACGGGCTCTTTAACGGGTGCGGTTTTTTGTGTTCCGCTGAAAGTAACATAATCTTATGTGATGACTGGGAGATCGGGAAAGCTTTCAAGATGATTTTGAAGTTTTTTGAACTGAGATTCAATGCGAATACCAGACAGGATCTCCTGTCGTATGGGTCCAATCATTTGCACGCGATGATCCTGAATCATGCACCGCAATTCATGAACCGTGGTGTTTGATTCAGGCTTGCCTCGTCTTAATGCCATGGACTATACACTGGTATCAACTATAACCTTCATGACCGGCGTCTTTGCTCTTTATAATCATATTTCGGATCGTATTCCACGGTTCCAAGCATCGAGACAATCTTTTGTTGCTCTAAATGTTGTATATATTCAATTAAAGCTTTTGAGACAGCGTCCTTTTTTGTCTTATGGCCTCCGAGCTTGACAGCTTTTTGAATTAGTTCGTCATCAATTTGTAAATTCGTTGCCATAACAATCATCTCCTTTATAAACACACATAGTATTACACATGAATTTGTGTGATTTCAAGAGAATAGTTTTGAATTCCAATGGATTGCTCAAGGGCGGCCCGCTTACTCATGGCACTGACCATTAAGACATAGCATGGCCGGAATGTCAAAATCCCTTCAGAGGTGACCACCGTTTCTGCACTGACCGTAAGGCTTTCTCCATCCTTAAGTACGAGGTGTTCGTTTTCATTCCCATTTTCTCCAGATTTTGCCGGCTTTTTTGATCTCCACCCAAAATTTTTCGTCAGATATATCTCTTCCACCGGCGAAGCTGCCTCTTCAACCTGACTTATTAAATTACCTCAATTCATGTAAAATGTTTTCGATTCCAAATGTTTATATGAAAGATCGAAATGTTGACCTTTTCTTTCATTGTTTGTTGTGCCCGGCAGGGCATGGCTGTTATGCAAATTTTAATTTGCCTTGACAGAGATTTTCATGTGTATAAAAAATTAAATAAATACACATTATGTACAAGGAGAAGCTATGCGAGCCAATATTATCATAGATGAAGACCTTATGAAAGAAGCCATGGCGCTTAGTCAATTAAATACCAAGAAAGCTGTTGTAGAAACCGCTCTGAAATTATTATTCCGGATGAAAAAACAGGAACGCTTAAAAAACTTGCGTGGAAAACTTAAATGGGATGGTGACCTCGATGCGATGAGGTTGGATCAATGATCCTGGTCGACTCATCCGTTTGGATTGATTATTTCTGGTTATAACGGTTTTGGGGGTGTAAGAGTTAATCAATGTTCTCACACTATCCAAAGAAATAAGCGCTTTGCGCTATAAAAAAATCCTCTGTGATCTCTGTGTTTTAATTTTTCCCCCCGCCATACCCATAGGTCTTAACCTAAAGGGATGTCTATCACGGATGCTTGGAAAGTCGGATCGGTTAACAGTAAAATAAAAAGTTGATCGCAAACGTTCCCCCCTTTTGAAAAGGGGGGACAGGGGGGATTTGAAGCTTTTTTAAATCCCCCTAAATCCCCCTTTTCCAAAGGGGGACTTAATGCATCATCATTTTAGGTGAAACGCTTATAAGGAGGAAATATCATGTTGGGTATTCTGAAGTCTATAATAATTTCCGGTATGTTTGTCGTGTTCAGCACCGCGGTTGTATCCGGTAATAAGGCAGTGGTGGAAAGTGTTTTTCAGCCTTATGCTGATCTTTTACAGCAGTTTTTGGTTGAACGGGACTTGGAAAACGATGGTTTGGAGTCGGCTTTTGACTATGATCAAGCCCTGGCACATGAGAAAACAATGGCGCTGCTGGAAAAACAGGATGCGCTGCTGGCCGAATTTGATATCGCCCAATTGGATACCCGTGAAAAGGCCGTGGCTTTCTGGAATAACGCCTATAATTATTTTATGATTGCGCACATCCTCAGGCAGCGGCCGGATGGCGAGCTGGTGGAATCGGTCTGGGATTACGGCGGACGTTTCAACCCGTTTCGCGCAAACATTTTTGAGCGGGATCTTTTTACCATCGGAAATCAGAAGTACAGCTTAGATGATATGGAAAAGGGTATTTTGCTGGGTGATGAGTTTGCAGAAAAAGGCTGGAAGGAGGCCCGGGTTCATTTCACGGTCAATTGTGCCTCTGTTGGCTGTCCACCTTTGCGCCGTCAGATTTATACCGCAGAAAACATCGGTACCTTGATGACTGAAAACACCCGTCGCGCCTTTAACACCCATCGTCATCTGCACCGTGACGGAAACACCTTATACGTCACCGAACTTTTCAAGTGGTATGAGGACGATTATGTCGAAGAAGAGGGTTCGGTGAGCAAATTCATCAAGGCCTATGCTGATGACCACATTAAAGAAAAGGTGGAAGCCACAACCCGTATTCGATATATTGATTACGACTGGTCCCTGAACAAACCAGGCAATTTTCCGGGGTTTTAACAGGCTTTCGCGCGCTGAAGGCGCAAAACATACTCAGCCCAGGGCATCGCCCTTGTCGTTATACACAAGCATGTTGATGCACAGGTTGCACCGGCGGTAAGATAAGGATTCAATAAGCTTGTAGGTGCGGATTCATCCGCACACTCCGGCGGATTTATCCGCCTGCACCGGGATATGCAGAAGCAAAATGTTTTTATAATGTGAAGAATTTGTGACTGCAATTTATGCCTCAACTTTTTTGCATTACCTGTGCTTGCATAGGTACGGATTCGTATGCATGCGACACTTGTGTATAACGACGAGGGCAACTCCCTGGGTTTAAAAACTATAGAGCCTTTAAATCCGTGCCGGATTTTAAGTGCGAATGAATTCGCACCTACAGAAAAATCGGATTTCACACAGACAGGTTACACTCAAATAAGTTTCGCGCAATTAAAATTTTTCGCGAAGAGTAAGACCGGTTCAGTTTTTTCTTGCGACTTTGTGAAAAAATTGGATATGATTGAATAAATTTCCAAAAAGACATCCATAATAGCCTGAGACATGCATTGACGTTCAATTTTTCGGATGAGTCTAAAACTCGATGATCAAATTTTTTCTGGTTATAACGGATTTGGGGGTGACTTGTTGAAGGAGTGCAAAAGCTGTGCTTTTGCATTTTTTTCGTGCGCCATGCTTTGCGTGGAAACTGTGGAAACTAGGGTATAAAAATCATTATTTGGTTACATGAATTGAATGACGTTTGTGGGAGCTTAATATATATGGCACGACGCAACACTCGGGGAATTTGGAACGAGGGCGGGTTTGGAACCCGCCCCTACAGGTTTCCACTGTTGATATTCTACAAACAAATCTCCCCCAAATCCGTTATAACCAGAATTTTTTGCCACGATACTTTTCAATAACCGTCATTCCGTGCCCTGCTTTCGCAGGAATGACGGAAAAAAATTTGAACTCGCTTGCAAAAGGAGTTGAAGATGACAAATTCTAAGCCGGAATCATCCTCAAATAAAAAGCCGGTTTTGGCCCCCATAAGTTCGGTATTTTTCATTTCCCTTATCATTTGTGTCATGATCGTGGCATACGGTATTATCAATCCCGATAGATTGGCCGAATCCTTTATCAACGCTACCTCTTATATCCTTGACGCCTTTGATTGGTTATTCATGCTTTCGGTCACATTCTTTATAGTGTTTAGTCTGCTGCTTGCTTTGAGTGATTACGGAAACCTGAAGCTGGGAAAACAGGAGGATGAACCCGAGTTTGGCTTGATTTCATGGCTTTGTATGCTCTTTGCAGCGGGGATGGGAGCAGGATTGCTGTTCTGGGGTGTTGCTGAACCGTTGAGCCATTATATGATTCCGCCTCCCGGAATGTCTGCCATGACACCTGAGGCCGCGCGATGGGCCTTTGTAATGACCCATTTTCATTGGGGTTTGCATGTCTGGTGCATCTATGGCCTTTTTGCCCTCATAATGGGATTTTTCGGATTCAGGTACGGTTATCCCATGCTGGCCGGCTCCCCTTTTAAGGCACTATTCAAGGGGAGAGGTGGAACTGTGATTGCGCGAATTGCCAACATTATTGCTGTGCTTGCCGTGGTGTTCGGGATATCCGGAGCTTTGGGGCTTGGTGTCAAACAAATCAATGCCGGAATGGCCGAAGTGTTCGGAACGAGTCCTCAGTCCACTTTTATCATGATAAACATCCTGGCCATTCTTACGGTATGCTATCTTGTTTCTGCATCTACAGGACTCGATAAAGGGATCCGGTTTCTTTCAAATCTGAATATGTTCATCGTGGTTGTTCTCATGCTGTTTGTGCTTTTTGTGGGACCTACCCGGTTCATCCTGTCAACTTTTGTCACCGGACTCGGAGATTACCTGAGCAATCTTCCTGCACTATCCCTAAAGCTGTATCCTTTCAGTGCTGAGACGGATTGGGTCAGATCCTGGACCCTTACCTGGATGATCTGGTGGATTGCATGGGCGCCTTTTGTGGGTGTGTTTATTGCCCGAATCAGCCGCGGCAGAACGATTCGGCAGTTTGTTCTGATGGTGATGTTAATACCGGCCCTTTTTTCCATTTTATGGTTTTCGGTGCTTGGCGGAGCCAGTATGTATCTGGAGCTTTTCGGGCAGGTAAATCTCGGTTCCATTGTTGTGGAGAACCCATCCGAGGCGCTGTTCGCCCTTTTTGCATATTTTCCGTTTTCCGATATTCTGTCTTCCATGGTGGTTTTCCTTGTCTTTATATTTCTGGTGACAAGCGCCGATAGTGGTACTTTTGTGTTGGGGATGATGACCAGCGAGGGCAATCTAAACCCCAGTGTATCCCGAAAGCTGTTCTGGGGTGTAACCGTTTCCATCATTACTGCGGCCGGTCTTTTCGCAGGCGGTGGTGTCGATGTATTCCGGGCGATTGCAATATCCGGGGCGATCCCTTTTACCCTTATTATGATCGCCCAGGTTTTTGTGCTGCTGCACGCCCTTTTCCGGGAACAACTTCCTGAAAAAGAAGCTGAAGAAGCCAAAACAGATGCTTCAGTCTCTGAGACGATTCATTCCGGACCAGGTGCTGTTGAAAAAAAGGAGTTGTCATGAAACGAAGCCCTTTGTTACAGATTATATTGCTTCTGAGTCTGATAATGAGTCCGTTTTTGGCTGCCTGCCAAAAAAGCGAACCGATCCGGGTGGGGTCAAAAAGCTTCTCCGAAAACAAAATCCTGGCCCACATGATACAATTGATGGCTATGGAAGCGGCTGTGCCGGTGCATCCTTCCATTGTTTTTGGAAACACCTTTGATCTTCAGGAAGCTCTCAACCGGGGAGAAATTCATGTATATCCTGAATATACCGGCACTGCCGCGCTCATAATGGGAGTTGTTCCACCTGATGAAAGCGATGAATTATATGAACGGGTTCAGGAGCTTTACAAGTCCTTCGGGTTGGACTGGCAGGAGCGCTTTGGGTTTGATAATGCCTACTCACTGGTGATGACCAATAAACAGGCGGTATCTTTTGGAGTCGAGAGCATCAGCGATCTTGTAAAATTACAGGGGAATTTTGTTTTGGGAGCCGATCCGGAATTTTTCATCAGGCCTGTGGACGGATTCAACTCTCTTCTCCGCCGTTACGGGATCAGCCCTGAACCGGAAGTGGTCCGAAAAAATACGAAACAGCAATTGTATCAGGATCTGATCAGGAAAAAAATTCATGTGGCAGTGGGACAAAAAACCGATCCTCAGATACTTGAGTATGGGCTGGTGGTGCTTGAGGATGATCTCCGTTTTTTTTCGGTATATGAACCGGCGCCGGTGGTACGTGAAGATATTCTCGAGCAATATCCGGAGTTTGGTGAAGCCCTTCAGAAGCTTGCAGGCGTTTTGGATTTGGAGTCCATGAGATTGCTGAATCGCTGGGCAATTATAACGGGAGCAGATGAGCGTGTTGTGGCGGAATGGTATTTGAAAAAAGAAGGACTGATTACTTTATCAGACACCCTTCCCAGACAGCGGGAATTAATGGTTGCAACATCACCTGCCGATCACCAGACCGAGCTTATGGCTGTGGCTACAGGAGCACTCCGTGCCGCGTTTCCCAAGCGGGAGCTAAAGATTGAAACCTTCGAAGATCCGGTGCAAAAACTTATAGACGGTGAAATTTTTGCAGCAGTGCTGGGCGCCGAACATTTTTTTAAAATTCGCCCGGGACAGCTTCCTGAAAGGTTGGAGCAAATCGAAGCTATCGCTCCTGTGGGCAACAGATTTGTGCACCTGATTCGGAAAAAAAAACAGGCTGATAGAGAAAGTGGTTCGGCAGAGGACCCTTTTGCAGGGGTGAACCGGTTGGGAGTCGGGTGGGAAAAAAGCAGCTCTGCGACCATATCAAGCATACTTCTTGATGCATATGGGCAGTCGGAGAGGGTGTTAAGGGTGTATGGCCCTCTTGAAAAGCAGATCGAGGGGCTTAAAAACGGTCAGTTGGATGCTGTCTTGATTATGACGATACCCGGCGATTTTCATGTGGCGCAAATACTGGAAGACCCTGACCTGGAGATGCAGCCCATGACTTTCTGGCGGCATCAAAGCCGTCATTTTCGTTATCCATTTATCCGGGAAGGAAGAATTACCCCCGCCATTTATCCGGAACTTGAAGAACCGGTCGACACCGTATACACTCAGGTGGTGATTGCCGGAGCACGGGTACCGGAACCATCCATAGGGGAAGGCGATCCTGTAAGCGGCATAAGCACTCGAAAACAGGCTATCCCAAAGGCTCTGAAAGAAAAAATCGCCGCCGATACAGGTATAACGGAAGCCATTGATCCGGCGCTGCCAGGGGAAAACGTCTTTTTTTTAAGCAGACACCAGGAAACCCTTCCCCTGAATCCTCAACCGGCGGTTTCCTTTATCACCGCTTTGCTTTTTGTGCTCTTTATCACTATGTTATTTGCGATTTTCAGAAAAAAACCTGTAACTAAAAAGGAGGATCCATGAAAATTTTAGTCGTTTACTATTCCAAGTACGGCCATGTAATGAAGATGGCCCAGGCAGCGGCGGAAGGAATTAATTCAGTGAAAGATTGTGAAGCGGTCCTGCGCCGTGCCGAAGAGTTCGAGGATGAAGTCAAAAGAATCGAGTCCGATGAGTTTGCCCGGCCTGTTTGGGAACAACAGAAGGATATTCAGGTATGTACTCTGGACGATCTCCGGAATGCAGACGGCATTATGCTGGGCACGCCAACCCGCTATGGAAATATGATTGCCCAGATGAAAAGGTTGCTCGATTCCACGGCCGAACTTTGGATGGAAGGTGCTTTGGAGGGGAAACCGGCCGGTCTTTTTACTTCGACGGCCACAACCCATGGCGGTCAGGAAACCACGCTGCTGGCATCGATGATTCCCCTGTTTCATCTTGGGATGATCATTGCCGGAGTACCCTATTCCACGCCGGGTATGCTTCATACTGAAGGCAGGGGTGGAACTCCATACGGCGCGACCACGTTGGCAGGCCAGCAAAATGAATTGAATCCCGCCAGAGAGGATCTCGAAATCGCCAGTGCCCTCGGCCGGCGAATTGCCGACCTTGCTGTTAAGATTCGTGGTTAATTTATCCTTACATTAATGGTTTAATGACTCATTGCCGGGGGGCAGGTTCCGAGCCTGCCCTCATGTTCCAAATTCAGGGACGGGTCTGTTTTTTGCTTTCCTGGTCCGGACGATGATCCGGGGTTACCTGCTGGAAAATATTGGTCATCAGGCGGGTCCGAAAGACCTTTCATAAAGATCGACAATCGCCTGGCGGCCATCCTCAGTAAGGTTTCGTGTTCCGGTTCCCACAAATGTGCTGCCTTTGATTTCAGGAAGTTCGGGGGTCCATTTATTGTCTTTCCATGCGAACCACTGCTTTTGATCCTGGTCATAAACACTGATCGGACGATTAAAGATTTTCGCCAGCTCAACTGCCCAGCCGGTTCCCCCTTTGACCGTACCATCAGGCTGAATCCATCCGATGGCAATTACATAATATCCATGATTGACCATATGAAAAATTGACTGGATTACTTTTCTGATTTTATCGACCTTTGAGAAGTTGCGTCCCATGCGTGTAGAGACAATTTCCATACTGACATTTCCCTTGTCGAGTTCTACAGGGCCAAGGACCCTGACTCCTCGGCTCCGCTCTATACTGTGGTCTTCGAAAGTAAAATTGACTTCAGAAATTCCCCATTTTTCGGCCAGCCGTCCGAATTCCGCCTCGGCCCCCTTGTGTCCCCCAGTGTATAAAGTAATCTGAGCACGATCGTTCATCTTTTTAGTCTCCTTGCATTCTCTCTGCCCTAATTGGCTTATAATATTTGATTGCCTTGAAAAAAAATGCCCGTTGCCACACTGACAACGGGGTAATTTTCTATAATAAGCCAAGTTTTTAAGATTGCAACCAGGTTTATAACAATTTTAATTTTTAATCTCCTGGCACTATCGCCCTTTTGTAATGCTTTTGAAAAATATATTGTATTTATCCCAATCTTGTTATAATTGTTTTAAAAAGCGGCAGTATTCCAAAGATACGTCTCAAATTGAAAAAAATGATGTCAAAGGTTTTTTGATGTCCGACGTGAAGAAAAAGACAACATCCGGTGCAAAGAAAAAGAACTCCGGTTTCCGGAAAAAGAGCGCTACTGATTCCTTTCCCATTGTGTGCCTGGGAGCATCGGCGGGCGGGTTAAGGTCTCTGGAGGCCTTTCTATCCAATGTGCCGCAAGACTGCGGCATGGCGTTTGTGGTCATCTCCCACACGGACCCGGAGCGGACTAGCCTTCTGCCGGATATTCTAAACAGAAAATCCGGCATAACGGTAAAAACCGTCGAGGATGGCCAGCCCCCAGAGCAGAACACGGTCTATTTACCCCCGTCGAACAAGGATCTTGTTATGGATCAGGGCAAGTTTCACTTAAAAACCATAGAGCGAAAAAACGGGCTGCACCTGCCCATCGATCGCTTTTTGGAATCCCTTTCCCAGGCCTGCGGGGAGCTTGCCGGTTGTGTTATTTTGTCTGGAACGGGCACGGACGGCACCCATGGCCTGCGGCTGATAAAGGAGACCGGAGGGGTGACTCTGGCCGAGGCCGAGACCTCGGCGGGACATTACGGGATGCCCCAAAGCGCGATTGAAACCGGTATGGTCGATTTTATCCTGGAACCTGCCCGGATGCCCGGACAGTTGATCAGCTATTTCGAGCGCCCCGCCACCTTCGAAGACACCTTGGAAATGCGGGGGGGG
>SL_3KL_010_SEDDRAFT_10005902_pt1 | contig 10967 bp, 9 predicted proteins | sample SodLakKL_010_SED_2_FD_10381 | JGI IMG/M metagenome (IMG submission 10381)
GGACCTGGGAGTTTCCCGGGGGAAAGTGCGAGGTCGACGAGGCGCCACATGATGCGCTGGTGCGTGAATTGCACGAGGAACTGGGCATTACCATCGATGCTTCTCAACCACTGCTCAGCCTGACCCATGTCTATCCGGAAAAAACCATTCGTTTGCTGATTCGTGAAGTGGATGCCTGGCAGGGTGAACTGCACGGGCGAGAGGGGCAGGGGACTCGCTGGGTCAGCCTGAATGACATGGCCGGGTTGCCCATGCCGGCTGCCGATCGCCCCATGGTCAAGGTGATGGATCTGGACCCGCGCTATGCGATCACGCCCGACCCCGCCGAACTCGGCGGTGAGAATGGGTTGGTCAATTACTGGCACGGACTGCTGAAATCGGGATTCCGTTTGCTGCAATTGCGGGCCCATTCACTGGACCGGCAAGCCTTGTCCCGGATCGCGCGGCCGTGTGCGGAGTTGGCTGCTGAGCATCAGGCTACCTGGTTGCTGAATGGGCCTGCAGAACTGGCCCGAACGGTTGGCGCTGATGGGGTGCATCTGACCTCGGCAGCACTGGCGGCCGCGAAGGACCGGCCGCTGCCGCAAGATTGTCTGGTTGCCGCTTCCTGCCACGATCATCACGAGCTGGCTTGGGCCGGGGATCTGGGGCTGGACTTCGTCTGTCTTTCCCCGGTTCAGCCCACCCGAAGTCACCCCGGTGCGCGTGTGCTTGGCTGGGAGGGATTCGAGCAACTGTGCACTCACTCTTCGCTGCCGGTCATGGCGCTTGGTGGAGTTGGGCCTCGGGATCTGGATACAGCACGCCGGTACGGCGCATTCGGCGTGGCCGGCATTTCCGGGTTCGAGTCATGAATCAGGTGGAGCCCGACTGGCGTGCAATCCAACTGCCGCTGACCGGAAATCCCATGCCCGGCGAGGGTGAAGTCGACTTGTGGCTGATCGATCTGGATGGACTGCCCCTGGAAGCCGGGCCCACCGGACTGACCCGCAAGGAAAAGGTACTCAAGCGGCGAATTCAGCAGCAGTTCGTGCTGCGTCTGCTGCTGGGCAGCACCCTGGGAAAACCCGGCAAGGACATCCGGATCGAGAAAAGCGCGGCCGGCAAGCCGTCAATCCGCAACTCAGCGCTGGAATTCAACCTGTCCCATTCCGGCGCCTGGCTGGCAGTTGCCCTGACGGTTGGTCATCCCGTTGGCGTGGATATCGAGATCCAGCGCCATATGCGCCGTCCCGTAGAACTGGCCCGACGGTTTTTCAGCGTCGACGAGGCCAATGCCATCGAGGCGCTGGAAGACCCTGAGCGCTCTCGGTTGTTTCTGAGGCAATGGACGGCACGAGAAGCGTTGGTCAAGGCCGCCGACACCACCATGGCGGCCTCCCTGGCTCATCTGGAGCTGGGTGTTGAACCGCTTGAAATTCGAACTTTACCGTCGACCTGGCCTGAATCCGATCAGTGGACCCTGGTCAATCCGGCCAGTCCGGTCGATTTGGTGGTGCATGTTGCCATGCCGTCCAGGATTGATCGACTCAAGGGTTTTTTTCTGAAAACCTGACCCATTGTCTTGTGTCCCATTGTGATCCGGATTTGGCGTCTATCGATTTGATGTCGATTCCCCACAGTTCGTCCGTCGGCCGCGTAGGGCCGGCCTACACCCCATTTCGATGCCCGCGGGTTAGTTTGCCGAACGCCAGGCCACAACCAGCCCGACCAGCAGTGTGACGGCCGCCGGGACGGAGACCGCATGGAACAGGGGTTCGACCTGAAAGCCGGCCATGATGGCGCCGCCGATCAGCAAGGCGCCGCCAATGACCGCGCCGCTGGTACGGCGTTGACGTTTTCCGAACTCAGCGGATAGTTTTTCAATATCGGCCGGATCGATGCGGGTGCGGGCCTGGCCGCTGCCGGCAATTTTCAGGTATTCGTAGATCAGGTTGGGCAGTTCCGGACTGCGCGCCAGCAGGCTGGGTAACTGGCGACCGATGCGCTGGGCGGTACGGGGCAGGCCGTAGCGTTCGGCGTAAATGCTTTCCAGCTCCGGCTTGGCGACTTCCCAGATGTTGACCTTGGGGTAGAGCTCTCGACCCATGCCCTCGATATTGAGCAGGGTCTTTTGCAACATGATCAACTGTGGCTGCAGCGTCAACTTGAAGCGCCGGGCCACGCTGAACAGGTCCATGACCATTTCGGCAAACGAGACTTCCTCGAGTGGCCGGGTGAAGGAAGGTTCACACACGGCGCGGGCAGCCGCTTCGAGCTGGTCGACCCGGGTGTCCGGTGGCACCCATTCAGCCTCGACATGCAACTCGGCCACCCGCCGATAGTCACGATTGAAAATGGCCAGGAAATTTTCGCCGATATAGTAGAGGTCACGTGGGGCCAGCGTGCCGACAATGCCGAAATCAAGCAGGATGAAGCGCGGCTGAGCAGGATCGGTGACATCGACCAGGATATTGCCGGGATGCATGTCGGCATGGAACAGGTTGTCACGGAATACCTGCGTGTAAAACAGCCGAATGCCATTGCGAGCCAGCTTTTCCAGGTCCACGCCGGCGGCCTTGAGGGCCGCGGTGTCGCGCACCGGAATGCCGCTGACGCGTTCCATGACCAGAACCCGGCGTGCGGTCAGATCCCAGTGGATGGCCGGGATGTAGAGCGTGGGCGAGGCTTCGGAGTTGCGCTTGATCAGTGCGGCATTGGAGCCTTCGGCCTGCATGTCCAGCTCACCGTGGATGACCTGGTCAAACTCGGCGACGATGTCGTCGGGGCGTATGCGGTGACCCTCGGGATGGTAGCGCCGAACCAGGCGCCCAAGGCTTTTCAGTAGCTCCAGGTCGCGTCGGATCCGTTCCTCGATCCCGGGACGAACTACCTTGACGACCACGGCCTCGCCGGTCTTGAGGCGTGCGCCGTGGACCTGGGCAATCGAAGCCGAGGCCAAAGGGGCATCCTCGAACTGGGCAAACAATTCATCGATCGGCGCCTTGAGCTGAGATTCGACGATGGCGCGGGCCTGATCGCTGGGAAAGGGCGATACGTCATCCTGCAGGCCGGCCAACTCATCAGCAATATCGTGGGGTAGCAAGTCGCGCCGGGTGGAGATGATCTGGCCGAACTTGACGTAAATCGGGCCCAGTTCCTGAAGCGCCATCCGCAGGCGGACCCCGCGCGGCAACTCACGGACCTGGCGATTGCCCCAGGGCAGCATTCGCACCATGCGCGTGAATCTCAGCAGGGGAATGCCGGCCAGGAATTCATCCAGCCGGTAACGTGCCAGCGTCATTCCAATGCTGGCCAGGCGAAATCCGTGGCGGATCATGTCCGGCCGGTCCGTTTCAGACGAGCTTGCAGGCGATCGACCGCCTCGCGCAAATCATCGACTTCGCCGGTGAAGGCATCCATCTCTTCGCTTGTGACCAGAAGCCCGCTTTCCTCGCGCAGATAGCGTGCGACCTGATCGCCGGCAGTGCGCACTCCATGCCGTCCCAGGCCGGCGGCATCGTTGATCAGCCGCCAGAGCTGATGGCCGACGACATCGCCCAGATGACGGGTCAGCAGGCTCTCCCAGTCCGGATCGAGTTGGCGAAACAGCTTTTCCAGCGCCTGGGCCGTTCCCGCATCCCCCTCGATCCGGACTCCGCTGCCCGGTGCGCGCCAGTCGGGAACCGACATGGCCAGCAAGGCGCCCGGGGTTCCGGTAATGGTGGTATCGGGCGAGACATCTTGCTCGGCGGCTACTGCCAGTTTCGAGCCTTCGCCGAAAAAGTAAAGATCAATGCCCAACCCGGTCAGCACCAGCTTGACCGAACGCCCTTCCAGTGCTTTCAACCTTGGCCCAGCCGATGCATCCAGTTCAATGGCCTGGTTGATGGCGCGTTCGATTCCGAAGGCCAGCATTCCCGGCAAAGGTGTCAGGTAGCGTGCCATCTCAGATCCTTGCTCCACGATGAATGGCGCAGATGCCACCGGAGAGGTTGTACCAGTCGACCTGCTCGAAACCAGCCCCAACCAGCATATCGGCCAGGGTCTGCTGATCGGGGAAGCGACGAATGGATTCAGCCAGGTACTGGTAGCTGTCGGCATCCCCGGCGATACGCTGGCCCAGACGCGGTAATACCTGGAACGACCAGGTGTCGTAGATGCGCGCCAGGGCCGGCAGGCCGACCTTGGAAAACTCCATGATATGAACCCGACCGCCGGGCTTGAGCACCCGGTGCATCTCGCCAAGCGCCCGGTCGCGATCGGTGACGTTGCGCAAGCCGAAGGTGATGGTGACGTGGTCAAAGTTGCGGTCTGCGAATGGCAAGGCCTCGGCATTGACCTGCAACCAGTCCAGGCCCTGCACCAGACCGTCATCGTCGGCCCGTGATCGTCCCACCGACAGCATGTCGCGGTTGATGTCAGCGACCACGACATCAGCGCCCCGGTCACGGGCCAGTCGGGCAATGTCGCCGGTGCCCCCGGCCAGGTCCAGCAGGCGCTGACCTGGGCGAATCTGGCAGGTGGTCACGAAATGACGTTTCCAGAGCCGGTGAATTCCCAGGCTCATCAAGTCATTCATCAGATCGTACTTGCCCGCTACCGAGGAAAACACCCGATTGACCAGGCGGGTTTTCTCCTCGGGGGCAACGTCCTTGTATCCAAAATCGATCATGATTTCTCTTGGTCAGGTCGCGACGCCTCTCGCAGACGCTCGGCGTAGCGGGTCAGATTGGCCTCCATATTAACTCCGAGCTTGTAAAGAAATGACCACGAGTACAGACCGGTGTTATGTCCGTCATCAAAGTGCAGGGCAACGGCGTAGCTGCCAATGGGTTCGATGCGCTCGATATTGACGTTTTCCTTGCCGGTCATCAGCTTCGGTTCCGACAGTCCATGGCCTCGCACCTCGGCTGACGGGGAGTGGGTGCGCAGGTATTCGCACGGCAGCTCGAAGACCTGGCCGTCATCGAACTCGACCACCAGTACGCGACGGGATTTCTCCAGCCGGATTTCGACCGGTTCAGTCATGGCGTTTACGGCGTGTAATAGGTGGGCGAACCCGGCCCCACCGGCAGACCCAGACCGAACACCCAGATAAAGAACAGCGTCACCCAGAAGAAGAAGTAGAAGATCGAGTAGGGCAGCATGGTGGCGATCAGGGTGCCGATGCCGAAGTTCTTGTCGTAGCGTGTCGCCCAGGCCAGGATCAGGCCGAAGTAACTCATCATCGGGGTGATGATGTTGGTGGTCGAATCACCGATCCGGTAGGCGCCTTGGATGACCTCGGGCGAGTAGCCGATGAACATCAGCATGGGCACGAAGATCGGCGCGGTCACCGCCCACTGGGCCGAAGCCGAACCCAGCGACAGGTTGACGATGCCGCACATGATGATGAAGAAAAAGAACACCAGCGGTCCGGTCAGGCCGATGGCCTGGAGGAAATCAGCGCCGGTGATGGCAGTGATCAGGCCTAGGTTGGTCCAGCCGAAATAGGCGACGAACTGCGCGGCAAAAAACACCAGTACCACGTAAAGTCCCAGTGTCGAGATCGCGGAGGCCATGCCGTCGATCACGTCACGATCATTTTTCATGGTGCCCACGACCTTGCCGTAGGCAAAGCCGGTGACCAGGAAGAACACGAAGATCCAGGCGACAATGGAGCGGAAGAATGGACCCGAGGAGGCCAGAAAGCCTTCGCCGACGGCATCCGGGTCGCGCAGCACACCGGCCTCGGGAACGACCAGCAGGGCGATCAGCCCCAAAACACCGAGCACGGCAATGCCGGCCATGACCAGGCCCTTTTTTTCCTTGCTTGTCAGCGGGCTCATCTGGCTGTCATCGAGCACCGAAGGATCGGCGCGCGAGTCGTCGTATTTGCCCAGCTTGGGTTCGACGATGAAGATGGTCACCAGCGACCCCACCGCGGTGATCATGAACGTCGAGATGATCATGAAATACCAGTTGGCGGTGGCATAGACCTCGTATTCCGGATCGATCAGGCGAGCGGCTTCCTGGGTGATGCCGGCCAGCAGCGGGTCAATGGTGCCCAGCAACAGGTTGGCGCTGTAACCACCCGACACCCCGGCAAAGGCTGCGGCCATGCCGGCCAGCGGGTGGCGACCCAGGGCCAGGAATATGGCCCCGGCCAGCGGCACCAGCACCACGTAACCCATTTCCGATGCGGTATTGGAAATGACCCCGGCGAACACCACGGCCACAGTGACCAGGTGCTTGGGCGCATTCAGGACGATGCCGCGCACCATGGCCGACAACAGACCGGATTTTTCCGCCACGCCGACCCCGAGCATGGCCACCAGCACCACGCCCAGCGGGGCGAAGTTGACGAAATTGGAAACCAGGTTGCCGAAGATCATGCGCACGCCCTCGGCATTGAGCAGGCTGACCGCCTCGATGGTCGTGCCTTCGGGCACACCCGGACGCGGATCTTCCACGGAGACGCCCAGCCAGCCGATGAACCCGGATAGGAAAATCATGCCCACGGCCAGGATGGCGAACAGGGTCACGGGGTGGGGCAACAGATTGCCCAGCCATTCCACGGTATCGAGAAAGCGGGTGAACCAGTTGCGTTGGGAGGTCGGCTGGTCAGCGGTCGTGTGGTTTGTGCTCAATGTTTCGCTCTCGCATTGGGACCGACACCTTGGAAGGCTCGCGGGACGGTCTTGAAACCAGTGGAAAGGCGGCATGATAGCAATTGGGGGGCAGGCTTGCACTGGTATAGTCGACCCATGACACCATCCCGGACTGTCGAAGATGAACGCTTGAGCCTGCTGCTGGATTTCGGGGGGCAGGCTTGCCATGGTCTGGTGGTGGACCGTCACGGCGCTTGCTTGCTCCGGGCCGAAGTGGTCAATGAGACGCGTCAGAGTGGGTTACAAGTCGAGCTGGACGGGGAGTCGGTGGTGGCGGGCTTTCAGCAAGTGCTGGAAAGCATTGACGCTGCGCTCCTGGCAGAGGGTCGGCAGGTCACGCAGGTTGCACTGGCCTGCCAGCGCGGCAGCGTCATTGCCTGGGACCGGCAATCCGGAAGGGCGCTGGGCCCGATGCTGTCATGGCGAGACCGTAGAACCTCCGAAACCATGCAAATGACGCCGAAACAGGCCGAATGGATTCGGGGTCGTGCCGGACTGCGCTGGTCGCCTTATGCCGGAGCGCCCAAGCTGCGCTGGCTGATCGATCACCTGCCCTCGGTCCGCACGGCCGCCGAACAAGAGCAACTGACACTGGGGCCGGCCGGCAGCTTCCTGCTGGCCCGATTGTCACGGGAGCGGTTCTACCGGGTTGATGACAGCCTGGCCCAGCGCACATTGCTATGGTCACGCCGAAGCTTGGATTGGGACCCGGAATTGCTCAAGCTGTTTGGCCTGGCGGTTGAGCAACTGCCAGCGGTTTGTCCTTCCCTTTTCGAGTTTGGCCGGCTCGAGGCCGTGAGCGGTCAGCCACCGGTTCGGGTGATGGTGGGCGATCAGAACGCCGTGCCGTTTCTGACCGGCCAGCCCGACCCCGATTGTCTGTACGTCAACCTGGGGACCGGCGGGTTTTTGCTGCGTCCGGTGGATCGGGCCCTGGATGTCGATTGTTTTCAGCTCAGCCTGTTGGCGCGGCAGGGGACTGGGCGATTTGCGCTGGAAGGCTCGATTCATGGAGTGGCCACCGCCTTGAATTGGCTGGCTGAGCGCAGCGATGGCGTCTTTTGCCCCACCGACATTGATGAACTGTGCGCAGGCGTTGGTCAACCCCCGCTGTTCATCAATACCCTGGACGGTCTGGGTTCACCCTGGTGGTGTGATGGTGGCGAGCCGGCCTTTGTTTCATCGTGCGAGCATTGCGATGAGGGCTTGGCTGCCCAGGCGCTGGCGATTGTCGAAAGCATTGTTTTCCTGGTGCGGGCCAATCTGGAGGCCATGAGCGAGCATGTCGAGGCGCCACGGCGCATCGTGCTCAGCGGCGGGTTGAGTCGTTCAGAAATTCTTCGTCAGCGATTGGCCGATGGCCTGGATTTGCCGATCGAAGTGCTGATCGAAGGGGAGGGGACGGCGATGGGCGCCTGGTGCATGCTGGATCCGGCGCATGTGCTCCCGGACCAGGCCTGGCGATTGATCAGACCTCGTCCGGATGCAGGTCTGGAGCGGCGTTACGAGAAATGGCTTGAATTGATCGAGGCCCGCCAATGACCCGTCGTCGATGGATTCGAGGTCTTCGGTTGCGGATGTCACGGCGACCTACCGACCTTCGGCGCGCCGGCGCAGGTAGTTGAGCAGGTCGACGCGAGTGATCAGGCCGAGAAACTGCTCACCATCCATGACGATGGCGACATGGTCGCGGTTGAAAATCGGCAGCAGGTCATCGATCGAGTCGTTGTACTGGACTGATTCAAGTTCACGCACCATGGCCGTGGCCACCGGTTCGCTAAAGCGCGATTCGTCGTTGTAGACGGCCATGAGAATGTCGGACTCGTCAACGATGCCGACGATGCGTTCGCCATCCATGACCGGCAGCTGCGAGATGTCATAAAGCATCATGCGCTTGTAGGCATTGGCCAGGGATTCATGGTGGCCGACGGTGATGGCGTCCCGGCTGGTCGCGGGTCGGGCGATCAGATCACGCAGATCGCCGAAGCTGCTGGTTTCGAGCAAGCCGTGGTCACGCATCCAGTGATCGTTGTAGACCTTGGAAAGGTAGCGGTTGCCGGTATCGCAGACCAGTGACAAGACCTTTTTCGGCTCGCTCTGCTCGCGGCAGTATCGCAGCGCGCTGGCCACCAGTGTGCCGGTGGAGGAACCACCCATCAAACCCTCACGCTCGAGCAGTTCGCGAGCGGTTTCGAAGCTTTCACGGTCGGAAATGCAGTAGGCTTTCCGGACCCGCGAGAAATCGCTGATGGAGGGCAGAAAGTCCTCGCCGATGCCTTCGACCAGCCAGCCACCGGCATCCTCGCGGACCTTGCCGGTGGCAATGTAGTCGGCCAGGATGGAGCCTTCCGGGTCGGCCAGAACCAGTTCCAGATCCGGTGCCTGACGAGCGAAGAACCGGGACAGGCCGGTGATGGTGCCGCTGGAACCCACCCCAACGACGATGGCATCCAGCTCTCCGCCCATCTGCTCCCAGATCTCCGGCCCGGTCATGGTTTCGTGGGCCAGCGGGTTGTCCGGGTTGGCGAACTGGTTGATGAACAGGCTGTTTTCGGTCTTTTCGGCAATCGAGGCGGCCAGGTCCTGGTAATACTCGGGATGGCCCTTGCCGACATCGGAACGGGTGATCACGACCTCGGCGCCCATCGCCTTGAGATTGGAAATCTTCTCGCGACTCATCTTGTCCGGAATGACCAGCACCAGGCGATAGCCCTTCTGGGCAGCCACCAGCGCCAGGCCCAGACCGGTGTTGCCGGCCGTTCCTTCGACAATGGTTGCCCCGGGTTTGAGTTCGCCGCGGTGTTCGGCTTCCTCGATCATTTTCAGCGCAATCCGATCCTTGATCGAGCCGCCGGGATTCTGACTTTCCAGCTTCAGGTACAGCTCGCATGGGCCGGTATCGAGGTGATTGACCTTGACGATCGGGGTATTTCCGACCAGGTCCAGAACATTGTCGTAGACGGACATGATTTGATTTTTGTGAAGATTCCGCCGGGCACCTTAGCGGATCAAGAGCGAGGGGGCAAGAAATGCGGGTTTCGGAGGCGGGGCCGAACCATGCAGGATTCGAATTCCGGGTTCCGGGATTTGGCTGATCCCGGAACTCGGAACCCGGAATGGTTCTGTCAGGCTGCCTGGGCCTGATCCATGATGCGGGCCAGTTGGTCCTTGGCCTTGAGTTTTTCCCGCTTGAGCTGGGTCAGGGCAAGTTGATCCATGGGGGCCGTGCCGTTCTCAGCCGCTGTGACGCGCTTTTCCAATTGTTGATGTTGACTGTAGAGGTCGCGGAATTCCTTGTTCTCGTTCAGCAGGCGTTCCATTTGATCCTTGCGATTTTCGAACATGGGCTGACTCCTTGCTTTTCAGGTCTCAGTGTGACGGCCGGGCCGCTTGGAACGGCCTCGGCATAAAAAACCGAACCGCACTCTGACGGCCCGGTTGAATCGGGGGTTCGGAGAGGACGAGTTGCCGCATGGCCCTGCCGGGCAGACAGCGCAGTGGCGCCTGTTGCGGCTTCCCGGATTGTGGTCAGTGGTTCACCCGGAAAATCCAGCATGATGGAATTAGTTATAGCGCCAACCTTCGATGACTTCAATAGGCCGGGACAAAAATCGTTCAGTCGTCGAGCAGAATGACATCCACTCGACGGTTGCGGCTGCGGCCTTCGGGGTCGTCATTGCTGGCGATCGGAAAATCTTCGCCCATACCCACCGACTGGATGCGATCGGCCCCTATGCCCATCGCCACCAGTTCACGCTCGACAGCCTCGGCTCGCTCCTGAGAGATTCTCAGATTGACACTGGCCGGTCCGGTCGAGTCGGTGTGGCCTTCAATGCGGATGCGCTTGTCCGGTTCGGTTTGCAAAAGATCGACGACATCCTGAAGGTTGTCCCTGGCGGCCGGTTGAAGATCGGTTTCGCCCAACTCGAACAACACGTCGCCCAGGGTGACTACGACGCCGCGATCGGTCTGGCGCAGTTCAAGAAGTTCCAGCCGTCGACGCAGGGACTCGGCCGCCTCGACCGCCATTTCAGCTTCCTGCCAGGCCAGCTCGAGTTCGGTGGCCTGGGCTTCTGTAAGTCTTCGGGCCGCTTCTGCTTCCTCGCGTGCCTGGTCGGCCTGCCGGGCGGCTTCCTCGCGACGTTCCTCGGCGGTCATGGCCTGGTGTCGGGTGCGTTCGATTTCTTCCATGGTGGCGCGCGAGAGCATGTGGGCCTGTTCGGCTTCGCGGCGGGCTTGTTCGACTTCCAGGCGGCTGGCGCGCAGCAGCAGCCGGGTACGCTGGCTCTCGACCTCATCACGGCGCTCGCGAGCCTGCTCACGGTGCGCTTCGGC
>SL_3KL_010_SEDDRAFT_10005903_pt1 | contig 10967 bp, 6 predicted proteins | sample SodLakKL_010_SED_2_FD_10381 | JGI IMG/M metagenome (IMG submission 10381)
ATGGACCTCGTATTTCGAGGGATCGATGATCAGGCCACCCTTGGAGCCACCAAACGGCACATCGACAATGGCGCACTTGTAGGTCATCAGCGCGGCCAATGCCTCAACCTCGTCCTGGTCAACAATCGGTGCATAGCGGATCCCGCCCTTGGAAGGCAGGCGATGGTCGCTGTGCGTGGCGCGCCAGCCAGTGAAGATTTCGACATGCCCATCGATTTGGACCGGGAACGAAACCTGGATGACGCTCTTGCAGACTTTCAAAGCATTGCCAATGCCTGGATCGAGATCCATGATCTCGATGGCATGGTCAACCATGTGCTCGACGCTTTCACGGAAGCTCATGCCCTGCTGGGCAAATTTGGTATCACTCATGGCTGTCCCTTTATTGGTCCCGCAAAGACCTTAAAGGCCACGGACAAACACGTCAAATTCTCCTTTCGCGCCAATGCGCTATCCTTATACCCGAAGATTTGCAGATACTGAAACCTCAGGAGCTTCTGAGCAACATGAAAAAATGTCTGATTCTGATCCTGCCTCTGTTGATGGTCGTTGGTTGCAGCCGCGATGAACCCGCGGTGCCGCAACCTGTCGATATCGCGCCACTGGTCGAGGTCTGGCACGGTGATCTTGATGGCATGATCGAGCGGCGCAAGGTGCGTGCCCTGGTGCCTTATAGCCGCACATTTTTCTTTCTTGATGAAGGCGGCAACCAGCGCGGACTGTCGCATTCATTCATGGAAGCGTTCGAGGATCACCTCAATCAGCACCTGGGTCGTGGGCACATGCGCGTCCAGGTCGTCTACATTCCGGTTACCCGCGACCGGCTGATCCCGTGGCTGGTCGAGGGACGAGGTGATGTCATTGCCGCCAACCTGACCATCACTGACTCGCGCACCGAACAATTGGCCTTTACCGAGCCACTGGCACGCGACGTTCGCGAGATTCTGGTCTCCGGCCCACGCGCCGAACCTGTCGATTCGATCGAGGACCTGGCCGGCCGGATCGTATTTGTGCGACCCGAGAGCAGTTTTTTCGAAAGCCTGACCGAACTGAATCAACGCCTTGCGAGCGAGGGGCGAACACGGATACAACTGGAGCCAGCCCCCGGGCATTTCGAAGTCGGTGACGTGCTGGAGATGGTTAACTCGGGCGTGGTCGATCATGCAGTCAGCGATGACTATCTTGCGGATTTCTGGGCTCGGGTCTTGCCGAACATCACCCTGCACCCTGACATTGCCCTGCGCGAAGGCGCCGAAATCGCCTTTGCCGTGCGTCCTGACAACCATGCACTCAAGGCCCTGCTGGATGACTTTCTGGCTACACACCGGGCCGGGACCCTGTTTGGCAATGTAACCTTCGAGCGTTTCCTTCAGAACACCCGCTGGGTCCTGGACGAGGGCCAGGAGGCCCAAATGGCGCGGTTTCAGCGCAAGGCCGACCTGTTTCGGCTCTATGGCGAGCAGTATGAACTCGATTGGCTGCTGATGATTGCCCAGGCCTACCAGGAATCCAGATTGGACCAGTCCGCCGTTTCACCGGCCGGCGCCGTCGGAGTCATGCAACTGCTGCCCTCCACCGCCGAGGAACTGGAGGTCGGCGACATCACCGAGCTGCACAACAACATCCATGCCGGCGCCCGTTATCTGCGCTGGATGATCGACCGCTATTATGCCGATGAGCCCATGAGTGAGGACGAACGCCTTTTGTTCGCCCTGGCCTCCTACAATGCCGGCCCACGCCGTGTTCGTCATATGCGCCGACAGGCCGAACAGGAAGGACTCGACCCCAATGTCTGGTTTGACAATGTAGAGTACATCGCCGCCCGTATTATCGGACGCGAAACCGTGCAGTACGTGAGCAATATTTACAAGTACCACATCGCCTTTCGCCTGATTGCCGAACAGCGGGGCATCAACGTCTCACCGGTCGCGGCGGGTGCCAACTGATCACGGCCAGCGGCCTCCGCCCCAGGTGCAGCCGCTGATTCGTGTCATCGATGACGACCAGATGCTGGCCTCGGCCGGACGCTGCCTTCATGAGCGCGGCTGGTGGCATGGCCCGAATGCGGTCGAACCGATCCTGATTGATGCCCTTGGCAATGAATTGCGTACCTTGATCGAGGACGATCGCCTCCATCGTGCCGGCATCGGGCGCGACCTGGAATTCCAGCTCGACCGCGAGGTCCGCCGCGATCGGATTTTCTGGCTGGACCGCAAGCAACCGGCCCAAGCCGCCTTCCTCGAGCAAATGGAGCAACTACGCCTGAGCCTCAACCGAGAGCTGTTCCTCGGACTGTTCGAATTCGAAGGTCATTTTGCCCACTACCCGCCCGGTGGATTCTATCGGCGCCACCTCGACAGCTTCAGCGGTGCAGCCAACCGTATCGTGTCAGTGGTGACTTATCTGAATCGAGACTGGCGTGACGGTGACGGTGGCGAACTGGTCATTTTCGCGCGTGACTCCTGCCAGGTAGCCGCCACGGTCCAACCCCGGGCCGGCACCATGGTGCTGTTCCTGAGCGAGGAGATTCCTCACGAGGTCCTCCCTTCGCGCAACGATCGCGTCAGCATCGCCGGCTGGTTTCGCCTGAATGCCTCGATCGGCAATCAAATCGACCCGCCACGCTGATCATGGCAAGCCCTCGCCCTCCGGCTCTTCGTTCTCGTTACCCTCTTCCTCATCGGACTCTTCCAAAACCGGGTCCAGATGGCGGTCCCCGGGCGCTTCAACCGGAACCGGGTCGGTGATATCCCAGGTATCGAGCTCTTCCTCGTCATCCCCGAGGTACTCACGCAGCCGTTGCTCGCGCGAACGTTCGTTTTCGAACTGAACTTCCAGGGTCAGTGTAAAGCGCCAGTCGCCGCGGCGATCACCGCCCACGGATTCCAGAGGCCAGGCATACTCCGGCTGCAATTCGTAAAACAGCCAGTTGCGCAGGAACTGGCGACGATACCGGAAAGCAACGAAGTACTCCTCGGTTTCGAAACTTGGACGGGTGTAACCAAAAGCACCGACCTCACTTCGAATGGCACTGCGGGAATCCAATTGCCTGAAAGCCGTCACCGAGCTTCTCCAGTCCACACCATCCGACGCTTCGGAAAAGGTCGCCTGGCCGGTCCAGCGCACCAGCCGGTCCCGATCAGGCAACCACTCCCAGTCCAGCCGCGAAGTGGTTCCGAAGCCCTCATCACGCTCCCAGAACACCGCCTGAGTGGCGCGCCCCAGCGTCGTCGCAGTCAATCCCTGCACATACCGGTAACGCCCGCGAATGCGCGGATTGAGTCCACTGCTGGTGACCCGAACAGTGCCATCGAAATCGAGCTGCGAGCGAACCTGATCGCTGGCAATGAAGCGCAAACCCAAGCGAGTGCGATCATCGCGGTCATCGGCAGCCGGCCCATCACGAAAATCGCCGCTGACATCCTCGTCACGGGTAATCAGCAGCCGGACTCTTTCCGAGACTCGCGGCAACAGCACATTGGCACGAATGCGAAGGCCGGCGCTCCAGCCTTCAGTCTCGTCCCATTGCAGCGAATTGCGCAATCGCACGAAGGTTCCCACCGGGGTTTCCTCGAACGAACGTGGATCGCCGAAAAAACCGTCGAACCAGGCCGCCGGCTCGCACAGACGCTTGCTGAGGTAGGAGTGAGAACGATCCAGCCAGCTTTCGGGCCGATCCAGCTCATCACGGCAAGACAGCGCCATCAGCTCTTCCTGCTTGGCTTTGCGGGCCTCCTCGTCGGCCTTGTCGTCCGAGAATTCTTCACCAGCCATCAACAAGGCACTGAGGCCGATCAACCCGATCAGGGTCAGACCTTGTGTTACCCGAAACTTACTGTTCATCCATTCATCTCGCTCGCTGACCCCTTGTCGGCACTGCCACCCACCTGCACCCGATTCTGATACGTTACAGGAAAACTCACTGCAGCCACGGGAAAGCCGCCTCATCCATGTCCCAGTCCATGCCAGATCAGGATGCTGATCGACCGTTTGCCGACCTGACCCCTGATCACATTCAGGACGCCGTCGAAACCTTGGGAATGCTCAGTGACGGACGCCTGCTGGCGCTCAACAGTTACGAGAACCGGGTCTGGCAGGTCGGTCTGGAAGACGCCGAACCGGTCATCGTCAAATTCTATCGTCCCGGCCGCTGGAGCAGCGAAGCCATTCTCGAAGAGCATCGCTTCAGCCTGGAGCTGGCCGACGCCGGGCTTTCGGTGGTGGCGCCACGGGTCATCGAAGGCGCCACCTTGTTTCATCATGGAAGCTACCGATTCGCGGTCTTTCCGCGCCAGGGCGGTCATGCACCCGAACTTTCGCAGCAATCCACCCTGGTGGCCCTGGGACGTGCGCTGGGTCGAATGCATGCCGTTGGCGCAATCGCGACATTCCAGCACCGCCAGGCCTTGTCGATTCGACTGTGGGGGAGCCAGCCAGTTCAATGGCTACTCGAACAGCAGTGGTTGCCGGCCCACCTCGAAAACCCCTTTTCCGGGCTATGCGAACATTTGCTGGAAGCGATCGAGGCCACCTGGGCCCGGGCTGGTGACTTCAGTACCATTCGCCTGCATGGTGACTGCCATCCCGGCAACATCCTGTGGCGGGAAAACCGGGCGCACTTTGTCGATCTGGACGATTGTCTGACCGGGCCGGCCATCCAGGATCTTTGGATGCTGATTTCCGGGGAGCGCCACGAACGCGAACAGCAACTGGGCTGGCTGCTCCGGGACTATCGCCTGTTTCATGATTTCGATCCCCGTCAGCTGCATCTGATCGAGCCCTTGCGCACCCTGCGCATGCTCCATCACCAGGCCTGGCTGGCGAGGCGCTGGAACGACCCGGCCTTTCCTCGCGCGTTTCCATGGTTTGGCGAGGAACGCCATTGGGAAAATTTGATCGGGCAATTGCGCGAACAGCTCGATCAGCTGCAACAACCCGCGCTCGAACTATCGCTCAACTAGCCGCCCGCTTGGACAGTGTGCCGGCCCTGACCAAACGTTCTATGGCGCTGAACACCTCAAGGCGTCCAAACGGCTTTTGGATGAAATCATCGGCGCCGACTCTTTGCAGGAAGAACTTCTCGATGGCGCCGGAGTTACCGCTGATCATGATGACCGGGATATGGCGGGTGCCGGCATCACNACGCAATCGCCGTAATGTGCGAAAACCGCTCAAGTCCGGTAGCACGATGTCGAGAATGATCAGGTCCGGCCCATGCTGGTCGGCCATCTCGAGACCAGTAGTCGCATCTTCAGCCAGAGAGACCCGATAGCCGGACTGGCTCAGCATGTGCTCAAGCGTTCTGCGAATGGTCAGGGCATCATCAATAACCAGGATTTTCGTCCCCTTGGGCGCATCGACCCGGGGACGCCGACGGCGCTCCTTGAAGGTGGGCTCATCCGGCTCCGGACTCGCGGAGACCCTTTCAGCCTTGGCGAGGATTTCGGGCAGCTCGCGGGTCAGGTCGCGGATGCTGGTTCGCCCGAAGCCCTCGGGTAGTGTCGTGATGGAAAACTTTTTTCCATCATGACTTCCGGAAAATTCATTCAAGTCAATCTCCACCCCGAATTCGGTCCCCTTGCCGCGCCGGTGCAGTTGACGAACCACCGGCCAGCTGCCTTTCGGGGATGCCTGCATGGCCACCGCGATCCGGTCATCCGGCAAGCGCACCAGGGTGCCTGGCGGAGCGACACCTAGGAATCGACAGAAAGCCTCGGCCAAGGGGGTGTCGAACTGCTGTCCGCGAAGCTTCCAGATTTCGCCAAGCGCCTGCTGATGCGTCAATGCCGAGCGATGAAAACGAGTCGAAGTCATGGCATCGTAGGCGTCCAGAATGCCGATCAGCAAGGCAAGATGCGGTATGCCATCGCGAGTGAGACCCTCTGGATAACCTTTGCCGTCGGGACGCTCATGGTGATACAGCACCGCTCTTGCCACCGCTGAAGGTACGCTCTCATTCTGTGACAGCAACTCATACCCGAGGCGGGTGTGCAAGCGCACATGGTCACTTTCGGCCTTCGAAAGCGGGGTTTCCTTGTTGAGTACCCTGAGACTGACCCTGACCTTGCCCAGGTCGTGCAACAAGCCGGCCAAGGCAATGGTGTGCTGGATCTTGCGATCCCAGCCCGCCGCATGGGCAAAACCCGCGCCGACAATGGCCACGTTCAGCCCATGCTGGAATGTATACCGGCTCTTCTCCCGAATCCGGGTCAGCCACAGCAGGACCGCCAGATGATGCGGCAGCCCATCCAGGAGTTGATCGATGGCTTCGCGGGCGCTTTCCAGATCGACCTGACCATGCTGATGAAAGCTGAGCACCAGCGACTGCGAAACCAGGCTCATCTGACGGTAGGCCGCCCACGCACGCGCCAGTTTGCAGCGACTCATGGTGCTTTTGGCCAGCAGGCTCATGTCGGTCTGGATCCGCGGAAGAGAGCCGGCCGAGGACAGCGCCGCATCGGCCCCACTGGGCCGCCGATTCAGACATCGCTTGAGATCGATGGTCACCCGACGACAATGGCGCTGAAACCACTGCTTCTGTTCGAAGGTCTCGACCTGACGTCCATCCGCCGGAAAATCGATGCCGCGTCCGCCATCATCGATGCGCACGACCTGATCGCCAAGACGAAGGCTCTCCGGGCTCAGGGTCAGTTCGTACTCGCCTTTTTGCTGTTTGACGAACTCGTCCCAGGAAATGATACTCATCGTGCGCGCTGTCCAAGGCAGTGGGCATTGATTATACCTACAGCCCCAAGCGCCTGTTTCCGGAACAATCTCCGCAAGGCCTGACCGTCAGGTGGGCTGGGAGCTTCCTTCGATCTGCTCGGTTCTGCCATCGTCGCGCTCTCGACCGGTGAGCATTCGGATCAACCAGTCACTGGCATTCTGAACAATCACGTACAGGCACGGAATCAGAAACAGAGTCAGCAGCATGGCCGTTAGCAGCCCGCCGATCACGGCGATGGCCAGGGGTTGCATCAGGTTGGCGCCCGAGCCCATGCCAACTGCCAGGGGTGTCATGCCGGCCACCGTGGTCAATGTGGTCATCAGTATCGGTCGCAAGCGAATGCCACCGGCCTCTACCACTGCGCGTGTTGTATCCAGGCCGCTGCGTCGACCTCGCTCGATGTATTCAACCAGCAGGATCGCATTGTTGACCACGATGCCGACCAACAGGATCACACCCAGAAAAGCCGGCGCCGACAACGGCGTCTGGGTCGCCCAGAGCATGGCCACAACGCCAATCAGACTCAAGGGGGCTGCGGCCATGATGACCAGCGGATTGGACAGACGTTCATACTGGACGATCAACACCACAAGCACCAGGAACAGCGCAAGGGCAATCACGGTCAGCATTTCGCGATCGGTTTCGTCGACCGTCTCGAACTGCCCACCGAAGATCAGACCATACTGCTGGGGCAGGGTCACCTCTCCCAGCCGTTCGCGGATCTCGTCCATGATGCTGCCGGCGTCATTGAGTTCCGTGTTGAAATCGCCGGTGATGCGCTGGATTCGCACCTGGTTTTCGCGCTCGATATGGGCCGGACCATCGCCCAGGTCGAAGCTGGCCACCTCGCCAAGCTGGATGACGCGGCCGCCGCCGGCCGCCACGATCACCTGGCTCAAGGCCGCCTCATCACCCGTGATCTCACGCGGTAATCGCACGCGCACATCATATTCATTGGCGCCGGTGGAAAAACGTGTCGGAATGGCGCCGGTCACGGCATCGCGAAGTGCGCGACCGATCTCACCCACGTTCAGGCCCAGCGCCGCCGCCCGCTCACGATCCACGTTGATACTCAGTAGCGGCGTCCGGTCCTCGCGGGCAATCTCAAGATCCTCCAGTCCGGGAATGTCCTCCAGGCGTTCGACCATATCGCGCGCCAGTGCCTGCAGCATGGGCAAGTCCTCTCCGACGATCATGATGTCCATGTCGGTACCGGAGGCGCCGAAATTCAGTCCCGGGATTCGCGGCGGTCGCACCCAGATGCGCGCGTTGGGAATATCGAGATCACGCAGTCGCTCCTGGGCTTCGGCCACCCATAGCCCGGCCGGAAGATCCGGCCGCTCGCCGGCATCGGTCAAGACCACATCCATACGCGCCGTGCCGGGCCGTTCCGACACCACGCCGCCATGCAGGTGACCGCCGCTGATGGCAAAGACACTTTCAACGTGGTCCATGCTGCGGATTTCGTTTTCGACCATGCGGGAGGCCTGGTCGGTCTGCTCGGGCGTGGTGCCCGGTGGCAGGGAAATCCGCACATTGACCTGGCCATCGTCAAGCTGAGGCAGAAACTCGTTGCCCAGTTCATCCATCAGCATCACGCTGGCCACAAACAGCGCCAGCGAACCAGCCACCACGCCCCAGCGCCACTTGAGCACCCCACCCAGCAAGGCCCGGTATCGCGTCACCAGCCAGTCAATGAAGCCATCAAACTTCAGATAGATCCAACTGCGATCCAGCCCCGAACGAAAACGCACCTTGCCGAACTGTGCGGCCAGCATGGGCACAAGAGTCAGCGCCACGGCCAGGGAGGCAACCACGGCAAACGAGATGGTCAGAATCAGTTCCCGAAACACCAGCGCGGCCATGCCGGTGATCAAAAGGAACGGCGCCACTGCGGCAAGGTTGGTCAGGGTTCCGGCAGTGATCGCCGAGATCACCTCGTCGGCGCCATCATGGGCGGCCTCGACGGAATCCTTGCCCAGCTTGTCCTGGTGCCGGGAAATATTCTCCAGCATGACAATGGCATTATCGAGCAACAAGCCCACTCCCAGGGCCAGACCACCCAGGCTGATCACATTCAAGGTCAGCCCGCCCAACCCCATCAGCGCAAAGGTAAACAGGATGGCCAGAGGAATCGACAAACCGATCACGAAGCTCTTGCGCAGCGATCCCAGAAAGGCCAGCACCACCAGCATCGCCAGCACCGCCCCCAGAACGGCCGCCGCCGCCACTGCGGAAACCGAACCCCGAACGAAATAGGCCCCGTCCCGGGTGGCCTGAAATTCAATGTCGTCGGGCAGAAAGCCCGAATCCACCAATTGGCCCATGCGCTGGTTGATGTCATCGACGACCTGCACCACGTTGGCCTCGGGGAGCTTGTAGATCGACAGCTGGGTCGACGGCACCCCGTCCAGACGCACGAACAGGCGTTGCTCACTGAATCCGTCACGCACCTCAGCGATTTCGCTCAATCGTATGCGTCGCTGGCTGTTGGGAATACTGAGCAGAATGTTCTCGATTTCCTCCGAACTGGAAAAGCGTCCGTCGGTGCGCGCCATCACGTCAAACCGCTCCGAGGTGATATTGCCGGCAGCCACGTTGACATTCTCGGAGGCCAACTGATCCGACACATCGCGCAGTGACAATCCATAGGAACGCAAGCGCTGCTGGTCCAGCACCACTTCGATTTCGCGCACCTGGCCGCCGGCCGCCTCGACCGCGGCCACACCGGGGATGGACTGAAGCTGGGGCACCAGCCGCTGCTCGACCCAATCACGCACTTCACGCGGAGGTCTGACCGGTGAAGAAAAACCGGCCCGCCAGATCGCCCACTCGCCCGGGTCCCATTTCCGCAACCTTGGGGGCTGAATGTCCGGGGGCAATTGCTGGCGAGCACCTTCCAGCATGCGAGCCGCGTTTTGCATGGCAATATCGAGATCCACGCCATGCTCGAAAATCAGGTTGACATTGGTGCGCCCTTCCGAGGCCCGGCTGGAAATACGACTCAGGTTCTCAACCGAGGACAGGTTGCGTTCCAGCACCCGTGTCACCTGCTCCTCCATGACCTCCGGCGCCACACCCGGATAATTGACCGTGATGCGCACCAGCGGATACTCGACTTCAGGCAAGAGATTGACCGGCAGACGATCGATAAAGAACAACCCCAGCACGAATACGACCGAGGCAATGGCCAGGGTGCCCACCGGACGACGAATGGCCGAATGCGTCAGACCGCTGTAGTAGCGCGTCCCTCGGGCCGGGTCCAGATGCTGGTCACTCTTGTCCTGATGATTCCTGTCGGTCATGTCAATTCACCTAGCCACTCAACTCGACGATGCGCACACGATCGCCGGCATTCATTTCCAGCGGATTGGCCGCCACCACCTGCTCGCCAACCTCCAGCCCGGAACGGACTTCACGCCACGCACCTCGCAAAATTCCCGGTTCAATGACCCGGCGTTCCAGGCGCTCCTGATCATTGATGATCATGACAAAGTGCTCACCCCGGGACTCGGCCACTGACCCGGCCGGAACGGCCAGCACTCCCTCCCGCTGATCGACCAGCAACTGGGCACGAGCCAGGAAACCCGGCCGCACCCCGGCCTCCCGCGCATCGGGAAGCTCGACTTCCACGGTGATCAGACGACTGTCAACCTCGGCGGACGGAAAGATCCGGCGAACCATGCCGGCCAGGGGATTCTGTTCGGCCACGGCATCCACTTGCAAGACAACCGCGTCGCCCATGCGCAGATTGCGAACATCAAGCTCCGAGACTCCCAGACGCACCACAAGGCTGGACAAATCCGCGATTGAAAAAAGCGCCTCATGGCGGGAAATCGCTTCACCCGGCTCGACGTAACGAGCCACCACCGTACCGTCGATGGTCGCGGTCACTGTCCCGAACTCGACTCGAGTCTGCCACAATTCCAGCTCGCTTTCGGCAATGGCCAGCTCGGCGCGGGCGGCTTCATACGAAGCGGTGTCGATGTAATCACGTTCCATGAGTTGCTGCATGCGCTCGAAACTGGCCCGCTTCTCATCAACGCGGGCGCGCGCACGATGCAATTCGGCCTGCTGCTCGCGCACATCGATGCTGGCCAGCAACTGCCCGGCCGACACATCGTCGCCCTCCTCGACCAACACCTCGGTGAGCACCCCCTCGGTGCGGCCCGCCAGGCGAATAATGCGCATCGGCTCGACCGGCGCCGATACCTGCACCCGCCGCGACAGATCACGCGGC
>SL_3KL_010_SEDDRAFT_10005905_pt1 | contig 10966 bp, 9 predicted proteins | sample SodLakKL_010_SED_2_FD_10381 | JGI IMG/M metagenome (IMG submission 10381)
ACAGAGAGAACTCCATGATGAAGTCGGGATTGGCCCTTCAGGTATCGTAGATGAGGTAAAACGGGCACTGAGTATTTTGGTCTGACGGTTGTTATTTTTAACCGGTTGATCTGATTCAACACCACTAAACTCAGGCTTATTCGATTTGAAAAATCTTACGCTAAGTGATTTCGACTACGAGCTTCCCGAAAGACTGATTGCCCAGAAACCGGCTGATCCCCGCGATCACTCCAGGCTGCTCATCTACCATAGAAAAACCGGAGAAATTACGGATGATCATTTCTACAATATCGGAGAATATCTTCCGGGTGGCACTTCTTTGGTAGTGAACAACAGCAAGGTAGAAAAATGCAGGCTGCTGTTTAGCAAGGGTAAGATTGAAATTTTCGTTACCAAAGCCATAAACAACCAGGTGGTGGAGGCGATGGTAAGGCCGGGCAAGAAATTTAAAACTAAAAAAGAGATTCAGTTAACTGAAGAGATTTCAGCTAAAACTATTTCCATTGCAGAGGATGGCATCCGAACCCTGGAACTTAGCCACCCGCTTGATCATGAGAAACTGGCTCCGTTCAAATACACTCCATTTCCTCCTTATATCAAACGGGATGAATCTCTTTCAGGCCGCTATCAAACCGTATTTGCGAAAGATTCCGGAAGCAAAGCAGCCCCGACTGTAGGCCTCCATTTCACTCCGGAGCTTCTTGAAAAGCTTCAAAAACAAGGATTTCAAAAACTTGAAATAACGCTGCATGTGGGGCTTGGAACTTTTGCGCCGGTAAAAACTGAGTCAATAGCGGAACACAAGATGCACAGCGAATGGTACCGGATAACCGGCGAAGAAGCTGAGGCACTAAACAACGCAAAAAGCATTACAGCCGTAGGTACCACATCGGTGAGGGTGCTGGAATCGGCTCAAAAAATCGATGGAAAATTTACAACCTGTTCGGGTGAAACTGATATTTTCATCACTCCGGGATACAAATTCAAATCCACCGACCATCTCATCACAAATTTCCATCTTCCAAAAAGTACACTGCTGATGTTAATTTCGGCATTTGCAGGATTTGAGGAGACCAGNAAAATTTANCGTCACGCCATCAGCAAAAAATANAGGTTCTACTCTTTCGGCGATGCCATGCTNATTTTATAGTGTGGAGATTATTTTTTATGTGAGATCGAAATAAGAATTTGGAAAAAGAGTCTNCCCTCCTACGAAAGATGGGTTAGGNCTTGAGATTACCCATAAAAATTATGTGCTGGTTATGATGCTTATTGTGCAATCAACCNGGCCTTGAATAAATTGGCGATACAGTGAATCTGTAGATGCGCGAAAGAACAATTCGTTACCGGCCAAGTCTTTTAATTACATTGACAAACCGTTATGGACCATTCGAGTTGTTCAGCGCAGCTACAATGAGCGCGCCAATTTATTCACAGCCTTGTCCCGACAAGCTTGTCGGGATGGTTCGTTTTGCCCCGCAGGGATCCCGATGGGGGATCAAGCCAAAATGAACAACAAATAGTCTTAACGGTTTCAAACGTTGTGTCACAATAAATTTCATTCAAAAATCTGTATTAAATGGTTAATTACAGGGGTTGGGTCAGCCAGTGCTGAAGAATTGGCAAATAGGATTGGTAAATACTCACTTAGAAAGACTGCAAATTGAAATATTAATTTGGCCTTTTAGAACCACCCCTAAATCCCCTCCTTGAGAAAGGAGGGGACTGATTGATGCTCATTTCAACTTTATATCTCGAATTCAGATTATTTTAGGTAATCACTCCTCTTCACCTTCGTACTGTTTTTTGTACGCCGTGGATATTTTTTGATTCATGTGGCGTTTATAATGTTGATACTCATACCGGCTGACGGTAAACTCAGAATGAAAATTCCCATCGTTACAATCCACATTCAGGCGTTTCGGATCGTCAGTTTCCGTAATTTTTACCTGAATATTTCCAAGTTTATAAGATGCTACTTCTTTACTCATGCTAAACGTAAATTTTTAAATGGAATCAGAAGATACAATTTTGTATTTACCGCAGTGAAAACTATTTCAAACTTAACAGATCAAACTCAAACAAATATCCATGAAATATCCGTTCTATATTTTAATAATTGCCTTAATTTTTACTGCATGTGCAGAAGAAAATGGAGACACGCACCTGGAACCCGAGCTTCCTGCAGAAACGACTCAGGATGATTTTTTTTCCAACCTGTTTTCAATTTGTGGTGAAACATTTTCGGGTGCATCTACCTACCCGGATGAACCCGACCACCCGCTTGTAGACACCGAATTGAACGCAACTCTTACTACCTGTACGGAGGAGAGGATTGAAATTAACCTGATGCGCGATGGCGATACCTGGCATGCAACATGGATTTTAACCAAACGGGAAGATGGTTTGCATTTGTATCACGATCACATCGGTGACAGGGATTATGAAGAGGGCGAAGAACCGCTGACCGGTTATGGCGGATATGCAGACGACCGCGGAACTGCAACACAGCAATTTTTTCCGGCGGATGATTATACTGCCGAAATTTTGCCTGAAGCAGCCACCAATGTCTGGATGATGGATCTGGATTTGGAAAACGGCGTGTTTGTGTATTACCTGGAGCGCCACGACGAACCAAGATTTCGCGCCGAACTGACGCTGGATGAGTAATTAATCCTGCAACAGTCTGATATCACCGGGTTAGCTGCCGTTTCCTCGAACCATCGGCATTCATCACAAAAAGATGAGGTTCACCACGTTGTGTAGATAAAAATGCTATCCGGCTGCCTTTGGGAGACCATGACCCATAGTATTCGTGATGCTCTGACGAGGTAAGCTGGCGGAGGTTTTCTCCGTCGGCATCTATCACGTAAAGGTCAAAATATCCGTTTCGGTTTGATGAGAACAAAATTTTGCTTCCATCAGGAGACCAAACCGGCGCCATATCGATAGTGGGTGACTGAACCAGAACTCTTTTGTTGCTGCCGTCGGCGTCCATCAAAAAAATATCAAAGGAGCCCAGCCGGTTTGATATAAATGCAATCTGCTTTCCGTCGGGAGACCATGTGGGATCAAGGTCATATGACGGAGAGTTGGTAAGGCGTGTTTGTTCTGAGCCGTCGGCATTCATCACGTAAATTTCCGGCTGATAATCCCTGTCGGAGACAAAAGCGATCTTTTTTCCGTCAGGTGAAAATTTTGGATGCACATCAGTGGCAAGGTTATCCGTAATGGGGCGTCTGTCTCTGCCGCGCCGGTTCATCAGGTAAATTTCATAATTTCCTTTTTCTCCCCTGAAATGTGCTGCAATGGTACGTCCGTCCGGAGACCATGACGGAGTATAACCGTCTCGCGCGTAGGTTTCATACAGGCCGCTTACATTATAAATGATGGTGTCTGGCGGAAAAGGCCCGATTTCGTTCGGCCTGTCAGAATAGTAAGCAAGCCATTGTCCGTTGGGAGACCATGCCGGATATAGATCGTTTGCGGGATGGCTTGAAACGCGCTGCTGTTCTCCGCTCCAGATGTCGATGGTGTAGATGTCGTAACTGCCGGCATAGGATGCAGAAAATGCTATTTTATACCCATTGGGTGACCAAGCTGGTCCGCTGTGTAAACTTTTTGGTGTGTAGGTTTGAGCATATAAACCGCCGGTAATCAGACTGCTAAAAAGAAAAATAACAGATAAGTAAAAGAAAGTATGGATTCTTTTCATATAACTGCTAACATTAAAATCAGTAAAGATAAGATATAAATGATGTTCACAGCACGCTTTTGCCTGCCCAAATGCCCCCTTTCAAAGTCGAGGGGATGATTAATAATAACTTTATTTTCAGGGAAAGTATTGTACAAAATGGAATAAAATCATTTCTAAATAAATGGGATCAAAAATATCGTGATTCCATTGTTTTTTTAGTTAAAATAGAATAACAAACTAAACGTGGGATTATCATGCAAAAAATATTCGGATTAATATATCTGATGATTCTGTTTTCCGGCATTAATGAACTAAAACAGAACGACCGTGATTTGCTTGAACAACTGCTTCACGAATTTTTAGAAGGAGCATCTGTGAACGACTACGATATGCACAACCGGTTTTGGGCTGATGAATTGATCTACACCAGTGCATCCGGCGAACGGATGGGAAAGTCCGACATTATGAACAGTCTGCCCGCCGAAGCGGATGATTCTGAAAGCTTACCGGTTTATTCTGCAGAAAATATCCGGATAAACCTGTATAGAGATGTTGCGGTAGTTGCATTTGAATTGGTAGCTGAAATATTTTTTGATACCGGCGAAAGCGAAATCATCAGATTTTACAATACCGGTACTTTTTTGAAACGGGATGGAAATTGGCAGGCTGTTGCGTGGCAGGCCACTCAAATTCCGTGAATTAATTCATCCGTCCTGTTTTTCAACATCTGCAGCATTCATGCAGAAATTCCAGAATTCATTATACAACTTCCCGCCTTCGGCAAAATGGAGTAACTCTTACAATGATGGTAATTCTGATTCTTTTATCCTTCAAAGAGATATAATATATTTTCATCAAATAATGTAATGAAGCATAATCATGCAGCCATCTGCAATCATTAGCCTTGTTCCCTCACTCACCGAATTGCTGTTCGATCTCGGCCTTGGTGATCACGTAATTGGACGTACGCGGTTTTGTGTGCATCCGAAAGATCAAATTGAAAATGTGCCAATTGTTGGAGGTACAAAAAATCCGAGGCTTGATAAAATCCGGGAGCTGAATCCGGATTTAATTATTGCCAACAAAGAAGAGAACCGCCAGGAAGATGTTGAAGAACTGGAGCAGGATTTTGATGTATTGGTTACCGAAATTGCAACCACTGAGGAGGCCCTTTTTGCTATTCACGATATCGGCTGGACATGCGGAGTGCCGGAAAAGGCCAAAACCCTGATTCATGACATCCAACAAGAGATGGAGCGTGTGCCCGATGAACCGGTTATGAAAGCAGCCTATTTTATCTGGCGCGATCCCTGGATGAGTGTTGGTAACGACACCTATATCCATTCAGTGATGAGCCATTGGAAACTTGAAAATGTATATGCAAATAAGGCCCGTTATCCAAGAACTTCGCTTCATGAATTATCCCTGAAAAAACCTGAAATTATTCTACTGAGCAGTGAGCCTTATCCGTTTAAAGAAAAGCACATCAAAGAAGTGAGCGATGCGTGCCCCGGCTCTAACATTGTTCTGGTAAACGGCGAGTGGTTTAGCTGGTACGGCTCGAGAATGCAGAAAGCTTTTCGCCATCTTAATGTTTTCAGGCGAGCCATTTCCTGAATAACTCTGAACAACCTGAGAGTGTACGAATCCCGATTGCTGCCGTCGGGAGAGTTCCTGTAAGAGTTGTGGGTTGTTGGTATGTATTCTGTGAAGGAGAAGATGGGCAGGATACCGCGACTCTTGCAGGAGTCCCAAAAAGCGGGACACTCTTGCAGGTCGCTTAAGTTGGGTTACTCCGGGCGGAGTACTATATCCACAATTTCGCCGGGGGTGAGCTGAATATCTCCGGTGTCTGTGATCGGCACTTTTACGGGCAGGCCGCTTTCGAAAGTGGCGCCGGGGCGCTGCAACTGTCCGTCCATCACCTGAACGTGCCCTCCGAGCTGTTCTATCCGGGAATCGAAAAAGGCCCGGCCGGGTTTTCGTGTGCGCACCTGAACTGCCATACCGGCTTCCGGTTCAATGCTAAATGGTTGTCGCAGGTAACCAACAATATAAGATGGTTCGCGTGATTCGATATGCAAAATTTGATCACCCGCGCGGGCATATTCACCGCTTTTTAGGCTTACAAAACTGATCACTCCGCTCATGGATGCATATACCGGAATCGGCGCCGACTCGGCAAGCAGCATTTCCATTCGCTGTTCCTGCACTTTAATTGCCGCCAAAACCGGATCGCGGTCTGCACGGGTGTGATAGCCGGTAAACTCCTCAAGTTCTACAATCCGTTCAGATAAATATTCAACCAATCCGCGATATTCCTGAACCTGTACGTTCAAAAGGTCAAGGGTTGTTCTTGCCATTTCATACTCCTGCTCTGCAACGAGATCCCGGCCCCAAAGCTCGGCAATTCGGTGATAATCGGCCTCGGCTTGCCGCTGCTCCAGTTCGGTTCTGGCAAGAGAAATCCGGGTGTTGATCTCTTCAATTTTTAAATCCTCAAGATCCATGCGCGCCCGTTGCTCACCGGTAACGGGTTCACGATTTTGTTGAATCAGTTCAATTTCAGACCGGATTAAATTTAGCTGAGCGTTAAGCAGCAGGCTGTCCTGACGCTTAATCTGCCCAAGAAGCTGGCCCTCCTGCACAACATCAAACGGTTCTGTATGAAAATTGATGAGGATGCCGTGATCGGGGCTGGACACGGAAGAGCTATCGGCCACAACTACCCCCATCATTCCGGGTGAGGCGACTTTATCGGTCCAAAGAAATGCAACCACAACACCAACGCCAATAAATACCAGGAATGGCAGCACCCGGACCCGCAGTTCGCGTATCCATTGTTTTAGTGGGATGGGAATCGGTTCGTACGATCTGCTCATAACTTACACCTCCGATTCGTCTTCTGCCCGAAGGCTGCTTACACCTGATACGCCATCAATCCGTTTCACTTCATCTAAAAGAAGGTCTATTCTGTCGGGGTCCCGAAGAAGCAGCCTGTACGAGAGATGGGTTTTTTCTGCGTCTTCACCCGAACGCTGCGAAGCAAGCCTGGCCCTGAAAGCATGGCGCTTTAAAAACTGCTGAAGATTGTCGAGTCTCGACAACGGCTGTGCCCATTGAAGGTTCAGGATAAGATCGTATCGCTGTCGGGCGCCGAAATTGGTAAACCAGATAAATACAAGGGCGGTTCCCGCAACCAGTACGCCTATTATGGCGGTTGTAAATTTCTGAGTTCCACAGGCCATCCCGATCACAATCAGTGAAAGAATGTAAACGGTGTCCAGCGTGTCGCGCAGAATATTTCTGAACCTGACAATAGCAAATACGGCAAGCAGGCTGAATGCAGTTACCAGGTTGTTGTCAAGCACTGTCATAACCAGTGAAACAGTGATGGGAATAATGATGAGTGAACTCACAAAATTTTTGGAATAGGAAAGCCCGGAGTGAGTGTACATATAAATCCAGGCAAAAATCTGCCCGCTCATAAAAGCAAGCAGAAGTGCCAGTATCAAAGTAGGCAAGTCTGTTGGCAGCGGGGCTGTATCACCAAATTGTAACCAATCGTTCATAATAATTTAGTGTTTAAGGCATTCAGGCCATTTCAATTCTTTTAAATTTCAGATTTTCCACACTGTCCACATATTTAGCAGCGGACTGCTGCCAGGTATGAAATCGTTGGGTCAGCTCCTGCAGCCATGATGGAAAACGGTTGGTAAATTTCAGCTCGAGTATAACAATATCACCAAAAACAGGCATATATCTGGGCATGTCTACTTTTAGATCGTATGAAACGTGCGGAGTGCTTTTCACAAACCTGTCGAATGTAACACGAACGGCATTGGAGTCTTCAAGTTCATAAGCCTCACGAAAATAAGTAACGTGCATTTTTGGAGTAGCATGAAGCTGATTTTGCAGGTAACTAAAATAGTTGAGTGCATCGAGCTGATCCGGAGTTTTATTAACCAGATGCTCGTATGAGGGTAGTTCTCCCAATAGCAGGGATTTTACAGCATGGCGATGCACTTTGGCTCTTCTTTTACGAATCACTTTATCATAACGGCGTTTCACTTCGAAGTAGACCGGAGTGTCTTCAGATTCATAATAGCGCACACGCAGCTTAAACCGGTTGCGGTCACCGTTTATCGTGTCCTGGTAGGTTTTTAAATTTCTTGAATCGAGGTAGAGGCTGTGCACGGGATACGAACGGTTTGGCCTGGTTTTGCCATAGGTATCGCAATGCAGATAGTCCTCGACGAAATAGCGCATTTGCTGAGCCTTTGCCTCATTAATCCGATATTTCAACTCGAATCGCTGCTTTTGGACTTTGTCTTCCATAATAGGTGTGCACGGTTAATGTGCAATTTGTAAAGGATAACATCAGCAGAAAAGATTTATTGAACTAAACCCTGATGTCCCGATTATTGACAATTTTATAACGGCTAACTGTACAATGTATAAGTTTATAAGTTACCAAGCAGAGTAAAAAAATGCAGGATAATTTTTGATTCGTTTTAAAAGAAAAAGTTAGTTGACAAAAATTATTTTATGCTTACTCATCCACATCAAAAATAGATCCTTATTTTATCACAACCATTTTTCCTGTTTCCGAGAAATCATCGGAGGTGAACTGGTAAATATAAACTCCGCTTGCCAGGCCGGATGCGTCTACGTTAACGCTGTGTCGGCCGGCGCGGGCATGGCCTTCTTCAAGAGTTAAAACGTAGCGCCCGTTTACGGTGTAAAGATCAATTCGAACATGCTGATCTGACGGCAGATCGTAACGGATGGTTGAATGCGGATAAAACGGATTGGGATAATTTTGGAATAGGCGGAACTCCTGAGGCGGTCCGGTTGGCGCACCAAGCAGCGGTTGAGAATGCACCCTGATGGATGATATATTTAATTTTGCCCGCTGCCCGCTCTCTTCATCTGATTGCTCGCCGGTATAATAATATCTCCAGAACAGCTCCAGGTTTGGCTGATCTTCGGCATCCGGTGGAAGCAGTATCGGGCCGATTAATTGATGGTGGCCGTCTTCTTCATGTCGCTGATATTCCACCGGATTTCCAAAACTGTCCGGCACATCCCTGAACGGTTCATTTTCATCGGTGCGGTATTGAAGACGCAGATTGTAGATTCGTGAATTGGCAAGTACGGTGCCACCAGTCCATTCAACTGTGACGGACCCCTGCCCTTCTGTGTTCAACAAAAGTAAAGCACCGCCAAGCCGCCGCCCCGGGTAACCGGGATTTCCTTCAAGGTTGGACGTGTTGATAAAAGCAAAGCCATCTTCGCCCAGGCCGTTGATGCGTGTACGGGTTTCAAAATCGAACGATCCGGTTGTGTAGCCAAGAATTCCGGAATCAAGCCCCGGCTCCGTTTGTTGCATATACACAAATGCCATGTGGGGCGGTGCAGCTCCGGGAGCTGCGTCTGTCGGCCAATAATCAAATTCATAAGGATTGTTGGTGATCTTGTGCGGTTCGGAAATAGGGTTTTCTGTGGCTTCAGTGATGTGAATAGCTGATATATTGAGTTTCGTCCGCTGTCCGCTCTCCTCATCCAGTTGTTCGCCGGTGTGATAATATCGCCATAGAAGTTCAACTCGCTCTTGCCCGATGGCATCTCCCGGCAATGTCACCGGGCCGATAAATTCCGAATGCCACTCTTCCTCATTACGCAGGTATTCAACGGGATTTCCATCCTCATCCGGAACATCCTCAAAATCTCCTTCGCTTCCGATTCGGTACTGAAGACGCAAATTGTAAGCCCGCGAATTTGGTCGAACCGTACCCGCTTCAAAACCTACCTCCACTCCGGAAACATTCCGGGTATCAAGGATAAGAAGGGCCCCGCCAAGCCGTGTGCCCGGGTATCCGGGGTTTCCGTCGGGGTTTGATGTATTGATGAATGCAAACCCATCCTCACCCAGCCCGTTGATGCGCGTTCTGGAATCATGATTATAAGCGCCGAATGTAAGCCCGGCAACAGAAGCATCCAAACCGGGATCACTTTCGCTCATAAAAACAAAACCCATCGATTCCGGGAATGTATCGGCCAGTTCGTTCTCATCCCATTCAGAAAAAAGAAAAAGTCCATCGGAAACCGGGTATGGTTCAATTTCGGTGATAAGGCGCTCCTCAAATACGGCGGTAACATGGCCGATTTCTCCCGGTTTGATTGAAATCTCCTTCTGGTATATTTGATCATCACCAACCTCCCAGTGAGAGAAACGAAACCCGAAATGTTCGTGAACGGTAAGAGTGACGGGAATTTCGCTGAAATAGACACCTGTCCACGGGTAAGGCTCACTGGAAATTCCGGGTGTTGAGGGCAGCAGATCCGTACGGTTAATTTGAACATATCCCCGCTCCGGGTTTGAAACATCAACCGTCAGCGGCACATCATCACCTACCGGCCAGTGGTTTTTGATGTGCTGACGCAGATAACCCGGCCGGTCTTGGGCATAATTATGCATTCTCTGTACCCAGTTGTTCCAGTTATTTACACTGCCATGATTGCGCCACCTGCTGATGTGCTCTCCGATATCAGGTGCCAGCGGGGATCTGAGGCTGTCGATCACGGAAGAAACCCGTTCTGTCGAAAATGCCGTATTGAGATGATCAGAAACGGTGTTGACCAGTGATTCAAAAAACGTTTGGTTTTCGAGCAGGTTCCGGAAAAGCTGATTGGGCCAAATTTGGTTGTTTACCGGACTTCGTTCGGCAATAATCCAGTCAATCATGTCGAATGTTGCATCGGTGCTGTAGCCCAGGGAGCGGTCCACATCATACAAAAACCACCGCCACCGGCCGTCGAGGCCTTTAGGTGCATCGGGGTTGTATGGTGTCGAATATCTCCAAAAATCGATGTTGTTGTGCGGCCAGTCGGAGTTTCCGTAATAGATTTGAGCGCTGTAATAATCCAGGTAATTTTCTACATCCATGCGGGTTTGCACTTCTTCGAAATTCGCCGGTACAGACATATCTCTGTTCACAATAAAATTTCGCATGCTAACATAATGGCTGTTGCTTCCCTCTTTTATTGTTGTGGCATGTGTGAGAATATCCACATTATCAGGATTGAGTCCGTAAACTCTTTCGAGATAGTGCCGGTCGAACCGCTCGCGAATGATATTATTCTTGGCCTCCTCTCGGATTCGTAAATTACGGGTTCGGACAACCTTAAATAAACCCAAGGAGGAAAACCATGAAAGTCTATAATGAACAACACTCATATTACTGCGGAATCGATCTTCATGCAAGA